>ENA-OQHF01000004-OQHF01000004.1-human-gut-metagenome-genome-assembly--contig:-NODE-4-length-156611-cov-7.881426_pt1 | contig 156611 bp, 121 predicted proteins | sample MGYA00242559_ERZ504709 | MGnify/ENA primary metagenome ERZ504709 (study PRJEB26092, sample SAMD00036203) | human gut metagenome | host: Homo sapiens | study: EMG produced TPA metagenomics assembly of... | reverse complement strand
TGATCGAGCGGAGGGGCAGGGCGGTCGCCCGCCTCAATCTCTCGCCGAGCTCGCACTTGCTCCTGTTCGAGATCGAAGCCGGGTCCCACCCTTCCGCTTTTAGGTCGGCCAACACCGCCCTGAGCAGCAGGTTCTCTATCTGGTCCTCGTTGAGTCCGGCGAGCGGGCCGGTCGCGGGCGGGGCGTAGATCGACTTGTCGGGGCCCAAGCTGGCCTCCTTCCGTGGCGGTTTCCTCGCCACGATTCTACAGCCCCCGCCGGTGTAGCTGCGCGGGAGGTGCCCCGTCGCCCACTTCTTGGCCGCGCTCACCGTGACCCCCGCGAACTCCGCGGCGGCGGTGGGCCCCATGCCGTCCTCCGTCGCCAGGAGGAAGAGCTCGACCTTCTCCCTGCTGTACATGCGAACCTCCAGTCCGGACCGCCCCGCGGTCCAACTTTCTGTCCGCACCCCCAACAGTCCCTATTTCACCGCAACTTATGAAGGAGATGGGGCTACTTGATGGCTGTCGTAACGGTGCCGCCGCCCAGGACGATGTCGCCGCGGTAGGCAACGACTGCCTGGCCGGGGGCGATGGCTCGCTGTGGCTCGTCAAAAGTTAGCAGCATTTGCCCGTCTTCGTCACGCGTAAGGGTCGCTGCCTGGTCTTTCTGACGGTAGCGGTACTTGGCACCCACGCGAATGCCGCCGGCATTGAGCTCCGCCTCCATGCGGTCGACAGGGGCGCTCCAGATCCAGTCGTTGGCCGTGAGCGCTGTGGCCGTCAGGTCCTCGGCCTCGCCCAGATGCACAATGTTGTTGGCGGCATCGACGCCCGTTACGTACACGGGATGCGCCATCGCGACGCCCAAGCCCTTGCGCTGGCCGATGGTATAGCGCAGTGCACCGTTGTGGCGTCCGACCACGCTGCCGTCGCGCCATACAATATCGCCCGGCTCGGTGGCATGTCCGCAGCGGCGCTCGATATAGCCCGCGTAGTCGCCGTCCGCGATAAAGCAGATATCCTCGCTCTCGGCCTTCTTGGCGTTGATGAAGCCCTGCTCGGCGGCAATGCGGCGCACGTCGCGCTCTTTGTCCAGTCCGGCCAGCGGAAAGATCGTGCGTGCCAGGCGCTCTTGTGTGAGCGAATACAAAAAGTAGCTTTGGTCCTTTTTGGGATCTTCGCCGCGGTGCAGCTGCCAGGTTCCGTCGGACGCCTGGCTCGTTTTGGCGTAATGACCCGTGGCGATGTAGTCGCAGCCCATATCGAGTGCCGCATCGAGCAGCGCGCCAAACTTAATATGGCGGTTGCAGATGATGCACGGGTTGGGCGTCAGTCCCTCCTGATAGGCAGTCACGAAGCGCTCGATAACGTTGCGGTCGAAGGTCTGCTGCAGGTCGAGCACGTGGTGGGGTATCCCCAGGCGCTCGGCGACGGCCTTTGCATCGGCGATGTCGCGGTCGACTTTGCTCATGCCCGTGACGGGATCGGGCGCGGGACAGGTGAGGCGCATGGTGGCACCGACGCATTCGTAGCCCTGGCGCTTGAGCAGGTAGGCAGTCACGCTGGAATCGACGCCGCCACTCATGGCGACGAGCACGCGCTTGTTGTGCATGGGGAGGTTCTCCTTGGTGGCATGTGGCCAAAAAAGAAAAGCGGCGCGGGAGGCTGGTTCCGCGCCGCAGACATTGTAGCAAGTTCGGACGACTCGTGGAGCGCCCTGATGGGATGGGCTTAGACTGCCGGGAGAGAGGAGACCGATTCGTCCTGGGCTCAACCTATGGGCGAGGCCCTAGTCCTGGAAGAGTGCCGTGGACAGGTAGCGCTCACCGGTGTCGGCAAGCAGAGCCACGATGGTCTTGCCCTCGTTCTCGGGGCGCTTGGCCAGCTGCAGTGCGGCCCACACGGCGGCGCCGGACGAAATGCCCACGAGCACGCCCTCCTTGTGGCCCACGGCGCGGCCGGTGGCAAAGGCGTCGTCGTTCTCGACGGGGATGATCTCGTCATAGATCTGGGTGTCGAGGACGTCGGGCACAAAGCCGGCGCCGATACCCTGGATCTTGTGCGGGCCGGCCTGGCCCTTGGAGAGCACTGGGGAAGTGGCGGGCTCGACGGCGACAACCTGAATCTCGGGGTTCTGCTCCTTGAGGAACTCGCCCACGCCGGTCACGGTGCCGCCGGTGCCAACGCCGGCGACGAAGATGTCGACCTTGCCGTCGGTGTCATCCCAGATCTCGGGGCCGGTCGTGGCCTTGTGGATGGCGGGGTTGGCGGGGTTTACAAACTGGCCGGCGATAATGCTGTTGGGTGTCTCCTTCTGCAGTTCCTCGGCCTTGGCGATGGCGCCCTTCATGCCCTTGGAACCGTCGGTGAGCACGAGCTGTGCGCCGTATGCCTGCATAAGTTTGCGGCGCTCGACGGACATGGTCTCGGGCATGGTGATGATCACCTTGTAGCCGCGAGCCGCCGCCACCGAGGCGATGCCGACGCCGGTGTTGCCGCTCGTGGGCTCGATGATGGTGTAGTCGCCGCCGCGCACGAGCTTGCCGGCCTTCTCGGCCTCGTCGATCATGTTCTTGGCGACGCGGTCTTTGACGGACCCGGCGGGGTTGAAGTATTCCAGCTTGACGAGCACGCGGGCCTTGAGGTCCTCATCGGCCTCAAAGTGAGTGAGCTCCAGAAGCGGGGTGTGGCCGATAAGCTGATCGATGGACGTATAAACATTGCTCATGGTGAACCTCCAAAGTGTTCAAATGGCTGGATACCGTGTGGGTTCACGGTGTGTGTAGCAGCAAACCCACAAACTTTATGGGTTGTTCTTTTTGCTGTTGGCAAGCATAGTAGACAGTAAAGCCTAGTAACGCAATAGGAAATAGAAGATTATTGCGAGTCGATTAACCAGCTTGACGGGAATAGGTATTTTCAAAACCAATTTTTCGGCTAGAATTTCTACGAATTAAAAGACCGAAAGGCAGCAATATATATGTTGGTTTCCACAAAGGGCAGATATGCCCTGCGCGTTATGGTCGACCTGGCCGAGCACCAGGCGGCAGGCCGCATTCCCCTCAAAGAGATCGCGGCGCGTCAGGGGATTTCTGAGAAATATCTGGAGAACATTTTGGCTACGCTCGTCCGCGCCAATATGCTCTCGGGCATGCGCGGCAAGGGTGGCGGCTACGTGCTCACGCGCCCGCCCGAGCAGTACACGGTGGGCGAGATCTTGCGCCTGACCGAGGGCAGCCTGGCACCGGTCGCATGCCTGGACGGCGACTGCAAGGGCTGCTCGCGTTCGGACGAGTGCCCCACGCTCGACGTGTGGAAGAACCTGGACAAGCTCATCAACGACTACCTCGACGGTGTGACGCTCGATGCGCTCGTTGCCCCCAACGAGGGCTACGACTACGTCATCTAGTCCCACCTGCCATTGGGGGACGGGGCAGAAATGCCGGATTTTCTTGCCCTCTGAGGCTCGACAAATGACAAGGCCGCCCATCGTTGCGATGGACGGCCTTCTTTAGGTGTGTTGTGGCGGTCCGAATCCGGTCGCTTTAGTTCCTGGCGACGCTGTCGAGAATGCTGCGCATGATGGATACCAGGATGCTGCCCATAAAGGCCGATCCAAAGCTGGCAATGGAGATACCCGCGCCCAGCAGATTGACCGACAGGTAGCTGGCCAGCTCGAGCATAAAGCTGTTGACCACAAGCTGAAAAATACCAAGCGTGATAATAGTGAGCGGCAGCGAGATGACCGTCAGGAACGGCTTTACGAGCGAGTCGACTATGTTGAGGAACAGTCCCACGAAGGCAAAACACACCCAGGCGTCGGCCATGCCGAAGGGCTGAATGCCGGGGACGAGAAACGTTGCGATCGCGATGGCGATTGAGGTCAAAAGCCAGTTGAGCAAAAAGCGCATGGTGGGAATCCTTTCTTGCGCATAGCGTGGTGAGGGGGCGTGAGAGGCACATGCCTTTGCAACTCGGATAGATGCGCGGGCACGGCCCTGTTTGGGCGCCCATTGTCTCAGATATTCGTGGAGCTTGCGTGCGTATTCGGTTTCAAAACGGCGTTCGTCCTAGAAAATGTGCCGCTGGCAGAGAGTCTTGTCGCTTTAGTTTGGTGGTGTGCTAAACTGCTACGGGCAAAAGCCACAGGCGTTGCCCTATTGCATAGAACGGGCGAGCGATGCCCGATGTCAGTATCAACTTCGATGCCTTTTGGCGGGTTTGGCGGTGATCGATGAATATCGAGAACATGTTTGACAAGCCTGATGTCAAGCAGCTGGTCCACGCATTTAGCCTTTTGGACGACGAGAAAGATATCCAAGCGTTTTTGACCGATATCTGCACGCCGCGCGAGATTTGCGATCTATCGCAGCGTCTGCAGGTCGCGCGTTACCTGGACGAGGGCGAGCCCTATGTCGAGGTTCAGGCCCGTACCGGCGCTTCGTCCACCACGGTGAGCCGTGTGTCCAAGGCGCTCAACGGCGAGTACGGTGGCTATCGCAAGATCCTCATTAAGCTGGAGGATGGCGAGTAAGCCGCGCCAAAAACGAATTGTGCAAAACCGCTCCTCCGGGGGCGGTTTTTTGATCCCTTGGGGACGGAGGAAAACGGATCACCGGGTTAGACAGACCCCCTCGGTGATCCGTTTTCCTCCGTCCCCAAGGGATCAAATCTGTTGGCGTGGGGCAAATCTGTCCGCTTGGGCGGGTAGGATGGATACATTGATTATTGCGAACAGTTTGAGCGGAGGACCATGCCTGTTCGAATCTATACCACCAATGCCGGCACGGATTTGAGCGATGCCGAGTCGGCGTTGCTTGCCGACCTTATTGCCCGCCACGGGCGTGCCGTGCTGCTGGCACCTACGTTTGCCGAGCTCGACCTGTGCCGTCATGATGTGGCGGAAGCCGGGGTTTCACTGGGTATCGACTACAAGACGCCTACATCGTGGCTTCGTTCGCTTTGGGAGCTATTGGGTGACGGGCGCGGTTTCGTCGACAACCTGCAACGCCAGATGCTGTTCTCGGACATGGTCACGCGTCTTGATGATGCCGACCTACAGCCGCTCTCACGCAGCCAGGGTACAGTGCGCATGCTCGCGCGCATGGCCCGCGACGTGTTGCCGGGTGTGGCGGGGACGGGTGCCGAACGATGCCGTGGCGACAACTGCCAGCCGGAGCCAAAAAGCGATGCCGAGGCTCGTGTGTTCGAGCTTTTGCGCGCCTACGCGGGCGGTTTGGACCGTCGAGATATGGTCGAGCCCTGTGAAGCGGCCGACATTATGGCCGGTGCCCTGGCCGATAGCCTGCCGGCTTGCACCCGCGCCGTATGCGTGCGCGGTATCACGTCGTTTACGCACGGTCTGCTCGGGCTGCTGTCTGCCGTGGCGAACAATGGGGGAGAGGTCGTCGTGCTGCTTGCCCGCGAGCAGGCGGCGATGCGCGAGGAGCTTGCCGCGGCATTTGATGCCCGCGGTGTGCTGTTTGAGGCCGCGCCGCTGGAGGAGGACGCCGTCGCGTCTGATGCCGCTTGCGGGACCGCCGCTCAGCCTGCCTTTATTGAGGTCGCCGGCCCCCATGCCCGCGCCCATGCTTATGCGGACGCCATTGATAAGTTGGTGAAATCGCACAAGGAGTCTAAGGCCGATAAAACTACTGCAACGCCCGCCGACCCCGTGCGCGTGCTCGTTGTTTCTGCTCGGGCACCCCAGCTGTTCGGTGAGCTCGCCTCTCGTCTGGCGGCTCGTCATATCGCTGCCGAGACGGTTGAGTTCACGGCGTTTTCCCAATCCATTGCGGGCAGGCAGTTTGCGGCGCTTGCCGGCCTGATTGAGCGCATGAAGGCCGCCGATGAGGGTATGGCGTCAAAGACCGAGTGGTGGCCCGCGCCGGAGCTTACCGACTGGATCTACAGTCCGCTTTCGGGCGCTGATGCCGTCAATGCCCGTACCTTCGATAAGAATATGCGTCTCTCGCGCAGCAAGACTATCGCGGGCGTTAAGAGCCTGCTGCAGAGCGTCCAGGGTCAGGTGAGGGGCGCGCGCAAGGCGGCGAGCGACGAGAACTGGTTTAAGAACGTGCCGTGTGTGGTTTCGGACGTGTTCCAGGCGCTGTGGCGTGACAAGCCCGTGACGGCGCTCAAGGCCATGCTTGCCGTTGCCGAGGCGTTGCCCGATCGTTCGCTGGGCAGCTTAGATGGCCAAGCCCGTCGCCAGGCGGAGGTGGCCCTGCTGCGCCACGCCATCGACATTCTTATGAATGGCGCCCGCGCGCTCGACGTGTCGCAGGCCGCGACCGTGCCCGTGCTCGATGGCATTCGCACCAAGGTGGACAAGCGTAGCACCGCCTACGATTACGAGACCTACGAGGTTGACCGTGCGCCACGTGCTCAGGTTCGTTTTGCTTCGCTTGCCGATGCGGCAGCTCTGCGCCCCGGCAGCTACGATGCCGTGCTGTTTGCCGATGTCGATCTGGACAGCTATCCGCTCTCGCACGAGGAGGGGCCGCTGGCCACGCTGACGGCGAGCCTTGGTCGCGAGGGCGTGACGCTTGAGCCCGCGGCCTTGCTGCGCGCGCGCTTTGGCCACGCGATGCAGGCGTCACGCGGCCCGGTTACGCTCGCCCGTGTGACCCACGATCGCCAGGCGCGCGAGTGCTATCCGGCTGCCGTGTGGACCGAGTTGCGGGCGCATGCCGAGGCTGACGACGCTAAGACCGCTGGTGACGCTAAAGCCGCTGGCGCCGACAAGGCGAAGTGCGTGGGTGAGGGTGATATCGTAAGGGACTTCGATCCCGCGGCAGGCGAAGGTCTCAAGCGCGAGTGCGTGACCTGTGAAGCCCCTCAGCATCTGAGTGCCGAGGCCGTGCCGTATTTGGTCCTGCGTCGTCGCGATGGCGAGGGCGAGGACGCGCCGCTCGTGCCGCGCCTGACGTCCGCCTCGCAGATCGAGGCCTATTCCACCTGCCCGCTGTGCTGGTTCGTCTCGTATCGCGTCAAACCTCAGTCCATCGATGCGGGCTTTGGCAACATGGAGAAGGGCAACTTTGTCCATGACGTGCTGGAGCACTTGCATGCACGTCTTCCGCAGGAGGGCATGGAGCGCGTGACGCCCATGAATCTGCCGCGCGCGAAGGAGCTGCTGCACGAGGTCTTTGCCGAGACCCTGGCCGAGCACGCCGGCAAGCGCGGTACCGAGGGCCCGCTGGTGCCGCTCTCTCCAGTGGAGGAGCGCCAGGCGGCCGAGATCTTGCCGCAACTGGAGGGCGTGCTCGCCTACGAGTCCGAGGCGCTCGCGCCCTTCGCGCCGCGCTACCTGGAGTTTGCGTTCAACGAGCTCCAGGTCGAGTATGCCGGCTGGCCGCTCGGCGGGCGCATCGACCGCGTGGATGTGGACGCCGAGAACCGCGCTGTGGTGATTGACTACAAGCATCGTTCGGGTGTCGAGGAGTTTAAGCTCGCCGACCCCACGGTGCGCGACGAGGAGTCGGGCGAGGCCCCCATCGACGATCCGCGCTGGCTGCCGCCCCATACCCAGACACTCATCTACGCGCAGGCCATGCGCCGGGCGCTGGGTCTAGATGCCCGTGCGGCGCTCTATTTTTCGACCAAGGGCGGCAAGCCCGCACTGCGTGGTGCCGCAAGTGCCGAGTTGCTCGAGGAAGAGCGCGGCGACGGCCGCATTCCGGGCCTCAAGAAGGGCTTTCCGGGCGAGGGCGGCAACATGGACTTCGATGCGCTGCTCGACCGCGTGGAGACCGGCATTGCCGAGCGCCTGCGCGAGCTCGAGGCGGGCAACGTTGCCGCTGTCGACCCAACGTCGGCTCAGGCCGCGCATGCGCGCTGCTCGTATAACCACGAAGGAACGTTTGTAAGGAGGGACGTGTAGACCATGGATCTTTCGACCTTGATGCCGCAACAGCTGCAAGTCGTCAAAACGCTCGACCGCCCGCTGTTTGTCTCGGCGGGTGCCGGCTCGGGCAAGACCTTTACCCTCACGCGCCGCATCGTCTATGCGCTCTCGCCCGAATCCGGTCCGTTTGTCGAGCATCTGGACCAGGTGCTCGCCATTACCTTTACCAAAGACGCCGCGGCCGAGATTCGCGACCGCGTGCGCTGTGCGCTTATCGAAGAGGGCATGGACGAGGAGGCCCTGACGGTCGACGACGCTTGGATCTCGACCATCCACGGCATGTGCTCGCGTATCCTGCGCGCGCACGCGCTGGAGCTGGGCATCGATCCTGAGTTCACGGTGCTCACCGATACCGATGAGCTTATGGATCAGGCTGTCGAGCATGTGCTGGGGCGCGCGACGGCGCCCGATGCCGCGCCCGAGCTTGCCGCCTCGCTTAAGGCCCTCTACGCTTGGTATCCCATGGCGGGCGAGGGCGGGCCGTTTGGCGCCGGTACCACCATCAAAGGCCTGGTGCGCGACCTGTTGGAGCTATCGAGCCAGCTGCCGGGCGGCATGGACGATGTGTGCGTGGCGCGCGGCCAGGCCGACACCTCGGCGCTTGCCGATGCCTATCGTGCGGCGCTGGGCGCAAGCAAGGCCACGACCGAGAAAGCGCAGGCGGCACTCGACGCCATCGACGCGTTTGAGGCGAGCGGCAAAACCATGGAGGATGCGGCGCGACTCATGATGTCGTGCGGCATGCCGCGCGCGAGCAAGGCGTTTCCTAAGGAGCAGGTGGAGCTACTCAAGGCCGAGGCAGCCGATGCGTTTATCAATATCGTGCTTGCCTGCGGCGGCCCGGCGCTCGATGCACTGGTGGGGCTTGCCCGTGCCGTAGAGGCGGAGTACCGTGCGCTCAAGGCCGACCAGTCCGCGCTCGACAATAACGATCTGTTGCGCATGGCGTACGAGGCGCTGCGCGATTATCCCGCCATCCGAGCCGCCTACGAGGGCCGCTTTAAGATGGTCATGATCGACGAGTTCCAAGATACCGACCAGATGCAGGTCGATCTGATTCGCTATTTGACGGGTGCGGGCGAGCGCGCGCTGTGCACGGTGGGCGATGCGCAGCAGTCGATCTATCGCTTCCGTGGTGCCGAGGTCGAGGTGTTTCGCCGCCAGGAGCGCAAGGTGGGTTCGACGACGGCGTCCGAGACGGTCACCACGTCCGATGCTCCCGCCGGCGAGCTCGTCAAACTCGTGCGCAACTTCCGCAGCCACGACGAGGTGCTGCGCTATGTGGCGCGCGTCTTTGACGGCGACACCGGTGGTTTGATGCAGGGGTTCTTGGATCTTGAACCGAGCGACAAACGCAAGGACATGCTCAAGGCAAAGGCTTCGCGCCGCCAGGCGCTGTTCGTTGCCGGCGGCAGTATGCAGGAGCGCACGCAGGCCAAGGCCCGTGCGATCGCCGAGCGATTCCATGCGCTTGCCGATGCCGGCCAGCCCCAGGGCGGCATGGTGCTGCTGCTGGGTCGCATGACCAATGCCGACGTCTACGCGCAGGCCTTCCGCGACCAAGGACTCGACTGCGTCATCGCAGGCGGCTCGGTCTTTGCCCAGGCGGCCGAGGTGCAGACGGTGCGTGCCCTGGTCTGCGCGCTCGCCAATCCGGCCGATACGGCCCAAGGCCTTATGCCGTTGCTGGCCTCGCCGATGTTTGCACTCGGCGCCCAGGAGTTCCTGGCGCTGGCGACCAAGCTCGACGAGCAGACGGGCGAGACGTCGCGCCGCAATATCGATGTGGGCATCATGAGCGATTCCGATGTGCCGGGTTTGCAGAACCTGCCGCTCGTGACGCGTGCCCGCGAGGTGCTGCGCTACGCGCTTCGTCGCGTGGGACGCGATTCGTTCGCCGCCATCGCGCGCGATGTGGTCAATGCCTCCGGCTGGTTCGTGCGTCTGGCGCAGCGCGGCCCCGAGGGCAAGGCCATTGCCGCCAACGTGCTCAAGGCGCTCGACGCCGTGGCCGAGGCAGAGGCCGAGCTCGGCAATTCTCCGCGCTCCATCGCGCTCGCCTTCGACCGCTTCTTGGCGGGCAAGGAGGCCCCGGGCGCCCTCAACGAGGAGGGCGACGGCGCGGTGCGCATCATGACCGTGCATGCGTCCAAGGGCCTGGAGTATCCGGTTGTAGCGGTTGCCGAGTGTTTTGGCGTGCGCAAATCGTCCGGTGCGGCACAAATGGGTCGCGTCGACGGTGGGGCGCAAGTCGTGGCGCTGCCGGCTCGTTTCGATGGCGTTAAGCTTGCCGACGGGACCTTCGTGAAGGGCGATGACGTCAAAAAAGCAGTTTGAACACGCGTTTAAGGGCAAGGGCACGTCGCTGTGGTTGCCGCCGGAGCTCATGGAGGACGTCTGCGCGACGGGCTCTCCCGCCGAGGCATTTGCCCGCCTGCGTAACGACGACCTGCAGCTTTCGCTCGAGGAGCGGGCTCGTCTGCTCTATGTCGCCATGACGCGAGCGCGCGAGTTGCTCATTCTGGCGATGGATGCCGGCGTGAGCCGCGGCAAGGTGATGGCGCCGACCTTCGATGTCGAGACGGATCTGACCTACGACGTGCTGCGCCGCATCCTGCCGACCGATAGTCTGGACATGCCGCAGCTCGATAGCGACCGTCTGGTGTTCGACAACTCCCAGCCGGGCGACTACGAGCTCATCTCGCTGGCGGACTTTACGTTTGGTGAGCAGGCGTTTGAGGCTAACGCTTCGCTGGATGCCGAGGGCAGGCTCGTTCGCGGCGATGTCGATGTCGCTGATAATGCTGCGCACTCAACTGTGCCCGGTCCTGCCGACCCCAAGCCCGATGCGTTTGAGCTCGTGTATCCCCAGGCAGTGGGCGTGCGCATGGGCATCTGTCCGTTCCCGGTGCGTGACTCGTATAGCTACTCGTCAATTGCCGTGGCGCTGCATGCCGAGTCCGAGGACCGTGCCGCCGAGGCGCTTGTTCCCATGGACGAGTCCGGCGATGATGCGGAGTCGGATGGCTCGGAGATGGCCGATGCGGACGTGGCTGCTGTCGAGCCCGCCGGCAACCCCATGGCGCTGGGCTCGGCCTTCCACGCCGCTTGCCAGTGGCTCATCGAGATGGGTGCCGATGCGCTGCCCGTTGAGCGTGCCGACGCCCTGGCTCGCTTGTGGCGCCTGACGCCGGAACAGCGCGAGCGCTTCGATGTCGCTCTGGATCGCTGGCTCAAGTCGGCGGTCCGTGCCGAGCTGCTTGCCTGGCCGTGCGTTCGTGCCGAGGTACCGTTCTTCTCGCTGGGCTGCGAGGACGAGGACATTGCCCGCTACGGTGCATATGCCGAGGGCGCCATCGATGCACTGGCCACCGACCCGGCCGATCCGTCGTGTGCACTGGTCATCGACTACAAGACGGGTGGCACGCCGGACGAGACGCCGGAGCAGCTGCTCGAGAAACACGCCTTGCAGGCGCGCGTTTACGCCGACGTTCTGCACAAGGCGGGCTTTGAGGTCGTGACCGTCAAGTTCGTTCGCGTGGAGCGGGCGAATCCAACCATCTTCGTCGAACCCGCCGAGCCTCAGGTGGTCACCTACAACCTCTAGTCCTCAGATAACTTGCGGTGGAATACGGACTGTTTTGGTCAAAAAAGCCGCCAAACAGTCCGCATTTCACCGCAACTGCAAGAGGAGCCGTGTGGGTTTGGGCTAGGTTCGGGTGCCGTCCGCGCTGTGCGGTAGAATCGTAACCCTAAGATCACGAACCCGCATCGGAGCTCATCACATGGCATTCGTCCATCTGCACAACCACACTGTCTTTTCCATGCTCGACGGCGCAACCCGTATCCAGGATATGGTCAACCGTGCCGTTGAGCTGGGCATGCCCGCCGTGGCCATTACCGACCACGGCTACATGTACGGCGTGCCCGACCTGGCGCTGGCCTGCGACGCCGTCAACCACAACACGCCCGAGTACAAAACCTGGAGCCACGACAAGGCCTTCCTGGAAAAGGACCGCCGCGACGAGCTGGTGGAGCCCGATCCCGAGGAAAACCCGCGCGAGCATGCCCAGTATGTGAAGGACATGGCCATGTGGGACGAGAAGGGCAACATCGACGAGCTCAAGCCGCCCCTGGTCATCAAGCCCATCTTTGGCTGCGAGGTCTACTTTACGCCGGACGAGACCCTTGCTCGCGACCACAAGCCCGAGCTCTACCACATGATCCTTCTGGCCAAGGACCAGGAGGGATACGTCAACCTGATGCAGACGGTCTCCGAGGCCGCCGTGCAGGGCTTTTACTATAAGCCGCGCGTGACGCTCGACAACCTGCGCCGCCACGCCAAGGGCATGATCTGCACGAGCGCCTGCATCGCGGGCATCATCCCCAAATACATCGACCGCGGTGACATGGAGGGCGCCATCAAGTGGGCCGAGACCTTCCGCGATACCTTCGAACCCGGCGACTTTTACATCGAGATCCAGGAACACGGCATCACTACCGACAATGGTCTGACCGACGAGCAGATGGACCGTACGCTCATCGATATCGCCAAGCAGGTGGGCGTCAAGGTCATCGCCACCAACGACTTCCACTACCTGCGCCGCGAGGACGCGCCCGTGCAGGACGTCATCATGTGCATTGGCATGAACGCCAAGGTCGACGACCCTAACCGCATGCGCATGACTGGCTCGGAGTTTTACATGAAGACCGAGGAGGAGATGCGGGCGATGTTCCCGTATTGCCCCGAGGCCTGCGACAACACGCTCGAGATCGCCGACAAGTGCTACGTTGAGCTGGACTGGGACTCCATCATCCTGCCGCGCTTCCCGCTGCTCGATCCCGGCGAGACGCACGAGAGCCAGTTCCGCCGCGAGTGCGAGAAGGGCCTGCGCCAGCACTACGGCGACGACTGGGCCACGCGCGAGATTGGTGGCGTCAACATCAAAGAGCGCTTTGAGTACGAATACAAGGTCATCTGCGACAAGGGCTTTGCCGCCTACTTCTTGATTGTTGCCGAGTACGTGCAATGGGCCAAGGACAACGGCATCGGCGTCGGCCCCGGCCGTGGCTCGGCCGCCGGCGCTATCGTCGCCTACGCCATGAACATCACCGCGTTCGACCCGCTCGAGAACGGTCTGATGTTCGAGAGGTTCCTGTCCCCGCAGCGTACCGAGATGCCCGATATCGATATGGACTTCGACGATGAGCGGCGCCTCGAGGTCGTGGAGCACGTTCGCCAGCTCTACGGCCCCGAGAAGGTCACCCACGTCATCACCTACTCGACCATTAAGGCCAAGCAGGCCATCAACGACGCTGCGCGCGTCCTGGACTACCCGGTCTACATGGGCCAGCGTCTGTCCAAGATGGTCTCGAGCGACCCCAAGGTCAAGCTCAAGCAGGTGCTCGAAAAGCAACCCGGCAAAGAGGATCTGTTTAACCCCGATTTTGCCGAGGCCTATAAAAAGGACGACGACGCCCGCCGCATCATCGACACGGCGCTCTCGATTGAGGGCCTTACCCGTGGCGAGGGTGTGCACGCGTGCGCCGTTCTGATCTGCCGCGACCCCGTCAACGAGCACGTGCCCACCAAGCTCGACACCAAGGGCGGCGTCGAGATTACCCAGTACGAAGGTCATACCGTTGCCGACATGGGCCTGCTCAAGATGGACTTCTTGGGCCTGCGCACGCTGACGGTTATCTCCAAGGCCAAGGCAAACATCAAAAAGAACTTCGGCATCGACATCAAAGAGGAAGAGATCCCCTTTGACGACCCCGAGATCTTTAAGCTCATGGGCTCCGGCCATACCGCCGGCGTCTTCCAGGTCGAGTCCGCCGGCATGACGGCCACGATCAAGAACATGAAGCCCACCGAGTACAAGCACGTCGTGGCATTGATCGCCCTGTACCGCCCGGGCCCGCTGGGCGCCGGCATGGTTTCGTCCTACATCAACCGTATGAACGGCAAGGAGCCGGCCGTCTCCTACGACGACCGCCTGGACGACATCCTGGGCGAAACCTACGGCACCATGGTCTACCAGGAACAGGTTATGCTCATCTCCGTCGAGATGTGCGGCTTCTCCAAGGGCGAATCGGACTCGCGTATCCGTAAGCCCGTGGCTAAGAAAAAGATCAAGCTGCTCACGTCGACGGTGCTGCACTGGGAGGATGGCTCGGACGAGACCACCTACGACCACTGGATGAACGGCGCTATCAAGAACAACTACACGCGCGAGGTCGCCCAGAAGATTTGGGACGATGTTCTCGAGTTCGCATCCTACGCCTTCAACAAGTCGCACTCCGCCGGCTACGCCATCCTGGTTATGCAGACGGCATGGCTCAAGGCGCACTATCCGCACGAGTACATGGCGGCCGTTCTGACGTCCTATACGGGCAAGACCGACAAGATCGTTCACTACGTCTCGGCGTGCCGTCATGACGGCATCCCCGTGCTGTCGCCAGATGTCAACGAGTCGGGTACCGAGTTCACGGCTACCAAGGAGGGCGTGCGCTTTGGTCTGGCCGGCATCCGCGGCGTGGGCACTGGCGTGGCGCAGGCGATTATCGCCGAGCGCGAGGCGGGCGGCCCGTTTAAGACACTGCACGACTTTGTCGAGCGCGTGGACTCGAGCCAGGCTAACCGTCGCGTGATCGAATCGCTCATCAAGGCAGGTGCTTTCGACTCCACGGGGTATCCGCGTCGTCAGATGATGCACTTTGTGGATAAGAACAACCCCGAGAACATCATCGATGCCGCCGTGAAGCGCCAGAAGGATCGCGCGAGTGGCCAGACGTCGTTCTTCGATATGTTTGGCGACGTTGAGGGCTCGGGCTTTGAGGTGAGCGTGCCCGATCCGGACGGCCAGGAGTGGGACCGTCACCTTAAGCTGAGCCAGGAGAAGGAGGTTCTGGGCATCTATGTCTCGGACCACCCGCTGCGCCCGTTTGAGTATGCACTAGCCAAGGCACGCGACTTCTCGTTCTCGCAGATCGATACCGGCTACGAGGTGCAAAACCCCACGGGCGGTACCATCAACCAGGAGATTCCCGAGGGCAAGGCGCTGTGGTGGGCCGGCATGGTCTCGAGCGTGTCCAAGCGCGTGACCAAAAACGGCGACCCCATGGGTATTGTGCAGCTCGAGGACATGGAAGGCGAGGCCACGGTCGTGGTGTTCCCCCAAGACCTACAAGGAGGCCGAGGGGTACCTGTACGGCGAGGTCGATCCCGAGACCGGTGCACAGCTGTCCGATGCGTTTGTGCGCATTAAGGGCAAGCTCGAGCGCTCGGACCGCGGCGATCAGATCATCGCGCAGGAGATTGTGCCGCTGGAGCTCAACGAGGAGAGCAACAAGCCCAAGGTGTTTGAGGTCATGGTGCCCAACAGCCGCTTTAGCCAGGGCAATATGGCGCGTCTTGCCACGGTGCTTACCGCCAACCCGGGCGGCGACCGCGTGGAGATCTTTATCGAGCAGGTGGACGGGCGCGTACTGCGTGCCGAGGTGCCGGCCAAAGTCAACGCACGCTCGATTCCGCTGTTGGCAGAGGCAAAGGCCATCGTCGGCAACCAAGGCCGCGTGACGGTGATCTAAGATGTTTTTTCTGGGACGGGGATTAAAAAATCATTTTGGGTGACGTGTGGCGGAAGACCGGTTTTTCTGGGACGGGAATGATTTTTTAATCCCCGTCCCAGAAAAATCATCCGGTGGGTGGATTGGAGGAAGTGATGGCGCAGGGGACGTTTGTGCAGGCGCTTCGTAAGGAGGCGGCGCTTAGCAGCACCTTTATGAAGGGGCGCTCGCTCATGCTCAACGGTGCCGTGCTGTCGTTTGAGGACTCCGGCTCGCGCTTCTCCAAAAACGTGAACATCGAGGGCACGGTGCGCGGCTCGCGCGGCGACCTGTACAAGACGCACGTGGTGCTCGACATGGACGAGCACGAGGTGATCGACTACGACTGCGATTGCCCCGCCGCCTTCCGCTATTCCGGCATGTGCAAGCACGCTATCGCCACGGCGCTGGCGTATCTGGATGCCAGTGGCACCGAGCCCGTCGAGGGCTTGCGTACGCCGGTCCGCACGTTTACGGTACCGCCCGCACAGTCCAAGCAGCCCACGCGCCCCGTGCCCACCGCATCTGCGGTCAACCCCAACTTTCCCTTCCCGGCGCCCGTCCCCACGAGCCCGAGCCTTGTGGCGGCGCTTTCCGATCTTTCGGACGCGCGCATGGACGAGCTCGCGGCCATGCGCCGCAAGCTCGCCGGCACCATTGACCCCGATGCGCCCAAAGCGGTGCTGGAGCCCTCGCTGGTGCCGTACTACAATCCGCTGTTTGCCGATCGTTTTAACTGGGCGCTCGAGTTTCGCATTCGCTGCGGTTCGGTGTCCTACGTGGTTAAGGATATCGACGGCATGGCCGATGCCTATGTGCGCGGCGGTACGTTCTCCTATGGCAAGAAGCTTACGTTTGCCCATGTGCCCGAGGCTTTCGATGACGTGTCGACAAGGCTGCTCGACTTTATCGCAATGACGGTCGCCTACCTAGGCGATATTACGAGCTCGCGCTCGGCATCGTATGACTTTGCCCGCAGCGGCTTTGTCGCCGAGCGTCAGTTGCCGGTATCCGAGTATTCCGTCGTGTCCGTGCTGGACCTGCTGTGTGGCAGGACCCTGTCCTTTGAGCCCGCTTGGTCGCGGGGGACGACGACGCATCGCTCCTACGAGGTGGAAGTCGAGCCGTCGCCGCAGGGGGAGGGCGAAGTCCCGGCCAAGCGCCCGCCGCTCCTTGCCGCCAAGATTGCACCGGCGGCGGGAGGCAGCTACGACTTGCGCCTTCCGGCCGATACGTATTGCTTTGTCGCGAGCGACGCAGCCTATCTGGTCGATACGCGCCGCGCGCGCCGTACCGACACGGCGTTTGCCCAACATGCGGCGCCGTTCCTTTCGCACTTGTTGCCCTGCCGCACACCGGTCCATATCGCCGCCGACCAGGTGGGCGAGTTCTGCCGCATGGCGCTGCCTATCTTGCGCGACTACACCGACCTGACCGCTCCCGCCGTACTTGACGCCGTGGCGCCCAAGCCGAGTTTTGCCATGGCGATTGGCGTCGACGATGGTCTTGTGACCTGCAAGATTACGGTGACCTACGGCGATTGGTCGGCGGATCTCTTTAGTCTTGGTGCTCCGGGCAGTCCTTTCGAAGAGCAGCGCCCCGGCGTTCCGCCCCGCGATACGGTGGCGGAGTTTCGCGTTATGGATACGGCTGCCCTGTACTTCGATTTCTACGAGGGTGGCCTGGCGTTTGAGGAACGCGATGACGCTCGCCTGTTCTGCCTGCTGACCGAGGGGCTGGCGGCTTTGTCCGAGCTGGGCGAGGTCATGCTCAGCGACCGCCTGCGCCAGATCTCGGTCCGTCCTGCGCCCAAGCTTTCGGTGCGTGCGACCGTCAAGAGTAACCTGCTCGACGTCGAACTGGGCGCAAGTGGCCTTTCGGCGGCAGACCTTGCCATCTACCTTGACTCCTACAAGCGTCACCAGACGTTTGCGCGCCTTACATCCGGCGACATCGTTCGCCTGGACGAGGGCGCTCGTGCCGCGTTTGGCCTTGCCGAGGACTTGGGCGTCGATGCCGTCGACCTGCTCGATGGCGTGTCGCTTCCCGCGTCGAGCACCCTTTTTGTCGATAGCATGCTCGAGCGCACGCCGGCGCTCGAGGCCGATCGCGACGCCGCGTTCCGCCGCACCGTCGAGCGTCTGGACACGCTCGGCAAGATGGACTTTACGGTGCCCGCCTCGCTCAAGGCTACGCTGCGTGGCTACCAGGTCGACGGCTACCAGTGGCTCGGCTCGCTTGAGCATCTGGGCCTTGGCGGCATCTTGGCCGACGATATGGGCCTGGGCAAAACACTGCAGATGATCGCGCACATTCTGGCGCGCGTGGAAGCGGGGGATACCAAGCCCACGCTCGTAGTGTGCCCCGCGTCGCTTGTGTACAACTGGACCGCCGAGCTAGAGCGCTTTGCCCCCTCGCTTGATGTGTGCGCCATCGTGGGCGCCAAAGCCCAGCGTCGCGTGCAAATTGCCGGCGCAGCCGAGCACAACGTGGTCGTGACGTCGTATGACCTCATGCGCCGCGACATCGACGAATACGTCGAGCAGGACTTTACCCGCGTGGTACTCGACGAGGCCCAGTACATTAAAAACCCGCTCACCCAGGTGGCGCGCGCCGCCAAGCGCCTGCCTGCCGGCGTGCGCTTTGCCCTGACGGGCACGCCCATCGAAAACCGCCTGTCCGAGCTCTGGAGCATCTTCGACTTTTTGATGCCGGGCCTTTTGGGGACGCGCGAGTCGTTTGCCAAGCGCTTTGAGAGCCCCGTCGAGCATGCCGAGGGCGATAGCGCCGCTCGCCTGCAGGCGCTCGTGTCGCCGTTTGTGCTGCGCCGTGTTAAGGAAGACGTGGTGGCCGACCTGCCCGAGAAGATCGAAGACACCGTCATGGCGCAGCTTACCGGCGAGCAGCGCAAGCTCTACCTGGCCAACCAGGACCGCATCGCCCAGCAGGTGCAGCACCGCGAGGCTGGGGAGTTTAAGAAGGACAAACTCAAGGTGCTCGCCGAGCTCACCAAGCTGCGCCAGATCTGCTGCGACCCGCGTCTACACTACGAGGATTACAAGGCGGGGAGCGCCAAGCTCGATACGTGTATGGAGCTCGTGCACGGCGCACTCGACGGCGGGCATCGCATCCTGTTGTTCAGCCAGTTTACGGGTATGCTCGATATCATCGGTAAGCGCTTGGCCAAGGAGGACATCGCCTTCCTTAAGCTCACGGGCGCTTCGTCTAAGGAGAGCCGCGCCAAGATGGTCGCGCAGTTCCAAGCGGGCGAGGTTCCGGTCTTTTTGATTTCGCTCAAGGCGGGCGGCGTGGGCCTTAACCTGACGGCGGCCGACGTGGTCATCCACTACGACCCGTGGTGGAACGTGGCAGCGCAGGACCAGGCGACCGACCGCGCGCACCGTATTGGCCAGCAACATACCGTGACCGTGTACAAGCTCATCGCCAAGGACACGATCGAGGAGCGCATTATGCAGATGCAGGAGTCCAAGCGCGACCTGGTCAACAGCGTGCTCGGCGGCGACGGCATCTCGTCGGCGCTGTTTACCCGCGAAGATGTTCTGGCGCTGCTGGGCGGCGACGGGCGCTAACCCGCTCGGGTGGGGCCGCCAGGGCGGATAGCGCACGCTGCCCCATCGTCCCCGCCCGTTATGTGTTCATTTGCAATGCCGTGGATGGTTTGTCTGCCTTTGGGCATAAGAACCATCAAGAACATTGGCACGTCAGCAAAGGAGAACATCATGGCGAAATTCTTTAAGGACCCCGACGGTAAGCTCATTGCCGCCCTTGGCAACGACGTTGCAACCCCTGCCGGTTGCACGGAACTGACCGCAAACACTGAGGACGCGGCGCACGAGAAGCACGTGCCTGTTGTCGAGACCGAGCGCGACGGTCACGTGATTCGCGCACGCGTTGGCTCGGTCGAGCACCCCAGCCTGCCCGAGCACTATATTGAGTGGATCGCCCTTGAGGCCGAGGGCCGCTTAGAGGTCCATTACCTTGAGCCCGGCATGAAGCCCGCGACGTTTTTTGCCGGCGGTTCCAAGACCGGTACCGTCTATGCCTACTGCAACCTGCACGGGCTGTGGTCCGCGACGTTCTAGGAGCGCGCCCCCGCTCGGGGTATCATAGCTAGCATATGCACATGCGAGCGCCGACTGCATCATGCGGCCGGCGCTTTTACTACGATTTCGATGGTTTACGACGGAAAGGGCTGAGCCATGAAGCTCGCGCTTGCACAGATCGATATGCGCCTGGGTGATATTGAGGGCATTTGCGGCCGCATCGAGGACCAGGCTCGTCTGGCCCACGAGCGCGGGGCGCGCGTGCTGTGCGTTCCGGCTCCGCTCTTTATGGGCGCCATGCCCGGTGGCCTGGTGGGCGCTGCCGACTTTGAGCACGACATGCTTGCCGGCTTGACTGGTGTCGCCGAGCGCATCCAGGAGCTTGACATGATCTGCATCGTGCCCGCGGCGGTTTCGTTTGAGGGTCAGCCGCTGCTCGACTACATGATGCTCAAGGACGGTCATGTGGTGCCGGCGCGTTCGAGCATTGCCCTGCAGCGTGGCGAGAACAACGACACGCGTTGGGCGCCGCCGGTGTTCGACGTGGACGGCGTGCGCATCGCCGTGATTTTTGACTTGGACCGCGAACTCGAGATGTTGCCGACCGGTGTTGACCTCATTGCGTATTTCCAATTCAATGCGTTTGACATGACCGACCGCGAGACTGCCGCCATTGCCGCCGTTCGCAGCGGCGCCTACCGCAAGATCGCATCCAAGCGCAGCGTATGGTTTGCCTGCATGGCTCCGGTCGGCGCCTATGACGAGTCGGTGTATACCGGCGGGTCGTTTGTGCTCGACGATTGCGGTCGCGTGGTGGCCCAGGCGCCGTGCTTTGAGGAGAGCCTGCTGGTTCAGGAGATTCAGCGCGGCGTGATGCTCGATGCCCTGGAGGACCATGAGCTGCCCCAGTTTCGCTCCGAGGAGTGGCTGTGGCAGGCGCTGGTGCTTGCCGTGCGCGACAATGCCCGCGCCCGCGGTGCGTCGCGTGCCGTGGTGGCGCTCGAGGGCGATTTGCCGTCGTCCCTGTTGGCAGCGCTTGCCGTCGATGCCTTGGGTCCTCGTAACGTAATTGGCTTAGTGCTGGGGCGCAACCGCATCTTTACGCCGGCGCAGGAGGAGGCCGAGACCGCCCGCTGTTCTGCTGTTCGCTCAATCGCCGAGCGCTTGCACATTCGCACCGTCGAGCGCGATGCGCCGGATGCGGAGCGCGTGCTCGACCGCGACGTGTCGGCGGGCGATGCCGAGCGCCTGCGTTCGCGCGCGCTGGGCCTGATGCTCGAGGATACGGCGCTCGAGCTGGGCGCCATGGCGTTGAGCCCGCTTTCCAAGACCGAGTACGCGCTGGCGGCGCCCGCGCTGTCCGGCGGCTACCAGGGCGATTTTGCGCCCTTTGGCGACGTGTATCTGTCGACGCTCGAGTTTGTGGCACGCGTGCGCAACCGCACCTCGGCCGTGGTGCCCCAAGAGCTCGTGACGCTCAACGCGGTAGAGGATTGCATGGATCGCGTGCTGGCGCAGGCACTCTCGGCGCTCGCCGGCCCGGTTGATATGCTCGATCGCGCGGCGCAGCTGCTGGGCGGGCTTGAGCCGGGCGAGGTCGATGGTGCGCTCGAGTCGCACGTGGACCGCAACCGCCCCTTTGATGACATCCCGATGGCCGCCGCCAAGCCCGAGGCCTGCTCGCTGCTGCTGATGCTCGTGCGCCAAGGTGAGGCTGCTCGTCGCATGCTACCGACGGCCCCGATCGTCTCGGCCCGTTCGTTTGCCGAGCGCGCCTGGCCGTACATGCTTGCGTGGTCCGATCTGGGGCTCAACGGTAAGGAGCGCATGGCGGTTGATTCGCTGGCGCGCGCCGAGGTGCGCCGTTTTGCCGACGACGATACGAGTGACCGTATGCGCGGCGAGATGATGGGCTTATTAGGCGAGCTGTTGGGTATTTCGCCCGAGCAGATGGAAGAGCTGCGCTCCGAGGACGGTCAGCGTCGTCTGCATGAGGGCATGAAAAAGTTTGAGGGCGAGGTCCAGGACGCCATTGATAAGATGATGGGCGGTCAGGGCGGACCGCAGGGTGGGCCCCAGGGAGGTCCGATGCCGCATCCGCCGATAGATCCGAGGCAATTCCCATTCTTCTCTCAAAACTAGGTCGCTGCGCGCCCGCCAGAGCGGCAATCTGCCTTTCAATCGTCGGGCATGACCGCCAGGTCAATGCCCTCCTCTTTCAAGGCACCTTGCTCGCTCTGGCGGGCGCTCGCTTGCGTATGCTCAGCCTACAATTCGATCTCGGCTGACGTATGGGGCTGGCGTTGTGTTATTCTAGAACAGACGTTCGTGAATGATGTGCGAGGCCTTGCCTTGCGCTTGGCAAAAGACGAGGGGAGGCTGGCTTGGTCATTTTGGGTATCGACCCCGGTTTGGCCCATACGGGTTGGGGGATTATTGAGGAACGGCGCGGAGAGGTTCGCTGTCGTGCCTACGGCTGTATTGAGACCAGTGCCGGAAGCCCGCTCGCGGTGCGCCTGTCGCATATCGCCCGCGACCTCAAGGGCGTCGTAGAGCGCTACCGCCCCGATACCGCTGCTATCGAGAGCATTTACTTTGGCGCCAACGTTCGCTCGGCTATCCCTACGGCGCATGCCCGCGGTGCTGCACTCGTGGCGCTTTCGGAATGCGCGCTCGAGATTGGCGAGTACACGCCCATGCAGATCAAGCAGGCTGTTGTGGGCACCGGCGCCGCGGACAAACGACAGGTCGCGTATATGGTCCGTACGCTCACGCAACTCGATCACGACCCGCATCCCGACCATGCCGCCGATGCCCTGGCTTGCGCCATCTGCCACGTAAACCTCAGCCGCACCCGGGCGCTTACCGGCGGCGAGTTCTATCAACAGAGAGGAACCGGATACTGATGATCTCCCAGCTCCATGGAACGCTTGTCGAGGCCACGATGAGCTCGGCCGTCGTTGACGTATCGGGTGTGGGCTTTGAGCTCGGTATTTCGGGCAGCACTGCCGCCACGCTGCCTACACCCGGCGGCGAGGTTCGCCTCTATACCCGTATGCAGGTGCGCGAGGACGCCATGACACTTTTTGGCTTTGCCTCCAAGGACGAGCGCACGATGTTTGACCGGCTCGTGTCCGTGTCGGGTGTTGGCCCGCGCCTGGCGCTTGCCGTGCTTTCCACCTATACCGTGGGACAGCTGTATTCCCTGGTGATGGCCGAGGACGACAAGGGCATGGCTAAGGTGCCCGGTGTGGGCAAAAAGACCGCCCAGCGCCTCATCTTGGAGCTCAAGAGTACCTTTGCCAAGGACAAGGGCTTTGTGCCGGTCGACGTGATTCCCGGCCAGGTTGCGATGCCGGTTCCCGCCGCCGCTCCCTCGGCAATCGATGACGCCCGCGCGGCGCTCCTTTCCATGGGCTTTAGCCCGCAGGAGACCGAGGTTGCCCTGAGCGGGTATGATGGGCAGGATATGCGTGTCGAGGACCTGCTCGGCGCGGCGCTTAAGCGACTCGGAATGGATGCGTGATGTGGGAAGCCGATGACTCTCAGGACCTTTGGGCGACGCCCGGCAACTCGCCGGCGGCATCCATGGCGCACGGTGAGCGCATGGTGGGCTCGGAGCTGACGCCCGAAGACCTCGATGTCGACCGTACCCTGCGTCCCCAGCGCCTGGACGACTACTGCGGTCAGGAGCATATCAAGCAGAGCCTGCGCGTGCTCATCGAGGCGGCGCAGAGCCGTGGCGAGACGCTCGACCACGTGATCTTCTCGGGCCCTCCGGGTTTGGGCAAGACCACGCTGGCTACGGTTATCGCCAACGAGCTGGGCGCTCAGATCAAGACGACGAGTGGTCCGGCTATTGCGCGTACCGGCGACCTGGCGGCTATCCTTACCAACTTGCAGCCGGGTGACGTGCTGTTTATCGACGAGATCCACCGCCTCAACCGCTCGGTCGAGGAAGTCCTGTATCCCGCGATGGAGGACTTTGCCCTCGATATCGTGATCGGCAAGGGTCCGGCTGCGCGCTCGATTCGCCTGGATATCCCCAAGTTCACGCTGGTGGCGGCAACGACCCGCTCGGGTATGCTGACCGGCCCGCTGCGCGACCGCTTTGGCATTTCGTATCGCCTGGACTACTACACGGTCGAGGAGCTCGCCCAGATCGTGACGCGCTCGGCGACCATTCTGGGCGTGACGATCGACCATCCGAGCGCGCTCGAGATCGGCTCACGCTCGCGTGGTACGCCGCGCCTCGCCAACCGTCTGCTCAAGCGCGTGCGCGACTATGCGCAGGTGCGCGGCAACGGTCCTATTGAGCTCGATATCTGCCGTCAGGCGCTCGAGTTCTTCGAGATCGACGAGCTTGGTCTAGACTGGATGGATATTCGCATCTTGGAGACACTTGCCAAGACGTTCTCCGGCCGTGCCGTGGGCCTGACGACCCTTGCCAGCGCGGTGGGCGAGGACCCGGGTACGCTCGAGGATGTCTATGAGCCCTATCTGCTGCAGTGCGGCTTGATGATTCGCACGCCCCAGGGCCGCCAGGCAACGCTTCGCACTTTTGAGCACTTAGGAATTGAACCAGCCGTTTAGAGACGGGTTTGTTTTGGCTGGTCTGCGGGCTATCGCTGAGCATTGGATAAACATATCGCCATTCATCGGTTACGGGTGTTTTACTATTGCGCGCCCGTGCTATGCTGAATTGGTCTTTTTCTCATCCTGTAACGAAAGGACCGCCCATGCCTACTGACATCGAAATCGCACGTTCCGTCACGCCGCTGCCCATTACCGAGGTGGCTAAGAACGCCGGCGTTGACGTAAAGCACCTGATTCCGTACGGCTTCGACAAGGCTAAGGTCGACTATTCACTGCTCAACGAGCCAACTGATCACCAGGCCAAGCTTGTCCTCGTGACCGCTATCAATCCCACGCCCGCCGGCGAGGGTAAGACCACCACGACCATCGGTCTGGCCGACGGCCTGCGCCGTCGCGGCGTCAAGAGCGCTGTGGCCTTGCGTGAGCCTTCGCTCGGCCCCGTCTTTGGCGTCAAGGGCGGCGCCGCCGGCGGCGGCTGGGCGCAGGTCATCCCCATGGAGGACATCAACCTGCACTTTACCGGCGACTTCCACGCTATCGGTGCCGCCAATAACCTGCTGGCCGCCATGCTCGACAACCATATTCAGCAGGGCAACCGGCTCGGCATCGACGTCAAGCGCATCACCTGGAAGCGCGTCGTCGACATGAACGACCGTCAGCTGCGCCACGTTATCGACGGCATTGGCGGCAAGGCTCAGGGCGTGCCGCGCGAGGACGGCTTCGATATCACCGTTGCCTCCGAGGTCATGGCGATCCTGTGCTTATCCACGAGCATCAACGACCTCAAGGAGCGCCTGGGCGAGATTGTCGTCGGCTACAGCTATGCCGGCGAGCCCGTCCGCGCCCGCGACCTTAAGGCTCAGGGCGCCATGGCCGCGCTGCTTAAGGATGCGCTCAAGCCCAATTTGGTGCAGACGCTCGAGGGCACGCCCGCATTTGTCCACGGCGGTCCCTTCGCCAATATCGCCCACGGCTGCAACTCCATCATGGCCACGCGTATGGCCATGCGCTTTGGTGATGTCGCCATTACCGAGGCAGGCTTTGGCGCCGATCTGGGTGCCGAGAAGTTCCTCGACATCAAGTGTCGCATGACGGGCGTTCGTCCCAGCGCCGTCGTGATTGTCGCCACCGCCCGTGCGCTTAAGTACAACGGCGGTGTTGCCAAGGCCGACCTTAACGACGAGAACCTCGAGGCCCTCAAGGCCGGTATGCCCAACCTGCTGCGCCACGTCGACAACATTCAGAATGTCTACGGTCTGCCCTGCGTGGTCGCCATCAACCGCTTCCCGACGGACACTGAGGCCGAACTCGAGCTCATCGAGTCCGAGTGCCAGAAGCTCGGCGTTAACGTTAAGCTTTCCGAGGTCTGGGCCAAGGGCGGCGAGGGTGCGCTCGACCTGGCCGATGAGGTCATGCGCCTGATTGAGCAGCCGAGCGAGTTCAAGTTTGCCTACGAGGACGGCGCCGATGTTGCTGATGCCCTCGAGGCCGTCGCCACCAAGGTCTACCGCGCCGACGGCGTTGACTTTACGCCGGCTGCCAAGCGTCAGCTCGCCGAGCTGCGCGAGAACGGCTTTGGCAACCTGCCGGTGTGCGTCGCCAAGACCCAGTACAGCTTTAGCGACAACGCCAAGGCGCTGGGCGCCCCCGAGGGCTTCCGCATCACCGTGCGCGAGCTCAAGGTTTCCGCCGGTGCCCACTTTGTGGTCGCGCTGACTGGCAGCGTCCTGACCATGCCGGGCCTGCCCAAGGTCCCCGCGGCCGAGAACATCGACGTCGACAACGACGGCAACATCACCGGCCTGTTCTAAGCCTGCTGCTTATAGCCGCTTGCCCGCCCCGTCGTGCCCCAAGGCCCGGCGGGGCTTTTTGATCCTTAGGCACGCGCATGTCTTGTAGATACCGACGGCCTTTGCCCATCATAGGCTTTTGCGCGGGTAGAATGCATGGATAACTTGATGCTTACAGGCGACGGAAAGGAAACGTTGCATGGACCAGGACAAGACGACTGTGATGGGCGGATATGGCTCCGCACAGGCTGGCGGCAGCGCCGATGCGACCCGCGTTGTGTCGAACCCCGGCAATGCTGCCCCCGATGCGACGCAGGCGTCCGCCGAACCCACACGAGTTATGGGCTATAGCGATACACCGCGGGATCCGTTTGATTATGCACCGCAGGACCCGTATGGCAATGCAACGCCGGACCCGTATGGCAATGCGGCGGCAGGCGCTTATAATAACCTGCCGCAAAATCCCATTCCGCAGCCTCAGCAGACGACGTATATGCCGCGCACGGCACAGTCCCAGCCTCGTTATGAGTCGCGCGATCCGTATGCGCGCCAGCCTTATCGTGAGTACCCCAAGTCGATTCCGCAGTATGGTGAGGACGAGGAAGAGGCGCCGTCGCGTTCGTCGAGTGTGATCAAGAAGATCCTCATTGTGCTGGCGATCTTCTTTGCCCTCTCGATTGTGTTTGCCATCGTGTCGGGCATGCTCAACAAGCGGGGGAGCTCAACGGCCGATACCACTGCCGAGCAAACCGAGTCCGCCTCGTCTAGCACCGTCGATCTGAGCGATATCCCGGGGCAGTACTGGTCCAACGCCAAGAAGCTCCTCAAGTCGCGCGGCGCCGATCTTTCGAATGCTGTGATTCTGACTGACGACGGCTCGACGCCTGTTGTCGATGCCAACTGGGTCGTCACATCTGCCTACTACAACGCTGACGGCAACCTGGAGGTCCAGCTTACGCGCAAGGACGGCTCGTCGGGCAATGCGTCCGGCGATCAAGGCACCACGGACAGCTCGAGCTCCAACACGCTGGAGGACCTGAGCAATAAGGCGCAGGAATTGGGAGACAAGGCGCAAGAGCTGGGCGATACGGCACAAAACCTGGGCGATACCGCGCAGAACTTGGGAGACATGGCGACGGATGCCTGGAACGCCCTACAAAACGGCATTTCGGGCGCACAGGGAAACTAGCGGCCGAGCGGCTAGAGCCTTAGCGGTGCAAACAAAAACGGGACGCAGGATCGCGTGACCGGGCGCATAGGCGCGCTGGTCGGCGGTCCTGCGTCCCGTTTTGCTGTCGATTACAGCTGCTCTGCCGGACGCTCGGGCGAGCTAAAGCCGGAGTCAAACGTGACGACGCATGATGCATCGGGCCTGCGCTCGTGCACGATGCGCGTGACGAGCTCCAGCAGCTCCTCGTCGGATATGTCAAAGCCGTCGGGACGCACCAGGTCAAACGAAACAAAGCCGTCGTGCTCGTGCAAGTCGTGGATGGAAAGCGCGGGGTCGATCTGCGCTACGCCGCGCTTGACCCAGCCGCGCAAGTCATCGCCGGTTGTTGCAATGGGGTCGCAGTGCAACGTGATGGCGATGCCCATCTGGCGTTTGATATCGTGTTCGATGGTGTCCAGAATCTCGTGGTGCTCAAAGGCATCGCCCTCGCCGGGCATTTCCACGTGTGCACTGGCAAACTGGCGGCCGGGGCCGTAGTCGTGCACCATGAGGTCGTGCGTGCCCAGGACCTGGGGGTACGACATGATCCTGTCGCGGATTTCCTGGACGAGTTTGGGGTCGGGCGCTTGTCCCAGCAGCGGGCTGATGGCGTCGCGCACCAGGCCCATGCCGCTGATGCAAATGAAGATGCCCACGCCCAGGCCCGCCCAGCCATCGAGGTCAAAGCCGGTCGTTTGCGAAATGAGCGCCGCCGCCAAGACCGAGCCCGAGGCGATGACATCGTTTTTGGAATCCTGCGCCGTGGCGATGAGCGTCTCCGAGTCGATGCGATTGCCCAGCGTGCGGTTGAACGCCGCCATCCAGAACTTGACGAGCATGGATGTAGCCAGTGCCGCAAGGGAAACGAGTGTGTAAGCGGTGGGGGAGGGCTTGATGATCTTGGTAACGGACTCGAGCACCAGGTTGATGCCGACGGCACAAACGAGGACGGCGACAACCAGACCGGCGAGGTATTCGTAGCGGCCGTGGCCATAGGGGTGGTCTTCGTCTGCCGGGCGGCTGGCAAGTCGGAATCCGAGCAGGCTCACGATGTTGCTCGACGCATCGGAGAGATTGTTGAAGGCGTCGGCGATGAGCGAGACGGAGCCGGCGAGTAGGCCCGCGATGCCCTTGGCCAGACACAGGGTAATGTTGAGGCCAATGCAAATGAGGCTTGCGGCAAAGCCCGCGTTGGTACGGCGAGTCGTATCGACCGGCTCGCCCTCGCTGCCGGGAACAAGCGTATGTACCAGCCGATTTACAAATAGCATGGCGATCGTCCTCACAATCATGGTTAAGGGGATAGTGTAGCTCGCATGGGCGCACCGTGCGCCGGTGCTCAGAAAATGCAGTAATGGTCTGCTGGAGCTAACGAGCGGCCCTTCTTGTCCGACCGGGTGCTCCATTTTGGGCCACATGGGTATGGGCATGTGCCTGCCTGCCCGACATACTTAATGTCGACAGCCCCTGCGCAAAGGAGGACGTTTCTATGGACGAGATGTTTGCCATTAAATGCCAAAACTGCGGCGGCCCTATGTACTCACACCAGGCTAAACGCAGCTTTGAGTGCGCCTATTGCGGCACGGTCGTTCCGTGGCAGGCCGATGCGGGGGAGCCCAAGAGCGCCCTGGGCATTCGCCATACGCCACTGACGGTTGTCGATGGACTGCTTAAGCTCACCCACGTGTCGCAGCTCGAGCGCCCGGAGGACCCGGACTGGTATTTCTTCAATTCGTACTGGCGCAACCAGTCGGTTCTGGAGCATCTGCTGTGGGAGGACCGCGGCACAGCGCAGGAGTTCCAAGAGGCCACGCACGTGAGCATTCCCTGCCCCTTCTGCGGCGCGTCCTTTGAGGGATCATCGACCCAGCGCGTGTTTGAGTGCCCGTCCTGCGGCAATAAAATCGGTGTAGCCGACCTGCTCAAGCCCGGTACGTTTAGTAAACGCTTGACCTTGGGCGTTGGTGCCGAGCATGTGCCTGAGCAGGGTATTCCCTGCGAAATCTCGCCGCAACAGGCGCGTGCCAACGCGCTGCAGCTGGTGCGCCAGTACCCCGACGCCTTTGCTGGGCACGACGTGGAAGACGCGATTCAAAATGACATGATGCTCTTCTACTTTCCCATGGCGCTCGCGGATTTGCGCATGATGGCGTCCTTCCCGGGCAGGGGCCTGAGCAAGGAGACCCTGGTGTACTACGAGGTGCTCGACTGGGCATACCCGCGGGCAAACTATCTGGATGTTCGCCTTATGGGCATTTTGGAGCCGTGGGACTTTGCCAAGGTCGGTCCGTTCGATCCCGCCATGCAGGAAGGCGACTTCCGCGTTGTCTCCGTCGATGCATCTACCAAGGACCAGGTGGTCATTGATAAGCTGGCGCTCGACGTTGCCGGCAATGATGCCGAGGCGGTGCTGGGGCTCAATAAAAAGAGCATCCGCACCTGGGCGCGCAAGGCTCGCAAGCATAAGGACGGCCTGGTGATGGTACCGGTCTACTTTGTCGATCGCCCAGCGACGGACAGCCGCGATGGCGAGCAGGTGCGCATTGCCGTAAACGGCCAGACGGGCCGCGCGGCCGCGGTGGTGTTTAGCGACAAGCGTAAGACGCATGTGGTGGCGCCGCTCAACCCGAGCCTGCATCTGTCCGGAGAAAGCACCGTGCACGCCACGCCCATCGAGGTCAAATACGTTAAATCGCCCTTCCTCTACCAGATCGTGCGCAAGGGAGGCGGCGAGCAACCGCGCCAGGTGGCAGCGGTTGCCGAGGGTTCCTACCGAGAAGAAAAGCCCAAACGCAAGGGCTTGCTCGCTGCGATCTTTGGGAAGTAGGGGAGTAGTGCCGGTCGGCGCTGCGATCCGATAGCTAGAGGAACGGGGCAGCTCGCAGGAGTGCGGACTGTCGTCTGATTGTTTGAGGGTGCCAGATGTAAATAATCGGTGGAGCGGCTGCAAAAGAGCCGTCTCGCTGGGTAAAATCAGGATGTGCCGCGGAACCCGCTCCTCAGCTAGTCACACTTCGGAAGCGCGGGCAACGCAGGTATTATCGTCTAAAGGGCCGGCTGCAACCGGCCCTTTTTATGACTCCCTTCGCTATCCGTTACTGCTTATATTCCCGCCAGATCGAGTAGAGGTTCCGGGCAATGCCGGTCACATACATCGAGAGGCGCAGGATTTCAAGAAACAAGTTCATAGGCTTCACCCCAATCGGAGATCGGAGCGTTGCCCGCAGGCGGATTCCGCGGCAGTCAAGATTTTACCTCACAGGCCGCGGTGGGAGACATCCTGCCCATTCCATGGTTTGGAACAGTGTCGATCTAACGGGCAATCAAACCCCTAGCACTCTTTGAATTGAGCAAGCATCTGCCCGAAGAAGCTGAGCCCGGATGGCTCATAAATGAGTGAGCCGCCATCTTCGGTTCGGTAGACCCCGCAGGGGAGGTAACGCCCGTCGGGGAGAACATAGAGGTTGGCTTCTTCCTTCAGTCCTGCTGGAAATAGCGGAATCCCGTTTTCGTCCACTTGGAACTCGTCTATATTTGCGATCTTTCTTTCCGTGGTGCCTCCTGGTCAGTTTCTATCGTAAGTGCGCCCTAAAACAAACACTGCTCTATCAGCTCTTTACCGCGCAAGGCGTCGGTCCACTCCTGCGGAATTGCGTCGATGCCGTATACCGTGCCGGCGAGGGCGCCGGCAACGGCTGCGGTGGTATCGGTGTCGTCGCCTAGGTTGACGGCGGCAAGCACGCAATCTTCGTAGCTGTTAGTGTTGACGAAGCACCAGGTGGCTGCCTTAAGCGTGTCGCGCACGAAGCCACCTGACTTGATCTCCTGCTCAGGCATGCCTTTCAGATGGAGTGCCCACGAGGGGAGCGCGTCGTTCATCACATTCCTCATCGGCTCAACAAATATGATGCATGCATCGGTTGATGTTCTGTGGGCGTGCGTGATTGCCGAGACCTCGCGGATCTCGTTGTCCGTCGCATCGGTGAACGCTAGGGGAGCGATGCGCATGAGCGATCCGTTGCCGTTGTCGCGCTCGCCGGAGCCTCCTTTGCCGGTGTGCAAAGCGCGGGCGGTCGTGCCGCCGTAATCGAAAACGCCGTCGATCGTATACTCGCCACGGGCAATCCAACTTACGAACTTGTCGCGCATGTCCGCGGTGTCGATGTGCCCAAGCTCCCTAATCGAGTCGCAGGTAGCAAGCGTCATGGACGTGTCATCGCTCCAGGTGCCGGCGGGCTGCCCATGCGTGCCGTAGCCGATCATGTCGGTGCATTCGAACGTGCCGCGGGGCCTAAACTCGTAAGGAACGCCCAGCGCGTCGCCGACGGCAAGCCCATAGATGCAGTCGCGCAGTGTCGTTTTCGGTCTGTCTGTCATGGAGCGCTCCTCTTATGTCGGGGGATATGAAACGCCATCGGTGGTGTCGGTCGCAACGTATTGCTATCCTTGTGCTTCGCCATTAGTCGCTTCGTTGATGGCGCGGTACTCGGCACTCAGCTCGCGCGCCAGCTCTTCCTTACTTGGAAGATACGGCAGGTATTTGGCGGCAAACACTTGGTCGTTGTCTTCGGGCAGCGTGTACTCGACAATCGAATCGCTTTTGTCCGCGCAGAGTACGATGCCTATGGGCGGATTGTCGCCTTCGTTCATGAGCTCGCGCGTGTAGTAGTTCACATACATTTGCATCTGGCCCAAGTCCTGGTGCGCAAGATCGTCCGTCTTAAGGTCGATAAGCACGAAGCAGCGCATCAGATAGTTGTAAAACACAAGGTCAATATAGAAATGGCGCCCATCAAAGGTGATGCGCTTTTGGCGCGCCTCGAAAGCGAAGCCACGGCCAAGCTCCAGTAGGAACTTCTGAAGATGTGTGATGAGCGCCTGCTCTGGATCGCTCTCGCGAAACGCAGTATCGTCCGAGAAACCTAAAAATTCCAGTACATATGGGTCGCGGATGATATCCTCGGGGCGACGAGCCGGGGCGCTCTTCTGGATTTCTTGGGCGGCGGCCTCCTTGTCCTTGCTGGCAAGCAGGCGCTCGCGGAACATGGTGTTGATCTGGCGCTCGAGCTGACGCGTGCTCCAGCGAGAGTCAGCGCATTCGTTCATGTACCAGGCGCGAGCTTCGGGGTCGGGAATGCGCATCAGCCTGCGGTAATGAGTCCAGCTCAATTCGCTACGCAGTGCGTCGCGAATTGGAAACGCAAGAAAGAACTGACGCATATTGCGAAGGTTTGCGATGCCAAAGCCTCTTCCGAAATCCGCTGTAAGCCTTCTGGAGAGGCCCGCAATCAATGCCTCTCCATATGCTGCGCGCTCCTCTCCACCCTGTTCATCAACAATACTCTTGCCGATTTCCCAATATGCCTCAACCATCGCAAAGTTAACGGCGGTATAGGCCTTGTCGCGAGCGGCGTTGAGAATCGAGGAAACCTGCTTGTAAAAACCTTCGGGCACGATTGCCGATTCTCCACGGTTTACCAGTTCGCCCATCACTGTCGCCCCACTTTCCTCTTGTGGAATGCATCTTTATCGCATTTAGTTTAAAGCCTCGCGCGGACACGAATTGCTGTGCTGTCTGACATCTTCGCATGGGGCCTTGAGGTGGTTAAAATGTGGCCATAGAGACAGTTTTAACGAACCCCATGGGGGTGACGCGCATGGACAACAACACCTTGCTGTTCCAGGACAAAGGTTCGGGCGGGTTTAAAGACGTCAGGATCTACCCCAACCGCATCGAGGTGCTCAAGAAGGGCACTTTCGGCGGCAAGCATATCGAGATTGTCTACCTTAAGGACATCACGGGCGTTAACAGGATCAAGGGCCGCAATGTTTTTCTGCGCAACAGGTTGTTGACTGCCTGTGTCTTTTGCCTGAGCAGCCGCTCCCGGGCTCAGGAATTCGTCAACGTGCTCAATATGGTGATGTGACCGGGCGCTTTCGAACACAAAAAGCCGGGATGCAAGGAGTCACACCTTGCATCCCGGCTGAGCTAAAACGGCGCTGCTGCATGCCGTTGGAGCTTTAGCGCTTGATCTCGATATCGTCGAGCTTAACGTCCATGGCCTCGGTTTTTGCCTCGGCGATGTCATCGGCAAATTCCAGAGACTTCATCATGGTTTCGACGGCGTCCTTGTGCTCCTCGACATTGTCGATGCGCACGTAGACGCTGCCGCCGCCTGCTTCGGTGAAGTACTCAGTCGTCACGCCGCCCGAGTGTGTATAGGAAGCGTTGCGCCAAGTCTTGCCGTTGTACTTGACGGGGTCATTCTCGGTCCACTCAAAGTTGGCCTTCCATTTGGCCTCGTAGTCGAACAGCTCGTCGGCGTTCTTGTCGGAGTCGAAGACAGGGATGAAGCGATCGCTGGCGTGCTCGCTCTCGGTGAACTTAAACTGGGCCCTATCGGCGGTGTCGCCTGCGACGTCCGTGATTTCGACGCCCTCGGGCACCTCGACCTTAAACCAAATGAAGTCGGTCCTCATATCCACGGCTGGCTTTTCTGCTCCGCCGCCACCGCCACTGCCAGCAGCGCCACCGCTTCCGCCGCAACCCACCAGGGCAACCGCGGCAAAAAGACTCATGCAGAGGGTGAGAATCGCAAAGGCCTTCTTTTTCATGGTCGTGTCCTCCTCGATCTGTAACCGCCCATGGATTACCTGTCTTTACTGTACGCGCGAGCGGCTCGTTCGGGTGGGCCATGTGTCCCATTCTGGGGGCAGGATTTGCGCCGACAAGTGGCAATATACGCGGGCACAAAAGAGGGGAGGGCCGATGTCGTCGGCCCTCCCCGGGTTGGGCGCCCGTTGTTTTAATGGAGCGCATGTGCGCGGGTGCGCATAGGCACGTGCGGGTGCCCCGTTACTTGATCTCGATGCTCGAAATCTCGACTTCGCGTGCCTCGTCAACTGCTTTCTTCATGTCGTCGGGGAACTCGATGGAGTTGAGGAGTGTCTCGGCTTCTTTCTTGTGCTGGTCGAAGTTCGAGATGAGGACGTAGGCGCTTCCCGGCTCAACGTCGGTAAAAAGCATGGTTGAGATGCCGCTGTTGTCCTCGTATGTTCCGACGAGCCACGTCCTGCCGTTATACTCGACGGACCCGCCATCCTTCCACTGGAACGTATCCCCCTTCTTTTCCGCCTGGTCGGCGTGGGATTCCTCGGCCGTCAGCGCTTTTTTCCAAACGGGGATAAAGCGATCGGCCGAGGCGTTCTCGTCTTCGGGGAAGGTGAGCTGAACCCTGTCGGCATTCTTGCCGGCGGAGTCGCTTACGCCGACGCCCTCGGGCATCTCGACCTTAAACCAGATAAAGTCGGTCTTCTTGGCGACGGGGACCTTTTCCTTGCTCTCGCTCTTGGAGGCGCTGCCGCCGCCCGATGCGCTCCCGTCGCAGCCGACAAGGGCAAACACGGCAAAGAGGGCGATGCAAAGGGAAAGGATCGATAGGGTCTTTTTCTTCATGGTGGCGTCCTCCTTGTCTGCCAGGGACATCGTGTGCCGCGGATCGCTGGGGCGGCGGTTACGCATGCACATGATGCCTTTGTTTGCTGTGCGGTTATTCCTCCATTCGTCGTCCGGTGTCGTGGCGAGCGTTGCCCCAACATAGGGCTCCTTACCTATATGTATGCCCCAGTTGCCGCTGCCCGGGAGTCTCGAAACGTGGGCCATGTGTCCCATGTTTGTGTCGCTGCCGCCTATCGTGTGCCATAGAAATCCGCGATGGCCAGGTGCGCTGACGCTCATGTGCTTATGGGCTAGACTTAGCACCATTATGTGATCGATGCGGTCGGTCGGCGGTTGCCGCTCGACCGATGTATATGACTTGAAGGTGCATGTGTATGAGCCAAGAGATGATGGACAAGACCTGCCGCGGGTTTGCCGAGGCGCTTGCCGCGCGCGAGCCGGTGCCCGGCGGCGGCAGCGCGAGCGCCTTTGTGGGTGCGCTGGGCGCCTCGCTGTGCGGGATGGTCGCGCGCTACGGCGCGACCAACCCCACGCTTGCCGATCGCGCGGATGACCTGACGCGCGCGTTTGCCCAGGCTGATGAGCTGGCCCAGGAGCTTGTCGAGTTGGTTGCCGAGGACGTTCGTGCCTATGGGCAGGTGTCCGCGGCGTACGGTATTCCGCGTGACGATCCGGCTCGAGCGACCGCGATTCAGGATGCGCTGCATGTGGCCGCTATGCCGCCGTATCGCATTATGGATGCCTGCGGGCGTGCACTGGCGCTGCTCGAGGACATGGCCGACAAGGGTTCGCGTCAGCTGCTGTCCGATGTGGCGTGCGGCGCCGTGTTCTGCCGTTCTGCTATGCAGGGCGCGAGCTTGACGCTCTTTGCGAACACCACGTCTATGAAGGATCGCGCTCGTGCTGAGGAGCTCGAGACGGCGTGTGATGAGTTGCTCGACATGTGGTTGCCGCGCGCCGATGCGCTGGCGCGCCGCGCCGCCGACGCCGCAAGGAAGAGGGGATAGCCATGGCTGAGCTACTGAAGGGTGCTCCCGTCGCCCGCGCGTTGACTGAGGAACTTGCTGCTCGCTGCGCAGCCCTGCGCGAGCGGGGCGTTGTTCCGACGTCGGCTATCGTGCGTGTGGGTGAACGCGAGGACGACCTATCCTACGAGCGCGGTGCGCTCAAGCGCTGCGAGAAGGTTGGCATTGAAGCTCGCCGCGTTTTGCTTCCCGCCGATGTTTCGCAGGACGAGCTGTTGGCGGCCATCGAGGACATCAATACCGATTCGTCTGTTCATGGCTGCCTGATGTTCCGCCCGCTGCCCGCCGGCCTTGACGAGGACGCGGTTGCCGCGGCACTCGATCCTGCCAAAGACGTTGACTCCATGACGCCGGCTTCGCTGCTCACCACGCTTTCGGGGCGCGGCGAGGGTTTTGCCCCCTGCACAGCCGAAGCCGTGCTTGCTTTGCTGGATCATTACGGCGTTGAGCTGGATGGAGCTAAGGTTGCTGTGGTCGGGCGCTCGCTGGTGATCGGGCGTCCTGTTGCCGCCATGCTTACGGCGCGCAATGCGACCGTGACGACGTGCCATACGCATACGCGCGACCTTGCTGCCGAGTGCCGTGCTGCCGACATTGTGGTTGCCGCCGTTGGACGCGCGCACACGATTGGCGTGGATGCCATTCGCGAGGACCAGACGATCATCGATGTTGGCATTAATTGGGACGAGGCCGCTGGCAAGCTGGTCGGGGACGTCGATTTTGATGCTGCGGAGCCGGTTGTTAACGCCATCACGCCCGTGCCGGGCGGCGTGGGCGCTGTGACGACGGCGATCCTCGCCAAACACGTGATCGAGGCGGCCGAGCGCGCATCGAAATAGGCTTTTGACCACAAGGGCTGCCGAGGCCGCGGTTTCGCCCTTTCTGCGCCGAAGCGATACACTGTTATCGTTTGATTTCTTCGCTCAAGGAGGATGCGCATGCCGTGCACAACGATTTTGGTTGGTAAGAACGCGAGCTACGACGGGTCGACGTTGGTTGCTCGCAACGAGGACTCGTCCAACGGGGTGTTTGAGCCCAAGCGCATGCGCGTGGTGCATCCCGACGAGCAGCCGCGCGTCTACACGAGCGTCCTGAGTCACCTGACCGTTGAGCTGCCCGATAACCCCATGCGCTACACGAGCGTCCCCGATGTTGTCCCGGGCCACGGCATCTGGGCCGAGGCCGGTTTCAACGAGCTCAATGTGGGCATGTCCGCAACCGAGACGCTCACCACCAACGAGCGCGTTCGCGGCGCCGACCCGCTCGTCGACTACGTGCCCGCCAAGGGCAACGAGGGCGAGGACGGCTATGTTCCGGCGCAGCCCGGCGGTCTGGGCGAGGAGGACATGGTGACCCTGGTGCTGCCATATGCCAAATCCGCCCGCGACGGCGTACGCATTCTGGGTGACCTGCTCGAGCGTTATGGCACCTACGAGAACAACGGCATCGCCTTTAGCGACGTGGACGAGATCTGGTGGCTCGAGACCATCGGCGGTCACCACTGGATCGCCAAGCGCGTGCCCGATGACGCTTATGTGACCATGCCCAACCAGCTGGGTATCGATAGCTTTGACCTGGATGACGCCGAGGGCGCCCAGGCCGACCACATGTGCTCCGCCGACCTGCGCTCCTGGATGGCCGAGTGGCATCTGGACCTGACGCTGGGCGTCGAGGGCGACGGTCCGGCCGCGGTCTTCAACCCGCGCGAGGCCTTTGGCTCGCACAGCGACAGCGACCACGTCTACAACACGCCGCGCGCCTGGTATATGCAGCGCTGCCTTAACCCCAGCGATGTGTGGGACGGTCCCGAGGCCGACTACACGCCCGAGAGCGATGACATCCCCTGGAGCCGCGTGCCTGAGCGCAAGGTGACCATCGAGGACATCAAGTACGTGCTTTCGAGCCACTACCAGGGCACGGAGTACGACTGCTACGGCAGCAAGGGTACGCCCGCCACACGCGGCGCCTATCGTCCCATCGGCATCAACCGTAACAGCCAGCTCGCCGTGCTGCAGCTGCGCCCCTATGCGCAGCCGGCCTACCGCGCCGTGCAGTGGATGGCCTTTGGCTCCAACTCGTTTAACGCGCTGGTTCCGCTGTACGCCAACGTCGAGACCATGCCCGAGTACTATGCCGACACGCAGGCTCGCGTGACGTCCGAAAACTTCTACTGGGCCAACCGCCTGATCGGCGCGCTGGCCGACGTCCGCTTCCATGAGTGCGGTCGCGCGGTCGAGGATTATCAGGAGAAGGTCGGTGGCATGGGCCACAAGCAGATCCATGACGTCGATGCTGCCGTAGCCGCTCTGCCTGAGGCCGAGGTACCTGCCGAACTTGCACGCGCCAATGAGGCCTTTGCCGAGCGTGTTCGCGTAGAGACCGATGCTCTACTGGGTAAGGTGCTCTACACCACGAGCTGCGCCATGAAGAACTCTTTCGCGATGAACGACAACGTGAGGTAGGGATTTCCCGTCGATCGAATAGCGCTAAAACGCTTTGTCGCTTTCACTCAATCTTGGGTACAAGAACGCCAATGCAGTTGTTTGTGATTGGAGACAACCATGGTTATGAAACTCGATCAGCTTGTTAACGGCGCCATCAACGTTGGCTTTGGCGCTGCCGCCGTTGCCGTCGAAGGCGGCAAGAAGGTCCTCGACGACCTTAATACCAAGGGCGAACAGGTGCGCAAGGACACCGCCACCCCCGATATCGCCCGCAGTGTGTCCGACATGTTCGAGCAGGCCGGTGGCACCATCTCCGATCTGACCGAGCGCTTGGGCATGCAGGGCGAGACCGCGGCCCAGCGCGTGCTCGACGAGCTCATCCTTGCCCGCGTCCGCGTTATGACCGCTCCCGAGCGCACGGCCTTCCTGGCCCATGTGCGCGACATCGTCGATTCGGTCGAGGACAACGTGACCTCGGTGCCCGTCGAGTCCGTTGAGCCCGACGATGCGAAGGATACCGAAGAGGTCGAGTAGCAGCGCAGATGGCAGATTCCACCACCGATTACAACAATCTAGATCCCTTGGGTGACGAGGCGGCGGTTGTCGATGAGGTCGACGCCGCCGTCTCGGGCGCTCGCAAGAAGCCGCGCGCTGTCGATATGGTCCCCGAGGAGCCCGAGGCGATGGCGCCGGATGAGGAATACCAGCTCACGCCGGCGGGTCGCCGCGAGCGCATCGGGCAGATTGTTCGCCTGGTCAAAAAGTACCGCGTGTGGGATAACCTCACGCCGGTTCGTTTGCGCCGCCTGCTCGAGGAACTCGGCCCCATGTTCGTTAAGATGGGGCAGATTCTGGCTAACCGGTCCGAGATTCTGCCGCAACGCTTTTGCGACGAGCTGCGTCGTCTGCGGTCCGACGTGGAGCCGGTGCCGTACGAGGTCGTACTCAGTTGTCTGGAAGAAGAATACGGCCTGCGCCTGGGGGAGATGTTCGATGCGATCGACCCCAATCCGCTTGGTAGCGCATCACTCGCGCAGGTGCACCGCGCTCGTCTGGTGACGGGCGAGGACGTGGCCGTCAAGGTGCAGCGCCCCGGTGCGCAGCAGGTTATGGCACAGGACATCGATATCATCCGCTCGGTGGTGCGTATCGTTTCCAAGTTCGTCAACACCGATCAATTCGTTGATCTGCACGGCGTAGTCGAGGAGTTGTGGACTTCGTTTCGCGAGGAGACCAACTTTTTGGCCGAGGCCAAAAACCTCAACGACTTCTACGAGTTCCATAAGAGCGTTCATGGCGTGACGTGCCCTAAATCCTATCTGGACCTGTGCACCGAGCACGTGGTGGTTATGGACTACGTCGACGGCATTTCGATCGCCGATCCTGAACGCTTGGTGGCCGAGGGCTATGACTTGGAAAAGATCGGTGCCGCGATTGTCGAGGACTACTCGACGCAGGTGCTCGACGACGGCTTTTTCCATGCCGACCCGCATGCGGGAAACATTATTCTCAAGGACGGCATCGTTTACTTTATCGACTTGGGCATGGTCGGACGCATGTCGAGTCACGATCGCGGTATCGTCAAGGACATGATTTTCGCCGTGGCCGAGGGTGACGTGCCCAAGCTCAAGGATTCGCTCATGCGCTTCGCCGTGACGCGTGGCGACTCGGCTGAGCTCGATCATTCGGCCTTTTTGTCCGATCTTGACTTTATCGTGGCTGACTTTGCGGGCCTTGACCTGAAGGATTTGGACATCGGCGAGTTTTTGACCTCGCTGTTAAACCTGGCGCGCAAAAACGACGTTGAGCTGCCGAGTGTGGTGACGATGTTCGCCCGCGGCATGGTGACGCTCGAGGGCCTGTTGACCGAGTACATGCCCAACGTCAACATGATCCAGATTATCCAGACGCATATCAAAAACGAAAAAAGCACCTATGCGCGCGTGCGTGATATGGGACGCGATCTTGCCGCGAGCAGCTATCGCGCGGCCAAGGGTTCGCTCGAGGCGGCCGAGTATCTGGGCTTGGCTTCGCGTATGCTCACGCGCGGCCAGCTTAAGGTGAACACGCAGATTATGAGCAGCGATAAGGCGCTGCGACAGCTGGGCGGAATTATCGACCGCATGTCGATGGCAATTGTGATCGCCGGCCTGTTTATCGGTTCGTCGGTGGTGTACTACGCACGCATCGAGCCGGTTGTGTTTGGTATCCCGGTCATTGGCTTTATGGGCTACGTGAGCGCGCTGGTGCTGGCGCTTATGCTGGGTCGCAATATCTGGCTCAACAGCCACGGCGGCAAGCACTAGAGGCTGCGGCCGTCACCGCATTCTCCTATCGCAAACAATAGCTTTTACCTTGGGCTTCGCCTGCGTGCGAGGCCCTTTTGCGTGATACCATACTGACGGTAATAATCGATGGCCTAGATGGTGGTGCGGAGACGCACGAATGCGCGGTTTTCCTGCGCGTTTGGGAGAATCGGGGTGCAAGTCCCCGGCTGTACCAGTAACCGTAATTCCTCTTGGCTCGGGATGTTCGCGTCGCAGATCGGACGGCGCGCCTGAGCCGTTAAGGTTAAGTCGGATCGCCTCCCATCTTGCATGCGGCTGCGGCGTATGCTGCCGGTGTGCATAGGGCTCTGGAGGGAAGAGAGATCCCGATGGGGGAACTCGAGCGCAACATGCGCGATGACGCGGGGCAGCCTCAAGGCAACGCTCCAAGTACAGACAATGGGGGACAAATGGATATGTTTGAGGACGAGCGCGAGCGCGTCTCGTTGCATCGCCGTGGCGCGATTGCACGCGGTGTAGCCAAGCGCGGCCTGGTGGCATTCCTGGCCTTCGCGATGGCCTTTGGCACCACGCCGGCTCAGTTGTGGGCCGAGGGCGCCGAGGGCATTGCCGAGGCCGTGGCTCAGGCTGCGACGCCGGGCGAGGACGCAGCGCTTGCGGGCGGCACCGCTGAGCAGAGCGGCGCCGAGGTTTCGGATTCCGAGGGCGCGCCTGCAGGTAGTGCAGCCATAACAGAGGCAGCAACTGGCGACGAAGGCTCGGCGACGGGGGAGAGCCCTGCTACGAGCGAGCAGTCTTCGACGGCATCCGCTGGCCAAGCAGGATCTGCCGCCGCGGCTGCCGTTCAGACGGAGAACCCGACAGAAACTGGCGATGTCGCCAAGAAGCAAGTCGAGGTCTCGTTCTCGATTATCGGCACCGATGCCGACGGCAAGGCTCAGACCTGGGTGGCGCCTACGCAGCTCAAGCTCGACGAGGGCGCGACGGCTGCGGATGCCTTCATTAAGCTGCAGGAGAAGACGGGCTTCAAGGCGAAGTACGAACCGAACACGGCATACGGTTTCTACCTCGAAAGCATCACATCCCCGAGCGATGGTCGCACGCTTGCCTACGATCCGACGACTTATGCCTTCTGGCAGCTGTTCGTCGACGGCGCGTCTTCCTCGGTTGGTGCGAGCAGCGTCAAGCTCACCCAGGGGCAGAAGATTGAGTTTGCCTATACGGCTGGTAGCTCGTCCCCTGTCGTTAAGGACCAGGTTGCCGCAAATGTGACCGTCATTGGTCGCGATGCCCAGGGCAAGACTCAGACTTGGGTCGATAACGCGCAGTATGTGGTGACCTCCGGCTCGAGCGCACTTGACCTTACGAAGGTCGCGCTTGAGGCGAATGATATTGACGCCGTTGCTGCGGGCTCCTTCATTCTGAGCCTTAAGTACAACGGTGTTGAGCTGGGTACGCCGCTCGATTATTCGACCTATTGGCAGCTGTTTATCAACGGCAAGTCGAGTGACTATACGGCGGACAATGTCACCATCCATGCCGGCGATACCGTCACGTGGTTCTACGGTGGCTGGGGCGACCAGTTGCCGTCCGATTCTGTCCATGCTTCCGTTCAGGTGCTTGGCAAGGACAAGGACGGCAAGCAGCAGGTTTGGGCTTCGACGGGTCAGACGAGTCTCAAGGCGGGCTCTACTGCCAAGGATCTCCTTGAGCAGACCGGCCTTAAGCTCGATGCTGGCGAATCGTCTTGGGGCTGGTTCCTCAACGGCATTTATTCGCCGTTCGATGATGAGTCCTATTGTGGCTATGATGCTGCGACCAATAGCTATTGGCGCTTCTACGTAAAGGGCAAGTCCGACGTAAAGTACAAGCTCGCCGACGTTGGCGCCGGTGCCTACGAGCTCCATGAGGGCGATGCCGTCACCTTTATGTATGGTGCTGACGCCGATGCCCTTCCTGGCCAGGTTCTTGGGTCTGTCGATGTTATCGGCCCCGATGTCAACGGCAACAATACTCGCTGGGGCTCGGCAAGCAATGTTTCTCTGCCCGAAGGCTCTACGGCCCAGGACCTTATTGAGACGGTTCTGAAGGCGAAGAGCGTTGATTACAACGCCTCCCAGAGCGGTGCATACTGGTTCCTGAATTCCATTACTTCGCCGTTCGATCACAAACCGTATGTCTGGGATGCTGCGACCAATAAATATTGGCATCTGTATATCAATGGAGAGCCCTCCTTACTCTGCGCCAATCAGATTACGCTCAAGAGCGGCGATAAGGTTACGCTTGCCTATACCACCGACGATTCGGCCATGCCCGATCCCGACAAGATCGCCGTGAACCCGAGTGCGACGACTCCTGATTGGGATACCGAGTGGGCCGGCTACGGCAACAGTGGCAACGGTTCGACCGTAACGGATGCCAAGACGCCTGCGCAGGCCGCTGGTCTTAAGTGGGCCTTCGATTGGAAGGCCGAGTCTGGCCAGCAGTATGCCAACTGCAGCGAACCTGTCATCGCTAACGGCTTTGTGTACATCGCGACCGAGAACGAGCTCATTAAGATCGATTCGTCCACGGGCAAAAAGGTTGCCTCTGCGCCGCTTGCCTCCAAGGTGAGCTATACCTCTCGTCCGATCTATACCAATGGCCTTATCATCGTTCCGCTCAACGGCGGTGCGGTCCAGGCGATTACTGCTGACAAGCTGATCTGCAAGTGGCTGACGCCTGGTTTGACGGACTTGACGCAGAGCTCCTGCACCGTCGTTTCGGACGGCGAGTACGTCTATGTAGGCTCGGTCGATATTTCGTATGACGAGAATTACAACGCGACCTACGGCAACGGCTCCTTTGCGCGCATTAAGATTGCCACGGGCGAAGTTTCTTGGCAGAACATCGACCCTGCCGAGGGCTATTACTGGACTGGTGCGGCTTTGACGGATAAGTATGCCATCGTTCCTACGAGCGCGGGTACGCTTAAGTGCATTGATAAGACGACGGGCGATGTCGTTTCGACCATGAAACTCGGCGCCCTTGCGAACGCTGACTGCGTCGCCGATCCGTCCAATGGCTCGACCTTCTATCAGATGACGCACGATGGAAAGCTCCATGTGATTTCGCTTTCGGCGAAGGGCATGCTGAGCGAGCAGAAGACGGTCGACCTGGGTCTTACGAATAACATGAGCGCCCCGGCGGTCTCTGGCGACAATCTGATTGTCGGCGGACAGACGGCTACTGGCTCTGCTCTGGTTCTCTATAACCTGAAGACGGGTAAGACCACGATGGTCGCTGCTGCCGACGGCAAGGCGCTGCCGGCTGGCCTCAACGGTATTGCTGCTACTCCGCTGGTGAGTGTTCAGGGCGGCAAGACCTATGTGTACTTCACCGTGAACAGCGCGGATAGCAAGGATTACGTCAACTACTCTGCTGGCGGTGGCGTGTATCGCTATACGCTTGGCGACGCAGAGGCGACGCAGATTTATGATGCGGCTGGCCATTACCAGTACTGTGACTCTCCGGTCATTGCCGATGCTTCTGGCAACCTCTACTACATCAATGATTCGGGTACGCTGTTCAAGCTCGGGGCTGTTGAGTCTTGGACGGTTGCCTTTAATTCCAACGGCGGGTCTGCTTGCGACACTAAGTTTGTTGCTACGGCCGACGGCAAGCTGGTCAAGCCGGCCGATCCGACGCGCGATGGCTACACTTTCGGCGGTTGGTTCACCGATGAGGCTTGCACGCAGGCGTATGACTTCAGTACGCCGGTGACGGCCGATCTGACGCTGTATGCCAAGTGGACCAAGAATGCTGTTAACCCTGGCGGCAATGGTGGTTCTGGCACTAATGGTGGCAACGGTGGCGCTGGCAACGGTTCCGGTGCTGGCACGGGCACGGGTTCCGGCTCTGGCACGAAGGGCCAGCAGGCCGGCGGCGCTATCGCCCCGGGTCATAAGCCGACGACCAAGACGACGGTGTCGACCAAGACCGAGACCAAGGACAACAAGTCCGACAAGAAGGACACCGATAAGTCCGATAAGAAGGACGAGAAGAAGTCTGACAAGAAGTCTGATAAGAAGGACAGCAAGTCCGACAAGAAGTCCGATTCCAAGTCCGATACGGGTGCTGCTTCCACGACCACTGCTAAGAAGTCCTCTAGTGCTTCCGAGCAGGAGACTGGCACCAACCCGCTCGCCATTGTTGGCGTTGCCGCCGGCGTCATCGGTCTCGCCATCGTCGGCGTGTTCGTGTTCACCAAACGTCGGTAGGTGAGGGCTGTGTCCAATAAATCCAAGGACGCTGACCCCAAGCAACCAGATTCCTCGTTCATTCAGTTCGACGATGCAAAGCAACAGGGCGCCGCTTCGGCGGCGTCCGCCCCTCGCCGCAAGGCGCTCCTCGGCGTTCTGACTGCCGCGTGCACCATTCTGATTGTCGTCTCGCTGGGCTTCGTCCATCCTTCCGAGAGCGGCGCCTGGTCCATCGACTGGATCATTCAGACCGTGACGGGGGAGAGCGTCGTCACCAAGGACACCAAGGCGTCTGGCTCGACTACGACTTCGGGCGAGGCCAGTTCCAAGGATTCCAAGTCATCGAATGACGCAAAAGATGGGTCCAAGTCCAAGGACGATTCCGAGTCTTCAAACAAGGAATCGGATAAAAGCTCGGATAGCAAGAAGTCCGATGGTCGGGACGGCAAGAAGTCTGGAGATAAATCCGCTGCCCAGAATACGGGAGCCGGCGATACTTCCAATGTGTCTGGCGGTGCTTCTTCGGGCGGCGGTCAGTCGTCTGATGGAGCCTCCAGCTCTAATGGCGGAAGCGCTCCCTCGGGCGGACAGGGCGGCTCGCAGGAGCCCAACTACGTAACGGTGACGGTTTCGGTCACATCGAGCGCCGTGGGCAATCCTGTGTCTTCTGGCGGCACCTTTACCTTTAACGAAGGCGCCACCGTTTACGATGCCCTGTGCGCGCTGGGCCTTTCTGTCAACGCACACGGCTCATCGTACGGCACGTATGTTTCTGCGATTGGTGGTTTGGCCGAGAAACAGTACGGCGGCACGAGCGGCTGGATGTACTCCGTCAACGGCACAACGCCTATGACGGCCTGCAGCAACTACGTTCTCTCCAACGGCGACAACGTGGTCTGGTATTACGTTACAGGCTAGAGACCTCGACATAGCGCGCCAGACGGGCGGTTCGGATAAACATCCGGGCTGCCCGTTTTTCATGCGTAGAGGACTGGGTCGCCGGGGACCTCGACAAATAAAAAACCGGCTGGAACGAGAATTCCAACCGGCTATACATTCAAGCAAATGTCGAATCGACTACGAGCGAGCGCCTTCGAGGAAGAAGCGACGGCTAAAGTAGTTGTACCAGGTGACCAAGAACGTGGCGATGGCCTTCATGGCCTGGTAGCCGATACTCAAAAACGTGACACCCACAAACATGTACAGGTCGTTGAGCCCCAGACCGATCACCGACAGGATGGTGAAGATCGTGAACTCGCGCTTGCGGCTCATGCCCTCGCGATGGTCGAACACGTACTTCATGCTGAGCCAGTAGTTGACCACGACGGACGTGATGAACGAGACCGTGGTGCTCATCAAAAAGTCGAGGTGGAACAGCTCGACGAGCGCAATGAGCATACCCCAGTCGATGCCAAAGGAGATAAGGCCCACGACAGCGAACTTGAGGAACTGCTTAGTATGAGGTTGTGCCAGTGCCTTGCGCACGTAATCACATCCAATGCGTTGATGAATCGAGCAGAGGATACTTTAGAGCTTTTGCAAGGGAAACGTAAGGTCTTTGCCAAGAACTATACGAACTCGCCAAATTATCAAGTGCTAATCCGCAAACGTTGAAAATTTGCCCGTAAACGAGCGGCACCCACGGACGATACTGCGCTGAGCGCGCGTCGTCCGTGGGCGCCGTAATGCTGCAGGGGTGTCGAGCTATTTGGTCTCGTCGCCCTCCAGGAAGATCTTTCGGGTCACAAAGTTGTAGACCATGACAAGCGCGGTGGCGCAAATCTTGGCGATATTGGCTTCGAGCCCCAGACCGGCGTTGAGCGCCAGCACGATACCGTCGTTGAGCACCAAACCAATCATGGACAGCACGACAAAGATAATGAACTCGCGGCGGCGGCTCATGCCCTCCTTGTGCGCAAACACGTACTTCATGCTGGCGACGTAATTAAAGATGAGTGAGACGATAAAGCCGCTGGTGTTGGCGATTAGGATGTTGAGGCCCAGACCGTAGTGGAGCAGATTCATAATGCCAAAGTCGATGACCGTGGCAATGACGCCGACGACGCCAAACTTCATAATCTGCGCAAGGAGCTTTTGCATGGTACCTGCCTTAGGGTGGCGCTGGGGCGCCGTGGGGATGACAAACCCAGCAAGTTTAGCCAATCCCCGCGGGTGGAGCTAGGCGCGCTCCTCGATAGCACCGTTTCTATATGCATCGAGCAGTTGGCGTAGGTCCTGGATCTGGCTGCGGATCTTGGCGCCGGTATCGGTGTCGCTCACCATGCGGCGGCGGTCGGCCTCGTCAAAGCGGTTGGTCTCGCTTTCGATATCGATGTTGCGGGTGAGCGCCTCGGCAACGGTGGTAAAGGCCTGGTGCGACTTGAGGCGGCACCCTCGCGAGCTCGAGATAAGCGTGTAGCCGGCGATGCCCGTCTTGGGATGGTAAGCGCGGCAGAATCCGCCATCGATGACCAGCAGCTTGCCCTCGGCGCGGATGGGCTGCTCGCCCTTGGTGGTTTTAACGGGCGTGTGGCCGTTGATGATGTGACCGGTCGGTGAGCATGCCATGGGCGCGACGCCAAACTCGCGCATGATGTCGTCGCAGACCGAGGGCGACTTGGTAAGCGTAAAGTACGGGTCCATCGGCTCGACCCAGGTGCTCTTGTCGGCGATATAGGCGCGCTCAAAGGTACGCACCAGGCGTCCGCTGGCGGGTGAGTTAAAGCCAATCCACAGGTACCACATCCAGTCGAGAGCGTCGCGGTCGCCCACGCGCCAGGCGCGGCGGGCGATGTGGTCGCAAAAATCGAGATAATCGCGGCCAGCGTGCCAGGTGCCCAGGCAGTTCATGCTGCTAAAGGTGCCGTCTTCGTTGAGCGGCACGCAGCCATGGAACAGCAGGTTGCCGTTGGCGACCTTGTACATCGAGCCGTGGGAATAGAGGAAATCGATATGGCGATGCAGGTGATCGGCGGTGACAAACTCGGACACGAGCTTGTCGATGATGTGCTGCTCTTGGGGCGTGAGCGAATAGGGGTCCGCCGGGTCGACGGTGGGGAAGTCATTGGTCGTGAGCGGCCACACGCTGCCGTCGGCGAGCGTGACCGTGCCGGTGTCGTGATCGATTTTGTCGAGTAACAGGCGGTCGGTCATATCGAACTCGGGGTGGCGCTGGATAATCTGGCCCTCGAGCTTAAAGAGTAGGACGTTGATGGCCTTGATCAGCGGGGTGATGGACTCACCGGCGGTGTAGGTGGCATCGGCAAAGGCGACAAGCTCACGCAGCGAGATGCCGTAGTCGTTCTCCAGGATCTCGTAGTTGTCGTAGCGTAGGTTGTTGCGCAGCACCGTGGCGATGCAGGCGGGCTCACCGGCCGCAGCGCCCATCCACAGCAGGTCGTGGTTGCCCCACTGGATGTCGAGTGAATGGTAGGTGAGCAGACGGTCCATAATCTTGGCCGCGCCGCCGCCGCGGTCGAAGATGTCGCCCACCAGGTGCAGGTGGTCGACGGCCAGGCGCTTGATGAGCGAGGCGAGCGACTCGATAAAGTCGTCGGCGCTTGCGGTCTCCAGGATGGACTCCACGATGCGCTCGTGATAGCGCACACGATAGTTGTTCTCATCCGGATGCGTGTGTAGCAGCTCGTCGATGATGTAGGCGTAATCGCGTGGGATGGCCTTACGAACCTTGGAGCGGGTGTAGCGGCTTGAAAGCGAACGAGCGACCATGATGAGCTGGTCAAGCATCGTTTTGTACCAGGTGGGCGAGTCCTCGCGCTGGCTGCGGACCAGCTCGATCTTCTCGTGCGGGTAGTAGATGAGCGTGCACAGCTCGCCCTTTTCGTCAAAGGTGAGCGTGTCGCCAAAAATCTCGTCGACATGCTCGCGCACGACGCCCGAGCAGTTGTTGAGGATGTGCATAAAGGCCTCGTACTCGCCATGCACGTCGCTCATAAAATGCTCGGTGCCTTTGGGCAGGTTGAGGATGGCTGAGAGATTGATGATCTCGGTAAACGCGGATTGCTCGGTGGGGAACTGTCTCGACAGCAGGCGCAGATACTTAAAGTCTTGCGGGTTGCGATCGAATGCGACCATGAAACACCTTCCGATGGAGCTGGTAAAACTGATAAACAGCGTCAAACGTTTATCAGTATGCGCCGCTTTTGTTTCGATTTTGCGCCAGCGGCTGAATTGTCGGCTGAACGGTTTGGTAAATCGATTTAGTTGAGGTAGATATGGCGGTTGAGTGGAGACGACAGAGGGTGTTTTCTCAGATATTTATGCGTGGGGCCGGTGGAGACGATGGTGGTAAAGATGTTCGCTATTTTTGGTTCGATTTGGTAAATAGTGGACATATGTACCGTATGTAGGCTCACTGTGCGATAATTTGCGCAGCAATGAGTAAGGAGCCTCATATGAGTGATTTTGTCCTGACCTGTGAATCCGCCGCCGACCGAACCCGTGAGTTCTTTGCGTCGCGCAATATCCCCGTCGTGTGTTTTCATTACGAGATCGACGATGTTGTCTATACGGACGATCTGTATCAGTCGATTACGCCGGACGAGTTTTTTGCCCAGATTGCCGCGGGCGCCATGCCCAAGACGTCTCAGGTGAGCGTGGGTGAGTACGAGGAGTTTTGGGAGCCGTTTGTTGCCGAGGGTAAAGACGTGCTGCACCTGGCGTTGTCGTCGGGTATTTCGGGCACGTATGGATCGGCCTGCGTTGCGGCACAGATGCTCGCGGATCGCTATCCCCAGGGCGGCAAGGTGCGCGTCATCGATTCGCTGGCGGCGTCTTCGGGCTTTGGCCTGCTGGCGGAATGTGCCGCCGACGTTCGCGATAGCGGCGCTTCGCTCGACGAGACGGCCGCTTGGATTGAAGAACATAAACTCAACCTGCACCACTGGTTCTTCTCGACCGATCTGTCGAGCTACCTGCGCGGCGGTCGCATTTCGGCCGCGAGTGCAATCATCGGCACGGCGCTCAAGATTTGCCCGCTTATGACGGTCGATTGCGAAGGTGAGCTGGCGCCGCGTGAGAAGATTCGCACCAAGAAGCGCGCGATCTCCGAGATGGCCAAGACCGTGATGGCGCATGTACAGGACGGCGCGAACTATTCGGGCAAGTGCATCATGTCGCACTCGGCGTGCCGCGAGGACGCCGAGGCTGTTGCGGCGCTGATAGAGGAACAGGTTCCGCAGCTCAAAGGCAAGATTGAGATCAATAGCATCGGTGCTCTGATTGGCTCGCATACCGGTCCTGGCACGGTGGCCGTCTTCTTTATGGGCGACAAGCGCGTGGATTAGCGTTTGTGGGCTGGCTGACGGTTTTAACGGCTGCGCCTGTCCCTCCTGACACTTGATAACAGAAAAAGGCCCGTCCCGTTGTTTGCGGGACGGGCCTTGCTGTTGCGGCTAGCGTTTCTTTCCGCGGAAGAAAAAGCCGTGCAGCGAGGGCTTGAGTCCGCGGTTGGCGCGACGTTCCTCGATATGATCGTGGATCGAAGCGACGCGTTCGATGACTTCGTCGGGGATCGGCACATCGGGATTCATGTTCTCGACCTGGCTGACCTCGGCGGCGGCGACCTGGTCGATAATGGGCACATCGTCGCGCGAGATGACGGGCGTGGCGTCTTCCTTCATCTTGCGATAGCGCTGCATCATGTCGGTCTGCAGCTGCTGGGCCGAAGGCGGCGTCCAGATGATGGCATTGGCGCCGGCAGCGATGGTCTCACGGATGCTCTCGGGCGTCTTGCCGCCCGGTGCGATGAGCGGCAGGTTGGGATAGTGCTCGCGCAGTTCACGCAGGACCTGCGGCGTGTTCTTGCCGGCCGCGATGTTGAGGATCTTGGCTCCGGCGCGCACCTTGGCGTGAGCATCGTCGTCGCAGCGAACGACCGTGGCGATGACGGGGATGTCGGCGATGTTGGTGATGTGCTCGACCATCTCGGCGGTAGCGGGGGAGTTGACCACGCAGCCCGCCGCGCCCTGCATCTCGGATACGGCCGCCATCTGCACGGAACGCTTACCGGTGGTGGTGCCGCCGCCAACGCCCACAAAGACCGGGCACTCGGCAACAGTCAGCAACGCTTGCGTAATGGCGGGCTGCGGCGTGAAGGGGTAGACGGCAAACACGGCGTCGGCATTGGAGTTGCGGATGACCGCCACGTCGGTGGTGTAGATGAGCGATTTGATGCGGCGGCCAAAGAGCGTAAAGCCGCTGGCCCCCTCGATCTCATCGGGCATACGGAGGGCTGCCTTGCGCAGACGCCCGTCGATGGGCAGCGGCTCCATGGGCAAAAGGCCGTTGGGAGTTACGGCCACCTGGGGCTCGGTAAATTCGTCTGCAAGCTCAACCTCGGAGAAGTCGACCGAGGCGACGATGTCCTCGTGAACCTCGGCGGGAACATCGATGGGGGCTTGGTCGTTCGTCGCGGCAGGCGTCTCGAAGGAGCTGGTGCCGACAAAGGCGTCGACGCGCTCGTTCAAATCGTTGAGAGAATCCATGGCGGTCCGTTTCTATGCTGTGCGGTCGGCAGTGTACGACCGGCGTTGCGAGTGCTAAATCGTTTGACGAGTTGATTTTTCCCCGCTGCGCCATCCGTTAGACTGAAGGGCCGGCGAACGTGAAGGAGCTGTGGTGGCGGGAATCGAGGTGCTATCTTGAATGTCCCGTATGCAAAAGAGAGGTGACGCGGTATGGAATTCTCGGCAATGTTAGGCTCGATTGGCCTATGCGTGGGCGCAATCGTTGCCGCCGCGGTCATCTACTTTGCGGTCACGGCCATTAAGGGCAAAAAGGCTGAGCGCAAGGAGCGTGAAGCGCTTGCGCGGCATGAGGACCAGCAGGACAGGCGCGCACGGCGATAGCTTGTTGAGTTTTGAATCCGTGCGCTAGCTGCGTTTTCGGACCAGGGCGATATAGAAGCCCTCAAAGTCGCGACTGGGCGGAATGGTCAGCGTGCCGGGCATGCCGTTGGCAATGGCCGAGACGTGGCCTTCGGCAATGGCTTCGGTAAGGGCGTTGCACTCGATATGCGGATCCTCGCCGGCACCCTGGGCGCGACGCGCTTCGCTTTCGCTTGGCGTGCCGTCGACGGGGATGAGCTCGCAGTCCATGTGCTTGTCGAGGGCCTCTTGCAGGGCATCCTCGTTTTCCTGCGGCAAGATCGAACAGGTCGAATAGACGAGCGTGCCGCCCGGTTTGAGGGCCCCCATGGCGCGGTCCAGAAGCGCGCGCTGCGAGCGGGCGCACTTAACGAGCAACTGTTCGGTGAGGCCGCGCAGACTTTTCTCGTTGGCGCTGATGACGGTGCCCGTGCCGGTGCAGGGGGCGTCGAGCAGGATACGGTCAAAGCGGAAGAACTCGTCGAGCTCGCGTGCGTCAATGCGCATGACGGGCACGTTTTTGGCGCCCTGGCGGCCCAAGTTTGCCTCGAGCTTTTCGGCGCGGGGAATGCTCATCTCACAGGCGGTGAGGTGCGCCTGTCCCTGGGTGAGGGCGGCGATCTGCGTCGTCTTGCCGCCGGGGGCCGCGCACATGTCCAGGATGTCCTCGCCGGCCTGGGCGCCCAGCACCAAAGGCGGCATCATGGACGACAGGCTCTGCAGGTAGATCTTGCCGTCACGGTAGATGTCGAGGTCCCACAGGTCGGATACCTGGGCGTCGGGCAGGATGAAGGCATCCTGATACCACGCGACGGAGCGGTGGGCGATCCCGGCGGCGTCGAGTGCCGCGGCAATGTCCTCGGCGGTCGCCTTGAGCGTGTTGGCGCGCAGCGTGACCGGGCGCGCGGCTGCGGCGCCAAAGCCTTCGATCATGAGCTCGGCATCGGCAGGCGTATAGGCGCCAGCAATCGTGTCGACCATAAAGCGCGGCAGGTCGATGGCACAGGGAAGGGCGGCAAGCTGATCGGAAAGCTCGGTGGCGGCAAACTGCCTGAGCTTGAGCTCGGGCTTAACCTGCTTTTTCTGCTTACGACGACGCGGCTTGGACATCCGTCTTTCCTTCCACCTAAATGATTATTCTGGGACGGGGATTAAAAAATCATTTAATGATCCCCGTCCCAAAAAGACTACTTTGCGTCGCCCGGGAATGATTTTTTAATCCCCGTCCCAGAATAATCATTCCCGGGCGCGTTGCTGTTGCCTAGTACTGGCTCTCGTGCTTGCTGAAGAAGTCGAAGCGCGGGGGCAGCGGCTTTACGCGGTGCTCGCCGGGCTTCTCGCCCAAGCTCTCCACAAACTCATCCGTGGAGGCGAAGATGTTATCCCAGCTAAAGAAGGCGACCGGGTCAACGTCGAAGTACTTGCAGATGAGCTCGCAGCCGGCCGGCACAATACCGTGCATGAGCACGGTCGCCACGCGCAGCTCGGTAAAGGCGTCGACGAGCGCTTGCGTCATTGCGGCGTTTGCCTCGTTACCCTCGAGCTTGTTGGCGGCCTTGGAGGCGTCGCTCCAGCGCTTGTTGGCGGCGCGCAGGTAGTCGTCGCACACGGCAAGCGCGCGGTGCGTCTCGAACTTGTACATGGCCTGCTCAAAGGCGAGGGCTGCCTGCTGGGCGGCTTCGACCACGGTGTCAGAAGCGGCACCGGCGGGGATGCAGCCGTTGCGGTAGGGGCTCTCGTCGCCTTCCTTGACGGCGACGCCGTAGAAGCAGCTGCGGGCCAGACGGTTGAACACGCCGGTCAGCAGCGCGCTCTCCTTAAGGGCCGGGTCGATAACGCGCTTGTCGTCGCAGGCGCGTACCTCGTTGCCGTCCTTGTCCTTGCCGGTCACACGCGTGTCGTATGCCTTGGGGCTAAAGCTCACCGGCTTTTCGGATAGGCCGAGCGACAGCCAGTGCGCGCGCATCTGCTCGCAGGTGTAGTGGTTGAGCAGGTCGTCTGCCGGCGGGGGAGGCGTCTGCGAGGACGAGCTGGCCTTTTTGCCCATGTAGAGCAGGTGGTAGCAGGCGCTGACGGTGCTCTGCGTGAGGTCCCAGCCCAGGGCCTCCCACATGGCGGTCTGCGCGATGCAGTAGAAATAGATGTTGTCCTGACCGATGAACTGGTAAATCTGAGCGTCGTCAGAGCACCACCAGTCGCGCCAGTCGAGCGAGCTGTGCTGGTAGGTGGGTGCGGGCACCTGCGTGGAGTCGGTGGCGGGCTCGCCCATGAGGGCGGCGTCCTGGGCGGCGACACCCTCGGTCACGCCGGCTGCCTTGGCATCGCGCGCGAGCACGGTGCGCGTATAGCTGATGGGCGCCCACAGGCTCTCGGGCCAGCACCAGCAGGTGACGTCAGTCACGCCGTCGACCTCGGGCACCGGAACGCCCCAGTCGATGTTGCCGGTGATGCGGAAGGGCACGAGTGCCTTGCCGCTGCGGAAGCGCACGCCGCCGTTTGCGAGCACCGCGTGGGCGTCGTCGCGCTCCTTCCAGCTGGGGAAGGTGACGGTAAAGCTGCTCTTGTTGCCCTCGGGCTCCAGCACGGTGTGCTCGGGGAGCTGGTCCTCGACGGCATCGAAGGCCTCGCGGAACTTGTTCTGGATGTAGAGCTGAGCCGGCAGCAGCCACTCCTCCATGGTCTTGGAGACCACGGAGCGAACCTGCGGGTTCTGGGCGAGCTTGGCGGTATAGGTCTTCATAAAGTCGAGGTAGGCCGGCAGATCAAAGTAGAGATTGTCGACTGGGCGCAGCTCGGGCACCTCGCCGGTGAGCTGGCTCTTGGGCGCGATGAGCTCCTCGGGCTCAAACTGGTGACCCAGGTCGCACTCGTCGGCGTAGGCTTTCTCGGACTTGCAGCCCTGGATGGGGCAGCGGCCGATCACCTGGCGGCCGTTGAGGAACGTGCCAGCCTTGGCATCGTAGAACTGCAGCGTGGAGCGCTTGGAGATGGTGCCCTGCTCGTGCAGGCGCTTGATAATCTCGCCGGTTACCTCGTTGTGAATCTGCGCAGCCGGCTCAAGGCCCGAGCCGCCGTAGATATCGCAGCTGATGTTGTAGTTGTTGAGGGTCGCGGCCTGGCGGGAGTGATTGGACTCGACATACTCGCCGATGGACTTATCGTAGCCCTCGTTCTCCTTGAGCTTGCGGTAGCTCTCCATGATGGGCGAGCCGTAGCAGTCGGTGCCCGAGGTGAAGATGACGTTCTCGCGGCCCAGGCGGTCGCGAAGGAAGCGGGCGAAGAAGTCGGCCGGGACAAAGACGCCGCCGACGTGGCCAAAGTGCAGGCCCTTGTTGCCGTAGGGCTCGCCGGCGGTAACGATGGCGCGGCGCGGCCAGCTGGGACGGTCGTTCATGGAATATTTGGATGCCATGGGACTCCTTCGCATATGGTGGGAGCGCGGCCGGGCGCAAGGCCTGGCGACGCGGTGGTCAATTCGTGCATATCGTTCGACATTATCGCACATGCGGACGGGTACGTGGCAGGGGCGCTATCCTAAGATGCTATGAATGAGATTTCCAACATACATGCGTTTGAAGACGAGGATTTTCTGCACGCTTGCTTCGTGTGGGGGATGGTCGTAGTCGGCGTGTTTGCCGTGTGCCTGGTGCCGGTGTTTATGCTGCTGGGCGGGCCTGCAGACTTGGACGCGGCTGAGGCGGGCGGCTGGATGGCGGTCTTGGGCTGGATAGTCGGCTTGGCTGCGGTCTCAATGGCGTCGTTTGCCGTGCACGAGCTGGTGCATGCGGTGTTTTTTAAGCTGCTGGCGCCTGCGGGCGCGCATGTGACCTTTGGCGCGAATCGTGAGACGGCGATGATCTATGCCTGCGCCGAGGGCGTTGTGTATTCGCGCCGGCGGTACATGGCGGTTTGCCTGGCGCCGACGGTTGTTGTGACGACAGCATTTGCCCTGGGGTTTGCGTTCTCGGACTATCCACTGCTGTGCTACCTGGCGGCTGGTCTGCACCTTTCGGGATGCACGGGCGACTGGTATTACGTGCGGACGATCCTGCGCGACCGCCGCATTGCCGCCTGCGAGGACACGTCCTTTGGCGTGCGCTTTTTCGGGTGAGGAGATGTCGATGAGGCCGTTGTTGTTGCACGCTTGCTGTGCGCCGTGCTCACTTGAGCCGGTTCGCTTGCTGCGCGAAGAGGGGTTTGAACCCACGATTTGCTGGACCAACCCCAATATTCAGCCGCACGATGAATGGCAGCGGCGCCTGGACGAGCTACGCCGGTGGTGTGCCGATGGCGACATCGAGCTCATCGAGGCGGGGGAGGACCGCGAGCGCTGGGAGGCCGGCGTGGCCCAGCTGGGCGCCGATCGGCCCCGTCGCTGTCGCGCGTGCTATGCCCTGCGCTTGGCCGAGGCGTGCCGCGTGGCCCAGGAGCGCGGGTTTGAGTTTGTGGGCACGACGCTCGCCGTCTCGCCGTATCAGCTGTTCGATACCTGCAATGATGTTTTGGAGCGTCTGGCTGCCGCCCGCGGTCTCACCCCGGTGATTCGCGATTTTCGCCCGTATTATCCCGAGGCCACGCGTCGTTCGCGTGAACTGGGCATGTATCGGCAGAATTACTGCGGCTGCCGATTCTCGGCCGTCGAGGCGGCCATGGACCGCGCTCGCATCCGCGACGAGCGCAAAGCGTCCAAAAAGTAGTTCTTTTGAGCTGGCAGCCTGCTAGGATGTAGAGCGGACTTTAGCTATATAAGGAGTATCCGACGTGTCTATGCGTACCGATGATTTTGACTACAACCTTCCTGAGGAACTGATTGCCCAGGCTCCTGCCGAGCCTCGCGACTCCTGCCGCCTGCTGGTGGTGGACCGCAAAGGCTCCCAGGCGGGAACGCCGCTGGAGCACGGCGGTACCGTTGAACACCGCATCTTCCGTGACATCATCGACTATATCGAACCGGGCGACGTGCTCGTCATCAACCAGACGCGTGTGATGCCGGCCCGTCTGATCGGTCGCAAGACGGGCTCGGGCGGCGTGGTCGAGACGCTGCTGCTCAAGCGCCGCGAGGACGTGGATCCGCTCGGCCATGTTTGGGAGTGCCTGGTCAAGCCGGGCAAGCGTCTGAAGCCCGGTGCTCAGATTGAGTATCGCGCCGGTGGCGCCCATGCGCCCGAAGGGGCTCCCGTGGTGCTGACGGCCGAGGTCGTCGACTTTGTCACCGATAGCCGCGGCGGCCGTCTGGTGCGCTTCGAGCCAGCCGGTTGCAATGCCGCCGGCGAGCCGCGCACGCTTGACGAGGCCATTCACGCCGCCGGCCACGTGCCGCTGCCGCCCTACATTACCGATTACGAGGGCGATCCCGAGAAGTACCAGACCGTCTACGCCATGAAGGAGGAGCACTCGGCTGCCGCTCCTACGGCGGGTCTGCACTTTACTCCCGAGCTCATGGCCGCTATCGAGGCCAAGGGCGCGAAGTTTGCCGCCGTCGAGCTCGAGGTGGGCATCGATACCTTCCGCTTGGTGGAGGAGGACGACCCTACGCAGCACGTCATGCACACCGAGCGCTACCACGTGTCGCAGGAGGTTGTCGACGCCGTGCATAAGGCGAAGGCCGAGGGTCATCGTGTGATCGCCGTCGGCACCACCGCGGTGCGCTCGCTCGAGAGTGCGTTTGACGCGGACGCGCCGGTGTCCGATCCGGCTGTGACAGCGCGCTATTTTGAAGGCCGCGAGGACGGTGCCGACACGCTCGGCCGCGGCGACATCGTGGCGCGCGAGAACGCCACGACGCAGCTTTACCTCATGCCCGGCTCGACCTATCACGTGGTCGACGCGCTGATCACGAACTTCCACGTGCCGCGCTCCACGCTCATGATGCTCGTAAGCGCGCTTGCCACCCGCGACCAGATCATGGATGCCTACGCCGCCGCCATCGAGGAGCGCTACCGCTTCTTCAGCTTTGGCGACGCCATGCTCATTTTGTAGGTTACGGCGTTTTACAAACGCCGTAACCGGCCGACGCTGCAAACCCCCCTAAGCGGCAATCTGACGTTCAATCGTCGGGCATGACCAGAAGGTCAATGCCTCCTCCTTCACGTCACCTTGCTCGCTTAGGGGGGTTTTCGCTGACTTCGCCAAAGCATCGGCAGGTACTCATTGGGGACGTACTTAAATGAGTGCCTGCAGAATGAGAGTGGATAATCTCTCGTTTTAGGCGTGTTTCTTCGTCAAAAGTGGGAGATTATCCACTCTCATTAGGTGGCACTTGGGGACGTTCCTTTTTTGCCGGCACCTGGGGACAGTCCTTGTAATCGTTGGGGAGTGGTTACTTGCTCGCGAACAGCCAGATCAAGATGATCACTAGAACTACGGCGACGATGCAGACGATGGCTCCGGTGAATTTGATGCGTGAGTCGCGGGTACGCTCGCGCACCGCGTCCTCGGTGGCCTCGAGCTGGGCGACTTCTCGCTCGGTCTCGGCGTGTTCGGCTTTGTCTCGGGCCAAGGATCCTGCAAGCGACTCAGTGATCTCTGGATGGTCATGTACCTCGGTCGCCTGCTCGATGATCGACTGCGCATGTGCGGCATCTGCTTGAGCGTTGGCGATGCTTTGCTCTTGGTCGCGGCGTGCCTTGTCCTCGGCGGTGATCTTCTCGCGCAGTTCGCGCTGACGAGTCGCGGCGGCCGTCTTCGCCGTCTGCAGCTCGTCGCGCGCGGCATCGGCTTCGGTCGTCACGGCTTGGTGCGCGCGTTTTGCGTCGGCGATAGGGGCTTGAGCCTGTTCGACGGCCTGCTCGGCTGCGGCAAGCGAGTGCTCAAGGTCGGCGGTGATGCGCGGGACATCTTCTTCGGCTTTACGCAGGGCATCTGCCGTGTCGGAGATCTGCATCGAGAGCTCGCTGGTGCGCACCGTATAGTTGGCGGGATTTGCCGAGGGATTGCGTTGCAGCTCGGCATACTCATGACGCAGCGTCTCGAGCTGGGCGCGCGTGGCGTCGACGGTTTGTTGTGCGGCCGCAATGCCGGCGTCTCGCTCGGCCTTCACCTTGTCGCGGATGCGCTTGGAATCCTCAAGACGTCGAACGAGGCGGTTGCCGGTCTCGCGCGAGCTCGCCTCGCGGGCCTCCACGGCGTCGAGCGCGGCCTTCAAGCGGAGTTCAGTCGCGTCATCCTCTGTCTTCATTTGTTCGAGCTGGCCCTTGAGCTCTGTCGCCTTGGCGGCGTGGGCATCACGGTCAATCTCAGCGGCCGCTGCAGTCTTTTGGGCCGCGGCAATCGCCTGGCGCTGGTCGGCGACGATCTGGTCGTAGCGGCCTGCGATATCCTGGCGCGTCTCGAGTTCCTCGGCCTGATCGGCAATGCGCTGCTCGAGTTCGGCCAAGTGGGCGCGGGCGTCGGCAAGTGCCTTTTTCGCGGCGTTCATCTCACGCATGGCCGAGGCGCCCTGGGCGATAAAGGCGCCCACGGCGTTCGCAGTGTTCGAGACGGCGGTCCCCAGATCGCGGCTCGCGGCGGGGGAGTGCGGGGCGGTCGGGCGAGCGGTGTCGACAGCGTCCGCATCGGCAGCCTGCGGCGCGGCGATATTGCCGGTACCGCCCTCGACCACAGAAAAGCCTGCTGCGTGCGGATCGACCGCGTCGGCGCCAATTGTGGGGTGCTCGAGCTGCAGGAACGAGGGCATGGTGCTGCCTTGATCGGCAACGGGGGTCTCGCCGGGCACAAAGGTCGAGGCGGCCTCGGCGGCCTCCTCTTCCTCGGCATCCACGTCGGCGTCGGCCACGGCGTCTTTCATCGCTTTGACGGCATCCATCATGGAGTCCATGACGGCGTCGAGCTCTTCTTCCGAAGACACCTCGATGGGGCCCGCAGCTTTGCGGAGCAGCATCCTGTACGGGGCGGTCGTCCTGAGCGGGCGCATCGTCGTTTTGCTCGTCTGCATCTTCGGCGCCAGGGGTTTCCGCCGTAGCGCTTTCGTCCAAGAATGGGCCGTCGAGGTCAATATCATCGCAGGTCACAGCGTCGGCATCTGCAGTGACGTCTGCGGAATCATCAATATGCTGTTGAGTCTGGGGGTCCAGCTCGTCTGTCATAGGCATGTGCTCCTCATCGTTGTTTGTCACCCTATGATAAAGTCTCGCGCCGACATCCCGCGCGCTGCAGCAAAGTTTCAAAACGTGTTCGATGGCTCGCGTCGATAGCAAAAACTCGGCCACTTTATCCAGTTTGTACTTGACATTCCCTTCGCCGAAAGACGTTGCGCCGTTCGCCTGCCATGGGCTTTATTTTTCACTTGAACCCGCTAAAGTTGCATTTCAGCTTTTGGCGCGTGAAGTTGGATGCGCGCAGTCGACGGGCAGGCCCGTCGCGATTTGAAAGGACTTTATATGGGACTTTTCACTGGTAAGACCGTGATCGTCACCGGCGGCGGCAAGGCCACGCTCAAGGACGGCTCCGCTGGCTCCATCGGCTACGGTATCGATATCGCTTTTGCCAAGGAGGGCGCAAACCTCGTCATTACCGGCCGCAACGTTGCCAAGCTCGAGGCTGCCAAGGAATCCCTCGAGGCCGAGTACGGCGTCAAGGTTCTGCCTGTTCAGGCCGATGTCTCGGCTGGTCAGGACAACGAGGCCGTCGTCCAGAACGTCATCGACAAGGCCATTGAGGAGTTCGGCCGCATCGACGCCGTCGTCAACAATGCTCAGGCCAGCGCTTCGGGCGTGACGATCGCCGATCACACCATGGACCAGTTCAACCTCGCCATTTACTCCGGTCTGTATGCCACCTACCTGTACATGCAGAAGGCCTACCCGCACCTGAAGGAGACCAAGGGCTCCGTGGTCAACTTTGCTTCGGGCGCCGGCCTGTTTGGCAACTATGGTCAGTGCAGCTATGCCGCCGCCAAGGAGGGCATCCGTGGTCTGACTCGCGTTGCCGCCAACGAGTGGGGCAAGGACGGCATCAACGTCAATATCGTTTGCCCGCTTGCTTGGACCGCCGCGCTCGAGAACTTCCAGGATGCCTATCCCGAGGCGTTCAAGGCCAACGTCCACATGCCGCCGGCGGGTCACTACGGCGACGTCGAGAAGGAAATCGGCCGCGTCGTCGTTCAGCTCTGCGGCCCCGACTTTAAGTACATGAACGGCGAGACTGTCACCCTCGAGGGTGGCATGGGCCAGCGGCCCTAACAGTTACGCGGTTCTACGAACCGCGTAACCAGTTGACGCTGCAAACCCGCCAGAGCGGCAATCTGCCTTTCAACTTCGGCGGCATGATCAAAAGATCAATGCCGCCTTGTTTCAAGGCACCTTGCTCGCTCTGGCGGGTTTTCGCTGTCGTTGACAAGGCATCGGCGTTACCTTGGCTGTTGGACGTAGTCGTTGGCGACGTTTTTAAATGACTAGTCGTTTAATACGCCAGTTTCTGTCGAGTCGGTGCTCCTTGCGGGTTGCCCGTATAATGGTTTGCGTATGAACCGCAACCAAGGAGTTCCAGTTTATGGACCAGAGCCTCTTTAAATTCGACCTGATCGCCGAGGACCCGACGACGCACGCGCGTGCCGGCGTGCTGCACACCCCGCACGGTGACATCGAGACGCCAATCTTTATGCCCGTGGGCACCAAGGCAAACGTCAAGGGTATTCCTACCGAGACCGTCAAACAGCTCGGCGCCCAGATCGTGCTTGCCAACACCTATCACCTGTCCATGCGTCCCGGCGAGGACACCATTGCCGAGCTGGGCGGCCTGCACAAGTTTATGAACTGGCACGGCCCCATCCTCACCGATTCAGGCGGCTTCCAGGTGTTCAGCCACAACGACGCCGTCAAGCTCACCGACGAGGGCGTGCGCTTTATCGTCAATGACTACGACGGCCGCCACGTGTTCTGGACGCCCGAGGACAACATGGAAATCGCCATGAAGCTCGGGTCCGATATCTGCATGCAGCTGGACCAGTGCCCGGGCTATCCCGCCACGCGCGCCTACGTTGAGCGCGCCGTTGAGCTGTCGAGTATGTGGGCCGAGCGCTGCTATAAGGCGCATACCCGCGATGACCAGGCGCTCTTTGGTATCGTCCAGGGCGGCATGCATCTGGACCTGCGCCTACGCTCGCTGCGCCATCTGGAGGAATGCGGTGACTTCCCGGGTTACGGCATCGGCGGCTATTCGGTGGGCGAGGACCACGAGACTATGTTCGAGACGCTGGCGCCGCTTGTGAGCGAGTACATGCCCAAGCACAAGCCGCGCTACCTGATGGGCGTCGGCAACCCGACCACCCTCGTGCGCGGTGTGGGTGTGGGCATCGACATGTTCGATTGTGTGCTGCCGACGCGCACCGGCCGCATGGGCACGGCGTTCTCGAGCGAGGGTCGCCTCAACTTCCGCAACGCGCGTTTTGCGCACGACGACGGCCCCATCGATCCCACCTGCACCTGCCCGGTGTGCACGGGCGGCTACAGCCGTGCGCTCATCCGTCACATGGTCACGCAGAAGGAGATGCTCGGCGGTATTCTGCTGTCGATGCACAACATCTACTACCTGCTCAACCTTATGCAGCGTGCCCGTCAGGCCATTATCGAGGGCCGCTACGGCGCGTTTGTGAGCGACTGGATGAACAGTCCTGCGGCGGTGGACTACTAAGAGCGGCGCGGGCGCTTGCAGAGCGCTAGCAACGGCAAGGGGCGAGCGATGGCCGGTCATCACGTTCGCTAACACCGTCTGCGCGACCGATGACCGATAGCTTGCAAGCACTTGATGCATCGTGGGTACCATACCGAATAGTTGATGTTCGGGCGGGTGTTTGACGCATGGCGTCGACCCCGCCCGTTTCTATTTTCGATAGGAGTACCCCATGATTAAGAATGAGAACGTCGAGGGCGAGCCTGCCTACGACGAGACGTACCGCCGCGGCCCCGTGGTTATGCGCGGCCCCATGATTCCTAAGGACAACACCTACGCCAACCTGCTGGCGCCCGAGGAGTCGACCGACTGGCTGCATGCTGATCCGTGGCGCGTGCTGCGCATCCAGGCCGAGTTTGTCGATGGCTTTGGCACACTTGCCGAGCTCGGGCCCGCTGTGACCATCTTCGGCAGCGCCCGCACGCCCAAGACCGATCCGCTCTACAAGGCGGCGCGCACGGTCGGCCGTAAAATCGCCCAGCGCGGCGTGGCGGTTATCACCGGCGGCGGTCCCGGCGTCATGGAGGCAGCCAACAGGGGAGCGGCGAGCGCCAACGGCAAGTCGGTCGGCCTGGGTATCGAGCTTCCGCATGAGCAGGGGCTCAACAAATACGTGAACCTTGGTATGGACTTCCGCTACTTCTTTGTGCGCAAGACCATGTTCGTCAAATACAGTTCGGGCGCCATCGTGTTTCCCGGCGGGTTTGGCACGTTCGACGAGATGTTCGAGGTGCTCACGCTGGTGCAAACGCACAAGGTCAAGCGCATGCCGCTTGTGCTGGTAGGCAGCGAGTACTGGCAGGGCCTATTCGACTGGCTTAACGGCCCGGTGATGAATGTCGATATCGCCCTAAGCGGGCTGATGTAGGGTAGCTAAAATGGGACGGGGCTAAAAAGACCGGTGCGTAACGTTGCATGCCACTCTTTTTAGCCCCGTCCCAAATGAACTGCTTCTAAGTTGCGGTGGAATAGGGATTGATTTGCGGCTGATAAGCCAAAAACAGTCCCTATTCCACCGCAAGTGGTAAAGGTGCCCCTAGTGGATGGGTTGGTAGCGGGGGCAGTAGCTGATGGCGATGGCGTCGACGCCTACATGGGTGGCGATGGTGCAGCCGATGGGGCCGGTGCCGGCGTCTACGTAATCCTGGCCTGCGAGCGCTTGGTTGACGAGCTCCTGCTCCTCGCCGGCGCCGGTCGTGAGCACGCGCACGCTGGAGCCCGGATGCTCGGCCAAAAATGCGAGGCAATCGGCCATGGTGTTGGCGACGATGCGTTTGGCGCCGCGACCCTTTTTGATGGCCTTGATCTCGCCCGATTTCCACTCCGGCGAAACGGCCAGGCGAATGTTGAGCATCTGCGTGAGCTGGCCGGCGAGCTTGGGCGCGCGGCCGTTCTTAACGAGGTTCTCGAGCGTGCGGGGAATCAGCTGCAGGTGGGCGTCGGGCAGCGTCGCGCGGATCTGCGCCTCGGTCTCGTCCAGGCTGCGGCCGTCCTCGCGCATGGCCAGCGCGTACTCTACCAGCAGGCCCTCGGCGCCCGAGCCGGTGCGCGAGTCGATACAGCGCACGTCGAGCTCGTGCGTTTCGGCCGTCAGGCTGGCGTTGGCATAGCAGGCGGACCACTCGCTGCATAGCGAGATAAAGATGGCGCTATCATGGCCGTCGGCGAGCACGCGGTCAAAGAGTGCCTTAAACTCGCCGGCGCTTGGCTGCGAGGTGTGCGGCAACTGCTCGGAGCCGGCCATGCGCGCGACGTACTCCTGGGCGGTAATCTGCACCTGGTCGAGCAGGTCTTCGCCCTCGATAATCACATGCAGCGGAATCACGTAAATGCCGAGCTCTTGGGCGCGGGCGGGGGAGATGTCCGACGTGGAGTCGGTTATGATGGCAAAAGACATAATTGCACCTTTCGTTGGGGCGCTTGCGCGCCGCCTTCTGAGAGCAAAGTGCGACAAGTATAGTGGAGTCATTCCACATTGGTAGCTTCAAATGTTGAATAGTCAACAGTTTGGAGTGTCGGTGTGGAAATCATCAATTGGGGAAGAGAGGTGCCGATGACGGCATTAGAGCTACGCGAGCGACCGGTTGTGCTGTTCGATTTTGATGGCACGGTAGCCGACACGGGGCGGGCGGTGATGACCTCAACGCGCCGCACGCTTGCCGCGCGCGGGTTTTCGGAGGCACAGATGGGCGACCTGCGTCGCATGATTGGGCCGCCGCTGTGGAAGAGCTTCCATGACTTCTATGGCTTCTCGCGCGAGGAGTCGCTCGTGGTGGCCGATGAATACCGCGCCTTTTTTGATGAGCTGGGACCCGAGGAGTATCCCGTGTTCGAGGGAATTCCAGAGCTGCTCGATGGCCTTGCCGCGCAGGGGCATCGCATGGCCGTGGCAACGTCGCGTATGGAGGCGAAGTGCATCGACATGGTGCGTGAGCTGGGTCTTTGTCAGTTTGAGGCAGTTGTTGGCATGAATCCGCCGCAAGGTCGCGAGACCAAGGCCGATTCGGTGCGCGACGCGTTGGCGGCTCTTGGCGCCCGCTCCGACGAGGCCGTGATGATCGGCGATCGCTTCAACGACGTCGAGGGCGCGTATGCGATGGGCGTGCCGTGCATCGGCATCTATTCGGGCGCGGCGGCGCCGGGCGAGCACGAGGCGGCGGGCGCCGATGCCGTGGTGCACTCGGTGGTCGAGCTTGCTACACTTTTCGGTATATAAGAGCTTGATGTGAGAGGCGGGCCTGTCTGCCCCTCATTGATAAGGAGGTTGTTCATGAACCAGGTTGAGCAGAGCGTTGCCAAGTACGTCGATGAGGTCTGGGAAGATGTCGTTGCCGATATCGCACAGCTGGTGAGCTATCCGTCCGTGGCCGTTGCCGCCGATGCAGAGCCCGGCGCGCCGTTTGGCCGCCCGGTCCGCGACGCGCTCGACTGTGCGCTCGGCATTGCGCAAAAGCTCGGCTACCAGACGAGCGACGACGAGGGTTATGTGGGCATTGCCGACATTCCCGGCCGCGGCGATAAGCAGCTTGCGACCATCTGCCACGTGGACGTGGTGCCCGCCGGCCCTGGCTGGAACACCGACCCGTTTGCGATGGAGCGCCGCGAGGGCTGGCTGCTCGGCCGTGGCGTGATCGACGACAAGGGTCCGGCGGTCCTGTCGCTCTACGCCGGCGCCTACCTGATCAAGCACGGCATTGTGCCGCGCTACACCTTCCGCGCGCTGCTGGGTTGCGATGAGGAAGTGGGCATGTCCGATGTTCACCATTATCTGGAGAGTCACGCCGACCCCGACTTCCTGTTTACGCCCGATGCCGAGTTCCCGGTCTGCAATGCCGAGAAGGGCCAGTTTGGCGCGACGTTCGTGAGTCCCAAGATCGACGGTGGGTGCATCGTGTCCTGGAGCGGCGCCGAGGCGAGCAATGCCATTCCTTCGCAGTCCATCTGCGAACTGGCAATTGCCGCCGACGAGCTGCCGGCACCGGTCGAGAATGCCGACCGCCTGCAGATCACGGCGCTCGACAATGGACATGCACAGATCTTTGCCCATGGCATTGGCGGACATGCCTCGATGCCCGAGGGCACGATCAACGCCGTCGGCCTGATCGTGACATATCTGCGCGAGGCCGAGGACGCGTTTGGCGCGCGTGGCGAGCGCCTGTTGACGCCTGCCGAGCACGAGTTCGTCAAGTTCTTGGCCTTTGTGCATACGGACGCCTATGGCCGCGGCCTGGGCATCGAGGCGACGAGCCCGGCATTTGGCCCGCTTACCTGCAATGCCGGCGTTATTCGCGTGGCGGATGGCCACATTGAGCAGGTCATCGATGTGCGCTTCCCCGACAGCACGAGCGCCGATACCATCTGCGAGCAACTGGAGCCGCTGGTGGGCCGCTTTGGCGTGACGTGCCAGCTGGGCCGTGCGAAGGCGCCGTTCTCGGTGTCTGCCGACGACCCGGCCGTGAAGGCGCTCATCGATACCTATAACGAGTTTACGGGCAAGCATGCCGAGCCCTTTGCCATGGGCGGTGGCACCTACGCGCGCAACTTTGCTCGCGCCGTTTCGTTTGGTCCCGAGGAGACCGGTCTGGAGCTGCCCGCGTGGGGCGGTCAGATGCACGGCCCCAACGAGTGCGCCAACGAGGAGCAGCTCAAGCAAGCGCTCAAGATCTATATCGTGGCGATCTTAAGGCTCAACGAGTTGGAACTGTAGAGGTAGTCGTCTAATCATTGGGACGTTCTTAAACGACTAGTCAAAAGGGACGCTCTTGTCGCACGGACACGGCACTTGGGGCGCTCCTTTTAATATTAGTTGAACATTGTCAAGCGGCAAAATGGCCCTGCCGTCCGCGGAGCTACCGCGGACGGCAGGGCCCGGCTATCTTCACCCGGTGGCGGCGCCGCTTGAGGGCGTGTCTGCTCGACGCACGTTCGGCACTCTAATATCCGCGGGTCGGAACCGCATCTCGTTGCTACGGCTTGGGGCCTCCGGCGACTTCGCGGTCTGTTGTCGGGCGTGGCGGCTGCCCGCCGCCCATAAAAAGCACTGGAGTGGCCTCCCAACGGCCTCGAGCGCGGCGCGCCCCGGGGTCGGACTCCTATCTGCGGGGGGAGGTCACGAGGCCATCCCCGCTATCGCCCACGCCCGGCAGGCCATCTCCCGCGCCGTCGCGCAGTTCGCAACGCAGGGCCTCTTGCCCGCCGCGGACATCGCCTCGCGCCTCTCCTGCAGGCGGCGGTTGCACTTCGCGGCGTGCCTCGACACGGCCGGCGCGGCCCCGTGCCCGGGCCTCGGCCTCTTGGGGTGCTATGACCTGGGCGAGGTGACCGGGACGGGCGGCGAGGTGTTCGGGAACATCGTGGAGGAGCGCTTGGGCGATGCGCGGATTCGAAAGGACGCGCAATGGCGTGGACTGGGGGTGGTTCCCCGACCCGTGGCGCTTCGTGAGGTGCGGCTGGGAGCCGGGTGCCCGGCGGCTGATCCTCTTCCAAGAGCTCTCCGCCAACCGCAAGACGCCCGCCGAGACGGGCTAGATGATGGTGGGCGCATTGGCCTTCTCCGATAAGACGGGTGAGGAGCCGTACCTTCACAACGAGTTGATATGGTGCGACGACACGCCGGACGGGAAGCAGCCGATGGCGGTGTACCAGCGGGAGTACGGGCTTCAGGCGCGACCGGCGAGAAAGTCGCGGATGCGGAAGCTGAGCTACGAGTGACTGGCGGGGCTCCGGGAGATCGTGATAGACCTGGTGAGGTGCCCGCTCGCCTACGAGGAGTTCACCCTGAAGGAGTACATGAGGGAGCGCGACGGCAGCTGGATCGACGAGATACCCGACGGCAACGACCACTGCATCGACGCGGTGAGGTGCGCCGTGATGGACGACGTGCTCAGGGGGTGATGGCCGTGGGTTTCTCAACATTCGCCTTCAACGGAGCCCTGCTTGGCGTGGGATGCCGTGGGCTTCTCGACCTTCTCAACATGTACTCCGAAAGATTGGAAACGGAGGGGCCTATGCAGCAGTGGGGATGGGCTGCTCGGCGGCTTTTCTTCACCTTCAAATGCTAAACGACCATAGGAGGCTTACATGAGCGTGGATGACGCGCGGGAGCATTGGGTGCCGGGACACGTGAGGAATTACTTGGAGGGGCATGGCTTCCGGCTTCCTTTGGAGGACATGGAACCGTACATCGCCGAATGGGACGGCTGGATGAGGGCGGTGGGCTCGTTCTACGACTATCGAGACACCGATGCCTTTGGGCGGGTGTACGAGGTGCACCGGCGCTCGATGATGCCTGCCATGCGGGTGTGCCGGGAGTTGGGCTCTCTCCTCCTTGACGAAAAGGCGCAGGTGGTTTGCGACGACCAGCGAGCGACCGAGTTTCTCGACAGATGCTTTGCCGGATGCGGCTTCACGAGCAGAGCCCAGGAGGCGGTGATGCGAGCGTTCGGGCTCGGAACGGGCGCGTTCAGCGTGTGACTCGACCTTGAACGCAAGGTTGCGAAGGTTCGACACTACGACGCGCGCATGGTGGTTCGTCTCCATGGGATGCTGCGGGCGTGACGGAGTGCGCGTTCGTGACGAGGGGGTATCCGCAGGGTGCTGCAGTTGACCAGCTCCAGATGCACCTCTTGGGTGACGACGGGTCTTATCGCATAGAGACGGTTTGCTTTGACCATGAGGGAAGGACGCTCGACGTCCCGGAGGGTGGCCGGCCTTGCTGACACGGGGTCTGTCTTCCCGACCTTCGGAATCGTAAAGCCTGCCGTGCCGAATACCCGAGTGGACTGTTCGCCTTGCGGCCAAAGCGTGTTCGCGGACGCCGTGGACGCCATTCAGTCGGTGGGCCCGCCTTCGATGCCCTTATCAACGAGATCGACGCAGGCAAGATACGCGTCTTCCTCTCCGACGTCATGTTCGACCAAGGGAAGGGCTCCGACGGCGGGCGCGTGCCGATTCCCTTTGGACGGGGCGACTGCACCGTCTTCCGCAAGGTGATGAGCACCGAGGACACGATCCAAGAGTTCGATTCGGCGCTCAGGACCGACTCACAGGCTCAGGCTCTGCGATTGGCCCTCCAAGTGCTGGGCGACCTCTGCGGGTTCGGCATCAGCTACTTCGACTTCGACAACTCGGGCTATGTGAAGACCGCGACCGAGGTCTCGTCCGACAACTCGGCCCTCATGCGCAACGTGCGCAAGCACGAGAACGCGCTGCAGGGCGCGATCGTCAACACGAGCCGGGCACTTCTGGCCTGTTCCCGTGCGCTCGGCGAAGACATTCCGGACGAAGGCTGCGTGCAGGTGCAGTTTGATGACTCGATTGTGCAGGACACCGAGGCCGAGAAGCGCCAGGACATGGCCGAGATCGCGGCGGGGCTCATGGGTGCCTGGGAGTACCGGATGCGTTGGTATGGGGAGGACAAGGAGACGGCGAAGTTGCGCGCGGGTGGCGTGCCTTACCCGGCCTCGTCCTCCTTGGGCCAGACTTGCTTGTAGCGTTTCCACGCCTTGACGGGCGGCTGCCTGCGCTCCGGGTCGTACGGCGAGTAGAAGACGAGGTAGTCGTCGTAGAGGCTCGCGTACCACCAGTCGCGGAAGCGCCCGTTCTCGTGGTTGAAGACCTCGTGCTGCATGATCTCGAACGAGAGGGGTGGCAGGTTCTCGTGCGCGACGTCTTCGTTCCAGAAGGCGTACTCGGGGGCTCCCTTGTGCTCATGGGCGTAGGTGAAGTGGCTATCGACCTCGTTGAATAGAAGATTGTTGTAGATGATGCCGTCCGCGTGTGCCATCTCCGCGAGATCTTCGGGCGGGGCGTCGGTCGCTATGCGGCGCATGCAGCGCGTCACCGGGTCGTTCCAACCGTCGAACACCATCATGCGGTCGCATATGTCGCACTTCCACATGTTGGTGCTCGCGCCGGGCGTGGACTCGAACGAGAAGAAGGTCGTGTCGCTGTGGTGCTGATTGAGGCTGGAGGAGGAAATGAACCCGTTTTCCATCTCGTCGCCGTTGCAGCAGTTCGAGATGCTGTTGCCGCAGGGGCATGCAAGGTAGGCCACGTAGCTTCTCCGTTCCAGTAGCGATGTGGCTAGTCTAGCCGATTCCAGCGGCGTTTCGGGGTGGAATGCCGGTCGGGGCAGCTTGCGGGCGCGTAGCGGCTTGCGTGGGGCCGTCTGCAGGTGGATTGGCTGTGCTTGGCATGCGGCGCATGAGGGAGCATTGCCGCGAAGGCGTGAGGGTCGCTGATAGTCGCACAGGGCGCGTTTGGGTCACGGGTAGCGTGGGGCCGCTGCCATGGGCGCGACCGGGCCGGCGGAGGCGTCTGGAGCGCACGCGGCCACGACGCGGACGAACCCTCGACGAGCAGCGTCGAGCCTGGCCGGCCTCCGGCCGCGGGGCGGCTGAAAAGGTTAAACGCTGGCGAGGATGGGACGGAATTGCAGGAGCGGCGTTGGCTTTTCGCTCTGGCGAGTCTCTAGTAGTCACCCTTCTAATCGGCTTCGGACTCACTTGGGTGTTCCGGCTGTCCGGGCTGGGTAGTAAAATACACCGGTGGATTGGAGCAGGATGACGATACGGTACATTGGTTCAAAAGCTCGCCTAGCTGAGGCGATTCTCGATATTGTTGGGTCGCCTAGCGGCTATTCAGGCCGTTTTGTCGACGGTTTCTGTGGCACCGGCGTCGTTGCGCGCACCGCTGCCCTTCGCGGTTGGAACGTTGATTGCAACGATACGCTGCTTTCAGCCGCTATGATTACTGAGGCCTCACTTCTTTGCGGTTCTGAGCTTAATTTCAAGGAGCTCGGTTCGTATGAGTCGGCTATCGAAAGACTCAACGCCTGTGCTCCGAGCGACGGCTATATCTGGCGAACCTACAGTCCTGCTTCCGCTGCCTTTTGTCCGCACGAGAGAAGGTACTTTACGGAACACAATGCCCGCCGAATTGATGGCGCCCGTAATCTCATTGCCGAATGGCGGGATTCCGGCGTCATTGGGGGTGTTGAGGAGACGCTCCTCGTTGCTGATGTCATTGAGGCTTCGAACTCCATTGCCAATATTGCTGGTACATATGGATGCTTCTTAAAGAGGTGGACTCAACAGTCGTATGGCGCTTTTTCGGTAAGGCCGCGCGAGCTTCTATCCTCTTCGATAGGGCATCGGGTTCAGGTTGGTGACGTGTTTTCACTTAAAGTATCTCCCGGCGATACGGTCTACCTCGACCCTCCCTACACTAAGCGACAGTACGCCTCCTACTATCACATTCCCGAAACCATCGCGTATCATGATGAGCCGAAGGTTGAGGGCGTTGCCGGCCTTCGCCCGTGGAAACACATGGCATCGCCTTTCTGCTACAAGACGAAGGCTCTCAGGGCGCTTTGTGACTGCGTAGGCGGGCTGGACTCACGCCGTATCTTCCTCTCGTACAGCTCGCAGGGGCATGTGGCGCTCGATGATTTGCTTGATGGCCTGTCGGAGCTCGGCAAAGTTGATGTTTATGAGCTTGGCGAGATTGGGAGGTATAGGCCCAACAAGACCGCCGCTGAAACTGGAGCGGTGGTCGCTGAATATCTGATTGAGATTGATAAGGATTAAAGGGACTTAGGCTGTGGCTCATCCGGACACGACAGAGAAAAAGCGATTGCTCGCCGCCAGTGCCGTCATTGCTGACGCTACCTCTGGACTCAACAACTATGCCGAGGCAAAACTTACGCTTCTTGAGTACGTATCCTGCAGTTATTCCGGAATCAGCATCACAGACTACTTCCGCGTTACGGGCTATACCCCTGCGTTCGAGCCTGCGAATGAAACTGTATCCAAACTGCGCGTTGAGATCGACGCATGTGGCATAGCCTACCCTGTGGCGCTTTCTGCCCTTGCGCGAATTGATCTAGACGAGCTGGAGACGAAGAAAAAAGGCTCCGTCTATACCGACTTTAGGCTTGCGGCTTATCTCGCTCAAGCCGTCATGCCAGGATATTCTGGCGGCGCCATACTTGACCCCTCCTGTGGTTCCTCAATCCTTCTCGCGGCCTGCGCTGATTATCTGCGCCAAGCCGGTGCGGATGCGTCGAGCTTTGTTTCCTCGTCCTTGTTTGGCGTAGATCTGGAACCGCTTGCTATTAGGGGCTCGATTCTCGCGCTGGCCTCCTTGCTGTGCGACTCGGCCTGCCTTTCCGTCCTGATCTCTCACTTTGTATGCGCCGACAGCCTTGAACGGGGAGCGGGCTTACTCGCGGCATTCGGGGTAAAGGGCTTCGCGCTCGTAGTGGGCAACCCCCCATGGGAACGCGTGAGGCCTTCGAGAAGTGAATTTGCTCGAGCTCAGGGCGTCGACGCTCGCTATGGCGAGTCTATAGAGAAAATGCCCGAAGGTTATGAGGGGCACCGCGATGAAAGCCGCGCCAAATCACGGTCCATCGCCAATGCGTATGGCCTCAAGGGTGGCATAGATTTGTATCAAGCATTCCTAGCTCTAAGCGTTGAGCTTTGCAGCCGAGGGGGAACCATTGCGCTCTACCTCCCTGCAGGCCTGATTCGCTCCAAGGGGCTTGCTGATGCTCGTGAAATGATTGCCGACAGCTTCGGCAGGGTTGGTATTTCCATCTTCATGAACCGCGCCAAATTCTTTTCCATCGACTCACGCTTCAAGTTCGTTTTGGCGGTGCTCGCTGGAAACGACGAAGGCAATTCACGCCGCAGCATTGAATATCTCTATTGCGACGCAGATGATGTGGGCGTGGGTACTGTCTCTACTCTTGAGTTGGGACGAGACTTCTTTTGCGATTCGTCTCGGGAGCTTGGTGCTCCCGAGGTGAGAACGGCCGAAGAAGCCGCGTTGCTTCGACGAGCCTGGGGGCAAAGCGATCGCATGGCCGAACATGAGCTATTCTCCAGCGTTGCTCCCGTGAGAGAGCTCGATATGACTTTGGACCGCTCTCTTTTTCAAAAGAAGGCTGAACCGGGTAGCGGGCTCATGCCGCTCATCGAGGGGCGCATGGTCTCGCCCTACCGTTGTGGGTGCAAGCAATACGTTTCTGGAGAAGGCAGGTCGGCCAAGTGGAAGGTCGTCCCTCCCGGAAGCAGCAGGATTAAGCCTCAGTTTTATGTCTCTAAAGACGATACGAGTTCGTCTCTACGCGAGAGGACAAGTAAAGCTCGCGTCGGGTATTGCGACATAGCCGGACAAACCAACGAACGCGCAATGCAGGCTGCTCTTATTCCAGCTGAATGCGTCTGCGGGAACAAGGTGCCGACACTTCTCTTTAACGACATGGATGTTGCTTTCCTCTGGCTAGGGATAGCCAACTCTTTTGTTTTTGATTGGCTGGTCAGACGATACATCACTACGACCATAAACTTCTTCATCTTAGAGAACCTTCCGTTTCCACGCATTGACCTGAAGGACACTACGGGCTCTCAGATTGTTGACGCCGTTAGAGAGCTGATCGAGCTAAAAGACGGCGATGCCGGGTGGAGCAATGAAGAGAACTGGCAGTGCGCGTGCCTGCGAGGCGAGATAGATGCTCTTGTTTTGCGCGCATACGGACTTGGTCCCAGCGACTTCGAACTCATCGTTAATGATTTCCCCCTTGTCGATCGAGTTAACGCTGCTTTCTCTCGAGGTCATAGACCTACCTTTGATTTGATCAGACACTACTTAAGCGGCGAATGCGAATACTTGGAACGCGCACGAGAGGCGTGGGCACATGGGGCTCTGCCCTATGTGCCCAACGAGCATTTGCGTCAGTTGACAAGGGCGGAAGGTAAGGAGGTTTGATGTGAGCGTCGTTGAGGTCTTGTGCCACGAGATGCGCCCTGCGGATATATTGAAGATTAAAGCAGAGTCCAACAACGCGAATACGGGTGGTGGCGCACGTGACCTGCGCTTCAGATTGGAGTTTGCCCCTTGCCTCGACAGGTTCTTTCCTGTCGAGATAGTTCACGAGAGGAATACCCCCTACAAAATCGCTGAGTTCGAGCACCTCGGAGCAGACAAGACGCGCACCGTAGAAACCGTTCGTTACGCGTTTAAGCCGACAAACTCTAGGCCAACAGAAGTTAGGATTGCCCAAATCAATAAGCTTAACTTCTTTCTTGACCTTCCTGATATTGCCGAGGGTGATGGCATGCTGTTCATGGCTTTCATCCGTAAGTCTAGTGGGCTCTCGCAAGCTCAGTACTTGACTGAGAAGCAGATCAGCCATCCTAGAAGCAATAAGATTATCGCTGCGGCAATGTATGAGGCGATAGAAGAGAAGCACGGAAACGATGCCGTTGTGTTTTCAGTTGACTTGGTGTGAGGTGAGAGAATGCAAGAACAGCTCATGATGGAAGCCAAAAGGGTTTTGAGGATGCTTGCCGATGACAAGAATGTTCTCTTGACGGGGGCGCCTGCGACCGGCAAGACTACTCTGCTTAATATGGCCGAACATCTCTTCCTTGAGAGAGGAGAGACCACCGTAGACCCCTATGGAGCTGCCGCTTTTCCCATTGCGAGCGCCTCTGACGAGGGTGCTTTCCCCGGCGGAGGGTGTAGCAACCGCAAGGTATTTAGGACGACATTTCATCAAGGGACTCGGTACAGGGATTTTGTTCGCGGCATCGTCCCCGTCCCAGACGCGAGCACGGTCAAGTTTGAGGTCTCCAAAGGATTGCTTTGGCAGGCATCAGAGTTTGCAAAGCAGTCTGACTCTGCTGCGCTTCTCATCATTGATGAGATCAATCGTGGCCCAGCCGTCAGCATTTTCGGGGATATGATTTCAGCTTTCGAGGCCGACAAGCGCTTAGACGACGATGGTGGGATCATCGCTGGGAAGACCGTCACCGTTCAGATACTCAACGACAAGGCCGAGCTTGAGGACTATCAACTCCCAAGCAGGCTATATATCCTTGCCGCCATGAATCAGGCCGATTCTTCCGTGGAACCCATGGACGCTGCGTTTATGCGTAGATGGAAGAGGGTCAAGATCTGTCCGAACATCGCCGGACTTTGCCTTTACTTTGGGATTGATGATCCGGGAGGCGATTTCCCAGATGAACCTGCGAGTGCGGCGGACGTTTACGGACTCGCCGCTCATGCCCTCACCGTCATCAACTATAAAATTCGGTTAGGTCGAGGAGAGGATTACCAGCTTGGGCAGGGCGTGTTCATGAAGCTTCCCTCAAGCGAGCTGCCTAGAGACGTCGCGGGCGCTCTTCGCTATATTGCCGAGTGCTGGCCTGTTGTGGACGCCCACATCGAAGAGGTTTTCTTCAACGACAAGGAGGCCATAGCCGAAGTCCTCAATGCGGGTGCGGAGTCTTTCTTCGGGCTTAAGAGCTCCACCTTTGCGGGAAGGCAAGTCATCACAATCGAAAAAGCCGACATTGATGAGAGCAATGTGTACACAATGATGCTCTCGCTTGTGAGGTAAGCCTTGGCCCGAATTGTTCTGATAGAGGACAAGCCCTACAAGGAGCCGATACCCAGTTTAGCCATTCGGCTGGGCATTGAACCCTATGATCTGATGAGCTGCCTCTCGGCTGCAGATGCCTATCTCTGCAAACGTCTATCTCTTAATGGCTCGCTTCATATCGAGCGTAACAGGTTCTCGTTTGAGCGGGTTGCCGGGATATTTCCGGTCTGCGATCAACTTGAGATAGAGGTCGTTCCCAAGTTCATGGACGGGAACGAGGCTTGGCGCGCTGACTTTTTGCTTCTCCTTGCCAGGACGAAGTGGGGGCTTTTGGCTGAGCGACAGATGATAAGCACGACGCGAAGCAAGGACAGGGGCATTAGCGATGCGCTCGCCATGGTATTTCTCTCGATGTTCGACTCTGTTTCCCATGTGCCCATACGCACCTATCGCCGCAAGCAGATACGGCAGTTTGAAATTGAGGGCGACCTCTTTGAGGAAAGCGTTGTCCTTCCGGAAAGGGATGGATTTCTGCAGGACGTTACGGAGTTCACAAGGCAAAACATCTACGACGCCGTAATTGTTGAAGTGACAAGGCTGCTCATTAATAGCGTGACGGACTTTGATTTGAAGTCCAGGTTGATTAGAGTAGCCACTCAACTTGGTGGGCAATCGAGGCTCGACGCCGCCCCGCCACGGAGTGTGCCCTCACGATTCAGGGGCTGGCAAGATCTGTATAGCCTCTGCATTGATATCCTCGATGGCTATGGCATTGACTACATAAGCCAAGGTGAAATGCTTAGTCCGGGCTTTGTCGTACGCACCTCGGATGCTTGGGAAGAATTCCTGCGGCAAGCTTTGGTCGCCGGCCTTAAAGATTGCCGTGTCGCCTTCCAAGAGAAGCATCCATTTGCTCGGAGGGATGCAGCGGTCATGAAGGTCAGGCCGGACTATATCCTGCGGACACCCGATGGCCATGCTTTGTTGGTCGACGCAAAGTACAAATCTCATGACGCGAGTGTCGGCACGATTTCAAACTCAGATGTCTACGAAGGCCGAGCGTTCATGGAAGCGACTGGGATTCAAAGGCTCGTTCTCTTATATCCGTATGGAAGCCCTGTTGGCGGCGGGCATTTTGCCGAATTCCAGCATGTTAGGGATGATGGCTGGGATATTTATGGGGTCAGGGTGCATCCGGGACTCATTGCCTCGGGCGGCTTGAGCGTCTTTGGAGAAGAGATCGGGCAGTTCATGCGGGGTTATTTGAAAGACTCTGTTGCACAGTAGCCGCTTCAGATACAAGGCCCCCCATTGCTATAGCTTGAAGTACAACTCAAAATTGACCTCATAAATCAATATTGACCTGAGAGATCAATTGCAATATCCTTCTACCAAAGGAGGTGGCGATGGATATCGAGTATGCGAGCAAGTCGCTTGAGAAGAGTCTGAAGGACCAGAGGTCGATAACGAGGAACTACGGCAAGATCGCCAAGAACCTCATTCATCGTCTTTCTGACCTGCGGGTCGCGAATGACCTTTCGGAGATTACCCATCTGCCGCCGCCGCGCAGGCACAAGCTGTCCGGCAACTTCGAGGGCTGTTGGGGAATCGACCTCAGCAAGAACATGAGGCTGGTCGTCCGCCCTGTCGGAGAGTTCGATCCGGATGACCTCACGACGATCACGAGCGTCTGTATCGTGGATATACAGGACTACCACTGAGCTAGGAGAGGAGAAGATAGCAATGAGTGATTTCATTGTCGCGCCCGGCGAGATTATCAAGGAGTACCTTGACGCGCGCGGCCTGACCCAAAAGGAAGTTTCGAAGCGCACCGGCGTGAGCGAGCGCCATCTCTCCCAGCTTCTGAACGGGAAGACCAGGCTTACCGAGGACATGGCCCTGAAGCTCGAGAAGGTCATGCCCGACGTTCCTGCGAGCTTTTGGCTCAACTACGAGGTCAAGTATCAGGAGTACCTTGCTCGCGAGCGCGAGGAGGCGCATTTGGAGGAACTTGACCTCAAGGAGATTGCCAAGAGGTTCCACTTCAAGGAAGCTTTTGGGCGTGCGAGTGGTATGTCCCTCGTTGAGCAGGCTACCGCGATGCTTAAGATTCTTGGCATCACAGACTTTGAGCGCTACGGGAACGCCGTCCCTGACGGTATTGAATTCATGCAGGATGGCGGCGATTCTGAGGCGGTTGTGGTGTGGCTCGGGCTCTGCAAGGAAGAGATTGAGGAACAGAACGATACCAAAAACGCCCCGGTGTACTCCAAGGATGCTTTCGTTGATGCACTTTCCTATCTGAAGGATGTGGCTTCAAACACGGATTTTATGGCATCGCTGAAGAGCTGCCGCATGCTGCTCAACTCAGTTGGCGTTTACTTGGTGTACAGGCCGGCTATCGCCAACGCAAAGGTTCGCGGCGCTCTCACATACTATCTCGGGCGTCCGACAATCTACATCAGCGGACGCTACAAGACTCACGGTGATGCTTGGTTTGCAATTGCGCATGAGATTGGCCACCTCCTCGATGGATTGGGCCAGAGGGGCGCAGAGATCTCCATTGACGACCCAAAGCTCAAGAGCTCTGACGAGGACGATGAACGTGCCAATGCGTATGCGAGGAAGTTCTTTGTAGACGAGGATGACTACCGGGCGTTTGCGGCTGCGGGCGATTTTTCCAGCGCCGCCGTGAAGGGCTTTGCGGCCTCTCAGGGGACGCCTCCGGGCATCGTCGTTGCCTTCCTGCAGCATGACGGCTTTGTGCCGTTTGCTGAACTGAACGACTTGAAGGATCGCTTCAACTAGGGGGTGGAGCCGTGTACGTGATCGACATAAAGAATCGGCAAAGCGAGTTCGCAGCGATGAAGATTCTTCAGGAAAAAGGCCTGCTGCGTAGCGACATGATCCCCTTGGTAGAGGTCATTCAAGAGAAGTTAACCTACGACGATAAGATCGACCCGTTCACCGGCGAAATCGTTCGAGAAGAGAAGATCTGCAAGGGCGGGAGAATTATCCACCGAGCAATAAAGGACATGTCCTCTCCGCACGATGTTACGCTTGAGAAGGTTGTCCAGCTGTTTCCCAACCGTCCCGTATTGGTCGACTACTTCAGGTGCGACCTTAACAGGTACCGTTATAAGCCTGATAAGATTCCCCTCGTCATTCAGCTCAATAGAGACCTCGGCCTATACAAGACCAAGGTCCTTGGAATCGCTGCGTACCCAAACTTGATTCCCGTCATCACGGTTAAGCGTGACATTGACGCGCTGAAGCCCGGTGAGGTTGTGGCGCTTGCGGGCCAATTAAGGGCGGATAATCCGGCTCAGCAAATTGCGATTCGCATCGATGACCTTGGGGGCTATGAAAGTGCGGTCAAACAGGTTCTGCGGGCGGACGATTTCCTTCTGTATGATTTCAACGAACAGCCGATTCGCTCGAAGCCAATAGAGTGTATGCAGCTTCGGCGTCTCAATCTCCCTGCGCAGCTCATCGCGCTTTGCTCCCCAAGGGCGCGAAGCGCCACTGGCAGAGATTTTCCCAATGGGGATTACGCCAACATCATCAATAATGTACACCTTGACACCTTTGCAAACTATGGCTTCCAAGGTGTCGGTGATTATGGTGGACTCCGTGACAAACTTCCAGAAGGAGGGACCAACAAAGGCCGTGCCCTTGCCGTTCTTTATGATGGTTCCAGGAACGAATTCAAAACCTTCGTGAACGATGACTATGATCGCGGCCCGAGCGGCTACCAGGATATCATCCCTGATATTCTGGCCGACGCCACGCTCAACCCCAAAGGAAACTGCGTTGCCCTTGGCATTGTTGCAGAGAAATACGCCCAAGGCACGCAGAGCACCTTCGCCGAGTGGATTAAGTACACGCTTATCCGCTATATACAGCAGCTGTCAGAATCTTCGAGGGTGTTTCAGTAGACAATCCCCGGCTCTAGCCTGTTGCGGTAGAACCATTCGTAGTCGATGCCGAAAACCTGCGGCTTCACTTTGCAGAAGTGCTCCCAGTAGGCGCCATAACGCTGCTTGAGGTAGGCCTTGAACAGGCGGTTGATTTTGGCTTGGCCGTTCTCGGCGAGGCACTCCTGGACAATGGCGGGTTTTGACATGCCCTTGCCGCTGATGCCGAAGGTCTCGCAGAGGGCGCGCTTGGGCATGACCATGAGCTGCTTCTCGGAGTCCAAGTCTGTGCTCTTGATGGCCCTGCGCTGCGCCTTGAAGTGGTAAGAGCCGTCCCTTGCGTCTTGCCTGTAGGAGTAAATCCCGCAGGCATCGGGGACGTAGCTCGGGAGCTCCTGCCAGCGCTTCTCGGACGTCACGACGTAGACGGTCTCGAACACGTCGAAGTAGTCGCTCAGCTGGCCTTCGAGCCGGTCGAACGTGTCGAGGTCGGTCTTGATCTCGTAGGCGGCACTGTGGCCATTGACCTTGCACATATCCACGCGGCTGTTGCCGATGGGCAGCTCGAAGATGGAGATGTTTGCCGGGTTTAGCGGGAAGAGCACCTTGTCGATGAAATTAGCCTTGATGGTGGCTTCGTTTGGGTAGTAACCCATCACCAAGTTGTTGATGGTCTTCCGTGCGGCGTATTTGGAATCGAGCACGGGGGCGAAGTCGCCGAGAGCGTCTTGGAGGATGGAGGCGAGCTTGGACTCCGAGAGGACGGTCGAGTACGACTCATAGAGCTGCTTCGCAGTCTCCCTCAGTTCTGTGTCGTCAAGCTGCATGGTCTCCATCTTTACCTCCGATGGGAATCTTACCATGATGACTGAAGAACGCTCCGAGAGTTCGGCGCTCGTAAACCAACGGCTCATATTTGTTCGAGCGCGGCTGCAATGGAGTTCTGTTGCTCGTCTGACTTTGTGGCGCCCGCCTATCTGATCGTATCGAGCAGATAGGCGGGCTTCTTTTGTGTCTGCCGATAGAGCGGAAAGGCGGTTCTCGTGAAGGAGGACTCACATGGCGGGCAGGCGGACGCGACGCAGCAGCAAGCGACGGGCGCGGAAGACCAGGCGGCGCAATGGGAAGTGACGGGCGGCGGCACCGAGGGGGCAACCGCTGGCGATGACTGTCCCCAACGGCTAGTTTGGGCCAACGATTCTTCGGTGTAAAAGACGCACCATGCTTGGGTGGGGGATTGTTATTCGTTTGTAAAGGACATGCCGCGCTTGCGGTAAGGGTCTATCAAATACCCGTAAGAAACCGCAGCTGGCGCGGTTGTCGCACGATCGGGGCCGTATCTTTCCAAACAGCAAAGCGGGCAGGGTGCCCGCGATTCGCATGTATGAAAGGAAGATCATGCTCGATCAGGCTTATTCTCGTCGTCAGTTCCTCGGCCTCGCTGGTGGTCTTGCCAGCATCGTCGGTCTCGGTCTCGTTGGTTGCGGCGGCTCCAACGCCGCCAACACCGCTGCTGAGGGCAGCGCCGCTGCTGCCGAGTCCGTCTCGGGCGAGGTGACCTACGACGGCGCTTCCTCGTTCCAGGCTCTCGTCGAGACTGCTGCCGAGAAGTTCATGGATGCCAACCCGGACGTCTCCGTCTCTGGCTCGGGTAACGGTTCGGGCAAGGGCCTGACCGCTGTCGCCGCCGGCACCGTCACTATCGGTAACTCCGACGTCTTCGCCGAGACCAAGCTCGAGGCCGACCAGGTCAAGAACCTCGTCGACCACGAGGTCGCCGTCGTGGGCATGGGCCCCGTCGTCTCCAAGAACGTCAAGGTCGACGACCTGTCCCTCGAGCAGCTCAAGGGTATCTTCTCCGGCCAGATCACCAACTGGAAGGAGGTCGGCGGCGACGACGCCAAGATCGTCGTTCTCAACCGCAAGGCCGGCTCCGGCACCCGCGCCACCTTCGAGGCCGCCGTCTTTGGCGACGAGGCCGTCGACTTTAAGGGCGACGCCGAGCTCGACAAGTCCGGCGATGTCCAGACTCAGATGGGCAGCACCGACAATGCCATCTCCTACCTCGACTTCTCGCACTTCGACGACTCCAAGTTCAACGCCATCAAGGTCGAGGGCGTGGAGCCCAAGAGCGCAAACGTCACCGACGACTCCTTCAAGATCTGGGCGACCGAGCACATGTACTGCTCCAAGGACGCCGACGAGGCCACCAAGGCCTTCCTGGAGTTCATGCTTTCCGACGACGTCCAGGGCAAGCTCGTCGAGGAGCAGGGCTTTATCCCCGTCTCTGCTATGAAGGTCGTCAAGGACGCCAGCGGCAAGGTCTCCGCTAAATAAGTAATCGCCCCGGAAAGGTTTGCAATGGCAAAACAGCTGCCAAAGCGCGACCTTGAGAACGTGGGCCTGGGCGTCACGGGCGCGTGCGTAGCGCTCGTGACGCTTGTCGTTGCCGCGCTCATCTTTATGGTCGCCCAAAAGGGCCTCTCGGCTTTTCTCAAGGACGGCGTTTCGGTCGTCGAGTTCTTCACCGGCACCAAGTGGGACCTGGCCAACACAGCCGAAAACGGCCTGCCCTACACCGGCGCCCTGCCCCTGATCGTCACCTCGTTTGCGGTCATGGTGCTCTCCACGCTCATCGCGCTGCCCATCGCCATCGGCTCTGCCATCTTTGCGGTCGAGATCCAGCCTAAGTTTGGCTCCAAGGTCTTTCAGCCGCTTATTGAGCTTTTGACCGGCATTCCCTCGGTCGTCTTTGGCCTGATCGGTTTTCACGTGGTCGTCGGCCTTATGAAGAGCGTTTTCCATGTGAGCACGGGTCTGGGTATCTTGCCCGGCGCTATCGTGCTGGCAGTCATGATTCTGCCGACGATGACCACGCTTTCGGTCGATGGCCTGCGCGCCGTGCCCGATAGCTACCGCCAGGGTTCGCTCGCGCTGGGCTACACCCGCTGGCAGACCATCTGGCACGTGGTGCTCAAGTCCGCCATGCCCTCGCTCATGACCGCAGTCATCCTTGGCATGACCCGCGCCTTTGGCGAGACGCTCGCCGTGCGCATGGTCATTGGCGGCATCGAGGCCATGCCGACGTCGCTGCTGTCGCCGGCGTCTACCATCACCACCACGCTCACCACGTCCATGGCGGTCTATGCCGAGGGCTCGGCGCAGGACGACGTCCTGTGGGCGCTCGGTCTGCTGCTGATGGGCATGAGCCTCATCTTTATCCTGATCATCCATCTCATTGGCCGCAAGGGGGCGAAGGCTCGTGGCTAGCACGCGCATCCACATCGACGAGGCGAGACTCGGGCTTGTCCAAAAGCAGGACCGCATCGCCACGGGCGTGCTGACGGCGATTGTCGCCATCGTCATGCTTATCGTCGTCTCCATGGTGGCCTACATCCTGTTCGAGGGTATCTCGACGCTGTTCCAGCCGGGCTTTCTCACGCAGCCCGCACGCGCCAACGGAACGCAGGGCGGCGTGCTCTACCAGCTGTTCGACTCGTTCTATCTGCTGCTGATCACCCTGATCATCTCGGTGCCCATCAGCCTGGGCGGCGCGGTCTTTTTGGTTGAGTACGCGCCCGATGGGCCTATTCGCGACATCGCCTCGACCGCCATCGAGACGCTGTCCTCGCTGCCCTCCATTGTCGTAGGCATGTTCGGCTTTCTGGTGTTCTCGGTGCAGCTGGGCTGGAAGTACTCCATCATCTCCGGCGCCGTCGCGCTCACCATGTTCAACATCCCCATCCTGGTGCGCGTGATTCAGCAGGCGCTCGAGGACGTGCCGCAGGCCCAGCGCGATGCATGCCTGGCCATGGGCCTCACTCGCTGGGAGGCCACACTGCACATCCTGATTCCCGAGGCCATGCCCGCCATCGTGACCGGCATCGTGCTTTCGGCCGGCCGCGTGTTTGGCGAGGCCGCGGCGCTGCTCTTTACCTCGGGCATGAGCTCGCCGGTGCGTCTGAACTTCTTGAGCTTTAACCTGTCGAGCCCCACCTGCGCCTGGAACGTGTTCCGTCCCGGCGAGTCGCTCGCCGTGCACATCTACAAGATCTATGGCGAGGGCAGCCCCGAGGCTCAGCAGATCGTTTGGGGCACCGCTGCACTGCTGATGATTTGCGTGCTGCTGTTTAACGTAATCGCCCGTATCGTGGGCAAGCAACTGGCAAGGAGGATGACGGCCGAGTGAGCGAGATGAAAGCAACACCCGCAGCCGAAGCGGCACCGTCCGAGACCCAGAACTTCCTGTCGAGCGTGGGGGAGAGCGAGAAGCGCGTGCGCGCGAGCGGCAAGGCCGTGAGCGACGAGGTCGTGCTCTCCACCAAGGACGTCAACGTGTACTATGGCGACCACCATGCCCTGCACGATACGTCGCTCGACTTTCACAAGGGCGAGATCACGGCGCTCATCGGGCCTTCGGGCTGCGGTAAGTCGACCTTCTTACGCAGCCTCAACCTGATGAATCGCGAGATTCGCGGCTGCCGCGTGGAGGGCGAGATCAACTACCGCGGGCGCAACGTGAACACCAAGACCGAGAACACCTACGAGTTGCGTCGCTCCATTGGCATGGTATTCCAACAGCCCAACCCTTTCCGCAAGTCCATTCGCGACAACATTACGTTTGCGCCCAGGCGTCACGGCATTACCGACCGCGACGAGCTTGATCGTATGGTCGAGGAAAGTCTGCGTGGTGCGGCGCTGTGGGACGAGGTCAAGGACAAGCTCGACAAGAGCGCCTACGCGCTTTCGGGCGGCCAGCAGCAGCGTCTGTGCATTGCGCGCACGCTGGCGCTCAATCCCGACGTGATCCTGTTTGACGAGCCCTGCTCGGCGCTCGACCCCATCTCGACGCTGGCGATCGAGGACCTCATGTCATCGATCGTTGCCGACCGTGCCATCGTCATCGTGACGCACAACATGGAGCAGGCGTCGCGCGTGTCCAACCGCACGGCGTTCTTCTACATGGGCGATATGGTTGAGTACGACGAGACTGACGAGATTTTCCAACGGCCCAAGGATAAGCGGCTGAATGATTACCTCACCGGCATGTTCTCCTAGTCCGGGACATGCTTGAGGCCCGCGGCGGCCACGGTTGCCGCGGGACTGATTGGAGAGGCGGGTCATCTCTTGCGGGAGATGGCCCGCCTTTTTGCTCCGCGACCGAAACGACCACCACAAAGGGGACAGGCACCTTCGTGGTGGTTTGGGGTGGGGCTCGCTGCTATCATGGACAACGTTGAATTTCTACGAAGGAGCAGGGCATATGGCGATTCTTTTGGGATGCGATTCCGTCAGCCTAGAGTTTCCCACCAAGCATATTTTCGATAGCGTGACGCTCGGCGTGGGCGAGGGCGACCGCATTGGTATTGTCGGCAAAAACGGCGACGGCAAGTCGACGCTGTTGAGCGTGCTCGCCGGCACGCTGGAGCCCGACGATGGTCGCGTGACGCATCGCCGCGACACGACGATCGGATTGCTCGGCCAAAAGGACAACCTGGCCGATACCGACACCGTGCATCATGCCGTTGTCGGTGACACGCCCGAGTATGAGTGGGCCTCGAGCCCGCGCACGCGTCAGATCCTGGCCGGCCTTATTAGCGATGTGCCCTGGGAGGGCACGGTGGGCGAGCTTTCGGGCGGCCAGCGCCGCCGCGTGGACCTCGCGCGCCTGCTGATCGGCGACTACGACGTGCTCATGCTCGACGAGCCTACCAACCACCTGGACATGCGTACCATCAACTGGCTTGCGCGTCACTTAAAGGCCCGCTGGCAGCGCGGTCAGGGCGCCATGCTCGTGGTCACGCACGATCGCTGGTTCTTGGACGAGGTTTGCACCAGTATGTGGGAGGTCCACGACGGCCAGGTCGATCCTTTCGAGGGCGGTTACTCCGCATATATCCTGCAGCGCGTGGAGCGCGACCGTATGGCCGCGGTTACCGAGGAGCGCCGTCGCAACATGGCGCGCAAGGAGCTCGCGTGGCTGAGCCGTGGTGCCCAGGCGCGCTCCACCAAGCCCAAGTTTCGTGTGGATGCCGCTCGCGAGCTGATCGCCGACGTACCGCCCGTGCGTGACGAGTTGGAGCTCAAGCGTCTCGCCGTGAGCCGCCTGGGCAAGCAGGTTATCGACGTGGTCGACGTGGACGCCGGCTATGCGGATACCGATGGTGCGCCCAAGCAGGTGCTCTCTGATGTGACCTGGCTCATCGGTGCGGGTGACCGCTATGGTCTTTTGGGCGAGAACGGCGCCGGCAAGTCGACGCTGCTCGACGTGATCCAGGGCAAGATTGAACCCATGCGCGGCCGTGTGAAGATTGGCCAGACGGTGCGCTTTGGCGTGCTGTCGCAGCAGCTCGAGGAGCTGGAACCCTTCATGGGTGACACGATCCGCGAGGTGCTTGGCAACTATAAGAAGCACTACGTCATCGACGGCAAGGAGACTTCGCCCGAGAAGCTCTGCGAGCGCCTGGGATTTACGACGCAGCAGCTCTGGAGCCGCATCGGCGATCTTTCGGGCGGCCAGCGCCGTCGCCTGTCGCTGCTGCTGACGATCCTGGACGAACCCAACGTGCTCATCCTGGACGAGCCCGGCAACGACCTGGATACCGACATGCTCGCGATTGTCGAGGACCTGCTCGACGGCTGGCCCGGCACGTTGATTCTGGTGACGCACGACCGCTTTTTGATGGAGCGCGTGACCGACCAGCAGTGGGCGCTGCTCGACGGTCATCTGACGCATATGCCCGGCGGCGTCGACCAGTACCTGCGCCTGTGCAACGCTACCGCTGAGGGCGAGCCCGTGGGCGCGCCGAGCGCCAAGACCGGCACGTTTGACACCGGTGCCGCGGCAGCTGCGGCCGAAAAGCCTAAGGCAAGCGGTCAGCCCAATGGCCTTTCCAACGCCGAACGTCAGAAGCTCCGTCGCGAGGTGAGCTCGCTCGAGCGCAAGATGGAGACGCAGCGCGCTCGCGTTGAGGAGGCCGAGGCCGCGATGGCACAGGTCGACCCCACCAACTACACGGCGCTGGGCGAGCAGCAGGCAAAGATTGACGAGGCTCACGCCGCCATGGACGAGTTGGAGATGGCGTGGCTCGAGGCGAGCGAGAAGCTCGAGGGCGAGGAGTAGGCGAGGATGATCAAGGCCGCGTTTTTCGATATCGACGGCACGTTGCTGAGCTTTAAGACGCACCGGATTCCGGCGTCGGCGCAGCAGGTGCTCGACAGCTTTCGCGAGCAGGGGATTGCGTGCGTGATTGCCACGGGTCGCCCGACCTACCAGATGCCGGATTGGCTGTTCGACTTGGGATGGGATGCGTACATTACGCTTTCGGGCCAGCACTGTTTTGATTCCAAGGACGTTTATCGCAGCTGCCCGATCGATCCGGACGACGTTGCGGTGATCGTGGACCAGGTGGCGCAGGGACGCTATGACTCGCTGTGTATGCAGGGCGAGAACTCGTTTGTGAACCGCCTGTCCGAGCGCGTGGTGACGGCCGGCAACAACGCGGGGATCGTCTACCACGAGGAGCCGTTTGAGCACGCCTTTGACGCACCGGTCTACCAGTTTTGCGCCTTTGTGGATCCGGCCGACGAGCATATCGTGACCGACGCTGTGGCGCATTCGCTTACCACGCGCTGGTGTGATCTGTTCTGCGACATTATCCCTGCCAACGGCGGCAAGGACCTGGGCGTGGCAGCGACGCTGGAGCGCCTGGGTGTCGACGCGAGCGAGGCGATTGCCTTTGGCGACGGCGAGAACGACCTGTCGATGTTTTCCGCCGTGGGCACGAGCGTGGCCATGGGCAACGCGCAGGACACGGTGAAAGCTGCAGCGACCTACGTGACGACCGCCGTGGACGACGGCGGAATCTACAACGCCGCAAAGCACTTTGGCCTGCTGTAGCTGCGGATTTGGCGCTTGGGGACGTTCCTTTTCTGCCGGCAGCTGGGGACACTCTTTGTGCGATGCGTGCCGTGTCGCCTTACTGACCCCGCGTATTTTGTGAAACACGGTTAACTTTTTAAACAACACAGTAAGACATGGGCAACTTTTGCGGTAAAGTAAATCAGACAAAAGTATCCAAAGGCTAACTAGAAGCCATCGCGAAAGGCGGCCCATGGCCCTGCGTGAATCCGGAGAAGACTATCTCGAATCTATTTATGTGCTCTCGGAGCGCCAGGGCATCGTTCGATCGATTGACGTTGCCGAATACCTGGGCGTAACCAAGGCGAGCGTCTCTAAAGCCATGGCGGCCCTGGAGAGCACCGGCTACGTGGAGATGGGCAAACGCGATGTACATTTGACGGAACGCGGTCTTGAGGTTGCCCGCCAAATGTGGGAGCGCCATTGCTTTTTTGTGAGGCTGCTAGAGGACGCAGGCGTTGCACCCGAGGTTGCCTCGCAAGAGGGCTGCCACATGGAGCATTGCCTGAGCGAGGGAAGCTTCGAGAAGCTGAGGGCGATGTTGGGACGGGAAGATGTAGCGGGTTCAACAACAGAAGCCTAACTGACCCACAGTAGCGCGGAGTTCGCGCAAAGCGCGAACCAACGACCGGGACCAGCGACCCTTTCGGCCAAGTCCATTTCAGCAAAGGAACCCCGCCAGCAAGCGATGCCCAAGAACTGCCAGCTACGTCACCGCAGGCCGGGGCCGGGCTTGGTTTTGAAAACACTCCGCAGCGCGAGGCCCGCCTTTCCGTTGCTCCGCAGGAGCAGGAAAGACGGGCCTCATGCGCGAGGACGTTTTCAAAACCAAGCCCGGCCCCGGCCGGACAGCCCACGAACGCTACAGGTTCTTGACACCCATCGCGCGCATGGCGTTCAGGATGGCGATGATCGCCACGCCCACGTCGCCAAAGACCGCGAGCCACATGTTGGCGATTCCGAGCGCCGCAAGCACCAGAATCAGCAACTTAATGCCCAGTGCAAAGATGATGTTCTGCCAAACAATCGTCATGGTCTTGCGCGCCACGCGGATAGCGCGGGAGATGTTGGACGGCTTGTCGTCCATCAGTACAACGTCCGCTGCCTCGATTGCTGCATCGGAACCCATGGCGCCCATGGCAATGCCAACGTCTGCGCGGGTGAGCACGGGCGCGTCGTTGATGCCGTCTCCCACAAAGGCGAGTTTACCCTTGCCACTTTCGGCCGCGAGCAGCGCTTCAACACGCTCGACCTTGTCGCCCGGCAGCAGCTGCGCGTGGAACTCGTCGAGCCCCAACTGTTCGGCAACGGACGCAGCCACTTCCTCGCGGTCGCCCGTGAGCATAACGGTGCGCTTGACGCCGGCGGCGTGTAGGTCGCGGATCGTCTGCTCGGCATCGGCCTTAACGGTGTCTGCAATCACGATGTGGCCGGCGTACACGCCGTCAACGAGCACATGCAGAATCGTTCCGACGACCTCGCAATCGGGCGCTTCAACGCCGGCCGCGGCGAGCATCTTGGCGTTGCCGACGACGACATGCATGCCGTCGATGGTCGCCGTCACGCCGTGCCCCGCGTCATTAGCGGAATCCGTCACGCGCTTGGGGTCGGGCTCGCCCTGGTAGGCGGCGCGCACCGACTGCGCGATAGGGTGATCGGAAAACGACTCGGCAAGGGCGGCGACTTCGAGCAGCGACTGCTCAGTATAGCCTGCCTCGGGGTGTACCGCCACGACCGAAAACGTGCCGTTGGTGAGCGTGCCGGTCTTGTCAAAGACGACGGTGTCCACATCGGCGAGCGTCTCGAGGTAGTTGGAGCCCTTGATGAGGACGCCCAGCTTGGATGCGCCGCCGATGCCGCCAAAGAAGCTGAGCGGCACGCTAATCACGAGCGCGCATGGGCAGCTGACGACCAAGAAGGTCAGGCCGCGCAGGATCCAGTCGGACCAGGCGCCGGTGACCAAGCCACCGCCGAGCGCGAGTACCGCGGCCGCGCCGGTGACGGCGGGCGTGTAGACGCGGGCGAAGCGCGTGATGAAGTTCTCGGTGCGTGCCTTCTTCTCACTAGCGTTTTCTACGAGCTCCAGGACGCGCGCGACGGTGGACTCGCCAAAGGGCTTGGTGGTGCGCACGTGGATGAGACCCGTCATGTTGATGCAGCCGCTGATGATATCGTCTCCGGTTTTGGCCGGGCGGGGGACCGACTCGCCGGTAAGGGCGGCGGTATCGAGCTGTGTCTCGCCTTCGACGATGACGCCGTCGATGGGCACTCGCTCGCCGGGCTTAATGACGATGACGGTACCGACGGCGATGTCATCGGGGGAGACCTGCTCGAGTGTGCCGTCGGCTTGCTCGATGTTGGCGTAATCGGGCGCGATGTCCATCATGGCGCTGATCGACTTGCGGCTCTTGCCCACGGCATATGCCTGGAACAGCTCGCCAACCTGATAGAACAGCATGACAGCAGCGCCTTCGGCCATGTGCGGGTCGGTGTCGGGGAAGAGCACCATGGCAAATGCGCCGATGGTCGCGACCGCCATGAGGAAGCTTTCGTCGAAGGCCTTGCCGCGGCGGATGTTGTTGAATGCCTTTTGGAGCACGTCGTAGCCGGCAATTAGGAACGGCACCAGGAACAGCACGAAGCTGGCGTAGATGTTGCCGGGCTCCCCAAATGCGATAGTGAGAGCGCCGAGCTCGTCGAGGGCATAAATTACGGCAAAAATGACCAGTGCTACCAGGATGCGGTTGCGCTTATGCTCAAGGGACTCTTTCTTCTTGCGCTTCTTCTTTTTCTTCTTGGGATCGGCGGTTGCCATGATTCAATCCTCCCATTTGAATGTATGAACACTCGCTCATATAATTTCGCGAGCAAAGGCCGCGGCAAGCGCGGCCTTGCAGGTTAGCGTAAACCTGGACTAGAGAATGATCTCGCAGTCCGGCTCGGCGTCGGCGGTGAACTCCACGACGCGGTCGAGGACCTCGTCGAACTCGGCGTCGTCGGCCTCGAGCGTCAACTTCTGGGTCATAAAATTGACCGAAACGGACTTGACGCCCTCAAGCTTGGCAAGTTCGTCCTGAAGCTTGCGCGCGCAGTTGGCGCAGTCGATCTCGTCGAGCTTAAACTGCTTTTTCATGGTGGGTTCCTTTCCCTGTTTTTGCGGCTTGGGTGCAGGCCGCGCTGGTACCGTGACTGATCGCTATTCGCAGATGTGGCTCATGCCTTGGTTGAGCATGGTGTAGACATGGTCGTCGGCGAGCGAGTAGAGGATATTACGCCCGTCGCGCCGGAATTTAACCAGGTGCGACTGCTTGAGCGTGCGCAGCTGGTGCGACACCGCGGACTGCGAGGTCTCGGTCGCCTCGGCGATGTCTGCCACGCAGAGCTCGCGGCCCATGAGGGCGTAGAGGATCTTGATACGCGTGGTGTCGCTGAAGACCTTGAACAGGTCGGCAAGGTCGTACAGCAGCTCCTCGTCGGGAAGGTCCTCGGGCGAGCAGGTGGTGGGGACGTCGGGCACGATGGTGGCGTCGATGCTGGACTTTATTTCATCAGCGTGATCGCTCATTGTAATATCCTTTCATATGAACATGCGCTCATATAACTTACTTCCGAGTATATGAGCGCATGTTCATATGTCAATATAATTCGTGAAATTTTTTGCTATCGAATGGTCCTGGTGGCGGCTAAAGGCATCGATGATCGCGGATAAGGTCGCCGATGCCAACGTGGGTACTTTAGCGACGTGCAAAAACGGGCCGATGTCCACTTGGATATCGGCCCGCATTGCATCGCTTGAGAGGGGTGCCTCGGCGTGTCGCTTTTGCACAGGCGCTATGGCCCGGCAGGTATTACTCGCGAATGGCGCCTCTGCTTGGCAATCTACTTGGCAAATAGGTTCTTGAGGTTGAACTCGGCCTGCACGGTACGGAGCATGAGGTCGGTGTCGTCGAGGCCCAGGTGCTGCTCGTTGGCGTCGGCGGCGAGGGTGCCGCGACGGCGTGCCCAGTTCTCGAGCGCGGCGGGCGCGGACTCGCGGGGGAGCGAGCGCACGTCGGCGTCCAGGCTGCGGCAAATCTGGCGCGAGTCGATGACGATAATCTTACCCGCGCGGCGTGCCTCGGCGTAGCCGTCCAAGTGGATCTTGAACCAGCTGTCCTCAAAGGCGGCGTTGTGCGCCATGTACGGGTACTTCTTCATAAGCTTGAGCAGCTGCTTTTGCAGCTCCTTGTTCTCGCGGAAGGGCGTTTTGCCGTCGATGTCGTCCCAGGTGATGTGGTGGATATTCGACAACGGCACGTCCTCGCCGCGGTAGATATCGGGCAGGCCGCAGTAGTGTGCCTCGGCGTCATGCGGGACGGCGTCGCTGGTGAGCTCCATGATCTCCCAGCCCACGTTGATGATATAGCCGCGCTCGGGTGCACGGCCGGTGGTCTCGATGTCGATGCCCAGCACCGTGCCCTGGATGGGCTTGCGGGCGTAGGCGACACCGAGCGCGTCGCGGTCGCCGCGGATCTCGCGCATGACGGACGCGGCGGTGCGCTTTTGCATCTTGCCGATGGCGGCACAGGTGTCGGCGTCGGACAGGCCGCGCGAAAGCGTCGCGGGCGTCACGTTGCGTAGGCGCGCCTCGCCAATCTGGTCGCACAGGTCGCGGTTGCGGTCGGCCAGGTCGCGCACGGTGGCAAAGTCGAAGCCGGGGTCGTCCTCCGCGGTAAAGTACTCGGTCTCGAGCGCCTTGAGGGCCTCTTCGCCTTTCTGACGCTCGGATTCCATGGCACCGTGATCGCCATAGATAAACATGGGGATAAACGGTTGTCGCTCGTATTCGAGTGCTTGCGAAACGTTCATATTACTGCTCCTTGGACGGGCCGCGTTGTGCGGCTCGGGTTTGTCGAGTTATGGCGAGATGATAGTTTACCATGGGCAACTATTGGCATCGCGCCTCGGACAATTACAATACCCTAGTTGACCGCTAGGACTTTTACAATGCTGCCGAAAGACACGAAAGGTTCCATCCGTCATGGATTTGCTGATTGATATTCTGCTCGACGCCGGCAAGGACACACTCGCGCTGGTGCCGTTCTTATTGGTGACATATCTGGCCCTCGAGACGCTCGAGCATGTTGCGGGCGAGCACGTCAACGGTACCATCAAGCGTGCCGGCGCCGCTGGCCCCGTGGTCGGCTCGTTGCTGGGCATGGTGCCGCAGTGCGGCTTTTCGGCCATGGCGGCGACGCTGTACGCCGGTCGCGTCGTGACGTTGGGAACCCTGGTGGCGGTGTTTCTCTCGACCTCCGACGAGATGCTGCCGCTGCTACTTGCCGAGCAGGTTCCCGTGCAGACAATGGCGATGCTTTTGGCTTCGAAAGCGCTGATTGCGCTGGTCACGGGCTTTATCGTGGATGCCGCCATTCGCGGCCTGCGCCGCAACGCCCGTGCGCATGCGGCGATTCGCCGTACCGTGTTGGGAACCGCTGTCAATCCGGCGCACGTTAACTGCGCGCATGACGATCACAGCGGCGGTGACATTATCGACGAGGTGGCCGAGGCGGGCGTGAGCGCCGACCACATCCATGAGCTGTGTGAGCGCGACCATTGCGGTTGTGATGAAGAAGAGGACGAGCACGACCACGGACACGGCCACGATCACGGTCATGAGGGCGAGCATGAACACCATCATGACCACGGTCACTCCCACTCACACGAAGGCACGCCCGTCCTGTCGATTATCCGCAGCGCCATCTCGCATACCGTGCAGGTATCGGTATTCATTTTCCTGGTGACGCTGATTCTGGTCGCCGTACTTGAGACCTTTGGCGAGTCCGCGATCGAGCAGTTCCTGCGTGGCAACGAGACGCTTGCCGTCCTGGGTTCGGCGCTTGTCGGCCTGATCCCCAACTGCTCGGCGAGCGTGGTCATTACGCAGCTGTATCTGGAAGGCGCACTGCAACTGGCGCCGATGCTCGCCGGCACGCTCATTTCCGCCGGCGTGGGCTATCTGGTCCTGTTCCGCACCAATCGCAGCGCCCGCGAAAACGCCGTGTTCCTGGTAATGATGTACGTCATCGGCGCTGGCTGGGGCCTTATCCTTTCCGCCTTTGGTCTCTAAGTAGGCCTAACAAAACGGGCTTCAAAATAGCCATGCACTGCGCCTGCGCAATGCGGCGACGCATGGCATTTTGAAGCCCGTTTTTTGTTAAGCCATGGATCCTAAGCGCTCACACCGCCCAAAACAAAAAGGCAGATTTTTAGGCATGTCCCAAAAATCTGCCTTGGTTAGCGGAGCAGCTCGGTGAGGCTGCGCTTAAAGCGGGCGCGGTCTTCGCTGGTGAAGGCTGCCGGTCCGCGGGTGCGACCGCCGGCGCGACGCACCTTCTTTTCCTCGTGACGAATAAACAGCTGCATGTCGATGGTGGCTTTGTCGTACACGCGCCCGCGCACGCCGATGGCGGCGGCATCGCGGCCGAGCACCATGCTCGCCAGGCCTATGTCCTGAGTCACGACCACATCGCCCGCCTGCAGGCGCTCGATAATGGCAAAGTCGGCGCTATCGGCGCCCACGCTCACATCGAGCGTGGTGACCCAAAAGCCGCGTCGCGCGTGCTCGGCATCGCGCGGATCGTCGCGGCGAATGTGCCGCTCCAGGTTTTGTGTGCTGTTGCCGGCGATAACCACGGCAACGCCCGCCCGCCGCGCGCAGTCGATCGACTCGCGCGTAACCGGGCAGGCGTCGGCATCAATAAACAGCGTTCGCGGCATCTAGTGCACCAGTTTGCCAAACTGAATGGCGCGGACAATGAGCGTCACGCCAAACACCAGGAGCGCGGCGCCGCTAAAGATGACGAGCATCTTTGCCGACCACAGCGGATAGATAAACACGAACATGCCGGCGATGATGGAGAGCGCGCCGCTCAGGATGGCGAGGGCGCGGTTGGACGAAAGCTCGGACTCCAGAATGGACATGACACCTTCGACGATCCAGCCAAAGCCAGCCACGACCACCACGAGCGTGGTGAGCGTCGCGGTCGAGAAGGCCTGATTGCGCAGGATTATGACGCCGCCCAGGATGATGAGCAGGTTGGAGATGATGCTCGTCACGCGCCAGCCGGCGGGCAGCAGCGGCTCAAAAATGGCGGTGAACAGCCTGACGCCAGCCGTGATCACAAAGTAGAAGCCCAGGACGGTCGTCAGGAAGACGAGGGACTTGGCGGGCGCAAACAGCAGCGCGATGCCGGCAAGCAGTGCGATGACGCCCGTGGCGGCGTAGATCCAGCGCACGGCCTTGATTGCCTTGCCTGCCATGCTTTTCTCGTCAAATCCAAACAGATTCGACTGCTGGTCGTCGTTCTTAAAGATGCCCATGAGGTCTCCTTTCCACGTGGCGTAAGCTGTGATCGTTACAACCAGTATCGCCTAAAGGCGCTGACGTAAGGGTCGGGGAGGGCGAAGTGTAACCCAAAGGCCCCGATTTGTTTTCGTTGTTCCCTGTGTCGCGATATTCTATTCAACAGGTGTAGAACATTGCGGCTCTGTTCGTTATTGCCAGCGTTTTAGGTTAGATTTTCCTAAGAACAATTGCCTTTAATTGGGGGTCTCTATGAACGAAGCTGTTCCCGCGGCGCCGGTAAGCGCCGAGTCGATGGCAAAGCAGGGTTGCGAAAAGCTTGGCTTGGACACGTTTGACGCGCTGGTCCGCCGTGCCCGCACGTGCCGCCGATTTGACGAGTCCATGCGCGTGCCGCGCGAGTTTTTGCTCGAGCTGGCGGAGCTGGCGCACCTGGCTCCCTGTGGCGCCAATGCTCAGCGTCTGCGTTTTCATGTGGTGAGCGGTGCAGAGGACTGCGCGCGTGTATTTGATGAGCTCGCGTGGGCCGGTGCGCTCAAGGACTGGCCGGGTCCCGATGAGGGCGAGCGCCCGACCGGCTACATCGCGATTTTGGTCGAGCGCGCCGTTCCGGGCAAACCTGCCGCTCCCATTACCGAGGTCGACACGGGTATTGCCGCGCAGACGATGATGCTCGCCGCCCGCAGCGCAACGCCCGAGGTGGCAGCCTGCATGTTCAAGGCCTTTACGCCCCACGCGATCGATGCCATGGGGCTCGATGGCGTCAAGTTTGAGCTCAAGTTGATCATGGCCTTTGGCGTGCCGGCTGAGACCCAGGTTATCGACGCAGTCGATTCCAACCCCGACGGCTCTATCAATTATTGGCGCGACGAGGCGCAGGTGCATCACGTGCCCAAGCGTCCGCTTGCCGACGTGTTGGTGTAGTTGCGCGTCGTTGCGGCGCGATCCGGCGGCAAAACCACCACAAAGGTGCCTGTCCCCTTTGTGGTGGTGCGAGGGGAGGGCGTGTGGCCGATCTTTACTTGGTGCGGCATGGGCAGACCGAGCTCAATGTGAGGAACATTTTGCAGGGCTGGCACGATTCGCCACTTACGGCGCGCGGGCGCGAGCAGGCGCTGGCGACGCGCGCGGCGTTCGAGGACCGTGGTGTGACCTTTGACCATGTGTATTCGTCTCCGTTGGGGCGGGCGCGGTGTACGGCCGAGCTGATCGTTGGCGAGGGCTGTTCCATAGAGCTGGTCGATGAACTGCGCGAGTGGCATTTGGGTTCTTTGGAGGGCACATCAAACCGCGAGATGCCGACGCAACCTTGGGGCGATTATCCGGTTGCCTTTGGTGGCGAGTCGGAAAGTGAGCTTCGCGCACGTATGGTCGCGGCGCTGTCTCGCATCATGGCCCAGCCGCAGCACGACTGCGTGCTGGCCGTCTCCCACGGCTCAGCCTGCCAGGAGTTTCTTAGATGCGTGACTGGCGGGGGAGAGCAACCCGACAACGGTGCCGTGCTTCATTTTGGCTATTGCGACGGGGCGTTTTCGCTCTTGGGTTGGTAACAAACGAAAGGACCCCCTATGAATAAAGACCTGTATCTGGTCCGTCATGGACAGACGATATTTAACCTCAAGCGCATTATTCAGGGCTGGAGCGACTCGCCGCTTACGCAGCCGGGATGCGACCAGGCGGCGCGTGCCGGCATGTTCTTGCGTGCGCGAGGCATTGAGCCCGATCATGCCTACACCTCCACACTTCATCGCACCGAGCAGACTATCGCCAACTTGTGGCCGGGCTTGGCGTACGAGCGCCTTGATGGCCTGCGCGAGTGGTTCTTTGGCGACTTTGAGGCCGAGCGTGTGATGCTGATGCCCGAACGTCCGTGGCGTGACTTCTATTGCCAGTTTGGCGGCGAGGGCCAGATGCAGGTGCGCGAGCGCATGGTGGCTACGTTGACCGAACTTATGCAGCGTCCGGACCATACGTGCGTGCTCGCGATAAGCCACGGATCGGCCATCAAGGAATTCATGGATCACGTGAAGGGCGCGGCGGCAGACGAGCGCGACCGTGTGCCGGGCAACTGCGCGGTGCTGCACTTTGCGTTTGATGATGCGACGGATACGTTTGAACTGGTTGAGATCTTTACGCAGGAAGACTACGCGCGCGAGCTGGGGCTTGAGCCGCTCGTGGCGGCAGCGGGCCCGCAGCGCGGGTAGCGTTAGAACCGCGCGATTTGGTGAGTGAGCAGGCCCGTCGGAATCTGCGGTGCGGCGCCGCTGACCTGCGCGGTGGGGAATAACGCGGCAACGGTAAAGTTGAACGGTTCTTTGCCCGTGTAGGTGCCGGCTGCGCGGGCCTCGTCTGCCAGGAGCTGTGACGCTCCGGTCAGAGCGGCGGCGTAGGCGGGGTCGTCTGCCGGCGTCGGCTCCGGTGCTTGGTCGAGCATAGCGCGGATGGCGGCAACGGCGTCCTCGCGCTTGACTTCCCATACGCGATGCGTAATGCCGGCGGGGTCGGTGACGGCATAGAGCGAAGCGCCCTCTTTGGCGGCGCCGAGGATGATATCCATGACGGGTGATGCTTCGTAGACGAGCGTTACAGGGCGGGGCTGCACCTTAAGCGCGGCGATTGCACGGGCGGCTGCAGCTGTACCTGCGGAGGGCGCGTCGTCGCACGCCAGCACGCCGACCGGGCAAATCGCCACAACGCCCGTCACGCGCCCCGGCTCTCCGGAGCATTCGTACGCGTAATACGCCGCGCCCGGATCTTTGAGCATAAGCCCGTCGGCGATGGCGTCGCGCAGGGCGTCGTTGCTGCTCAGGATACCGCCCATCTGCGGCAGCGCTTCGAGCCCGCGGTCCCGAGCTGGGCGGATGCAGGGAAACGGAAGTGCTTTCATGGGCGGTCCTAACGCGCGAGTCGGTTTGTTCGCGGCTTATTATGCCCCAACTTGGACGCTTGCGTCCCAGAGCGTGTTGTCAACAAGCGCGATGAGCACGTTCTGGCAGCGAACGATATCGGCATGGGCCCCGGCTCGTTGGGCTTATGCGCGAGCACCAACGAGCCGGGGCCGTAGCTCATGCAATTGCGGTTACCCGTCTTGCCGGCAATGACGGCGGTATCGGTGCAGCCGGTAAAGAAGCTGGCGGGTACGTCCGCGTCTGTCACGTCATCGGCGGCGCGCTTGAGCGCAGCTAGGAGGGGAGAGCCTGGGTCGCGCTCGATGGCGTCCCAGGGTGACGGTATCCATGTGGCAGATGTAGACGAGCCTCGCCTCGTCGCTCACGCCCGGCACGGTAATCATAAGGTTGCGGCGCCCGGGGAGTACTTCGAGCTCCTCAATCTGCACGGCACCGAGTACTGGATGGCTCAGCTGCGCCATCCGCTCCTCAGCCAACGCCTTGATATAGCGCTCGATCTCGCCCTCATACGCACCCGGGGTCCGAGCTGTCAATCTTCACAAGCTCCTGCACAAGGCGCCAGGCAAAGTCCTCATCAACCATATGTAACCTCACAATCAGTTTGCTTTGCAAGCCGATTGTAAGTCACCTGCAGATTCGCGACGTGCACGTAGCAGCATTTACCGTTCGCAGGCCGAGCCATCGCGTTTGCCGTCTGTGCGGGCTCACAAACGACGTAGTGGGTACGTACTCTTCATGGACGACATGCTGTGCGACATATCTGCCTTTCGGTATCACCGGATACCTCCACAGGTTTTGGCAATAATGCCGGACCTGCCCGATTCTGTGGACGATCCGCGCAGGGAACGCCTTTGTGAGCATCCGCTCGTCAAGCATTTCCTGGGCACCCAGTTACACGTGTTGGCACAGGGCAGCTGCGGACGTAAGGGCGATCGCATTGTCAGACATGTTTGGAACGGGGAGAGGCCGCTTGACTCCGTGCGGCAGACAGAGTTTGGCCTAGATGTCGCGTCCCCGCTCTTTACCCTGCTGACCCTGGCTTCCTCGGTCTCAAACGAGTGTCTGATTATGTGCATGTATGAGATGTGCGGCACCTTTGCCGTGTGCAAGATTGCACCTCAGGTAAAGTTGGCGCTTGAGCAGGCATATGGGAGCCGGTGGGGTGACGCACGGTTGGGCTGGGAAAACGTAAAGGATGCCTCGGGGAATCCAACGGACTTGTGGAAACGACCTCCCTTGATCGAGCTTTCTGAACTTACGGAGTTCGCAAATAAGATCCAGGGGCTCCGCGGTGCTAAATCGTTCACGCGTGCCGCGAAATGCATTACGGGGATTGTGGCATCGCCGCTTGAGGTCCAAGCTTCGATGCTGTTTGGCCTTTCGAGGCTGCGCGGCGGCGAAGGGCTGCGCCTTACCAATAACGTCGAGATTCGCATGACGCGCAGCGCCCGCCTGATTTCGGGGCTTGATAGGCGCTACGCCGATATTCTGCTGGCAAATAAGGACGGCAGCCGAGAGTGCCTGGTTGAATGCCAAGGTAAAGCCATTCACGGATCCATAGAATCCAAGATCTCGGACTCCGATCGAACGACGGCCCTGCAAGCCATGGGATATCCCGTCGTTCTGATGACCTATGGTCAGCTGGTCGACTCCGATGCCTTCCATGTAGTGATGGAACTCATCATGTCCTATCTCGATATGCCGTTGAAAGACAAGACACCGCGGCAGCAAGAGCTCGAACGGCGGCTTCGTGAGGAGATTTTTATCGATTGGGCGGGAATGTAGCCGCGCGGGTGGAAAACGGTCGCGGAAGCTAGGGTTTTAGTTGCGAATAGCCTTCAATTGCTCCTTGGAATTGGCTTGAAAAGTGCTACCTAGAGCAAGTTATTTCGGAAAATGGACAGTCAACATTAGTTTGGCATATAGAGATCGATTTTTACCTACTAAAACCCCTGATAAAGCTGTTTGTAAAAGCAGTTGTGCTTAGCGACTAGGGCCTCACTGTCGATTATCCGAAAAAACTTATTATGGGTAGCATTTTCAAAACCAGCCGGAGCAACGAAATCGGCCCCCGTTTCGTGAAAACGGGGGCCGAATGGACTTCGTGGTCTGTCTGGCAGGCTTGGCGCCGACGCTACTTGATCACGCGCACGCGATACATCGACGGAATCTGCTTGAGCGCCTCGATGGTGCTGCTGTTCAGGTGCTCGTCGGTGTCGAACATGGTGTAGGCGTTCTCGCCAGCGGACTCGTTGGTCATACGCTGCACGTTGGCGTTGTCCTTGGCGAGAATGGCCGTGATCTGGCCGATCATGTTGGGCACGTTGGCGTGCAGGCAGGCGATGCGGCTCGCGGCGCGCGCCTTGCCCATGCTGCAGGCGGGGTAGTTGACGCTGTGCGCGATATTGCCGTTTTCCAGGTAATCCTTGAGCTCGCTGATCGCCATGTCGGCGCAGTTGGCCTCGGCCTCGCCGGTGCCGGCGCCCGAGTGCGTGGTGATAAACGTATTGGGCATCTTGACGGTCTTGGGCGTGGCAAAGTCGCAGCTAAACCAGCTAAGCTTGCCCTCGCGCAGGGCGGCGTCGACGGCGTCCTCGTCAATGGTGGTCTCGCGCGCGTAGTTGATGAGCACGGCGTCGGGTGCCAGCAGGTTGATTTGCTCGGTACTGATCATGCCGATGGTGTCGGCCTTGCTGGGCACGTGCACGGTGAGGTAGTCGCAGCCGCGGCAGAGGTCCTCGAGCGTGCCCACGCGCTGCACCTCGCGGCTCAGCACCCACGCGTGCTCGACGGAAATGAACGGATCGTAGCCGTAGACGTCCATGCCCAGGTCGACGCAGGCGTTGGCGACCTTGGATCCCACGTTGCCCAGACCGATGACGCCGATGCGCTTGCCCTTGAGCTCGCGGCCCACAAAGGCCTTCTTGGCCTTCTCGGCATCGACCTGAATCTCGGGGTCGTCGGCGTTGTCGCGCACCCAGTTCATCGACTGCACCACGCCGCGGCTCGAGAGCACCAGCATGCCCAGGACGAGCTCCTTGACGGCGTTGCTGTTGGCGCCGGGGGAGTTAAAGACGACGACGCCCTTCTTGGCGTACTCCTCGACGGGGATGTTATTGACGCCGGCGCCGCAGCGCGCGATGGCGCGGATACCCTCGGGCAGCCCGTAGCCGTGCAGGTCGGTCGAGCGCATCAGGATGGCGTCGGCCTCCTCGGCGGTGCCCACAAACTCGTAGCCCTCGCCAAACTCGACTTTGCCGTCTTTAGTGATGTCGTCGATGGTCTTAATCTTACGCATGGAAAAACTCCTTAGCAGGTTTGGTTTAAACAGGTGGTTTGAAGTGGCTGGTCGGCCCGCGCGTTGCGGGCTAGTTAGATCGCGGGCTCAAACTATGCTGTGCTTCGAAGTCCTTCATGTACGAGGCCAGGGCCTGCACGTCTTCCATGGTTACGGCGTTGTACACGCTGGCGCGCATGCCGCCGACGAGGCGATGGCCCCTGACGTTTTGAATCTGGTGTTCGGCCGCGCCTGCGACAAAGGCCGCATCGAGCTCGGCGTCGCCGGTGCGGAAGGTGACGTTGGCGATGGAGCGACTGTCGGCTTGCGTGGTGCCATGGAACAGCTCGCTGTGCTCGAGCAGGTTATAGAGCAGGTTGGCCTTGGCCCAGTTGCGCTCGGCCATGGCGGCGAGTCCGCCGGTCTCCTCGACCCAGTGGAACACCTTGCCGCACACATAGATGCCAAAGGTGTTGGGCGTGTTGAGCATGGAGCCCTTGGCGGCCTGGGTCTTAAGGTCCAGGTACTGCGGCGTCTGCGCAAAGGCGGGGTCATCGGCGATGAGGTCGCCGCGCACGATGACCACGGTCACGCCCGCGGCGCCGGCGTTTTTCTGTGCGCCGGCGTAAATGAGCCCGTAGCGCTCGACGTCGAGCGGCTGCGACAAAAAGCAGCTCGAGACATCGGCGACCAGCGGCACGTCGCCGCAATCGGGCAGCTCGTGGAACATGGTGCCAAAGATGGTGTTGTTCTGGCAGACGTAGACGTAGTCGAGCCCGTCGCCCGCGGCCTCGGCGGCAATGCGCGCGTTGACGTCGGCCATGTCGGGGATGCGGTCGAAATTGGTGTCTTCGGAGCTCGCGAGCAGCACGGTCTCGCCGTACTTGGCGGCCTCCTTGTACGCCTTGTTGGCAAAGTTGCCGGTCACGACGTAGCCGGCGCGGCCGCGGCGCATGAGGTTCATGGGGATGCCCGCAAACTGCAGCGTGGCGCCGCCCTGCAAAAAAAGGACACGGTAGTTGTCGGGGATGCCCAGCAGGCGGCGCAGGGTTGCCTCGGCGTCGTCGATGATCTGCTGGTACATGCTAGATCGATGGCTCATCTCGAGCACGGACATGCCGCAACCGCGGTAGTCCATCATCTCGTCGGCGATCTCGGCGAGCACGCTTGTAGGCAGCGCGGCCGGGCCAGCTGAGAAGTTGTGCACACGTGCCATCTTCTAGTTCCCCTCGTAGTCGTTTGAACGTTCGGGATACTTTAGCACAGTGGAGCGCCAGGCGCGACCGCATCACGGTAAAACTCGAGTGCGCTGCTATGATTTACAGGATGGTTACATGGGGGAGGGCGGTCGTTAGGTCTATATCACCGGGATATACCGTGACAAATACTCCTTGAGCGCCGGGTCGCATACATAAAGAAACGTTCCCAGCATGCCGCGCGTCATGAGAACGTAGTAGGCGTTGACGATAATCTTTCGTAGGTCGTCGTCGCTTGCCTTTTTCTTTGCGACGGTATCTTTGAAGTTTGCCTTGTTAACGCAGACGCCCCCTTTGTCGTTGTCGTAGTAAATGTCTGGCCCCAGAATTACGAAGCCGTAGTTGAGGTCGTAGCCCTGTACCGTGTGGATGCATCCGACCTCGTTGACGGCGTTGGGGAGTTAACCCAATCCTTTTGACTCGAGTTCCAACGTTTAGGGATGCCCTCAATGACGATGTCGAACGCGTCTTTGTGTTTCTTCGTTTCCCACTTCCACGCAAAACCTGCCGTCATGCGGGATAGACCAACTTCTTCTTCCTTGGCTTGCTGTAGGGAACAGAAATCCTCAAATTGGTTGACGATTCCAAACTGGTATCTGGGGGTATCGCTGTTCGGATCCCCGGTTCGCGAATCGTAAGGCTCCGATGAAAAGAGATTCTTGAATTTCATGCCGGCATGCATATACGCTTTGTTATCGAGTAGATCATATACAAAGTCGAGATACTCATCGCCGCCGCGTACTCGCATTTGCGTGCTTAGGCTGAACTCTTCAGTTTCAATGCCCTCTTCTTCGAGTTGGTTAAGTCGCCGCTCAAGACCGTCTCGATTGAGGCCGGATGCCCTGACTTGCTGCTTGGGGTCATAAAACAGATATGCCTTGTCGCAGCATTTGAATATCCAGTCAACTTGGTTGCTCGTATGCGGAAGGCCGAGACGATCGCAGGTGCTATAGAAGGCCTTGATGCCGGAGCCCATGCTTAGATAATTACCCAGTCGATGTGCTTCATCGACAAGTAGGATGTCATAACGATCATTTTTGGTTACGTCACTGGGGCTCAAGATATCGCCAGGCTTTAGCACTGGAAGGAAGTGCGTGAGTTTCCTGAGGGTCTTCTTCAGGGAATCCATGGGGGTGACAAAACCGACCCGCAGACCGGAAAGGTTCGGCTCATTTTTGATTTTGAACATGAGACTGATGGCGAGGATTGTTTTACCTGTTCCCGGCGCGCCATTCACGACGGTTATACGTTCTCTTTTTGAGCCGCCATGTTTTGCGTCTTCATGCTCCTGTTCGAGACGTTTATAAATCGTCTCGATCGTTTCGTATTGGTCGGGCGTAAGCGTCTTGAAAGGCGAGAACTTGAACAGATCGGAGTTCTCGAGCTCTTCAATCGGATGAATCGCGTAGTTTTCTTCGCGAAGCTTTGTCCAGAGGTCTCGGAACCTCTGGCGATACTGAGGCCGCTCAAAATAATCGAATTGGGCATAGCCGTTGTTGGCATTGGTGACCTGGTATTTTTCGTCGGCACAGAACAGCTCAATAAGTCGATTCTCGAACTCGAACGTTGCGGATTGGTTGAAGGTGGGATTGTCGATCAGAAGGGTCCGGTCGAAGTCCTTGTCCACGTTTGCAGCGTGTTGTTTCATACGGCGCTGGTAGTTTGTTGTTTGGCCGATGTATGCCGTCTTGTTTCTGCTGTTGGTGAGAATGTAAAGGACGGGCCAACTCTCGTCATGATGGGCTCCAGGCTTTGGCGTGCCAAAGTCCTGAAGAGATGCGCTTGTCTCAAAGGGCTGGGGCAGGGGAAGCGTGTATTGCCGAAGGGCGAACTCATTACTCATGATGGTCCGCCTTTCTGTATTCATTAGATGATGCGTCGACGGGGTAGCGCTCGCCATTGCGCTTGAGCTTGGACGAAAGCGCCGCTGGCAGGTCGATTTCATTTAAATCTGCGAAACGCAGAAGGAAAAGGAGCGTGTCGGCGACTTCGTCTTCGATGGCTTGGCGTTGCTCGGTGTCTTCGAACATTTCTGCAATGCGCTCGTCGCTCATAAAACGAAAGAGCTGAAGGAGCTCGGAGGACTCAGTTGCCATGCCGATGGCGAGCTCTTTTGGCGTGTGATACTTGCGCCAGTCGCGTGCATCACAAAAGTCCCTGACTTGTTCCGTCATGGCATCGAGCCTATCCATCGTCCGCAACCTCCCTGATGTTCATTGTTTTATTATGGCGGTATCTGGGATTTACTGCACCTCATTTGGGGCATGCGGTTTGTTCGGTCGCGATTGCCGGTAGGGGGTTTCACCATGAAAATCGAAGTTGATGTAGACCAACTGCGCGAGAGTCTGCTCGACCGCGCGGGGAGTGCGGCGGGCGTGGGTTTTCCGGCCGCCATGCTCGACGTGATGGATATCGAGGACGAGTCGCCCCAAGAGCTCCTAGCCCGAGCCGAACGCGAAGGCCTCGACCTCCGTGTCTTCGCCACTGGCGACGATACGGACGACGGTTGGTAGCCATAGCCACCCCTCAACCTTATCCCCTCAATAACTTGCGGTGAAATAGGGACTGTTTAGGCTGTTAGAAGGCCTATTCAGTCCCTATTTCACCGCAACTTATGGGTGGGGATGGCTACGACGCTAGCGTGGCGATGACGGCTTCGTCGCCGGCGTATATGAGGGTGTTGCCGTCGGGGATGATCGTTTGGCCGTCGCGCTTGAGCATCACGACGATAAACGGGTGCTTGCCTTGCGGCACATCGCGCAGGCGCCGTCCTGCCAGGCGACCGTGGGGCGTCACGGTGACCTCGCGCAGCGTAACCTCGGCACGTTCTTCAAACGTTGGAGCGGCCATCACCAACAGGTCGCCTTCTTCAATTACGGTATCACCGTTGGGCAGCACAGGGTGTGCGCCGTCACGCAGCACCAGGACCACGAGCATGTCGGTGACGCTGCCGATGTCCGCGAGCGAGCGTCCGGCAAACGGATGGCCCGCACCTACCTTGAGCTTAACGAACGACATGCCGTCCTCATCGCGGTAATCGTTAAAGGTGCGGCGCACATCGCCGGCGGCATCGATCATGTTGAGCTTTTTCGCCACCGCCGGCAGCAGCGATCCCTGCACCACAATGCTCGACACGGCAATTACAAACACCAGGTCAAACAGGTCGTGACCGCCGGGAACACCGGCCACCACAGCAAAGAGGCTAAACACGACCGAAGCCGCGCCGCGCAGACCCGCCCAGCTTACGAGCGCGACCTGGCGAGGGTTCGTCTTAAAGGGCGCCAACAACATGCCGACGGCGATGGGGCGGCTCACAAAGAGCATAAACGCCATGAGTGTCAGGCCTGGTAGCAGCATTTGCGGCAGGCGGGCGGGTGTGACAAGCAGGCCCAGCAAGAAGAAGATGGTCATCTCGGCCATCTCGGTAAGGGTGTCAAAAAAGTGCGCCATCTCGACCTTGCCGGTGATGTCGCTCGCACCCAGCACGATGCCCGCTAGGTATACAGCCAAAAAGCCGTTGCCGCCCAGGTAGCTCGGCAGCGCGTAGGCGACGATCGCCACGGCGAACAAAAAGATAGTCTGCGCGCCCTCGGCCGTTGCGTGTGCGCGTTCAATCAGGCGGCTGGATGTCCAGCCGATGACAAGGCCCAGCCCCACGCCCAGGATGATCTGCTTGGCCAGCAGTACGGGAATGTCGATATTGCCGCCCGCCGCAAGGGTCGCGAGCACCGCGGTGAGCATGTAGGCGACGGGGTCGTTGGAGCCCGATTCGACCTCGAGCAGAGAGTCGGTGCCGCTCCTCAGCGACAGGTTGTGCTCGCGCAGCACGCTAAAGACGCTCGCCGCATCGGTCGATGCCACGACCGAGCCTAGCAGCAGGCCGCCGATCCAGTCGAAGCCCAGCGCGAAGTGCGCGAACACGCCGGTGATGCCAGCGGTGATGACAACGCCGAGCGTGCTCAGCAGCACCGCGGGCACGGCGACGGGCTTGGCACGGTCGATGTTGGTGTTAAAGCCGCCGTAGAACATGATGAACAGCAGCGCCGTGCTGCAGACGGTTTCGGTGAGCGCGTAGTCGCTAAAGTCGATGTGCGCCGGTCCGTTGACGCCCAGCAGCATGCCGAGCGCGATAAAAATGAGTAGGGTGGGGAAGGGAAGCTTTTTGCCGACAGGTTTGATGGTCAGGCACAAAATGATGACGAGGCCGATAAAGAGAAGTATCTGGTTCATGGATAGTGTCCGCTCCTGGGTGGTTGGCGTGGCACGGTCAGTTGTCTGCGGTTATTTGTACCCAAAGATGGTAGGTTTATGGGGTTGGGCCGTGTGTGTTCTCATTATCGACACGAGGCAGGGGCGCGGGAGGCGCTGGGTGGGGCGTGGATGCTGGCGAGGCGGTATTTCCGGGGCGTGCGGGCGGCCGCTTGTGGCCGTTGGCTGTGGTGGCACTTTCCACCGTTATTGCATCGGAGTACAATGGGTAACGTTTAAGTTCAACTTGAAGTTTTAGTCGTGGCCTCGGGCTTCGACCGTAATGCAGGGAAAGGCGTTCCATGGCGATCTATGTGACATCTGATGCTCACGGGCACGTGCGCGCGCTGGACGAGGCCCTTTCCAAGATCTCGCTGACGTCCGACGACACGCTGTATGTGCTGGGCGACATGATCGACCGCGGCCCCGATCCGGTCGGCGTCATCAACTTGGTGCGGTCGCTGCCCAACGCTCGCGTGCTTAAGGGCAACCACGAGCAGATTATGCTCGACGCGATTATTGGCCAGGACCCGCTCGATGCCGAGACCTGGGATATCAACGGCGGTTGGACCACGCGCCGGCAGCTCAACGAAATGGAATTTGAGGCATACGAGGAGCTGGTGCGCTGGGCTGCCGCCCTGCCGCTCTATGCGGTGGTCGAGACTGCCGAGCGACCGTATCTGCTGGTGCACGCCGGCATTCAGACCGAGGCGGCGCGTGCGTTTTTTCTTGAGCATGGTGTCGATTGCGGCGACGGCAGAGGAGCAGCTGATGCCGATAGCGAGCTGCTGCAGCAAATGCTCGCCGTGCAGTCGTCCGATGACTTGCTCTGGATTCGCCATGGCTATTGGGATGCCCCGACGGGACTGCTTTCTGCCGAGGGCAAGGGCCCGGTCGTGGTGAGCGGCCACACGCCCACGGTGTCGCTGGGGCGTTATTGCGAGGTTGGCGGCCTGGCAGGGCTCGATGAGGAGTCGGGCCGCGGGCGGATGGTGCGCTTGGGTGGCGAGGATACCGCCGGCGTACCCGATCGCATCGATATCGACTGTGCGGCGGCCACCGGTTCCGAGTTCGGCCGCGTCGGGATCCTGCGCCTGGACGATGGGGCGGAGTTCTACGCAAACATTCTTCCTGGCGAATAACTTTGTTCCGCCGTTCTACCGAACGGCGGCCACGTTGACGCTGCGCAGCCCCGAAGCACCCCATCTTGTCGCTCAAACCGTCGCTCGCGTACGGAAGTACGCGTCGCTCCTCTTTCGCGCCAACCTGAGGCACTTCGAGACTGCTCGCTGTCGGTGTCAAAACATCTACGTTTCTTTTCTTCAAATTGATTCGAATTAGGCGCCGTACGGGTTGCGGTCGCGTTCTATGCGTTGGCGAATGTGGGCGTATTCGACAATCAACAGCACCAGCAGTAGGGCCATGATAGCCAGGTAGCTCACGACGGCACCCATCAGGCCCAGCAGGTTGATCAGGATCACCGGGAGCACTACGCTCACGGCAAAGCAGATCAGGTAGATCTTGGTGACGTCTCCAGCGTGGCGCAGCACTGTGATGATGGCGTAGATAAAATCGATGGCCGCGGTTACGCCGCCGGCGACGACCATCAGCAGCGCCAATGTGCGGTAGCGCTCAAAGTTGAGGCCGTACATAAAGCTCATGAGGGGAATGCCGGGGCCGGCCATAAATGCGGCGCATACGCCGGTGATGGCCACGATCAGCGCCATAACGGCAATAATAATCAAGTCAAAACGGCGGCGCTTGCGCGGGTTCGCCCAAATGCTCGACAGACGCAAAAGCTGCGGTTTATAGACAAATCCGATGCTCAGCAAAATAGCCTGCGCCGGAAAGAACAGGGCATTAAAGTACAGCTGGTATTTGTAAGCCAGCGTGCCTTCCATAACAAACTTGGGCATGCTCTCGATAAGGTTGAACAAAAAGAGCGCGCCAAAGAGCGGAGCGCACTGGACAAACAGGTGGCCGACCTCGCGCAGGCTCACGCGGCGTGATTTTTCGGTCTCGAGCAGGGCGAGCGGCGCGGTGACCAGCACGAGCGAGGCGATGGCTGTGACACCCATGGCCATGGCCGCGATGGGCATGCTGCGCGTAAGGAACAGCGCCACGCTAAAGACCGCGATGACGCCGGCGGAGCGTAGCGTTTGGCTCATGCCGGCCAGGTAGAGTTTATCGGCCTGCTGTAGGCGGCCCTCGTACACGTCCGCCACACCGTCGATCACTTTATACAGGTAGACGCCCAGGCCGATCGTGGCCATCTGCGCATCGTAGCCGCGGGCGTTGCTGTACATGAGGCCGCAGCCTAGGGTGAGCGCTCCGCAAAGCCAGCGATTGAGCTGGTAAGAGGCAAAGGAGGTCTTCTCGTCGATGTCCGAGACCTGGAAATTGCGCACGCCGTAGTTGCACGCGATCATGATGAGTGTGCCGGTGACAAAGGCGATGGAGAATTTACCTGCTTCCTCGGCGCCCACAAGCTGCGTGGACACGATGGTGAGCAGCGGAAACGCGAAGCCCCACACGGCGGTGCCCAGGGTATTCCAGAGATAGTCGCGGCGGGCGGCGTGTTCCTCGTATTCGGCTTCCTGCGTGGAGAAGCCGCCGCCGTAGACAGCGCCGAGCAGGCGGTTCCACCAGGCGTTCACCATGCGGCGGACGGGGCCGGGCTCGCGATCGCCCTCGCGCCGGCGACGTGTGGCTTGGCCGCTATTGGGCCCGCCGGCGTTGCGCTGGCTCAGCTCCTGGATGCGTGCGAGCTCCTCGGCCGTGTGGGAGGCAGGGAAGAGGCCGTTCTCGATGCGTCCGCCTTGGGCCTTTGCAGTGTCGCTGCTCGCTACGGCGGGGTCGGCGACGCCATTGCGGCGGGCGATGGCGCGGCGAATATTATCGAGAGGCGAGATGCTCAAGGCGGAGTCCTTTCTATTGCTGCGCTCTAGTATAGACACGACGGCGTTTGCTCGTGTTTTTGAACAGGTTGTTCAATATTATCGGCGGCGCCATTCAGTAGTCGGCACTTAGGGACGTTCCTTATGTGCCGACACTTTGGGAGCGTCCCTAAGTGCCGGCACTTGGCTGTTGCCTGTTCAAGAGTGTCCCCAACAGCTAGCCATTCAAGAATGTCCCCAATGACTAGGCCGCTTGCGTGCGATTTTTGACCGTTGGGCGGGCGCTTCGCCGTTGCCGCAAAAACGTTTTTGCATATCGGGTACAACGGGCTTTACGTGAGTAAAGTGCGCGCCGCGTCCGCGTGTCGCGTTTTTAAAGGAGGCCCCATGTCTGGTGTTACCCCTGCAGAAGTTTTGTCCAACTTTGGCATTACGCTGGTCGAAGATCCCGCCGATAATCAGCCCCGCCTGTTGGTCGATCTACCCGCCGCGGAGCTCGTCGAGTACGCCATCCGCCGCGAAGAAGGCCGCATGGCATCCAACGGCGCGCTGGTGATCGAGACGGGGGAGCGCACTGGTCGTTCTCCCAACGATCGCTTTATCGTTGACACCCCCGATGTCCACGATAAGATTGCCTGGGGCGCCGTCAACCGACCGCTTTCGATCGAGAGCTACGAGACCATCAAGGCCGGCATCGTCGACTATCTCAACGAGCGCGATGTGTTCGTCACTCGCGGCATGGCCGGCGCCGACCGCAACCACACGCGTCGCCTGCTCGTCGCCTGCGAGCGTGCCAGCCAGGCGCTCTTTATTAAGCAGATGCTCGCCCGTCCGCTCGCCCGCGAAATTGCGCGCACCGGCGAGCCGGACTTTTGTGTGCTCGCGGCGCCCGGTTACCAGTGCGACCCCGCCATCAAGGGCCTCAACTCCAGCGCCGCCGTGGTTATCAACTTCCAGGAGCGTGTGATTCTGGTTGCCGGCACCGGCTACTCCGGCGAAATCAAAAAGTCCATCTTCAGCGTCATGAACTACCTGCTGCCCGTCGAGGACGACGTGCTGCCCATGCACTGCTCGGCCAGCATGGATCCCGTCACGCACGAGACCGCGGTGTTCTTTGGCCTCTCCGGCACGGGCAAGACCACGCTTTCGGCCAACCCTACGCGCCTGCTGATCGGCGACGACGAGCACGGTTGGTCCGACATGGGCATCTTTAACGTCGAGGGCGGCTGCTACGCCAAGTGCGAGGGCCTGGACGCGTTCCACGAGCCCGAGATCTTCAACGCCGTTCGCTTTGGCGCCATCTGCGAAAACGTGGTGCTCGACGAGAATCGCAAGCCCAACTACGATGACGTCTCGATCACGCACAACACGCGCGTGGCCTATCCCGTCGAGCATATTCCCAACGCGTGGGCCAAGGGCATGGGCACCACCCCGAGCGTCGTGCTGTTTTTGACCTGCGATGCCTTTGGCGTGCTGCCGCCCATCTCGCGCCTGACGGCCGACGCTGCCATGTATCACTTTGTGACGGGCTTCACCGCCAAGATTCCTGGCACCGAGGTCGGCGTCACCGAGCCCACGCCCACGTTCTCCTCGCTGTTCGGTGAGCCGTTTATGCCGCTCGACCCCATGGTTTACGCCAAGATGCTCGGCGAGCGCATTGCCGACGGCCGCACGCGTGTGTACCTGGTCAACACCGGCTGGATCGGCGGCGGCTACGGCGTGGGCCATCGCATCGAGCTTGCCTACACGCGTGCCCTGGTGGCCCGCGCTCTCGACGGTACCATCGAGGACAGCGAGTTCGTGCACGACGACATCTTTAACGTCGACATTCCCACCACGTGCCATGGCGTGCCCGACGGCATTCTGGTGCCGCGCCAGTACTGGCAGAGCACCGCTCGCTACGACGAGGCCGCGCACAACCTGGCCGTGATGTTCGAGGAGAACTTCGAGAAGAAGTACTCGCACCTGCCCGAGTCCGTCAAGGCCGCCGGTCCGCACGCTCAGGTGCACGTCGACGCCCGTCATCGCGGACGCGGCCTGCTGGGGCTCCGCCACTAGCGTCGCCTCAGACCCACAACCACCATCAAGGGGACAGTGTCCCCTTTATGGTGGTTTTTATGTTGATGGGTCAACAAATAGGTCGTTCAGGGCTGGCGGCCGTTGGGTATGGTTAAGATGTTTACCCGTTAGCATTATGCAAGCGAAAGGCGGTCGTCTCCCATGCAGCAGAGCGACGAGACACGTTTCGAGGACTTTGTCGGACTGATCAGCGGACTCTACAAGGAGATCCAGCGCATTAAGACATCTGAGGGCGCAAGGCTGGGCCTTAAGGGCTCCGACATCATGTGCCTGTACTATCTTGAGCGCAGCAAGGACGGCCTGACTGGTGCCGACCTCGCCCGCATGGCTGGCGTGACCCGCGCTGCCGTCTCGCGCACGCTGGCGCATCTGGAGGAGGGCGGCTACGTCGAAGTCGACGATTCGGGCGATGCCGCCGTTAAGTATCGCGCCCCGGTTCGACTGACCACGTTGGGCGGCGAGAGCATGAACGAGGCCGATTGCATTATTCGTGAAGTGCTCGACACCACCGGCAAGGCCATGGGCGTGGAGCAGCGTGAGCAGATGTATGCGTCGCTGCGTACGATTCTCAACACCTTGCGCGAGCTGTAGGGCCGCCTGGGCATTTGCTTCCCATTAACAACTGCATCGTCCCGTTTAAGCGCGTATACCGTGCCGGGGCATTGCTGTCAAAATTCCCTGCGCGGGACCTGCGCAAGAAAGGATTCGCTATGTCAGTCCGCATTATTACCGATTCCGCAAGCGATATGTCGCCGGCCGAGCATCCGGCACTGGCCGTTTTGCCGCTGTCCGTCACCTTTGGAACCGATGTGTTCATGGATGGCATCGACATCGATCACCAGCGCTTTTACGAGATGCTCGTGGAGCGCGATGAGCTGCCCAAGACCGGTCAGGTCAACCCGTACGCGTTTTCGCAGGCTATCGCCGAGGTTCGCGAAGCCGGCGATGAGGCTGTGATTATTACCGTGGGCGCTAAGCTCTCGGGCACCAATCAGAGCGCCCGTACCGCACTAGCCGAGGCGCCGGGCGGCGATGTGTACGTGGTTGATAGCAACAACGTCACCCTGGGTGAACGCATCCTGGTTGAGTATGCGCTGCGCTTGGTGGACGAGGGCCGTAGCGCGGCCCAGATCGCGGCGGCGGTCGAGGCCGTGCGCGACCGCGTGGTGGTTATCGGCCTGCTCGAGACGCTGGAGTACCTGGTGCGCGGCGGTCGCCTGTCTGCTGCTGCCGGCGCCGTGGGTACGCTGCTCAACGTAAAGCCTGTGGTAGCTGTCGAGGATGGTCTAATCGTGCAGCTGGGCAAGGCACGCGGTTCCAAGAACGGCCGCAACCTGCTGAACCAAAAGGTCGAAAAGGCGGGCGGCATCGACTTTTCCATGCCGCTGGCGCTCGGCTATACGGGCCTTTCGGATGCGGTGCTCAAGAAGTATATCGAGGACAGCGCGGCACTGTGGGCTGGCCACACCGAGGGCGAGCTGCCCGTTCACACCATCGGTGCCACCATCGGTACCCACGTAGGCCCCGGTGCCGTAGCCGTAGCCTTCTTCCAGCCCGCCAACTAACCAACCTGCCAACAAATGATCCCTTGGGGACGGAGGAAAACGGATCATCGACCGCACGGAGGCCGCGAATGATCCGTTTTCCTCCGTCCCCAAGGGATCATTTCTTTATGCTGTTAATGCGGAGAAGGGAGCGAGCGATGGCGTCTGAGGGCTTTTTGAGCAGGTGTATGAGGTGGTCGAGCAGATCCCCGAGGGGATGGTCGCCACGTACGGTCAGGTGGCGCTGCTCGCCGGTCGCGCGCGAAGTGCACGCTATGTGGGGTATGCGCTGCATAGCAACCCACGCCCTGGTCAAATTCCCTGTCATCGCGTGGTGTTTGCCGACGGCCGTATCTGTGAGGGCTTTGCCTTTGGCGGTCCCGATGCTCAGCGCGAGCTCTTAATGGGGGAGGGCGTGGCGTTTACCGATTCCATGCACGTCGACTTGGCCGCCTGTCGCTGGCCAGCTGGACTCTAACAGTTCTGTCGTGGCCAAAACCACCACGAAGGTGCCTGTCCCCTTTGTGATGGTTTTCCATTGCAGGTTTACCGGGGCTAACTTATGGAGAAGGTGTGGCGGCGCATATTGAGGTTACAAAGTAAGCCACGGTGAACTATATTATATTCAGCAACGGAACAGGCATTAGGCGATGAAAAAGCCTGCCCCGTTGAGTTTGATTCGCATTCCTCCCCTCTGTGCGATTCAACGGTGTACTTCGGGAACGGGCCCGCTGGCAACTGACTGCCGGCGGGCCCGTTCCTGTTTATCGGGGGAGTGCGGTGGCCGGAGCCGAACCGGTCGGGCAACAAAAAAGGCGGACGCCGTAGCGTCCGCCCTAAAGCAATCAAAAGCTCAAGCCAGCAGATCGGTCTAGTACACCATGCCCATGGCGTCCCGAACCTCGGCCAGGGTCTGCTCGGCGATCTCGTTGGCGCGACGGTTGCCCTCGTGCAACACGTCCTTCACATAGTCCAGATCGTTCTCGTAGCGCTGGCGACGCTCGCGGATCGGCGCGAAGTACTCGTTGACGGCCTCGGTCACGTACTTCTTGAGCTGGCCGGAGCCGCTCATGCCAATCTCCTCGGCAATCTCGATCTCGGAACGGCCGGTGCAGATGGCGGCCGTCGAAAGCAGGCCGGACACGCCGGGACGGTTCTCGGGATCGAACGTGATCATGCGCTCGGAATCGGTCTGGCTCTTCTTGATGCGCTTGGCCGTCTCCTCGGCGGTCATCGAGATGTTGATGGCGTTGCCGTAGCTCTTGCTCATCTTGCGACCGTCCAGGCCGGGCAGCAGCGGGGTCTCGGACAGCAGCGCGTCGACCTCGGGGAACACCTTGCCGTAGCGGTTGTTAAAGCGGCGGGCGATGGTGCGGGTGAGCTCGATGTGCGGCAGCTGGTCGCGGCCGACGGGCACCACATTGCCCTTGCAGAACAGGATGTCGCAGGCCTGGTGCACCGGGTAGGTGAGCAAAAGGCCGGTGAGCTCGTGGCCCGAGGCCTCCATCTCGGCCTTGACCGTGGGGTTGCGCGCCAGCTCGGCCTCGGACACCAGCGACAGGAACGGCAGCATGAGCTGGTTGGCGGCGGGCACGGCGGAGTGCGCGTAGATCATGGTCTTGTCGGGGTCGATACCGCAGGCAAGGTAGTCCATGACCATGTTGTACACGTTGTCCTGGATGTGCTCGGTGGTGTCGCGGTCGGTGATGACCTGGTAGTCGGCGATGAGCACGTTGGTCTTGGCGCCCATGTTCTGCAGCTCAACTCGGCCCTTGAGGGTGCCAAAGTAGTGGCCCAGGTGCAGGCGGCCGGTGGGGCGGTCGCCGGTAAGCATGGTGAACTTCTCGGGCGTTTTGGCCAGGCCCTCGCGAATGGCGTTGCTCTTTTGCAACGCGACTTCGTAGCTGTTCTCGTTTGGCATGATTGCTCCTAACGTATATTCATGGGTCAAGATGATAACGCGTTTATTGGAGGGGCGGGAGGGGAGGCGGCTTGCGCGCTGGGTGCGGCCCGGCCGCGCTTGGTCAGCGGCGCCCGGGCACATCCTCGGCAGCTTACCCTAGAGCTTGTGGTGGCGCTCTTCCTTACGATCCTCTGCTGCCTGCTCCTCCTGCTTAAAAGCAGGGTCGTCGGGGGTTACCAGCTCGTCCTCGTGTGTGCGCTTGTTGTAATGGTGACGCAGCACGGGCTCAAACAGGTGCAGGTGCTTGGCGAAGGCCGCCGAGCCAATGGCGAGCACGGTAAAGATGAGCACGCGCATGGGGACCTCGACCTGATTGATGGCGGCGGCGCCGGCCGAAAGCATAATGCACCACGCATAGATGAGCAGTACGGCCTGCTTTTGGTTGTAGCCCTCTTGAATGAGGCGGTGGTGGATGTGGCCCTTGTCGGCCTGCCCAATGCTAATGTGGGCGCGCTTGCGGCGCACAATGGCGCTAAACGTATCGATGATAGGCACGCCCGCCACGATGAGCGGGATGATGAGCGAGGTGAGCGCGGCGGTGCGGCTCACGTTGAGCAGCGAGATGGAACCCAGCGCAAAGCCCAGCAGCAGCGAACCCGAGTCGCCCAAGAAGATACTCGCGGGGTTGAAGTTGTAGCGCAAAAAGGCCAAGCAGGCGCCAAACAACGCGATGGAGAGCGCGGCGGCATCGATGCGGCCCGAGAGAACGGCCATCGAGAACATCGTGAACGATGCGATGCCACAGATACCCGTCGCCAGGCCGTCAAGGCCGTCAATGAGGTTGATGATGTTGGTGAACGCCACCAGGTAGACTACGGTGATGGGGTAGGCGAGCCAGCCGAGCATAATCTCGCCGGGGGCAAGCGGGTTGATGATGACGCCGATTTTTAGGCCGCCCACGCAGGCGATAAGCGCGGCGAGGACCTGGCCGGCCAGCTTTTGCTTGGGCTTGAGCTGGAGGACGTCGTCGATCGCACCGGTCGCAAAGATAACGGTAAAAGAAAGCGCAAGTATGGGGTAGCTGATGTGCAGACGGGGGTGGGGCACCAAAACGGGCGGCCAGCCCAGGTACCAGGTACCTAGGATCTGCACGATGCAGGCGACGACGAGGCCCAAAAAGACTGCCGTGCCACCCATGCGCGGGATGGGTTTCGTGTTGATACGGCGCTTGGAAGGATAGTCGACGGCGTCGAGCTTGATTGCCAGGCGCTTGACCAGGGGCACCGCAAGGAAGGTCGTGATAAAAGCCGCGACCGCCACGCAAAGGTACGGTATGAAGCTCGTGGAGGAAGCCATGAATCGATAAACCGCCAAGCGTCGAAGGAAAAGGTCAAAGGATGCCATGCCGCAAAGGGTATAGCTGACCCATGATACTCGACCAAGGAGGGTGTGAGGAATTGCACGGGGCGATAATCACGTGCTTACCAGATATTCGAGTGATGGTGGGATTCAGTCTGGTGCCTTTTGGGAATCTGGGCGAGATTTGCAATGGCGAGTTTCGGCAAAAGAAAACCACCCCCCACGTTACGAAAATGAACCCACCTAAAACAGGTGGGTGCCCTCATCGACTGTTCCAGCGTCCTTAACAACGAAGGATACCTGTACTAGGTACGACTGTGTGGGCTCCCTAAATAAACGCGACGGTTCACCCAGTTGCTCCGCGGGGGGCGGAATACCTACATCATAAAGCCGCACTTTGTGGATTCCAGTCTTGACATTACAAAAATCGTGTCGGACGATTACGGCGCCTTGGGCTCGAGCCGTCTGTGTGGTTGGCCCTTTTGCGTTTGAGCTGCTGAATCGTTGTTTTGGAGCATGTTTTTATGCCGACGTCGTTGACCGAACTTTTTTCGCCCGCCTGCCATTTGTGTCCGCGACGTTGCGGTGCGGCGCGCGATGAGGGTGCGCACGGCGTATGCGGTGCTAACGACACGCTCAAGGTGGCCCGCGCGGCGCTTCATATGTGGGAGGAGCCGCCTATCTCGGGCGAGGCCGGTTCGGGCACGATCTTCTTTAGCGGCTGCTCGCTCAAATGCGTCTATTGTCAGAACCACGAGATCTCGACGGGCAATTTTGGGCTTGAGATTTCGCCCGAGCGCCTGGTCGAGATTATGTTGGAGCTGCAGGACCAGGGTGCGAACAATATTAACCTGGTGACGGCGACACACTACGCGCACCTGCTGCCGGCTGCGATTGCCGCGGCACGGGCGCGCGGGCTGTCCATCCCAATCGTCTACAACACGAGCGGTTATGAGCGCGCGAGTGCCGTGGCGGCGCTCGGCGATTTGGTCGACGTGTGGCTTACCGACTTTAAATATGCCGATGCGGGGCTTGCGCAGTCGCTCTCCCACATTAAGGACTACCCGCGTGTGGCCGTGTCGGGCTTGGCGCAAATGGCACGCGAGATCGAACGCCGCGGGGGAGAGCTGGTGGACGAGGACGGGCTCATGAAGCGCGGCATGATCGTGCGTCACCTGGTGCTGCCGGGGCATGCGGACGATTCGTGTCGCGTACTGGACCTTGTGTGGCAGACGGTGGGCGATGTGCCGATCTCGGTCATGAACCAGTACACGCCCAATGCGCTCATGCGCGAGCAGGGCGGCGACCTGGCGCGTGCCGTGACGCGCGATGAGTACGAGCGGGTGCTCGATCATTCTGACGACCTGGGCTTTACGACGATGTTCTGGCAAGAGGGCGGCGCGGTTGACGAGAGCTTCACCCCAGCGTTTGATACCACCGGCGTCCTCACCAGCGCAAAGTAGCGCGTTCACCGATGATTTTTCTGGGACGGGGATTAAAAAATCATTGAGAGGATTGCCTGCTCGAAAAGTAGTCAAAATGGCTCCGTCCCAAAAAGACTGGGTATTGGGCGTTGACAGTTGGCGAGCCGTAGGTAAAATAACAACTTGTCCTGGGGACGTAGCTCAGTTGGGAGAGCGCTGCCGTCGCATGGCAGAGGCCGAGGGTTCGACTCCCTTCGTCTCCACCCTTGGATTTGATAAGCCGCTGACATTGTGTCGGCGGCTTTTTTTAAAAAGAAAGGGCGGTACTATGGCCGAGCTTGAGTCCCAACCATTGTCCGACGAGGAGCGCGCCGAGTTGGAAGAGCTCCGCGCCGAGAAGGCCCGCCGCGAGGCTCAGGAAGAGGCTCGTCGCGAGCGTGAGGAGCTGGCTGCCCTGCGTGCCGAGCGCGCAAAGGCCGAGGAAGCCGCCACGAGGGCCGCATCCGAGCGCAAGCCCGCGCCCGCGCCCAAGCCCGCCACTGCGAAGCCTGCGCCTGCCGCACCCAAACCTCAACCTAAAAAGGTGGCTCATCCCAAGCCCGCCGAGCCCAAGCCGAGTCGTGACGAGATGACCTTTGCCCAGCGCATGGTCACCTCCAAGGAGCCTACAGCCGAGGGCGAGATTCCCGGCATGGCTCCGGCTCAAAAAATCATCATCGTGCTCGCCCTCATCGCGTTTATCGTCTTTATGGTCTACACGATCACCGGCAGCATGGGCCTGCACTAACCTGTTCGCGCCGGGCTCCATGCCCGCACGTCCGCCTCGTCCAACCCTCAAATTCTGTACCACGCATCCGAAAGGTCGCCCCATGGCTTTGACCGACATCTCGCATCCCACCGACATTGCAATGCTCACCGATCTGTACGAGCTCACTATGGCCCAGGGCCTGTGGGAGAGCGGCAAGGCCAACGAGCAGGGTTGTTTTACCGCGTTTTACCGCGACCATCCCTTTGGTAGCGCCTACGCCGTCATGTGCGGTACCGCCGAGCTGCCCGAGCTGGTCGAGAACCTGCGCTTTACGCCCGAGGACATCGACTACCTCGCCTCGCTCCAGGCCCCGGCCGGCGGCGCGATGTTCAAGCCTGGATTCCTCGACTACCTGCGCGATTTTCGTGCGCATGTAAACATCGACGCCGTCCCCGAGGGCGAGCTCGTCTTTCCGCGCGAGCCCATGGTGCGCGTCACCGGCCCCGCGTTGGAGTGCCAGCTGCTCGAGACGGCGCTGCTCAACATCGTCGGCTTCCAGACACTTGTCGCCACCAAGACTGCGCGCGTGGTGTTGGCGGCGGACGGCCGTCCCGTGGCCGAGTTTGGCCTGCGCCGCGCCCAGGGTCCCGATGGCGGCCTGGCCGTCGCGCGCGCGAGCTACGTTGCCGGCTGCTCCTCTACGTCCAATGTACTCGCCGGGCGCCGCTACGGTATTCCCGTCTTTGGCACGCATGCGCACAGCTGGGTGATGAGCTTCGATTCCGAGCTCGAGGCCTTCCGCGCCTTTGCCAAGTCGAGCCCCAAGAACTGTACGCTGCTCATCGACACCTACGATGTGCGCGAGGGCTGCGAGCATGCCATTACGATTGCCAAGGAGATGGAGGCGGTGGGCGAGCGCCTGTCGGCTATTCGCATTGACTCGGGCGACCTCGCCAAGCTCTCCAAGTATGTGCGCGGCCGTTTTGATGCCGAGGGCCTGCCCTATGTGGGGATCTCGGTTTCCAACGATCTTGACGAGTACACGATTCAGTCACTGCTCGACCAGGGTGCGCCTATCGATAGCTTTGGCGTGGGCACCAAGCTCGCGACCTGCTATGACCAGCCGGCGCTGGGCGGCGTGTACAAGCTTTCCGCCCGCCGTGCGAGCGAGACGGACCCGTGGACGCCGGTGGTTAAGCTCTCCGAGCAGCCCTACAAGCGCACGATCCCGGGCGTGCAGCGCGTGCGCCGCTATTACGACGGCTTTGGCGGCCCGATCTGCGACATGATCTATGACGAGGACCATCTGGCGGGGGAGGGCGCCGCGCGCGGCAATACCCTCGTGGCCGTGAACGATGCCGCTCTGGTGACCGATGTGTCCGAGCTTGAGTATCGCGAGCTGCTGGCGCCGATCGTGCGCAATGGCAGCGCCGTTGCCCCGCGCGAGAGCATTGAGGACGCACGAGAGCGTTGCACCTGGGCGCTTGACCATCTTGATCCGGTCTACAAGCGCTTCCTGTACCCGCAGACCTATGTGGTGGGCATGGAGCAGGGCCTGGCACAGGTGCGCGACGAGCTCGTGCGCAAGAACATGGCCGCGGCTTCCGCCTTTCCCTGGGCTCACTAATGGACTTGGGCGGTAGGGGCGAATCGCGCTCCCTTGGCCGCTAGCTCGCCCGTTCGCTGAACAGTTGATTGGTCTGACGTATGACGACTTCTTATAAAACGATGGTGGTAAAGATCGGTTCGTCCACGGTGGTGGGCGCCGACGGCAAGGTCAACCGCGCCTTTATCGGCGGGCTTGCCGATCAGGCCGCAGCCCTGCGCGAGCTCGGCTGGCGCCTGGTCGTGGTGAGCTCGGGCGCTATCGCCTGTGGCTATCCCGTGCTGGGCTTCGACCGCAAGCCGGTCGGCGACCTGCCGAGCCTGCAGGCCTGCGCCTCTGCCGGTCAGTGCATCATCTCGTCGGCCTACGACGAGGAGTTTCATGCGCGCGACCTGCTCACCTCGCTCGTGCTGCTCACGCGCCACGATACGGCCCGCCGCACGTCCTACCTGCACGCGCGCGACGCCCTGCTGCGTCTGGTGGAGCTTGGCGTGGTGCCGGTCGTCAACGAGAACGACACCGTTACCGTCGATGAGATTAAGTTTGGCGACAACGACACGCTGGCGGCGCTTGTGAGCTGCCTGGTTTCTGCCGATCTGTGCGTGACGCTCTCGGACATCGATGGCCTCTATACCGCCAATCCGCATGAGGACCCCACAGCCGAGTTTGTCCCGGTCGTGCATAAGATCGATGCCAAGATTATCGCCTCGGCGGGCGATTCTTCCACATCGGTGGGCACGGGCGGCATGATTACCAAGATCCGCGCGAGCCGTATCCTGATGACGGCGGGCATTCAGAGCGTGATTTGCTCGGGCGAGGAGCCCGATGCGCTCGTGCGCCTGGCCCGCGGCGAGAGCGTGGGTACGCTGTTCGATCCGCCGGCTGAGCGCCTGGACATTGCGCCCCGCAAGCTGTGGATCGCGCTGGGTGACAAGGCGCATGGCTCGGTGACGGTCGATGATGGTGCTGCGAAGGCGCTGGTCAACCGTGGTTCTTCCTTGCTTGCGGTGGGTATTCGCGAGGTCGATGGTGCGTTTGCCGGGGGCGATGTGCTCGACGTGTGCGATTCGAGCGGCATGGTTGTCGCCCGCGGTATCGCCGAGGCCGATTCGGACGTGCTGGAACTTGCAGCAGGACGCCGCCAGGACCAGATTGCCGGCAACCGCCTGCTGGCAGACCTGGCCGAGAAGCCTGCGATCCATCGAGATAATCTGATCGTCTTCGCATAACGGGTCGACGCTGCGCGCCGCCCAGAGCGACAATTTGTCATTCAAAAGGCGAGGCATGACCATCAGGTCTATGCCAAACCAATTGACGCTGCAAACGCCCCTAAGCGGCAATCTGACGTTCAATCGTCGGGCATGACCAAAAGGTCAATGCCCTCCTCTTTCACGTCACCTTGCTCTCTTAGGGGCGTTTTCGCTTTCCGTACTCTACCTGAGGCATTGTCGTTGCCGGCACTTGGGGATGTTCCTTTTGTGCCGGCAGGTGGGGGCACTCCTTTGCTAGAAGATTCGGCGCAGGTCTCCGCGGTTGAGGGCTTCGTCGAAGAGGTGCTTGAACACCACGCTGCCGTGCAGGCCGTCGTGCTCAAACTCGTTCGTCACCCAGGCATGCGAGTTGCCCACGCGGCTGAGCGTATCGAGCTGCAGACCCGAATCGACGTACATGTCATCGAAGTACACGGCGGTCTGGAGTGGCACTTCGTTGCATGCTAGGCGCTGCGGGTCGTAGATCTTGTCCCAGCTGGTGTCTTCCATCAGCAGGTCCATCGCGGGCTTGAAGGGCTTAAGTTCGGGCATCTGCTCGAACATCCACGGGAACATGGCCTCGCCGGTAAACATGAGCGGGCGCGCGAAGGTGTCGAACTCGGCACGGTGTGCCTTCTCATCAGCCGCGGCCCAGCGAATCGGCATGGTGTCGCCATCGGCGTAGATGAACTCCTGCAGCGTCCAGTACAGCGGATTCGTGCGTGTGTTGGTGCGCTCGAAGGCGCGCATCAAAAAGCTGTCGGATACCGATGAACCGCAGCTCAGCGTACCGTCGCCATCAACAAACGCGTGGTCGATAATCCAGTGCATGCGCTCAAAGCTCGGCTTCATGCCAAAGTCGCTGCCCATGAGCTGCAGACGCTCGACCGTCATCGGCGAGCCGTCGGGCAGCACGGGCTTCTGCTCCTCGAGGGCATCTGCCAGGGCCGCCACGCGTTCGACGTCGGCGGGGTAGCGGTCATAATACTGCTGGGTCTTGGCCGCCATGCGCGGAAAGGTGTGCGCGTAGACCTCGCTGGCGCTCGCCGGCACGTGCGGAATGCCGCCGCAGGTAAAGCTTGCCGTTACGCCCTCGGGGAAAAGCGATAGATAGCTCAACGTCAAAAAGCCGCCGTAGCTCTGCCCGAGTGTGACCCAGGGCTTGCCGCCAAAGCCCACCAGGCGCAGGTACTCAAAGTCGCGCACGATGGAACTGGCGAGGTGGCGCTTGAGAAAGTCCGCCTGCGAGCGTGCGGCATCGGCTCCTGCTGCCTCGGCGTGATCGCCCAGAGCCGCGATCGTACGCCCGTCTACGCAGCTGCTGCGCCCGGTACCTCGCTGGTCGGGCAGCACGACGCGGAAATGCTTGACGGCCTCCTCGATCCAGCCATCGCTTGTGGGCGACAGCGGACGCGGGCTCTCGCCGCCGGGGCCGCCCTGCAAAAAGAGGAGGAGCGGCAAGTCGTCGTTAATGCGGTCGGGCGCGCAAACCACGCGGTAGAAGAGCTTGATGCTTTCGGGTGCACCGGCGATGGGCGCCGGCATTGCGCCGCGGCGCATGGTACTGCCGACCGCCAAAAGCATGGGCTCCAGGCCGCGCCAGTCGAGGGGGACGTCGATGCTGTGGTCCTCGACGTAAAGGCCGGGGACGTGGTACGAAGTGATGAGGGCCATGTGAGTCTTCCGTTCGTTGCGGTGTTTCGGGTTGACCAATTCTACCGCCGCGGGCGAGGCCATGCGCAAATCGGCTACCATGGTTGCAAACTTCTAGGAGAAAGGGCCGCCTATGTCGGTCGATATAGCCACGTATGTCCATGATCTTGCCGTTGCCGCCAAGGCAGCGTCGGCCTCGCTTGCCACGGCGAGCAACGAGCAGCGCCAGGAAGCCGTGCGCGCCATGGCCGCAGCACTGCGCAACGGTGTCGACTCCATCGTCGCCGCCAACGAGCTCGATATGTCCGCCGCGCGCGATGCGGGCACCTCGGCCGGACTGCTCGATCGCCTGCTGCTGACGCCCGAGCGCGTCGAGGGCATGGCCGCCGGACTGGAAAAGCTCGCCGAGCTGCCCGATCCCGTGGGCCGCATGCTCGACCACCGTGTGCTTGCAAGCGGCGTGGACCTCACCCGCGTGAGCGTGCCGTTGGGCCTGGTCGCCATGGTGTATGAGGCGCGCCCCAACGTGACGGCCGACGCCGCGGGCATCTGCATCCGCACCGGCAACGCCTGCATTCTTCGCGGCGGCTCGCTGGCCTATCACTCGTGTGCCATGATCGCCGAGCTGCTGGCCGATGCGCTCGAGGCCAAGGGCTTCCCGCGCGAGGCCGTGTCGATGATCGAGTCCACCGACCGCGAGGCCACCGGCGAGCTCATGAAGCTCCGCGGCATTGTCGACGTACTCATTCCGCGCGGCGGTGCAGGCCTGATCCAGCGCTGCGTGCGCGAGTCGCTTGTGCCGGTGATCGAGACGGGCACGGGCAACTGCCACATCTACGTGCATGAGTCCGCCGACTTTGATAAGGCGCTCAACATTATCGTTAATGCCAAGACCCAGCGCGTAGGCGTGTGCAATGCCGCCGAGTCGCTGCTGGTCGATCGCGCCGTGGCAGATTCGTTTTTGCCGGCGGTCGTGGCCGTGTTGCACGACCACGGTGTACTGATTCACGGTGACGATGCCACGTGCGCCGCATGCGCCGATGCCGATCTTGCCGAGGGTGATGACTTTGTTGCCGCAACTGAGGAGGACTGGGGCCGCGAGTATCTGGCGCTCGAGATGAGCGTGAAAGTCGTGGCGAACGAGGGCGAGGCCATCGCGCACATCAACCGCTACGGCACCATGCATTCCGAGGCCATTATCGCCGAGGACGAGGATGCCTGCGAGCGCTTCCTGGATGCGGTCGATGCCTCGGCCGTGTACGCCAACGCCAGTACGCGCTTTACCGACGGCGGCGAGTTTGGCCTGGGCGCCGAGATCGGCATCTCGACCCAAAAGCTCCACGCCCGCGGACCCTTCGCCGCCGAGGCCCTCACCACCTACAAATACAAGCTCCGCGGCACCGGTCAGGTTCGCCCCTAAACCTCTCGCAAACGAAAAACCACCACAAAGGTGCCTGTCCCCTTTGTGGTGGTTTTAATGTTAGGCCTGGAAGGTGTCGCGGTCGGGGGCGAAGGACTGCATTGCTGCGATGGTGCGGTCGAAGAGCTCGGGGAGCTCCCAGCCCAGCATCTCGGCGCCCTGCGAAATCACGTCGCGCGAGCAGCCGGCAGCAAAGCGCTTGTCCTTGAACTTTTTCTTGAGCGACTTAGTCGTAAAGTCCATGACGCTTTTGCTCGGACGCATGATCACGGCAGCACCGATCAGGCCGGTGAGCTCGTCGCAGGCAAACAGGATCTTTTCCATCTGCAGCTCGGGCTTGGGCAGCGAAGAGTTGAAATCGGACGTGTGCGTCTGGATGGCGCGGATGAGCTCAGGCGATGCGCCCTCGCCCTCAAGAATCTCGGCCGCATAGATAGTGTGGTTCATGGGGTCGTCCTCATGTTCCTCCCAATCCAGGTCGTGCAGCAGACCGACGATGCCCCAAAACTCCTCGTTCTCGGGGTCGAACTCGCGCGCAAAGTAGCGCATGGTGCCCTCGACCGTTTCGCCGTGGGTGATGTGGAACGGGTCCTTGTTGTGCTCGTTGAGCAATTCGAACGCACGGTCGCGGGTGATTCCGGCGGAAAGCAGCTCTGCCATAAAAGACTCCTTGTGCTCGTAGGTATCGCTAAGAATGAATACTACTAGAACGACTAGAGCGAAAAAACCACCACAAAGGTGCCTGTCCCCTTTGTGGTGGTTTTGGCGTGGGCAGGTTAGTTGAGGGCGGCTTGGGCTAGGCGGGCTTCGGCGGCCTCTTCGGTGACGCCCAGGGCCACGGCGAACTCCTCGATGGAGCGGCGCTTGGCTTCCTTGAGTACGCGCATGTAGTAGGAGCTGGGCTTTTTATCTGCTTCCTCGGCCTGGCGAATACGGTGCATCATGGTTTTTGCCACGCGAACCGTCTCGGGCGCGCCCAGCTTGAGCTGCTGCTTAAAGTGCGTCTCCTCGAGCGAGCTATTGCGCTCGGTAAAGGTGTCGCACTCCAGCTCATCGTAGTGGCACAGCAGGTGCTCTGCATCTTGCTGGGAGATAGCGGCATGCAGACGGTCGGCCTGCGCCACGGGGTACATGAGAATCGTCTGCGCATGTCCCTGTTTGGTCTCGAGCAACAACATGGGCTGCGGTGTGTCGTCCCTAAAGCCGACGACGGTGCAGACTCCTTGACCCGGATGAATGACGTGTTGACCGATTGAGAACATGCTACCTCCAACTTATACGAATTTACGTATGTTAAGAATACCACGTTGACGTGCGCAAACCATCACTTTATGCAGGAAAAGCACACAACTCCGATAGGTAAGAGTATTCGATAAATAGAACGACTTATTCATACGTTTATGCATTTCTAGAACGTGTATAAACAGCAGGCAAACCGCCAACTTTGTACCGCCGCGCAAGAGCGGTAGTCATTTTTGTGCATATGCAATATCTATTAGCTTTACCCTGCGACAGTAGTTACCGCTTGTGATAGAGTGCTACAAACTCTGGCTTTTGCCCTACGAGTGACCAAGAGCTCGGGGGCTTTAACACAAGGAGGATCTATGCCCGAGAAGATTGAAGAGCTGGTACGCGCTGCGCTTGCTGCGGCCCAGGAGGCCGGCGACCTTTCCGCATTTGAACTTGACGATTGCGCTATCGAGCGACCGGCTGATACTTCTCATGGCGAGTGGACCTCCACCATGGCCCTGAAGTCCGCCAAGCTGGCTCACTGCGCCCCGCGCAAGATCGCCGAGGCCGTCGTTGCCCATATGCCCGAGGATCCCGCGATCGAGAAGGTTGAGATCGCCGGCCCTGGCTTCATCAACTTCTACCTCTCCGTCGCCGTCAAGAACGCCATCTTTGGCGAGGCCCGCGAGAAGGGTATGGACTTCGCTAAGTCCAACGTCGGTGGCGGCCTGAAGACTCAGGTCGAGTTCGTCTCCGCCAACCCCGTCGGCCCCATGCACATCGGTCATGGCCGCTGGGCCGCTCTGGGCGACTCCCTTTGCCGTGTGATGGACCACGCCGGTTACGACATCCAGCGTGAGTTCTACATCAACGACCACGGCTCTCAGATGAATACCTTCGGTAACTCCATCAGCACGCGCTATATGCAGCTTGCCGACATCATCGCCAAGCAGGGCGTGGATATCGACGAGGCTCACAAGCTTCTGATCGCCGACCGCGACGCCTTTGTTGCCGACGAGAGCGACGAGCATCCCGAGACCCATCCGTATCAGGACAACTTTGCCGAGACTCTGGGCAAGGACTCCTACGGCGGCGACTACATCATCGACGAGGCTGCCGAGTTCTGGCGCACCGACGGCGATAAGTGGGTCAACGCCGATCCGCAGGAGCGCATGGAGAGCTTCCGTGAGCGCGGCTACGTGAAGATGGTCGACAACATGCGCGACCTTTGCCATGCCGTCAACTGCGACTTCGATCGTTGGTTCTCCGAGCGCTCGCTGTATGTGAAGGACACCGAGGGCGAAACCGCCGGCACCTCCGCCGTCGACCGCGCTTTTGAGAAGCTCGACAAGATGGGCTATCTCTACACCAAGGACGGTGCCCTGTGGTTCCGCTCCACCGACCTGGGCGACGACAAGGACCGCGTCCTGATCAAGTCCGATGGCGAGTACACCTACTTCGCCTCCGACGTTGCCTATCACTGGGATAAGTTCCAGCGCGTCGACCACGTCATCGACATCTGGGGCGCCGACCACCACGGCTACATCGACCGCGTCCGCTGCGTCTGCGACGCTCTTGGCTATCCCGGCAAGTTTGAGGTTCTGCTGGGCCAGCTCGTCAACCTGCTGCGCAACGGCAAGCCCGTCCGTATGTCCAAGCGCAAGGGCACCATGGTGACCCTGCAGGAGCTCGTCGACGAGGTCGGCTCCGACGCTGCTCGCTACACGCTCATCTCCAAGAGCTCCAACCAGATGGTCGACTTCGATATCGAGGCCGTCAAGAAGCGCGACAACTCCAACCCGGTGTACTACGTGCAGTACGCTCACGCTCGCGTGTGCTCCATCCTGCGCCGTGCCGCCGACGTTACCGCCGAGCAGGCCGCCGAGATGGGCATGAAGGCCGTCGCCGAGAAGGCTATTGGCGAGAACGTCGATTACTCGCTGCTGACCGACCCGACCGAGCTTGCCCTTTCGCGTAAGCTCAACGAGCTCACCGACCTCATCGGTAGCTGCGCTCGCGATCGCGCCCCGTTCCGCCTGACTCACTTTGCCGAGGAGCTCGCCGGCGACTTCCACAGCTTCTACGCCGCCTGCCAGGTCCTTCCGAGCGAGGGTCGTCCCGTCGACCCTGAGCTCTCGCGCGCCCGTTTGGCCGCCTGCGACGCCGTCCGTGTGACGCTCGCCCTGGTGCTTACCCTCGTTGGCGTTTCTGCCCCCGAGCAGATGTAAGCGCTGGTCGTTTGACTGCGTTGGTTTGGTTCAACTGAGCCTTCTAAGCCCGATCTCCTATGCGGAGGTCGGGCTTTTTGCGTTTGGCGATGCTTTTTGGTGTGTTGGGAAATGTTACTAAACCACAACCATACCGGTTTACTACGATGAATCGAGGGATTACAACCACGCGGGCTTTTCACTGAAAAGTGCAAGCCATCTAGCTGGGGTTTTATTTTTTCAGGTATTTGCGCGGTCGTGGTTGAGCGATTCATCGTAGTAAACCGTCATGGTTTTGAAAATGACCCTTTGGGGACGGAGGAAAACGGATCATTGTTGTCCCGTGGAGGAACGGCGGAACACCTTCTGCCAAGAATCGGGGACATCTACTACGTTTAAGTGCGTTCCCCGGACCACGCAGAAAATCGCAATATTAAAACCGCAGGTAGCAGGCCTGCGACTTTCGAAAAATAATGAGCACGGTCAGGGTGCGGGGGCAAACGTAGTAGATGGGCGTGATTCGTGGCGTGTTGATCTTGGGACCGATGCCCTTGCCCCTTAGCTGTACCGTTTTCTCGACGCTTGAGGCTTGATCTGCCTTCTTCTTGTGAGTTGCGGTGGAATGGTTCCTGCTATAGAGGTGTCGGCCGGGATTTGGGAACTATTTCACCGCAGCTTATGATGTGGCGATGGTGTACGCCGGAACTTTGTAAAGAGTGTCCCTTTTGACTAGTCGTTTATGAACGTCCCCGATGACTAAGTTGCAGGTGGCAGCGGTTGTGTTACACTAACGCTGCGTATTTGACGCAATCATCTCGATACAGATCAATGATGCCCGTCGCTTTTTGGACGGAGCTAGACTGTTTAGCCGCCCTGAAGGTATATGCAGGGAGCATGTGATCGCAGGGCTTGAAAAGAAAGTTGAGCAAACACTGTGTCTGATCAACAACAAGAAAACGAAATAACGACGACGCAAACGGCTCCCGCTGCACCGCTTACGTCGGACCAGGCCGTGGTACCCGCGCCGTCGCAGGTCTCGGCTCCCGAGGCGCCTAAGGCCGCCACGCCCACCACGCCTGTTGCTAGCGAGGAGGCTGCTCCCGCTAAGCCTAAGCGCACGCGTCGTTTGGCCAAGCCTGCTGCGGACGGCGAGGATGCCGAAAAGCCCAAGCGTCGTACGACGCGCACCACGCGCGCGAAGCGCCCCGTTGCCACCGATGCTTCGGCCCCCATTTCCGATGAGGTCGCGCAGGCCCGTGCACTGGCGCAGATTAGCGAGGCCCAGGTTGTGCGTGCCCGCCGTCGCGCTGCCGAGCGCGAGGCCGCGGCATTGACTGAGTTCGCTGCGTCGGTCGCCCCCGAGGCTCCTGCTGCCGAACAGTCGGCCGAGAAGCCGGCACCGCGCACGCGGCGCCGTGCGGCAGCCAAGACGCAGCAGCCCGCCGAGCAGCTGACTCCTGAGGTCGCTGAAGCTCCGGCTCGTTCTGCTGCAGCGGAGGGCGCTTCCTCCGCTGAGCCCGTCGTGCACGCTGAGGTCAACGAGGTTCCCGTCGTTAATCCGGCTCTGCGCCCGCATCGTCGCGGCCGCAAGCCCAAGGCGTATGTTGAGGCCGAGAAAGCCGCTGCCGCAGCAGCTGCTGCCCAGGGCGCAGCGGTGACGGCCGAGCCTACGGTCACGGCCGATGCCCCGGTCCAGGACGCTCCGTCCACCGAGGCTCCCGCATCTGCCGATGCCGAGCCCGCCGATGTCCGTCCCGGCCGCAGCCGTCGCACCGCGGCAAAGCGCTCGACGAAGGCGAAGGTCAAGGCTGAGGCCAAGCCCGTCGACGACAAGTCCTCCGAGGCAACCGCCGATGCCGCTTCCGAGGCCGAGAACGTCGGCCAGCCGGCAACTGAGAAGCCCAAGCGCACGCGCAAGAAGTCCGCGAGGGCCAAGGGTGCCGAGCAGCAGGGCGACGCCGAACCCAGCAACCATGCCAACGCCGACGCCAAGGCAGAGGGCGAGGCTCCGTCCGGCACCGATGCAACCGCAGCCGCGGCTGCCGAAGGCACCGAGACCGAAGAGGGCGCCCGCCCCAGCCGCCGTCAGCACAAGCGCAACGACGAGCGCAACGACCGCAAGGACGATCGCAACAACGACCGCCGCAGCCGTCAGCGCGACCGCAAACAGCGCAACAAGGAGCGCAACGCCGCCCCCACCGAGCCCACGCTTTCGCGCGAGGAGCTTGCGGCCATGAAGGTAGCCGAGCTGCGCGAGAAGGCAAAAGAGTTCGAGATCGAGACGACCGGCAAGAAGAAGGCCGAGCTAGTCGAGGAGATCTACACGACCGCCGCGAAGGCCGAGGGCTTCCGCGACATTAAGGGCATCCTGCAGATTCGCCCGGACAACTCCGGCATCATCCATGCTCACGGTTACATGAAGTCCAACGAAGACGCCTTCGTCCCCGCTTACCTCATCCGCTCCGCACGCCTGCGCACGGGTGATGTCATCGAGGGTTCGCTGCGCCCCTCGCGCGGCGGCGACAAGCGAGCCGGCCTCGCCAAGATCACGACCGTTAACGGCATGGATCCCGAGCAGATCCGCAACCGCCCCAAGTTCGGCGACCTTACCCCGGTCTATCCCAACGAGCCGCTGCGCATGGAGCACGGCAAGGATTCCATCACCGGTCGCGCCATCGATATCGTGTCGCCGATCGGCAAGGGCCAGCGTGGCCTGATCGTGTCGCCGCCCAAGGCCGGCAAGACAACGATCCTTAAGAAGATCTGCCAGTCCATCTCGATCAACAACCCCGAGGTGCACCTCATTTGCCTGCTCGTCGACGAGCGCCCCGAAGAGGTCACCGATATGCAGCGCTCCATTAAGGGCGAGGTCGTGGCCTCGACCTTCGATATGCCCGCCGACAACCACACCCGCGTGGCCGAGCTCGTCATCGAGCGTGCCAAGCGCATTGTGGAGCTGGGCGGCGATGTCGTGGTGGTGCTCGACTCCATCACGCGTCTTGCCCGCGCCTACAATCTGGCGGCACCCGCCTCGGGCCGCATCCTTTCGGGCGGTGTCGATTCGGCGGCCTTGTATCCGCCCAAGCGTTTCCTGGGTGCAGCCCGCAATATCGAAAATGGAGGCTCGCTCACCATCCTCGCCTCCGCCCTTATCGACACCGGCTCCAAGATGGACGAGGTCATCTTTGAGGAGTTCAAGGGCACCGGCAACATGGAACTCAAGCTCGACCGCGACCTCGCCGACCGTCGCATCTTCCCGGCCATCGACCCCGTTGCCTCCGGTACGCGCAACGAGGACCTGCTGGTCGACGAGCAGATGCGCCCGTTTGTCTTCGGCCTGCGTCGCATTCTCGCCGGCATGAACAACACCGAGCGCGCGGCGGCGTCGTTTATTAAGGGCCTTAAGGGCACCAACACCAATCAGGAGTTCTTGGTGCGTTCGGCCAAAAAGCACAGCGACTACGAGCAGACGTTTTAGACCAAAAGCCGCACGCTATATCGCCATAAGAACGGGCAATCGGGCCGGGGTTTATGCCCCGGCCCTTTCTTTACGGCGCCACTCGGCAATATTTTCTGACCTTATGACCGACAAGCAGCAGTTTTCGAGCCATAATCCGGCCTCATCGCTTGCAATCGGAGGGTCGGTTTCGCATAATAACTTTTAAGCTTCGCGACGGAAAACGCAGATGAAACGAACCATATACCGTTGCTTTGGGACGCATGTCCCGCTTCATCTTCTCTCGCGCAGCCAACTAAATGATGCGATTTGGGTGCTGGAAGATGGGGAGAGCTCATGGCTTCTTCTGATGCAACACAACGAGCAGTCCTTGCTGGACTTTCCTGCGGGATCGGCCTTGCCGCCCCCGTGGTGATGTATGCCGCGACGTTGCCGTTCTCGTCGGTCAACGAGACGGTTGTCGCGGGCGCGGTTCCCTTCGCCGTTGGTGCGGTGGCGGGCGTGGGCATCTACGCAGCTTCGCTGGGCATCTCCGAGTATCGCGCCGAGCACGATGGCCACCTGTTTGAGCCCGATGCCGTGGGCGGCGCCGCTCAGTTTTGCCAGACCCATAACGAGTTCAAGACCGCCTCGATTCCCGCGCAGCAGCAGGGAGCGACACCTCAGCCTGCGGCCCCGGCCGATCAGGCCAATGCCGCACAGCCTTCTTCCGCATTTCTTTCTGGCCTGACCGGTGCGTTCCAGCGCCGCCACGCCGACGATGGCGTTCCCACCATCGCGCGCGCGGCTAACGCCATGGATGAGGCCGAGGCCTGGTCTATGATCGACAGCATGCTCGATGACGATTCCCCGGTCAGCTGCGATCCCGCGCGTTCGCGCGATGTCTACCAGGTTGCAATCGACGAGCTCACCAACGGTGGAAAGACCGGTTCTTACAATCGCGATGACATTGCCGCTGCCGCATGCGCCGTCTCGGGCTCTCACGCCGCCCCTGCGGGTAGCACCGCAGCCTTCGTGGCGCTTGTGGCCAACGCCGCCAACAATGCCGCCTATAGCGGCGCATCGTCGGCTGCGTACACTTCTGCCGCGGCGGCCGCTTCGACCGGCCAACAGAGCGCAGCTCAGGTGGCTCCTGTCGCCGACCCCTTTGCCGATGAGCCCCTGGCTGTCGACGAGGAGACCATTGCCGCTCGCCGAGCCGCCGAAAGCTCGCTTTGGGGCGCTTCGGCCCAAATGCAGGCCGCGGAGGCGGCGCCGTACAACGCCAAGCTCGCCAGCATGCCCATCATTTCCGATGCCAAGGGTGTGGATCTCTCCGATCTGGACGAGCCTGCCGCCATCACTGCGTCTATCGATGCCCAGGATCGCGTGGATACCGACAGTCTCCCCGATGCCTCTCTTGAGGAAGATGTCCCCATGGCCGATTATTCGGGCCACGAGGACATGTGGGCCGCCGCCATGGCGATCATGGCCGAGGCTGCCGAGCCAACCCCCGTGGCGGTGCCCACGCCTGCAGCCTCACCTGTCTCGGTTGCTCCCGTCTATGTCGGCCGCCACAGCTCCGTGCTTCCCGAGGATACCGCGCGTATCTCGCGCGAGGGTATCGAGCGCGCCGAGGCTATCGCTGCCGGCGTTATGGAAAACCGTCGCCATGAGCGCGTCAATCAGATTCTCGAGGAAGAGATCAACCGTCTACAGTCTGCGGCCGTCAAGCGCACGGGCCGTGCCTATCTGAGCGTTATCGAGGGCGGTACCGCCAGCTTTACACCGCTGCGCGCGGAGGCATAATTGCCTCATGGTTAAGCTCGATCGAAAATGGGCGCTTGCCGCCTGCGCCATGGTGCTCGTCATTTGGGGCAATTCGCTGGTTCCCGGTACGGGGTCTGGTTCGTTGAGCTTGTCGATCATGGAATCCATTCGCGGCTTTTTGCAGGCCCTGGGGCTTCCATACGAGTGGGTGACCAACTTCGTCGTGCGCAAGTGCGCTCATTTTACCGAGTACATGGTGCTTGGCATCTTGGCGACGCACGCCTTTGACCTCGAAGGCCGGCGCACGTTTGATGTGTTGCTGCCCACGGCGGTGTTCTTGCTGCTTGTTCCCTCTATCGACGAGACGATCCAGCTTTTTGTGCCCGGTCGCGCCGGCATGATTACCGATGTGATGATCGACTGCTGCGGCGCGACGACAGGCGTCGTGCTCCGATATCTCTTACGGTCGCTGATTTACACCAAAAAGGCCGCCTAGGACGTTTTGCTTGGTCCTAGGCGGCCTTGTTCGTTTGAGGGCCTCTGCGGGGCGTGACGGTTTTGTCCGGGCGTTTTGCGAGCTTGGCTACGCCGTGCGCCGTTGATGCACCCTTTACTGGAGCGCCTGCGCGCCCAGGGCCAAGCAGCCCATGATGCCCTGCTTGCCCTCGAGGCTGTTATTGACAATGTAGGTATCGATGTCGTTGACCTCGGGCGTGACGATATAGCCGTTGAGCATCTCGGCGCACTTTTTGCGTGCAAGCGGCACGATGGGGGTGTGGTCGGCCACGCCGCCGCCGATGATAATCTTTTGCGGTGCGTAGCACAGCGTGTAGGTCATGAGCGCCTGTGCCAGATAGCCTGCGAGCAGGTCCATGGCCTCCGGGTCATCGGCCATGTCTCCGGCGCTCTTGCCATCCCAACGCTTTTTAACGCCGGGACCGGCGATGAGGCCCTCGAGGCAGTTGTCGTGGAAGGGGCAGGCGCTATGCTCGCCGATGGTGTCGCGCGGGTCACGCGTGACCAGGATGTGGCCGGCCTCGGGATGCATCATGCCGTGCACGAGCTTACCGCCCGAGAGAACGCCGGCGCCCACGCCGGTGCCGATGGTCAGGTAGACCACGTCCGTGAGGCCCTGGGCGCAACCAAAGGTGACCTCGCCCAGGCAGGCGACGTTGACATCGGTGTCGTAGCCGCAGGGAATATTGAGCTCGTTTTGGATGGTGCCCAGCAGGTCGAAATAGCGCCATGCCGTTTTGGGCGTCTCCAGGATCTTGCCGTATTGGGGCGAGGCGGGGTTGACTGCGGTGGGGCCAAAGGCGCCGATGCCCAGCGCGGCGATGCCCTTGTCGGCAAACCATGCGTTGACAGCCTCAACGGTCTCCTGCGGGGTCGTGGTCGCGATCTGCTCGCGCTCCAGGACCGTACCGTCTGCATAGCCCGTGGCGCAGACCATCTTGGTGCCGCCGGCCTCGAGCGCTCCGATAAGCTGCTGCTCTGCCATAGTGTTCCTCTCTCTGGGACGAGTTGCTCCGTGACTAAAGTATAGAGCTCTAAACCATTTAAGAAAGCGCTATAAAAAGAAGCCTCGCAACGCGGCGGGCGGTGCGAGGCGTCTTTGGTTAGTTTAGTTGCCGGGCCGTCCTTACCCGCGCGGCTTGATTTTATCACGTAGCGACTTGAGGTTCTCCAGCGCCGCGTTGAGCGTCTCGTCTCGCTTGGCAAAGTGGAAACGAATCAGATGGTTGACGGGCTCGCGGAAGAAGCTCGAGCCGGGCACGGCACCCACGCCCACCTTAGACGCGAGGTCCTCGCAGAATTCGAGGTCGCTGTCATAGCCAAACTCAGAGATGTCCATCATGACGTAGTAGGCGCCCTGCGGCACGTTATGCTCAAGACCGATGCTGTCGAGTCCCTGGCAGAACAGGTCGCGTTTGGCGGTATAGAGGTCGAGGACCTCCTGGTAATAGCTGTCGTCGAAGTTGAGTGCGGTGACGACGGCTTCCTGTAGGGGAGCGGCGGCACCCACGGTGAGGAAGTCGTGGACCTTCTTGATGCGCTCGGTGATCTGCGCCGGGGCGATGGTGTAGCCCAGACGCCAGCCGGTGATGGAGTACGTCTTGGACAGCGAGCTGCAGCTGATGGTTCGCTCGAACATGCCGGGCAGCGTGGCCATATAGACGTGCTCGTGGGGCGCGTAGACGATGTGCTCGTACACCTCATCGGTGATGCAGTAGGCGTCGTACTTTTTGCAGAGGTCGGCGATAAAGGCGAGCTCCTCGCGCGTAAAGACCTTGCCGCAGGGGTTGGAAGGGTTGCACAGGACGATGGCCTTGGGATCATTGTCGCGGAAGGCCGCCTCGAGGACCTCGCGATCGAAGTCGAACGTGGGCGGGTTGAGCGGCACATAGATGGGCTCGGCACCTGAGAGGATGGTATCGGCGCCGTAGTTCTCGTAGAACGGCGAGAAGATGACGACCTTGTCTCCGGGGTTCGTAACCGTCATCATGGCGGCCATCATGGCCTCGGTGGAGCCACAGGTGACCACGATGTTCTGGTTGGGGTCGACCGGCATGCCCATAAAGTGCTCCTGCTTGGCAGCGAGCGCCTCGCGCATGGCCTGGGAGCCCCAGGTGATGGAGTACTGGTGATAGAGCGGCTTGGGGTCGGCGGCGATGGTGCTCAGGCTGTTGAGCAGCTGCGCCGGGGGATCGAAGTCAGGGAAGCCCTGCGAGAGGTTGACGGCACCGTACTTATTGGAGATGCGTGTCATGCGGCGGATGACCGAATCGGTGAATGATGCCGTGCGATTGGAGAGTTCTTTCATGACGGTCCTTTCGAGGGTTTGCAGTGGGGCAAGTTTACTCCTATGAAAAGGGTGGGAATTGCTCGAAACGCACTCGAAAAACTCTTTTCAAAATTCTTGAAAATTGGGGCTTGCATCGCATGGCGTTCCTTGCAATAATAGTCGAGCGCGAAGCGCACAGGACACGGTGGGTGTAGCTCAGTTGGCTAGAGCGACGGGTTGTGGTCCCGTAGGTCGAGGGTTCGAGTCCCTTTACCCACCCCAGTTCTTGCTTCGTGTTGATATCGGGTCGTTAGCTCAGTTGGTAGAGCAGGGGACTCTTAATCCCAAGGTCCAGGGTTCGACCCCCTGACGGCCCACCACACGATATCTCCTCTAAAGTCCGCCACAACGGACTTTAGCTTTGGGTCGTTAGCTCAGTTGGTAGAGCAGGGGACTCTTAATCCCAAGGTCCAGGGTTCGACCCCCTGACGGCCCACCAAAGATTGTTAAGACGGTCAACTTCGGTTGGCCGTCTTTTTTATTAACCTCGCATGGGCCGAACCCGTAAGGGCACAGACGCTTTTACAAGTCGAGCCTGCCCTGGGGTCGGTGAATCCGTCTGTACCCTCCTTGAGCTTTTTCTCGTCTGCTTTCACGCGACGTTCGAGCTTCTTTGTATCTTCGGCAGGCGGTAGGTTCTCGGGTACAATTCCGCGGTCGATGAGGCTGCCACGCACGCTTGTGTTGTTCTCGACGTGCTCTTGCTTGATCTGGTCCAGACCGTACAGGTCGTGTTCCTCGGCGTTGAAGGCCGTCATCGAGTTCGTAAGGTCCTTTGCTTTGATGAGAACATCGGCTAGCCTGTCCGCCAATGCCGAGCTCTTAGATACGCCGAGCTGTTGTTTCATTTCCGCCGTGCTTCTGCCGCCGAATAACGCTTCGTCGCCCTTCGACTTGATGATCGCGAATCCTTTGGAGTCCACGCCGCGTTTGAACGCAATACCCGAGAGCTGTTTCTCTGAATCGGATAGCGAGTGGCGCGCCTGTAAGCGCTGAATCTCTGCGAAGCGCTGCTCTATGAGCTCTTGGCGGCGCGTCTGCACGGCAAAGTATGCCTGGGCGAGCGCGATCTCTGGCTTGTTTGAATCTCCGTTTTGGGCGATTAATAGCATGCATAGCGCGTAAGCTTGTAGTCTTTAACCGCGCGAGCGGCGACACCGGCAGTTATCATTTTCGTGGTGTCACGAAAATGGGAATCAACTGGAGTTTTGTTTGTTTCGCACGAGACTTTTGCCCTCTTAACAACTTCGGCGAAGTTCTCCCATCGAGTGTATCCCATGGGTTCCATTAAATCGCGTGCGAGTCAATACTCAACGCCGTCTTCCACATTGGCGTAGCTATCAAGTTCGACACGCCACTTCTCGATATCACTACTGTCCATATCTCCTCCTCGCTGATCTATTGTCTATGCGCGCTTTGCCCGCTCTGTACTCAGAATAAGGATACGCTGCCGTGCGGACACGAATGGGCCCCGTGCCACTTCGAGGTCACGGGGCCCATAGATATCGATTAGTTGTGCTCTGCTCTAGATAGGTGTCCAGTTTAATTCGATCGATAGTGCGAACCCAGGCTTTCGGTCCGCTTGCGCATGGCTTTGACCATCTCCGTTGCCAGCTGATTCTGCGATTGCAGGCGGGCGAGGGCTGCGATCTCGCTGTCTTTGGCGTGCGGCTTGCTCAGCGCCGTTGCCTCGTCTTTCAGGCTTTCAAGCTGTTGCAGGGCCTTGGATAGACCTGCTTCGGTCCTGTTGATCATGCAATAGGTACTCATCGTGTGCTTAAGGCTGTGTGTCAGGCGTTCGGCATCTGTTGTGGCAATGCCATACTGAGGGAGGGCGATATCCATCGGAGCGGCCGCCTCGGGAGCGTCCAGCGCTGCTTGGGCTGCCGATGCGCCCGCGATGCGCCCAAACACGATGCCGTTGGCGCTTGACAAGCCGCCGATGCGGTCGGCGCCGTGCATGCCGCCTGTTGCCTCACCGCAGGCGAAGAGGCCCTCAATGCCCGTGTACGCGGTCATGTCGATCTTGATGCCGCCGTTAGCGGCGTGGGCATACATCGCAACGCGCATCTCGTCAGTCGGGGCGATGCCGTGCTCGTCTTGCAGCCAGGTGGCAAAGGTCTGCACAAACTCTGGGACATCCTCGCGAGGGAAGTCGTAGTGGAGTGCCAGGCCTTCGACACTTGTCTGATCGATGACGAGATCGATAGCGCGGGAGGCCAAGCGTGACGTGAAGGGACCATATCCAGAGCGCTGCTCGAGCAGGTCGTCCAGCTTGTCGTCGGCAATATCTACCGGCTGGTCTACATGTACGTAGCGCCAGGTTTTCTCGTTGAAGACCAGGTTGCGCTTGGGCTCGATGAAGCCGGGCATCATCTGCATGAACTCTATATTAGTAAGTGTTGCGCCGTGCGCCAGCGCGATGGCCTGCGAGGAGCTGAGCACATCAGCCGACGTAAGGCTGCGCTCGAACAGGCCGCTTGTGCCACCGGCTGCGATGATCGTGGCCTTGGCGGCAAAGGGCACGATTCGATTTTCGGTGAGGTCGTAGAGCACGGTTCCGGTTATTCTGCCGTTCGTGTCCTCAACAAGGTCGATAAGCTCATGGCGGGGGAGCAGGCGAATGCCGAGCGACTCGATCCGGGCTGTCAGAGCGTCCTCAAGGGGTTTGCGGGTGAGGCCGCGCCACATGCGCGTCTTGTGGTCAAAGCAGGGGATAAACTGCTTTTGCTGGGCGCTCTCGGCGCTTTGCGGACGCTGGAGCTCAACGCCCAGGTCTTGCTCGAGCCATTCAATTGCCTGGGGAATGCCGTGGACAAACGTCTGGACAAGCTCGGGGTCGGCGACGCCGCCACCAACGGTCTGGATGGTATCGATGAGGTCTTGTTCGTCGTCTTCGTTAACGGGTCCGATAAGCCCCAGGCCCCAGGTTCCGGGGAAGAAGCTCGATCCACTCATAGTCTTGCCGGCGCTTGCCACAGCGACGGTTGCGCCCGTGCGTGCCGCTTCGATGGCGGCGCAAAGGCCCGCAATGCCAGATCCAATTACCAGTACATCAGTCGATTCCATCGGATTCCTTTCTCGTCCGGCGCATTGTCGCATGGGTGATCGGCAATGGGGCCGCAAAGACTCGGCAAATCGGTAAAGGGCAAATATGGCAGGTGGGCGTCATGGACGTTCTGACGCTCCGTCTCATCACATCTCGTATTTCGCCCCAACTGATATATCGGCATTAGCTGCCCTGCGACAGCGTAAACAAAAAGAGCCGCTACCCCGAAAGGTAGCGGCTCCAAAGCTCAACTATGTGAGCATCGCGCGGGCGCGACTAGGCCTTGAGGGCCTCCTCGACGGCGACAGCGCAGGCGACGGTGGCACCGACCATGGGGTTATTGCCCATGCCGATGAGACCCATCATGTCGACGTGCGCAGGCACGGAGGAAGAACCGGCGAACTGGGCGTCGGAGTGCATGCGGCCCATGGTGTCGGTCATGCCGTAAGAGGCAGGGCCGGCGCCCATGTTGTCCGGGTGCAGGGTACGGCCAGTGCCGCCACCAGAAGCGACGGAGAAGTACTTCTTGCCAGCCTCGAGGCGCTCCTTCTTGTAGGTGCCAGCGACGGGGTGCTGGAAGCGCGTGGGGTTGGTGGAGTTACCGGTGATCGAGATGTCGACGTTCTCGTGCCACATGATGGCAACGCCCTCGCGGACGTCGTCGGAGCCGTAGCAGTTAACGGCAGCGCGGGGACCATCGGAGTAGGGGATGGTCTCGACGACCTTGAGCTCGCCCGTGTAGTAGTCGAACTGGGTCTTCACGTAGGTGAAGCCGTTGATGCGGGCGATGATCTGAGCGGCGTCCTTGCCCAGACCGTTGAGGATAACGCGCAGCGGCTTCTTGCGAGCCTTGTTGGCGTTCAGAGCCAGGCCGATAGCGCCCTCAGCGGCAGCGAAGGACTCGTGGCCAGCCAGGAAGGCGAAGCACTCGGTGTCGTCGGAGAGCAGCATAGCGCCCAGGTTGCCGTGGCCCAGACCGACCTTGCGGTCCTCGGCGACGGAGCCGGGAACGGTGAAGGCCTGGATGCCCTCGCCGATGATGGCGGCAGCCTCAGAAGCGGTCTTGGCGCCACGCTTGACAGCGAGAGCGCAACCGAGGGTGTAGGCCCACTCGGCGTTCTGGAAGGCGATGGACTGGGTGTTGTTGACGATCTCACGCGGGTTGAAGCCCTTGTCGGTGCAGATCTGCAGAGCTTCCTCGAGGGAGGCGATGCCGTTGTCGGCGAGGCACTTGTTGATCTTGTCAGCGCGGCGCTCGTAACCTTCGAACGTAACAGTCATAGTTATTTCCCTCCCTTTCTACTCGTGAACCGGGAACACGCTGGCGACGGAGTGAGTCTCCTCGTCGGTGCGCGGGTCGATGTACTTGGCAGCGTTCTCCCACTGACCATAGTGGCCCATAGCGCCAGCGATGGCCTCCTCGGGGGTCTTGCCGGCCTTGACGGCGTCGGTGAACTTGCCGAGGTTCAGGAACTCGAATGCGATGATCTCGTTCTTGTCGTTGAGAGCCATGCGGGTGACGTAGCCCTGAGCGAGCTCGAGGTAACGAGCGCCCTTGGCCTTGGTGCCGAACATGGTGCCGACCTGAGAGCGAAGGCCCTTGCCGAGGTCGTCGAGGGAGGCGCCCACGGGCAGGCCGCCCTCGGAGAACGCGGTCTGGCTGCGGCCGTAAACGATCTGCAGGAAGATCTCGCGCATAGCAACGTTGATGGCGTCGCAGACGAGGTCGGTGTTGAGGGCCTCGAGGATGGTCTTACCGGGAAGGATCTCGGAAGCCATGGCGGCAGAGTGGGTCATGCCCGAGCAGCCGATGGTCTCAACGAGGGCCTCCTCGATGATGCCGTCCTTGACGTTCAGCGTGAGCTTGCAGGCGCCCTGCTGAGGTGCGCACCAACCCACACCGTGCGTAAGACCGGAGATGTCGGAAATCTCCTTAGCCTGGACCCACTTGCCCTCCTCGGGGATGGGTGCGGGGCCGTGGTATGCACCCTTGGCAACGGGGCACATGTTCTCCACTTCCTGTGAGTACTGCATGCCTCTCCTCTCTATCGTGTTGGCGTCCCGTCTGGGGGTCGTGGCTGGCGATTGCCGGGCGACCCTTCGAAAGGGACATGACATGCAGCCCCTATAATACCGCGAAATGCACGGAATATTCGGCGAACGGCTCAGTTTTCGTAGCGAGAAGCGCGGAACTTTCAATTGAAGCGATTTAAATGAGATATATGCATCAGAAGCGCGTGTCCCATATTTGTCGTTTATGGTCAGCCTGCGGAAACGTCGCATTGTCTGACCTGTGCTGCAGTACCGTTCGCCGGCCGCTTGATGCCATTTGCCGTGCGCGGATGCCATTTTACGTGTTTGTTTTGATAGCACGCTTCAATCGTGGTGTATTGGAAGGCGCAAGTTGATCCCGCTGAAGGGGGTGCCGTGCAACGCGTTTGGAGAACGGTCACCGGCTTTTACCATGTTTCGGCCCGTGGCACCGGAAAACAGATCATTTTTGAGACCGATGACGACCGGTGGGAGTTTTTGGAGCTGATGCGCGACTGCTGCCGCGATGCCGGTGTGACGGTCGTGGCGTGGTGCCTTATAAGCAACCATGTTCACCTGGTACTCGCGGATTATGAGGACGCGATGAGCGCGGCGATGCAACGACTGCTTTTGACGTACGCCCGTCGGTTCAACAAGCGTACCGGGCGATCGGGCTGCCTGTTTCGGGACCGTTTTGAGCGCCGTTCGCTCGATACCGACCGGCAGGTGATGGAAGCTATTCGCTCCGTGCACGCCAATCCGCAGAAGGCTGGCATCAGCTTAATCGAGCGCTATCCGTGGAGCAGCTTTGCCGAGTATCTACGGGCCTACGACAACGATATGACGAGGGGATTTTCCGACCCATCTTGCGTGCTTGAGCTTTTTGGTTCTGCCAAGGCCTTTATTGCCTATTCGCTTTCGACGCCCGAAGGTGGCAAGCTAGCGATGCCCAACCTGGAAGAAGCGGAGTGGGAGCGGCACGCCTTTGCCGAAAAGTTGGCGAAGGGGCTCGGGGTTCCGCTCCACGGGGTTAAAGCCGCACCGTCGGCGCAGCGCAACATCGTGATTTTTGGATTGCACGATGCCGGTTTAACGGTGCGTCAGATAGAGCGGTATACGGGGATTGGCAAAAGTACCGTTTCTCGCATTGTGCGTGCTTATGCGCAGGTGGACGCGCAGGCCGAGGGCTCGAAATAAAGGCAGAAAAGAAAACGGCCGAATCGCGAAAGTTAAGCGATTCGGCCAACAGAATTCTTTAGATTTGAGACAACTATTACTGATTATTTTGTCCCGTGAGCATGCCGTCGAGGGTGCGCCAGGCTAACTCGGCGCATTTGACGCGGGCGGGCATGTGCGAGATGTCCTGGAGCTGGGCGGCCTCGTCCAGGTCTTCCAGGTCTTCCTCGGAGAGCTGCTCGCCACGGATCATGGCAAGGAAAAGCCCTGCCAGACGACGTGCTTCCTCGACCGTCTCGCCGGTGATGAGGTCGGCCATGATATCGGCGCTGGCCTGGCTGATGGCGCAGCCGTGACCGGTAAAGGAGGCCTCCTCGATCACGTTGTTCTCGACACGCAGCTGCAGAGTGAGCTCATCGCCGCAGCTGGGGTTGATGCCGTCGTGCTCGTGCGTGGGGGCATCCATCTCGTACTTGTAGTCGGGGTGCGAGTTGTGCTCCATAAACGTGGTAGAGGTGTACAGATTACCCATTGAACGTGCTCCAAACATGATGCAGGCCGGCGATGAACTTGTCGATATCGGCCTTGTCGTTGTAGAAGGCCACGCTGGCGCGGCAGCAGGCAAGGTTCTCGACGCCCAGCCAGGTGAGCAGAGGCTGCGCGCAGTGGTGACCGGCGCGGATGCAAACGCCGTCCATGTCCATGATGCTCGCGACATCGTGCGGGTGGATGCCCTTGACGTTAAAGCTGACGACGCCGTGGTGGTTGTCCCAATAGATGGAGCCGATGATCTGGACAAAGTCGAGCTGCATGAGCTCGCCCATCAGGTAGTGGACGAGTGCCTTCTCACGGGTCTGGATGTTTTCGTAGCCTACCGTGTTGACCAGGTAGTCAAGCGCCGCGCCCGTGGCGAAGATGCCGGCGGCGTCCTGCGTGCCGGCCTCGAATTTCTCGGGGACGGGCGCCCAGACGGCGTCCTGCTCGGTGACCGAGTCGATCATCTCGCCGCCGGTGAGCATGGGCGGCATGGCGTTGAGCAGGTCCATCTTGCCCCACAGCACGCCGATGCCCATGGGGCCCATGGCCTTGTGCGCGCTAAAGGCAAAGAAGTCGGCGCCCAGATCGGCCACATCGACCGGCATGTGCGGCAGCGACTGCGCGCCGTCGACGACCAGATAGCCGCCGTACTTGTGCACGAGCTTGCCGAGATTCTTGACCGGGTTCTCGACGCCCAGGACGTTAGAGACCTGACCCACAGCCAAGATCTTGGTCTTGGGGCCCACCTTGGACAGAACCTCCTCGGTCGTGAGCTGACCGGTCTTGGTGGGGTAGAGGTAGACGAGCTTGGCGCCGGTCTCGCGGCAGACCTGCTGCCACGGGATCAGGTTAGAGTGGTGCTCCATGATGGTGATGACGACCTCGTCGCCCGGCTCGAGGACCGTGGGCGCAAAGCTCTTGGCGACCAGGTTGAGCGACTCGCTCGTGTTGCGGGTGAAGACGACCTCGTTGGCCTGGGGGGCGCCGATGACGTCGGCGATCTGCTGGCGCACCTTCGCGATGGCCTCGGTGGCCTCGACGGACAGCGAGTACAGGCCACGCAGGGGGTTGGCGTTCATGCGCTGGTAGAAGTCGCGCTCGGCGTCGAGCACGCAGGCGGGACGCTGCGCGGTGGCGGCGCTATCGAGGAAGGCGATCTCGGGGTGCTGCTGGAACAGCGGGAACTGCGCCTTGTAGGGGTTGGTCTCGATGTCGACGGTAGGCCAGCCGCGCGAGGCCTCGTCGCTGGCGTCGAGCTCCATAGGCTCCGGTGCGGTACAGGTGTCGCATTTAACGTGCTCGGTGTCGATCATGCGAGCTCCTCCTCAAAGTTGTCGATCAGGTTATTGCCCAAGCGGACGACGGCAGCGCGGGTGCGCTCGTCAGTGGCGGAAAGCGCGGCGTCCTCCAGCTTGGCGCGGATGAACAGGTCCTCGGCGGCGTTTTGGTCAAGGCCGCGGCAGGCGAGATAGAACAGCTGCTCGTCACGGACGTGACCGATGGTGGCGCCGTGGTTGCCGGCGACGTCGTCCTCGTCGCAGAGGATGACGGGAACGGTCTTGTTGTCGACGCCCTTGTTGGCCAGCAGCACGGTTTCGCGCTCGGTGCCGGTTGCGCCCTTGCAGCCGTGCACGAGGTCGATGGTGCCGCGGTAGACCTTCTTGGACGTGCCGGTCAGCACGCCGTTGGCGTCGATCTCGCACTCGGTCTTGCGGCCGCGGTGGCGCAGCTCGTAGTTAAAGTCGCGCACCTGCTCGCGGGCGCCAAGGTAATCGGTATCGATCGTTGCCTTGGCGGTGTCGCCCAGCAGGTCGCCGGCAAGGCCGGTGGCGCTGGCACCGGCACCCAGGACGGTGTGCTGCACGTTGACGCGCGCGCCCTCGTCCAGGAACAGACCGGTGTCGTCGAGCGCGATCCAGCTGTCATCGAGCGTCTGCGTGCAGGTTACGTTGACAGTGGCGTACTCGTAAGCGCACACGCGTAGCACGGAGCCCACGACGCCTTGGCCGTTGACGGGGGAGTCTAGGGCGATCTGCAGGTCGAGCGTTGCCTGCGGGCGGGCGACGACGTCGATAGCGGCGATGGCCGTGGCGGCGTCGACACCGCTCACGCGCACGGTAACCGTGGCGCGTCCGTACGCGGGCACATCGATGACGACGCGCTTGGTGGCGTGATCGGCCAGATAGGTGTAGGCGGCCTCGCCCATGCCGGTCTCGAAGGCCTCAGCGGGGGAGAGCTCCTCTTCGAGCTTGATAGCGCCGGCCTGGTAGACGGAGGTGGCGGGCACGTCGAGCTCGGTCTCGGGCGTGATGCGGGCGCGGTCGACGGCGTCGCCGGGGGCGGAGGCACGGCGCTCGGGGAAGCGCTCGGCCATGGCGTCCATGGCGGTATCGAAGGCGTCGGCCGAGCCGGCAAACTGCTCGTCCAGGCCCTCGACCTCAACGGCCTCGGCGGGAGCGGCGGCAAGTTCGTCCGAAAGCTCGAGCTTGGTCTGGTTCATCTTGAGCCAACCCCAAGTGGCGGCCGGCATAGCGTTGACCTGCTCGAGCGTGGTAGCAACGGTGTTGGTTTCCTGTTTCATTATCCGATCGCTCCTTCCATCTCGAGCTTGATCAGGTTGTTCATCTCGACGGCGTACTCAAGCGGCAGCTCCTTGGAGACCGGGTTGGCAAAGCCGTTGACGATCATGGTGCGGGCCTCTTCCTCCGATATGCCGCGGCTCATCAGGTAGAACACCTTGTCGTCGCCGATGCGGCCGATGGTGGCCTCGTGGCCGATGTCGACGTTCTTGGCGCGGATGTCCATGGCGGGGATGGTATCGGAGCGGCTCTGGTCGTCGAGCATCAGCGACTGGCAGCTCACGGTTGCTTTGGAACCTTCGGCCTTAGGCGTGGCCACGATGGAGCTGCGGAAGGTCTGGATGCCGCCGCTCTTGGAGATACCCTTGGTCTCGACGGTTGCCGAGGTGTCGGGCGCGTTGAGCACGACCTTGCAGCCGGTATCGAGGTTCTGGCCGGCGCCGGCAAAGGTAATGCCGGTAAAGCTCGAGCGGGCGCGACGGCCGTTGAGCACGCTCATGGGGTAGAGGTAGCCCACGTGGCTGCCGAAGGAGCCGCTGATCCACTCGATGTCGCCGTCCTCGTCCACGCGCGCACGCTTGGTGTTGAGGTTGTACATGTTCTTGGACCAGTTCTCGATAGTCGAGTAGCGCAGGTGCGCACGCTTGCCCACAAAGAGCTCGACAGCGCCGGCGTGGAGGTTGGCTACGTTGTACTTGGGCGCGGAGCAACCCTCAATGAAGTGCAGGTCGGCATCGTCCTCGACGATGATGAGCGTGTGCTCAAACTGGCCGGCGCCCTTGGCGTTAAGGCGGAAGTAGCTCTGCAGCGGGAAGTCGAGCTTGGTGCCCTTGGGCACGTAGACAAACGAGCCGCCCGACCACACGGCACCATGCAGGGCCGCAAACTTGTGGTCGGTGGGCGGGATGAGCGTCATAAACTTCTCGTGGATGAGCGGCTCCCACTGCGGATCGTGCAGGGCCTCCTCGATGCCGGAGTAGACGATGCCCATCTTGGACGCGGTGTCCTGCATGTTGTGGTAGACGAGTTCGGAGTCGTACTGCGCGCCGACGCCTGCCAGGTAGCTGCGCTCGGCCTCGGGGATACCCAGGCGCTCAAAGGTGTTCTTGATGTCGTCGGGCACCGACTCCCAGTCGTGCTTTTGGTCGGTGTTGGGCTTGACGTAGGTGACGATGTTGTCCATGTCCAGGCCCTCGATGGAGGGGCCCCACGTCGGGTCGGGAAAACGGTTGAAGATCTCGAGGGACTTTAAGCGCAGGTCGAGCATCCACTGCGGCTCGTCTTTCTTGGCGCTGATCTCGCGCACGATGTCGGGCGTGATGCCGGCGTCGAGGCGCTCGAATCCCTCCTCGCCATAGGTGAAGTCGTAGAGGCTGCGGTCGATGTCCGCGACCTCGGTGCGGTTCTTGGTCATTGCGTCGCCCCTTTACGCCTGCTGCTCGGCAGCGGCGGCCTCGGCCTGGGCGCGCTGCTCGGCGGCCTCGCGCTCGAAGGTCTCAAAGCCGTTCTTGTCGATCCAGGAGATCAGCGAGGCGTCGTCCTCGCGCACGATATGGCCCTTGACCATAACGTGGACGCGGTCGACATCCAGATGCTCCAGGATGCGCGTGTTGTGCGTGATGATGAGCATGGAGCCGTTGCAGCTCTTGCGGTAGGCGTCCATGCCATGGCTGACGGTGGACAGGGCGTCGACGTCCAGGCCCGAGTCGGTTTCGTCCAGGATGGCGAGCTTAGGCTGCAGCAGCAGAAGCTGGAGCATCTCGACCTTCTTTTTCTCGCCGCCCGAGAAGCCCACGCCCAGCTCGCGGTTGAGGTAGGCGGTGTCCATGTTGAGCTCTGCCGCGAGCTCCTTGACGCGCCGGCGGAACTCCTTGCCCTTCATCTCCAGGCCGGGGCGGCCGGCGATGCTGGCACGCAAAAAGCTCGACAGCGGCACGCCCGGGATCTCGACCGGGGCCTGGAAGCTCAGGAACAGGCCGGCGCGCGAGCGCTTGTCGGTGGTGAGCTCGGTGATGTCCTGGCCGTCAAAGACGATGCGGCCGTCGTTGACGGTATAGACAGGGTCGCCCATGACCAGGTGGCCGAGGGTGGACTTGCCGGCGCCGTTGGGTCCCATCAGCACGTGGGTCTCGCCGGCGGCGACGTTGAGGTTGACGTTGTGGAGGATGGTCTTCTCGTCCACGGAGGCGGTCAGACCTTCGATGGAAAGCAGCGGATTTGCGCTCATGCTGTCCCTCTCTGTATATGGTGTACTCATAGGTGTACTAAACCCTAGGAATCTTCTCGGAATAAAGTTACTATGGGTTCGGCGTTAGTCAAGGGAAAACCCGACTAATCCACTCGACTTTTTAGATGTGGGACATAATAATCAGGTTTGTTTGCCCCGCGTGCATAAGATTTGGGACAAATAGGCCTGGTATTTTGTCCCGGCAACGATGAGAGGGTAGGTATGCTCATTTCTTCTAAGGGCCGCTATGCCCTCCGGCTGATGATCTATATCGCGGCGTTGGGCGACGCCGAAGGCAAGATTGCCCTGCGCGAGGTCGCCGACCGCGAGCATATCTCGCAAAAGTACTTGGAGCAGCTGGTTCGTCCGCTTATGAAGTCGGGCCTGCTTAAGAGCGTGCGCGGCAAGGGCGGCGGCTACATGATGGCCAAGGACCCCGCCGAGGTGCGTGCCGGCGACATCCTGCGCGCCGTCGAGGGCAGCACGGCTCCGGTGGCGTGCGACGGCATCGACAACAGCTGCACCCGTAGTGATCTGTGCTCAACGGTCAAGTTCTGGCGCGGTCTGGACGACGTGATCGAAAAGTATGTCGACGGCGTGACCCTGGCCGACCTAGCCGCCGTCCCCGAGATCAACTTTGAGATTAAGCTGTAGGGCTGCAAATGGCATCTCTCGACAAGGTGTACAAGCAAATCGAAGATTTTGCTCGGGAATGTGACGCCGAGAAAGTTGTGCTGTTTGGGTCTCGCGCTCGAGGCAACAACTTGCCTAAGAGCGATATTGACATCGCCGTAGCAGGTTGCCGGGATTTCGGCCGTTTCTCATATTTGATCGAGGAGCGTCTTGATACTCTTTTAGATGTAGATGTCGTCAATCTCGATGAGTCCTTATCGCAGCAATTGCTCGATGAAATTGCCAGGGATGGTGTGATTCTGTATGAAAAAATATGAGAACTTTGCCAGCGCCTTGGCGAATCTTGAGGATGCGCCCAATCAGGATCTCAACAATGATTTTGTTCAGAGTGGATTGATTAATAAGTTCAATCTTCAATTTGAACTGAGCTGGAAGCTCCTTAAGCGTCTGCTCGAGTATGAGGGTGCCACGCTTGCCGCGTCGGGGTCTCCTCGTGCCATCTTGAAGGAGTCCTACCGATTCTACGACTTTATTGATGAGGCAGCCTGGCTAGATATGCTCAGAGACCGCAATACGAACGTCCATATCTACGACAACAAGCTCGCTCAAGATTTGATTCAGCGCATCTTGGACGTCTATATCCCTGCTTTCTGCCAGTTGAGGGACGGGCTGATGGAGCGTTACGGCGAGCTTCTGTTGGCGCCTGACGACCAGTTTGTTTAATTCCTTAAGATTTCGCGGAGGGTTGTTGCCGTTTACCGAGGGGTTGTTGTGCAACAACGGGCGAGCTGCAATACTTATTTTTATCTTTGCAAACTTCACTTTAACTACACCAATGCAGGGAGGATCTTATGCAGCCCAAGCATTCCGCGATTGTGGCAGGCCTGACGCTGGCGCTTTCGTTTGGCGCCGTTGCCGCGCCTGTGACTGCTGTTGCCGAGGAGCCCGCGCCGGGTGTTGCCTCGGATGCCACCGATATCGATAAGGGCCTTTACACCCAGCAGTCTTTTTCGGGCGTGCTGAGGTCGGTTCAGGGGGTCTCGTTTGTCAACGTGACTGCCGAGATGAAGTACTTCACCAAATACGAGAGCCATGGCAACTATAACCAGGGCTTTTCGTATGGCGATGGCTATAACGCGCTAGGTTATTACCAGTTCGACCGCCGTTGGTCGCTTGTTCCGTTTATGAAACAGGTCTATAACTACGACTCTGCTAAGTACAGCATGCTTAAGGACGCGATTGACCGCGGTGGCGAGATTTCCAACGCGAACAACCCCATGTATGCGAACGGCCAGCTCACCGAGCTGGGTCGTATTGCGCAGGAGGCCTTCCAGGGTGCTTATAACACCGACCCTGCTGAGTTCTCGGCGCTGCAGGATGCCTATGCGTATAACTCGTACTATGCGGTGACCGAGGCGTGGCTCAAGAGTGCTCTCGGCATTGATATCTCCGGCCGCGCCGACTGTGTCAAGGGCATGGTGTGGAGTATTACTAACATGTGCGGCACCGGTGGCTGCAGAGACTTCTTCCGCTGGGCAAACCTTTCCAACAGCATGACGGACCGCGAGTTTGTGACGGCGCTTTCCAACAGCGTGGTCAATAACGTGGCGACCAAGTATGCAAGCCAGCCCCAGTATCATGAGGGCTGGAAGAACCGCTACCGCAATGAGCTCAAGGATTGTCTGGTCTATATCGCCGAGGACGAGGCTGCCGCGGCAACGCCTGTGGAGCCCGTGCAGCCCGAGCCCACGCCGGCGCCTGGTCCGAGCATGGCGCCTGCTGCTCCCGCCGCACCGACGCCTGGTACCGATGACGGTGCGGGCGACGATAATGATACGGATGCGCCCTCGACCGATACTGACGGCGATGGCTCTGCTGGTGGCACTACCAACGACGGCTCTTCCTCGAGCGGCTCCGATTCGAACGGCTCTGCTGCGGGCGATTCCTCTTCAAGTTCTGCCGGCAATACGGGCAGTGCCGCCTCTGGTTCGACCGACGCTGGTTCCTCTGACTCTTCCACTGGCTCGAGCGATTCTTCCGCCGATACTGGTTCTAGCAATGACTCTAACTCTGACGCCGCTTCTGATTCCGGTGCTTCCAAGGACGACTCGAATAAGGCGCCGGACGCGCCGGTTATTTCGACGGACAAGAAGCCCTCTTTCGTTGTGCAGCTTGGCTACACGTTTGGTTCCTCGCTGATGGCTGGCGCAAGCAGCTTGTCTCCTGACAAGAACAATTCTGATCAGACTTCCACGGAAAAGGCCGAGGCCGCAAAGGGCGACTCCAAGGACGATGATTCCGAGAAGACCGAGTCCGATAAGAGTACTAGCTCTGAGGAAAAGGGCAAGACCGACAACCAGAACCAGGAGCAAAATGGCTCTAAAACGGTGACCACCACGACCACGACCAAGTCTTCGGGCGGTAACATGCCCAAGACGGGCGACCTCATCGTTATGGCGAGCCTTGCCAGTGCAAGCTTGGCCACGCTGGGTGCCACGTCTATTGTGAGTGGCAAGCATAAGCTCGATCAGCAGAATAAGACTGCTGGTGAGGACGGTTCTGAGGAGTAGCCTCTCGGTTGTCAGATAGCTAAAGAGTCGGGACGGGGTCCGGTGCTGCTGCATCAGGCCCCGTTTTGTTGCGCAACGATTAGTTATGCCCCCTCACGCCCCATGTTGCTACCGTTGCCCGATCTGTTTGCGCACCAATATCAATACGCGCAAGGCGGCTATTACAATTGGCATCGTGCTGCGATTTAAGGGGAACGTTGCGATGTCTGAACAGGCAAATAATGGTTGTGCTGCCGGCTTTGGCGTGCGTCTAATCGGCTGTACCGACGATGTGGTTTTGCCCATCGGCATGTACGACTATGCGGAGGCTCTTGGTTGCTGCACGCTGGTCGACAAGACCATGTTTATTGCCGATATGCTGGATTGCGATGCGTCCGTTATGGTGTGCTGCCGACCCGAGGGTTTTGGCAAGAGCATGAACTTGTCGATGCTCAAGGCTTTTCTGGAGCGTCCCGCAGTCGGTCGCGCCGGTCGGATCTCGTTTGCCGAAACTCAGATTTGGGATGCGGACGGCGGGCGCTATCGGAACGAGTACGCTTGCTATCCGGTGATATCGCTGGACTTTTCTGGTGCTGCGAGGCGTGGAGCCGCTGTTGCCGGCGTCGTGCGCGATGCTCTTTCGGGCGAGTGCGCTCGCTTGTTGGCGCCCTTGGAGGCTCCGGATTTAGCTCGAGATAAGGTGCGTCACATCGAACGCGTTGCGCGTGGCGTAGCGAGCGCGGACGAGGTTGGCTCGGTGCTCGGTGTGCTCATTGAGCTGCTGGAGATGGCCTGCGATGAGCAGGTTGTATTGCTCGTTGATGGGTACGACGCGGCGTGGTCGCCCAGTGCGAGCGCGAGGGACGCTTCCGGCGCCGGTCCGGCGGAGCTGCTCGATCGCGTGCTGTTCGACGCCATTGCCACCGCGGGCCATTCGCTACGGTTGACGTGTCTGATGGGGGAGCGTCCAGGTCCTGCCAAGGCGGCACTTTCTTCGCGCTGCTGCTCGTATTGTCTTTCGACGTCCCTTTCGACGTGGTGCGACCGTTGGTTCGGCTTTTCGGATGCCGAGGTCGAGGCTCTGCTGAATCATGCTGGACGCGAGGAATACCTGGATGATGCGCTTGAATGGCTCGAGGGATATCGGTTTGGCGGGGCCTATTGCTCAAGTCCGGCACGTGTGATCGGTTTTCTGGACCGAGGCTGCACGGCGCCTGTGCGTGCCGATCTGTATGGATATGCCGATTGCCTGAGTAGGGTAGTTGCCGGGTGGAATCTCGACCGCCTTTCGGTCCTGTTCGATTTGCTCGAGGCCCATGGGTGCGTTGAGGTCCCGCTTTGTTTGGGCGCTGCGGGTCCAGAGGCCCCGTCTGATGATGGCCTGTGGACGGCGCTGTATCTGTCCGGTTTTCTCACGACGGATATGACAGAGGAGCCGGAGCATGGCAGTCGTCTCCGTGCTCTGCGGCTGCCCAATAACGAGCTTCGCCAGGCATTGCGTCTGGTGATTATTGAGTGGTTTGAGTGCGCTGCCGAAGACATTCAAGACGTCGATGCGTTTCGCGACGGGTTGTGCTGTGGGGACGAGGATACGGTGAGGCAGGCGCTAGACCGCATCTTGGGAGATGCGGGAATCGGTGCGACCGACCCAGATGCGCCGTTGCCATATCATCTGCTTTTACAGGGGCTCTGCTTTGGATTGCCGGGCTATGCCAATCCTGCTTCGAGGCGAAAGTGTGGCGCGGATCGCTGGGACATCCAGGTTATCCCTACGGGCGCCGTGCTCGACGTGGCAGACACGATCGGCATGCTCGACGAGCGCCCGCTGATTTCTATCAACATGATGTATGACCCCGGTGTGGACGCGCTCGGCCTGGAATTGCTGGCCGTTCAGGCGCTACTCGACATAGAGCGCGACGGCATCGACAAGATTCGTGTACCGCGACCCGGTGTGGGCCGCATGCGCTGGGGGTTTGGGTTTGACGGGCAGCATGTGGCAGCGGTGCGCCAGCGTCTATAGGGGCGGTCGATAACCGGGCTGTATCTGTTTCCCATTCTGTGTGCTTCTCGCTACTATAGAACGGATCGCTAACGGTCTGGTCGTGCTGGCGACTGGGATAAATACTGGTATATCCAACGTTCTATGGGGGTGTCGATTGTCTACGAGCGATATGAGCGTTAGCGTTGTGGTTCCATGCTACAACGCCGAGAAGTTTCTCGATCAGTGCCTCAGCTCTATTGAAGCCGATCCGATGAAGGAGCTCGAGATCATCGTGCTCAACGATGGCTCGACGGATGGCTCGCTTGCCATTATGGAGGCCCATGCGACAGGGGACGCTCGCGTTCGGGTGATTGATAAAGCAAACCAAGGCTATGGCGCAACCGTTAACAGGGGTTTTAACGAGGCGCGGGGCGAATACGTTGCCGTTGTCGAGCCCGATGATTACCTTAAACCCGGCATGTTTTCCGCTTTGTATCAGCTGGCTTGCAAGCAGGATTATCCCGACGTGGTTAAATCCTCATACTGGCGTGTCTATATGGCGGACACTCCAAGGGAACATCTTTACCACTGCCATTACTACCATCGGGTTAAGCCGGGGCGCCAGCCTTTTGTTCTTGCCGATGCCCCCATCTTGATTCAAAAGCATCCTTCTATTTGGAGCGCACTCTATAAGAAGAGTTTCCTTGTTGGGCATGGCATCTGCTTTAAAGAAGTCCCAGGTGCTGGCTGGGTTGACAATCCCTTTCTTATCGAGACGCTTGCCCAGGCAAAGACCATCGCTTACACCGATGAGGCTTGGTATTGTTATCGTGAGGATTTGCCCACGGCATCGTCTGCCAGCGTTAACAGCGCCCTTGCCTTAACGCGTTGGAATGACATGGCCGACGTGCTCGAACGACTTGGCGTTACGGATAGGGGAATATGGCGCGCCCTTTACACGGTGGGATTTCGTCATGCTGGTCTTGCCCTTGCGAACGGTGGCCTCGAGCAGCGAGATGTCTGCGTGCTTCTTAAGAAGACATTCCGCCGTATGGATCCGGCAATAGTGCGTGCTATGGATACTGTGAGCCCGCATCTAAAGCAGGCGTTTTCGCAGCTGACTGGTGAATCCGTAGGCGGGTCTGGCGTTCTAGCTTACCGTATATCGCAAATCAGGGAATTTGGATATACCCTAAAGACCGCCGGCTTGGGTTTTGCGCTTTCTCGCGTTGGGCTATCCTTAAAACGACGCTCTGCTGAGCGTTCGTAGATTTTACATGCAAAGGAGCTGCATGCCTTCTAAGGGACACATTGCTATCTATACGCAAGATGCTAAGCTGGGACACGAGGTCAAAGGCGCAACGCGTTACGTCTACCTTGCCACGCTACTGTGTGAGCAGGGCTACGACGTTGATTTTATTACCAGTGGCTTTCAACATTGGGATAAGCAGCAGCGAGATATTATGCACCTCGATCTGAGCATGCATCCCTTTACTGTGCATTTTATTGAAGAGCCTGTCTACCCTAAGAACATGTGTCCCCAGCGTATTTGGGCCCACCATGTGGTTTCAAAACGTGTTGTTAAGTTTTTTGATGAACACCATGCGTACGATTTGGTCTACTGCCAGATTCCGCCTAACGATGTTGCGCGTGAGATCGGCAAATGTGCCCATAAGTACGGCATTCCATTTGTTGTCGATGTTAATGACCTGTGGCCCGAGGCTTTCCGCGTTGCTCTGGATGTTCCGGTCCTTTCGGACATCTTCTTTGCTCCGTTTTACAAGCAGGCTAAGGCGACGTATCAGCTGGCCGATGCCATTGTGGGTACGTCGCAGGAGTACCGCGACCGTGGTGTGCGCGATGCACGTTCGGGTATTCCCAATGAAGTCGTGTACGTCGGCAATCAGCTTGCCGAGTTTGATGCCGGTGTGGCCAAGAACGCCGTTTTGATTGATAAACCGGCGGGAGAGATCTGGGTCTCTTATGCCGGCACCTTGAGCGCTTGCTACGACCTGGAGACTCTTGTTAAAGCAATCGGGATGGTTCAGAAGACCCATCCCGAGGTCAAGCTTCAGATTCTGGGTGATGGAGCCGAACGTGACAACCTTAAGGCCGTCGTTCAATCGACGGGCGCTGGTGTGACCTTTCATGGGTACCTGCCCTATGACAAGATGGCTGCATGGCTCAGCAGGTCTGATATCACGGTAAACTCGCTGGTCGAAAAAGCCGCCCAGAGTATCGTCACCAAGATCGGCGACTATCTGGCGGCGGGCAAACCCATGGTCAACACCAGCATGAGTGCTGAGTTCCGCGCAAAGGTCGAGTCAGACGGGTTTGGCGTTAACGTGCGACCCGGAAGCCCCGACAAGCTTGCCGCTGCGGTTACCGCCCTCGTCGAAGACGAATGGCACCGCAAGCAGATGGGGGAGGCCGCTCGTAAAATCGCAGAGGAGCAGTTTGATCGCCCGCATTCGTATATGAAGACTGTAAAACTGATTGAAAGCTTGATAAGGTAGCCCTTTTAAGAGTTCACGCTAACGGGGAATATCCTGTATTCAATTCTAATGCCATGTTAAAAAAGCGGTTGTTGGGCGATTTTCTAGAGACCGCTATCGTAGATTTTGCGATTTGGCTCGCGATGAATTATTAGGCTGAATTTTGTCCCTATGACGCTGGCTTCGATTTCTGGGTCGATACATTTAGCGCCTTTAGGTTCTTCGCTGGCCAGAATGGAATGGGGACTTGGCGCAAACAGCTTTCTTGGGTTTCGCCTGTAATATAATTTATGCGCATCATTTGAACTTGTATTTAATGGGGGTTGGCATGAAACGTCACCTGCAACTGCTTGTTGTATCCGTTGCAGCGTTAGTTATTGGACTTAATCCATTGATTGGGCCGGTTGCTACTGCTTATGCAATCAATGGTGAACCTGTACAGCAGGATTCAACTGCTGAAGTCGCGGATTCTGAGAGCAATTCAAACTCGACTAACGACCCCGCCTCCTCGCCCTCCAATAAGAATCAGGACGACTCTGACAATCTTGTCGCAGAAGAAAATGACCCTTCCGTTGTAGCGGATGGGAGCGGCGACGTTTTAACCGATTCGTATCAGTATCTCTATATCGCCTATCCGCAGCTTCCAGTCGGTGTGGACCAGGTGATTGCATTTGCCACCCCTAACGATTCTGATGCACTCACAGATGCGACTCTTAAATTGGAATCCACAACTGGGCACTCCCTTTCTGTTAGTGCGACGGCCGTCAGTGGCAATGCTGCTGCATTTCAGTTCGGTAAGGATTATGCCGAGTGCGGATATGATTTGATTTCGATCTCCTATCATCTGCAGGGCGATGCCACGGAGCACAGTGTCGATTTGATGCAATGTGGATATGCGTTCGACATTGATGCGAATGCCGCTGTGGACGATGGCCTAGCCGAAGGCAGTGCTAATTCGTCTGTTTATTATTCAGATGATTCTGGCAATGCGATTCAGGCTGCCACGATTGGCGACGCACTTACCGCCTCAAATGGGGAGCAATCTCTCTCTCTTGCCGATACTGCTGTGAACGGTTCGTATGTTATTGCTCTTGATCCTGGTCATGGCGGCGTTGATCCCGGCGCCCAAGGTAATGGGAAGAGCGAGGCGGATCTTACTTGGAAGATTGCTGTTGCCTGTAAGGCCAAGCTGGAGCGATATGGTTTTAAGGTCGTGATGTCTCGAGGGCAAAGTGGTTCTTATGGCAGCAACGATTTTCTGTATCGCGTTCAGCGATGCGTAAAGCAAGGTGCACAAGCTTTTGTGAGTTTTCATATTAACTCTGGTAGTTCTGCGGCGCATGGTGCTGAGGTTTACGCGCCTACGGCCAATGGCACGAGCTATACGAAAGCCTCCGTCGAGCTTGCCCAAAAAGTGATGAATAATTTGTCTGCGCTTGGCTTGACCTATCGTGGCGTGTTTCAGATGACGGTTGGTGACGAATTTGCCGTTGTTCGCTGTGCTCGCGAGCAGGGGATTCCTGGCATCTTGATCGAGCATGGCTTTATTTCTAACTCGGGTGACGTTTGGAAATACTTTAGCGATGCTGGCTGCAAGCGTCTGGGGGAAGCTGACGCCGATGCGATTATTGCTCAGTTCCCGCGTTCTAGTTGGATGGATTACTCCGCTGTATTTGATGCTGACTATTACCTAAAGAATAATCCTGATGTCGCTAAATGGGCCAACAACGATAAGGACAAGGCCCTCCAGCATTTTATTAACTATGGCATGGCGGAGGGCCGCCGAGGCAACGAGGCGTTCGACGTCCAGAGCTACTACAACGAGTATCCCGACCTGAGGGCCGCGTACGGGACTAATATTTCTAAATACTATATTCACTATATGAAGTGGGGTAAAAGCGAGGGAAGACATGGTACGGGAACTTCTTCGCTAAAGAGGCTGTCGTCACTATTGCTGGTATCGATTATTCTCCTGTTTATGATTTCAAGTTCTATCTTGATCACAACAGCGATCTTAAGAAGGCCTTTATTAAAACGACTGGCGCGGG
>ENA-OQHF01000002-OQHF01000002.1-human-gut-metagenome-genome-assembly--contig:-NODE-2-length-188078-cov-9.852398_pt1 | contig 188078 bp, 155 predicted proteins | sample MGYA00242559_ERZ504709 | MGnify/ENA primary metagenome ERZ504709 (study PRJEB26092, sample SAMD00036203) | human gut metagenome | host: Homo sapiens | study: EMG produced TPA metagenomics assembly of... | reverse complement strand
GTAGTTGCTAGCTTAGTATCATATCGACCTTACAAGATAATAGACACAACAGTAAATATGTTCATTAACGTTGGCACACAGAAGCATGCTACCGGGCGTTTTGATCAATTTGAAGGCATGTCTAGGCCGCAAAGACGTCGTTTGGGCAGTTTTGGCTGTTACTAAAAAGATGACAGTACTCATATTTGCCATTTTTTGCCCACGGGGCCTTGAGGGAGAGCGTCAATCAGGCCCCAGGGGAGGCGTTTCGAGACCCAAAGGACACAAAACGGGGGCGCAGTTCATTCTGCGCCCCCGTTTTTGGGCATTGCGGTTGTTTGCCGCCGGTTTTACGCCGCCTCGTCGAACTGCGAGTTGTACAGGTCGGCGTAGAAGCCGCCCTGGGCGAGCAGCTCGTCGTGCGTGCCCTTTTCGACGATGTCGCCGTCGCGGATCACCAGGATCACGTCGGCGTTGCGGATCGTGGACAGGCGGTGCGCGATGACAAAGCTCGTGCGGCCCTGCATTAGCGCATCCATGGCACGCTGAATAAGCTCCTCGGTACGAGTGTCAACGTTGGAGGTCGCCTCGTCCAAAATCAGCGCCGGACGGTCGGCCAAAATGGCACGGGCGATGGTCACGAGCTGGCGCTGACCCTGCGACAGGTTGGTGCCCTCCTCGTTGATCATAAAGTCGTAACCGCCGGCGAGTGTATGGATAAAGTGGTCGCAGCGTGCGGCGCGTGCTGCGGCTTCGACCTCGGCATCGCTCGCGTCGGGGCGTCCGTAACGGATGTTCTCGCGGATAGTGCCGTTAAACAGCCAGGTATCCTGCAGCACCATGGCAAACTCGCCGCGCAGCGCCGCGCGGTCCCAGTCGCGCACGTCGACGCCCTCGACACGCAGCGAACCGCCGTCCACATCGTAGAAGCGCTGCAGCAGCTTGATGAGCGTGGTCTTGCCGGCGCCGGTGGGACCGACGATGGCGATGGTCTGGCCGGGCTGCGCCTCGCAGCTAAAGTCGTGGATGATGGTCTTGTCGGGCGTGTAGCCAAACTTCACATGGTCAAACTCCACGTGGCCGGGGCGCTTCTCGGGAATCTGCGCGTCGGCCTTCTGCTCCTCCTCGGGCGCGGCCAGGAACTCAAACACGCGCTCGGTGGCGGCGGCCATCGACTGCATCGTGTTGCTCACGTTGCCCAGCTGCTGCACGGGTTGCGTAAAGTTGCGAACGTACTGGATAAAGCTCTGGATGTCGCCGGGCGTGGCATTGCCGGTCAGTGCGAGCTGCGCGCCCACCACGACGACGCCCACGTAGCCCATGTTGCCCACCAAGCTCATAAGCGGCATCATCAGGCCCGACAGGAACTGCGAGCGCCAGCCACTAATAAAGAGGCGGTCGTTTTGACGGTCGAACTCCTCGATTGAGGCCTCGGCGCGGTCGAACACCTGAATGACGTTTTGGCCGGCAAAATCCTCCTCGATAATGCCGTTGACGGCACCCAGAACCTGCTGCTGCTCTCGGAAGTATGGCTGCGAGAAGTGAATCATTACGGTCAGGATAATCGCGGCGGCCGGCAGCGTGAGCACGGTGACGCCGGTGAGCGGCAGGCTGATCGACAGCATCATGACGAGCACGCCGATAATCTGCGTCACCGACGTGATGAGCTGGGTCACGCTCTGGTTGAGCGACTGGCCCAGCGTATCGACGTCGTTGGTGATGCGGCTGAGCACGTCGCCCTTGCTGTGGCCGTTGAAGTAGCTCATTGGAACGACAGCGATCTTGGCGGCGATCTCCTTGCGCATGCGATAGCAGATCTTTTGCGTGACGCCGGTCATGAGCCAGCCCTGGATGAGGCTGCAAACAGAGCTTGCCAGATACAGGCAGAGCAAAAAGCCGAGCGTCTTGGCGATCCAGTCAAAGTCGACGTCGCCGGTGCCGTTGACCTTGGCAACCAGGCCTTCGAACAGTTTGGTGGTAACCTGGCCGAGCACCTTGGGCCCCACAATGTTAAAGATGACCGAGCACACGGCAAAGGCGACGGCAGCAAACACGGCAATCTTGTGCTGGCCGATATAGCCGAGCAGCTGCCTCATGGTGCCTTTAAAGTCCTTGGCCTTTTCGCCGCGGCCCATGCCACCCATACGGCCCATAGGACCGCGCCGGCGGGTGGGCTTGGGAATCTGAGTCTTGGTCTCGTCTGCCATTAGCGCTCGCCTCCTTCCGTGACGGCTGCAATTTCTTCTTGGGTAAGCCCCAGCTCCTCGGCGGAAAGCTGCGACTGTGCGATCTCCAGGTACGCCGGGCAGCTGTGCAGCAGCTCCTCGTGTGTGCCAGTGCCCACCACGTGGCCGTCGTCGAGCACGATAATCTGGTCGGCGTGCATGATGGTCGCGATGCGCTGGGCCACGACCACGAGCGCGGCGTCGGTAACGTTTTTGGCCAGCTCCTCGCGCAGGCGCGCGTCGGTCTTGTAGTCGAGGGCACTAAACGAGTCATCGAACACCACGACCTCGGGCTTTTTGGCCAACGCGCGGGCGATGGCCAGGCGCTGGCGCTGGCCGCCCGAGACATTGGATCCGCCCTGGCTGATGGGGGAGTCGTAGCCGCCCTCGCGCTCGGCGATAAAGTCCTCCGCCTGGGCGACGCGTGCCGCCTGGCGCATATCCTCGTCACTCACCATATCGCCGGCAAACTTGAGGTTGCTCTCGACGGTGCCCGAGAACAGGCGACCCTGCTGCGGGATATAACCAATACGGCGGCGTAGCTCGGAAAGGGTCATGTCACGCACGTCGATGCCGTCGAGCGAAATGCTGCCGCCTGTGACGTCGTACAGGCGCGGAATCAGCTGCACGAGCGTGGACTTGCCCGAGCCCGTGGAGCCAATGATGCCGAGCATCTGACCGGCATGCGTGGTGAAGTTCACGCCGCTGATGACATCGGCGCGGGCATCGGGATACTGGAAGCTCACGTCGCGGAAGGTGAGCTCACCGCGTGACGCGCTGGTCGCGGGCAGTTTGGGCGAGGAGGGGTCGTTGATGCTCGTGGGGCAGGTGATGACCTCTTCCACGCGCTCGGCTGCGACCTCGGCGCGGGGCAGGATGACCGAAACCATGGTGAGGATCATAAACGCCATGACGATCTGCATGGTGTAGGAGATAAACGCCATCATGTTGCCGACCTGCATCACGCCGTCGGACACGCCCTGCGCGCCAAACCAGACGATAAGCACGGTGATGCAATTCATGACCAGCATCATGAGCGGCATCATAAAGCTCATGGCGCGGTTGGTGTAGAGCTGCGTGGTCATCAGGTCGAGCGAAGCCTTGTCAAAACGCTCGAGCTCATGCTCCTCGCGGTTGAACGAGCGGATAGGCATAAGGCCGTCGAGCAGCTCGCGGGCGGTAAGGTTCACGCGGTCCACAAAGCTCTGCATCTTTTTGAATTTGGGCATAGTGAGGCCCATAAGCACGCCGACGACGGCCGAGACCGCGATGATGGCCACGGCGATGGTCCACTCCAGGCCGGTGTGGTTGGCCAGGACGCGCATGACGGCGACGATGCCCATGACGGGCGCCATCAGACACATGCGGATAAACAGGGTTGCGGCCATCTGAATCTGCTGAATGTCGTTGGTGCAGCGGGTGATGAGCGAGGCCTGGCTAAACTTGCCCACCTCGGCCGGCGAGAAGTGCATAACCTTGTTGAAGGTCTCGCGGCGCAGGTCGCGTGCGATGGAGCAGGCGGTGCGCGAAGCCACGGCACCGGTCAGGATGGTGGCGACCAGCGACACCAGACACAGACCAAACATCGTGGTCGCCATGCGGCCCAGGTAGGCGTTCTGCACGTCGGCGGGGTCGATGCCCTGCGCCTTGTACTCGTCCTGTACATAGCTCACGGCGCGCTGGGTGACGATGGAGCCCGACATGGAGCCCATTTTGTCCGCCATTTGGTTGGCGCCCTCGACGAGCTTGCTTTGGTCTACCAGACCGCCCTTGACACCTAGGCGCAGACTCTTCATGGTGATCTTGCCGCCGTCGGCGTCGATCTGCTTTTGCATGCTCTGCGCGGCTGCGGCCTTCTGCTGCATCTCGGCGAGCTGCTCGGGCGTCATGGCAGCCATCTGCTCGGGGGTGGGCATGGCCTGGGCAGCGCCGCCATCGCTTGCCTCGGTGGACGTGCCGGTCATGTCGCCCATGGAGTCGGCGTCGATGCCTTGGTTGAGCGAAAGGACGACGGTCTCGGGCAGGCTCATAATGTCGGCGAGCTTGCTGCCATCGGCACGCTCTTCCTCGGTGCCCTTGTACGTTCGAATGCCGTTTTTGTCAGCCTTGCTAAACACGGCCTCCACAGCCTTGGCGTCCTTGGCGCTCATGAAGAGTTCGAGGTCGTCGAGCGATTCGGCGCGAATGGTGTCGGGCACGGGCGAGGCGATGCCGCCTTGCTGCACGCCCACGTCGACGATGTCGCTCATATAGGTAGGCAGCGCCAGATCGGCGTTGCAGCTGATTACGATAAGTACGATAGCTGTGAACAGTGCCAGGACGTGCTTTTTAAAGAGCTTGAGAATCCTCACTCGGCATCTCTCCTTTCTTGATTACGGTCGATAATTTCGTTGGCACGCCTTAGAAGACGCACCATCTCTTGGGTATCTGTTTCGCCGAGCTGCTCGAGGAAAGCCGCAGTGCGGTTCTCGAATTCCCGACGTTTGATTTCGAGATCCTGGAATCCTTTGTCGGTCACCGTGACGTGTACGCGACGACGGTCGGTCTTTGAGTGCTTGCGCTCGACCCAGCCCTTGGCTTCGAGAGCGCGTAGGATATTGGCGATGCGGGCACTCGAGACCCAGGCGCGATCAGCGAGTTCGCTCGGCGTGAGCGAACCGCCGGCGAGTATGAGGGCGCGCATGACGGCCATCTCGCCGCCAAGGGCTTTGTCCGCAAAGCGCGAAATGCGCTGGTGAATGCCGCCAAACTCAGTAAGGAGCTGACGCCCAAGCTCACGGAAATCGGTATCTTCCACCGAAAACCCCTAACACTAGAAACTATTTTCAGTGAAAGATGATACCCTTGCACGCGCACCCTATACGGTAGATTTTGGGTCATGCCTAGAAAACAACCTTTAGGCGACCTCCGTACACCGTCGGTATCAGCAAAGTAAGGGGTAGATCGTAAGGCATGTCCCAAAGCCTACTCAGAGGCACTTTACTCTGCTAAAGCTGGCATAACAGCTAGAGCGAACGTCGTACAAAGGCAAGGAAAAATACCAAACAAATCGGTGAACGGTAGTTGTTCACGCTCGCATTTCCTGCGGGTTTGTAAAAAACGCCCTTATGATATAAAAAAAGAAACATATAACAGCCCAGATGGAGAGGGTCGCTATGTTATCCTTCTCAAACGGGTGAAATCTTGGGTTTTGGGTTGCAGTTCCAAGGTGGACAAACGTTTTTCCCTGCACCAACATGTGGTGAAGAACGGAAGAAGCCGGTAGTGCAAGCCGAAAATTCAAGAATTCAATAAGCAGCGGTGTGAGAGAGCGCCGCATTACACGTAACTAGGAGCGTGGTTACACAATGCAGGAGGCATGGGAAGGCTTCAAGGAAGGCATTTGGACGGGAGAGGTTGACGTCCGAGACTTCATCCAGAAGAACTACACCCCTTACGAGGGCGACGAGTCGTTCCTCGTAGGTCCGACCGAGCGTACCAAGGAGCTGTGGGGCGAGGTTCTCGACCTGCTGCTTAAGGAGCGCGAGCAGGGCGGTGTCCTCGATATGGACACCAAGACCGTCACGGGTATCGTGAGCCACCCCGCTGGCTACATCGATAACGCCCACCGCGAGAAGGAGACCATCGTCGGCCTCCAGACCGACAAGCCGCTCAAGCGCGCTCTGCACGTCAACGGCGGTATCCGCATCGCTTGCCAGGCCGCCAGCCAGCACGGCTACAAGGTCGACGAGAACGTTGTCGAGCGCTACACCTTCGAGCGCAAGACCCACAACGCCGGCGTCTTCGATGTTTACACCCCCGAGATGCGTGCTTGCCGCTCGGCTCACATCATCACCGGTCTGCCCGATGGCTATGGCCGCGGCCGCATCATCGGCGACTACCGTCGTGTCGCCCTGTACGGTGTCGACTACCTGATTAAGGACAAGGAGGCCCAGAAGGCTTCCACCCCGACGGTCATGACCGCCGACAACATCCGCGACCGTGAGGAGCTGCAGGAGCAGATCCGCGCCCTCGGCGAGCTCAAGATGATGGCCGAGACCTATGGTTTCGACATTTCCAACCCTGCTACCAACACGCAGGAGGCCATCCAGTGGATGTACTTCGCCTACCTTGCTGCCGTCAAGGAGCAGAACGGCGCCGCTATGTCCATCGGCCGTACCTCTACGTTCATCGACATCTATGCTGAGCGCGACCTTGCCAACGGTACCTTCACCGAGGAGCAGATCCAGGAGTTCGTGGATCACTTCATCATGAAGCTCCGCATGGTCAAGTTCGCCCGTACTCCCGAGTACCAGGCCCTGTTCACCGGCGACCCGCAGTGGGTCACCGAGTCCATCGGCGGCATGGGTGTTGACGGCCGTACGCTCGTTACCAAGATGAGCTACCGCTACCTGCACACGCTCGAGAACATGGGTACCAGCCCCGAGCCCAACATGACCGTTCTGTGGTCGACCCGTCTGCCCGAGAACTTCAAGAAGTTCTGCGCCAAGACTTCCGTCGCCAGCTCCTCGATCCAGTACGAGAACGACGACCTCATGCGCGTCTATCACGGCGACGACTACGGCATTGCCTGCTGCGTGTCCTCCATGCGCATCGGCAAGGAGATGCAGTTCTTCGGCGCCCGCGCCAACCTTGCCAAGTGCCTGCTCTACGCACTCAACGGCGGTGTTGACGAGGTCTCCAAGAAGCAGGTCGGCCCCAAGTATCGCGCCGTCGAGGGCGATACGCTCGATTACGACGACGTTGTGGCCAAGTACAACGACATGATGAAGTGGCTCGCTGGCGTGTACGTCAACTCGCTGAACATCATTCACTACATGCACGACAAGTATTGCTACGAGCGCATCCAGATGGCTCTGCACGACAAGCACGTGCACCGCTGGTTCGCTACGGGCATCGCTGGCCTTTCCGTCGTGGCTGACTCCCTGTCCGCCATCAAGTACGCCAAGGTTCACCCCGTCCGTGACGAGAACGGCATCATCGTCGACTTCGAGACCGAGGGCGAGTTCCCCAAGTACGGTAACGACGACGACCGCGTCGACCAGATTGCTCACGACGTTGTGCACCAGTTCATGGAGTACATCCGCATGAACGACACCTACCGCAACTCCGTGCCCACGACCTCGGTTCTGACCATTACCTCCAACGTCGTGTACGGTAAGAAGACCGGCTCCACGCCCGACGGCCGCAAGGCTGGCCAGCCGTTCGCCCCGGGTGCTAACCCCATGCACAAGCGCGATAGCCACGGCGCCATCGCTTCGCTGTCTTCGGTTTCCAAGCTCCCGTTCCGCGATGCTCAGGACGGCATCTCCAACACCTTCTCCATCATCCCGAGTGCGCTCGGCAAGGAGGACCAGGTGTTCTTTGGCGATATCGACCTTGATCAGCTGGGCGAGTAACTATTGTTAGTGCTATACTAACAATAACGATTACTGATTAGTGCGCCGGTTTCGGCCGGCGCCTATTAATCGAAGGAGACACATTATGAAGGTTTCTGAAGTTTCCGAGACCCAGGCCGATAACCTGGTCCACATGCTCGACGCTTACGCCGAGAAGGGTGGCCACCACCTGAACATCAACGTCTTCAACCGTGAGACGCTGCTCGACGCTCAGGCTCACCCCGAGAAGTACCCGCAGCTGACCATCCGCGTTTCCGGCTATGCCGTGAACTTCCACACGCTCACCAAGGAGCAGCAGGACGAGGTCATTGCGCGTACCTTCCACGACAAGTTCTAAAGGGGCTCAACTCCCGCAGGATCGCCGGGGCTGTTTGGGCTACCTCCCAAAACGTCCTCGGACATGCAAAGAGGCTCGCTGCGCACTTCGTGCGGCGAGCCTCTTTGCGTCCTGCGGAATGTTTTGGGAGGTAGCCCAAACAGCCCCGGCGGGGGTCCTGTGTAGTCACCCTTTAGGCGAAACTCTCCTAATTATTTGGATGAGTCGTTTACTTACATGTACTGTTACCGTCTTCCCGCTGTTGTTGGGGTATGCTTTGTTCGTATGTAAACGTATGACATGTTGATGGGGGAGGGTGCTATGGCTCGCGAGGGCGCTCGTTCTAAGGATTCTGCTAAGCCTGGCATCAAGGAAGTTGCAGCGGTGGCGGGGGTTTCGCCCACTACGGTATCTCGCGTGCTTAATAATCGCGGCTATATTAGCCAAGAAACCCGCGATAAGGTCCATGCCGCGATGGAGCGCATCAACTATACGCCCAACGATATCGCCCGTGCCATGCTCAACGGTCGCCTGAACCTTATCGGCATGATCGTTCCCTTTGTGAGCAGCCCGTTCCATGCTCAGGTTGTGCAGGCGGTCGAGCGCACGTTGGCGGAAAACGGCTTTAAGATGTTGCTGTGCAACAGCGCCAATCGACCTGATCTTGAGCGTTCCTATATTGACATGCTCCGCCGCAATATGGTCGACGGCGTCATCGTCAACTCCCTCAATATCGGTGCCGAGGCGTATGCCGAGATGGGCTTGAGCCTGGTTGGTATCGACTGCGACCTTGGCGAGGCCTCTGTTCAGATTGCGAGCGACAGCTATAGCATCGGCGAACTTGCCACGCGTCGCCTGATCGATGACGGGTGTTCGCGTATCTTGTGCCTGCGCAACAATAGCCGCATGCGTATGCCTGCCAATAAGCGTACCGATGCCTACTACGATGTTGTGGAGCAGGCCGGTTTGCCCGCGCTTGTCCGTGAGGTCGAGTTCGTTAAGTCCGACGACGAAAAGAGTGCGGTCGTTGCGAAGATCCTCGATGAGAACCCCGATATTGACGGCATCTTTGCGGGAGACGACACGATGGCGGCCATCTGCCTCAACGTTATGAAGCAGCGCGGCTTGAGCGCTCCGGATGATATTAAGGTCGTGGGCGCGGATGGCGCCCGCCGCACTATGACGTTTATGCCTGACTTAACAACCGTACGTCAAGATATCGATCGCATCGGAGAGCTCGCGGCGCAATCCATCATCGCTCTTGTTAACGGTGAAAAGCCCGAATCGAATATCAAGCTTCCCGTCGAACTTATCGAGGGCAAAACCGCCTAGTTCATTCCGAGCCAAAAGAATCCCTCGAACGCCTCTGATGACCGTTCATCGGCATATGTCAACCGTTTGCCGACGACTGGAACTGCGAAAAGACGTATTGATGTGAAAACGTTTGACATATGAAAACGATTGACATATCTTGCAGTTGTACCGAGTTAGTATCTCGTGGGAAAGGAAGTCTCGGATGCACAAGGTTTATTACCAGCCTGAGGGAATTTGGGTAGGCGACATCATGCCGTACGGCGAGGACGGCACGTTCTATCTCTATCATCAGCGTGACACGCGTAACCCCGGACCTTTCGGAGAGCCGTTTGGCTGGGCACTCGCGACGACCAAGGATTTCGTCAACTACAAGGACTTTGGTGAGAGCCTTGAGCGTGGCGGCGACGAGGAAGTCGACCAGTACGTTTATGCCGGCACGGTGTTTAAGGTGGGCGACAAGTACCATGCGCTCTACACTGGTTGCAATCGCGATAAGGTCCGCGCACGCTTGATGAAGCAGGTTCTTCTTCACGCAACGAGTGACGACGCCGTCAAGTGGGAGAAGAACATCGCCGAGACGCTGCTTCCGCCCCAGGAGGGTTACGATGACCGCAACTGGCGCGATCCCTTTGTTCTTTGGGATGAGGAGAACGAAGAGTACATGCTCATCCTCGGCACGCGTGTGGGCGAGGACAAGCGTCTGATGACCGGTCGTCTGGTCAAGTTCACCTCCAAGGACCTGGATACCTGGGAGTTCCAGGGCGACTGGTGGAATCCGGGCCTGTACACCATGTTCGAGATGCCTGATCTCTTTAAGATGGGCGACTGGTGGTATCTGGTGTTCTCTGAGTACAGTGATGGCAACAAGACCCGTTACCGCATGTCTCGCTCTATCAACGGTCCTTGGATCACCCCCGCTGACGATTCCTTCGATGGCCGCGCGTACTATGCTGCACGTACCGCATTTGACGGCGAGCGCCGCGTTCTCTTTGGTTGGGTTCCTACGCGCGACGAGGGCGGCGACCCCAGCTCTTACCTGTGGGGTGGCACTTTTATGCCTCTCGAGATCGTTCAGCGTGCCGACGGAACGCTCGGCACCAAGCTTCCCGACAGCATGCTTGGCGCCTTTGGCGAGGCTAAGGCAGTCGAGGCCTTTGAGCTTTCGTGCGAGTCGGGCAAGGTCGAGCAGGTGCTCGCCGCGGATGCCGGTTCTACCTATATGCTCGACGCCGACATCGAGCTCGCCGGTGACGCTGCCGGCTTCTCGGTGAAGCTTGCCGAGGACGCCGAGTCCGGTCTTGCCTATGAGTTCCGCGCCAACCTGCGTGAGGGCAAACTCGAGTTTACGGCAGCCCCCCAGTATCCGTGGTTCCAGGTCAACAGCATGGGCCTCGAGCGTCCGTTGTTCTTTAAGGGCGAGGGCACTCACCATGTGCGTCTGGTCGTCGACGACGACATCGCGACCATCTTTGTCGATGATGTTGCGCTCAACGCTCGCTTCTGCAACAAGCAGGGCCAGGGTGTGGCGCTTACCGTCACCGACGGTGCGCTCAAGTGCGCAAACGCAACGATCGCGTCTCTGTAGCGGCAACGAACCGTTTTATGATTTAGAAAAGGAATGGAGAGGAACATGGACTACAAGGCAGTGTCCCAGCAAGTCGTCGACAACGTCGGCGGACTGGAGAACATCGAGGGCGCCACGCATTGCGTGACCCGTCTGCGTCTGGTGCTCAAGGATACGAGCAAATACAACAAGGCCGAGCTCGAGAACATCGATGGCGTCAAGGGCGTGCTGTACAACAGCGGCCAGCTCATGATCATCTTCGGTACCGGTACCGTCAACAAGGTTTACGATGAGTTTATGGCTCTGACGGGCGTTAAGGAGATCAGTGCTTCCGAGGTCAAGGGCGCCGAGGCGGACAAGAAGGGCAAGTTCTTCTCGGTCCTCAAGGTATTCTCGGATATCTTTATCCCCATCATTCCTGCCTTCGTCGGCGCTGCAATCATCATCGGCCTTAAGTCGCTGATCGTTGCCAACGGCCTCTTTGGCATGGAAGGCAGCCTCGCCGATCACAGCGAGTTCCTCAAGAACCTCGCAAGCTTCTTTGCCATTATCGCCACCACGTTCGACTACCTGCCTGTCCTGGTTATGTACAGCGCGGTCAAGCGTTTTGGCGGTAACCCGATCCTGGGCATCCTCGTCGGTATCGTCATGGTTCACCCGAGCCTTATGAACCGCAACACGTTCGTTATGGACCCGACGGGTGCTGAGTACTGGAACTTTGGTCCGCTATCCATTCCCATGGTTGCTTTCCAGGGCGGTGTGTTCCCCGCAATCCTGACTGCCTGGTTTATGGCCAAGGTCGAGAAGATTGCCCAGAAGTACATCCCCGAGGTCGTTTCGTTCGTTTTCGTCCCGACCGTTACCCTGATTCTTGCTAACGTCGCCCTGTTCACCGTGTTCGGCCCGCTCGGCAACCTGATCGGTGACGTCCTCGCCGGCGTAATCGATATCCTGTACAACAGGATGGGCGTCTTTGGTGCCTTTGTCTTCGCCGCGTTCCTGCAGCCGCTCGTCGTTACCGGTACGCATCAGTTCATCCAGGGTATCGAGGCCAACCTCGTTGCCACGACCGGCTTCAACTACATCCAGGCCATCTGGTCGGTTTCCATCATCGCCCAGGGCGGCGGCGCCATCGGTATGTACCTCATTCACAAGAAGCACTCCAAAGAGCGCAACATCTGCATGTCGTCCTTTATCCCGACGCTGGTCGGAATCTCCGAGCCCGCTATCTTTGCTGCAAACATGCGCTATTCGATCATTCCGTTCATCTGCGCATGCATCGGTGCAGGCTGCGGCGGTGCCTTCGTGAAGTTCTTTGAGGTGCGCGCTATCGGTCAGGGTCTGACCGGTGTGCTTGGCCTGCTCATCGTTACGCCCGAGACTCTCGTGTGGTATGTGGCTGGCAATCTCATCGCCTTTATCGTGCCGATCGTTTTGATCTTTGCCTACAACAAGGCAAAGGGCGTTCCAACCACCGATGAAGAGGGCGCTGGCGCAGGCTTCGATGTCAGCTTCTAGTTGAGCCATTCAGTGTAATGTGCGGATAAGTCCATTTGAGGAAGGGCGTTCGGCTCGTGTGAGTCGGGCGTCCTTCCCTATAGACGAGAAGGTCAATGGCGATGTTTAATCAAAACAATAAGGTGACACGCGCGGACTATGAGCAGTGGCGTGCCGGACAGGATGAGACGGCGGGTCGCATCGCGTCTGACCCCGATAGGCTCCTGTTCCATGTGGAGCCTGAGCTTGGCTGGCTCAACGACCCCAACGGTTTGGTTCAGATTGGTGATACGTATCACATCTATCATCAATACGATCCGTTCGATGCTGCGCATGGCGGTCCAGTGCTTTGGAACCATCTGACGACAAAGGATTTTGTGACGTACGAGAATCACGGCCCCGTGCTGTTCCCCGATTCCGATTTGGATTCGAGCGGAGCGTATTCTGGTTCTGCCTTTGTACGTGATGGCAAGATTCACTACTTCTATACCGGCAACGTCAAGCATTTTGACCGCGATGATTACGACTACGTGTTGACGGGCCGTGAGCAAAACCAGATTCATATGGTTGCCGAGAACCCCGACGAATTGGGCGAGAAGCGCATGGCTGTTGGACCAGTCGATTACCCCGACGATATCGGTACGCATGTGCGCGACCCCAAGATCCTTGAACACGACGGTATCTACTACATGGTTCTGGGCGCTCGTACGAAAGACGATCGCGGCTGCGTGCTTGTCTATACCTCGCGCGATCTAGAGGTCTGGAGCTATGCGACGCGCATTGAGCTGGGCGAGAAGCTTGGCTTTATGTGGGAGTGCCCCGATCTGTTTGAGCTCGATGGTGAGCTTATTCTCGTTTGCTGTCCGCAGGGTGTGCCTGCCGATGGTTGGCGTTACCGCAATCCACATCAGTGCGTGTGGTTCTCCATCGAGGCCGATTGGGAGGCGCCGAGCTTTAAAATCGTCAGGCAGGGCATGCCTCCGATGGTCGATGCCGGTTTTGATTTCTATGCTCCGCAGTCCTTTGAGGATGCTGCAGGCCGGCGTTTGATGATCGGATGGTCGGGTTGCCCCGACGCGACGGCAGAAAACCCGACGGTGGCGCGCGGGTGGCAGTGCGCGTTGACGGTGCCGCGAGAGCTGAGCATACGCGATGGTAAGCTCTGCCAGCAGCCGGCGTACGAGATTGAGAGGATGCGCGGCGGCTGCGTTCGCGCGACAGGCGGTGAAACCGTTGAGGAGCCGGGCCGCCTGTTTGATCTTGTGGTTTCCTGCGAGGGCGCCAAGATGGTCGAGCTCGAAATCCGCAAGGGTGTCTTTGTACGTTATGCGGACGGGATGCTTACCCTCGACATGGGTGACGAAGGCTATGGGCGCGACCAAAGGTCGATCGAGCTCAGCGAGCTTCGCGACCTGCGCGTGCTTTCGGACACTACGATGGTCGAGATTTTTGCAAATGGCGGCGAGGCGGCACTTACGAGCCGTACCTATTCGCCGGCGGTTCCGGCGATGGGGTTGCATGCCGAAGGTGCGGCGTCGATGGAGTTCTACCGCCTCGCGCATTAACCGTGCGTGGACACGATTGGACTTGCTGGGCGGAATGTGTTGCAGTTGCCGCAGCGAACTACCGTTTATCGCGTATAGCTACCGTTTGCGGAGTAAGTAACACCTATTAATAAACCGTGTAGAATCTCAGATAAGCACGGAGTTTTCCAGGGAGACGCTGTCCTTTGTTGTGTGCAAGGGGCGGCGTCTCTTTGGCGCTCTGCCGCCGTTGTGCAACAGTGCGGCGGCGCGTGCCATGTATTGAAAAGCCAATGTCGAGATGGGTCGTGATAATAATGGGCAAGTACGTAATCGTGGTTGAATCTGGTTCGGATGTGACGCCAGAGCTCTGCGAACGCTACGGCATCGTGCGCGTGCCTATGCATGTCACGATTGGTGACGAGACCGTCGAGGACGGCTCCATCGATCCGCTCGAGATTTACTCGCGCTGCAACGAGTTTGGCGTAATGCCCAAGACCAGTGGCTGCGCGCCTGCGGATTTTGCTCACGTGTATGACCGTATCCATGCCGAGCAGCCCGATGCGACCATTCTGCATCTTGCGTACTCCGAGGCCACGACCTGCTCGCATCAATCCTCCAAGATTGCGGCCCAGGGGCGCGACTACGTGTTCTCCATGGACACGCGTTTTGTCTCGGTGGGCCAGTCGCTCGTTGTCGTCGAGACCGCTAAATACATCGAGGCTCACCCCGATGCCACCGTCGACGAGATCTTTGCATATACGAATTCCGTCATGGACCGTGTGCTGCTGGGCTTTGTTCCTACCGACCTAGCCTTCCTTAAGGCGGGCGGTCGTCTGTCCAACGTGGCATTCCTTGGCGCCCACCTGCTCAAGATTAAGCCCTGCATTGAGGTGACGGGCGGCAAGTTCGTGGCAACCAAGAAGTTCCGCGGCTCTATGCTCAAGTGCGCCCGCGCCTTTATTGACCACATGGTTGCGAAGGGCGAGATTGACTACTCGCACATTGGCCTGGCGTATTCGGTAGGCCTTTCCCAGGAGCTGCGCGACGACATGGAAGTCTATGCGCACGACCTGGGCTTTAAGGACATTACCTGGACTCAGGTCGGCGGCGTCATCTCGAGCCATTGCGGCCCGACCGCCTTCGGCGCGGTGCTCACGCTCAAGGCGTAAGGCCTGGCGTCTATCGATTTCTATTGCCTCGGCGGCGGGCGGGTTGCGACAACCTACCCGCCGCTCTTGCGTGGGGTCAAATAGAACAACCCAATTGGCCGCTAAACCGTTTCGCCATCATGCGTATGGGCTAGAATGGCTCTGGTATTTATGTAACTAAAACCAAAGAGAGGCAAGGTAGCGGGAATGGCTGAGATGACGCTCGAGGGTGTGGACGCTCGTCCCGAGGACTCTGCGTTTGCCCTGGGTCGCGTGCATTCGATCGAGACGATGGGAACGGTCGACGGTCCCGGCATCCGCTTCGTAGTGTTTGTCCAAGGCTGTCCCATGCGCTGCGCGTATTGCCACAATCCCGATACTTGGTCTGTTAACGGCGGCACCATGGTGACTGTCGAGCACCTGATGGACGAGTTCCAGAGTAACCATGAGTTTTACCGCAGCGGCGGCATTACGGTTTCGGGTGGCGAGCCGCTCCTGCAGCCCGAGTTTTTGGCCGATCTGTTCCGTGCAATGCACAACAACCCCGATGGCCGCGTGCATACCTGCCTCGACAGCTGCGGCTATGCGTTTGACCCCAACCATCCCGAGAAGTTCGATGCCGTACTCAACGAGACCGATATGGTGCTGCTCGACATTAAACACGCCGATCCCGTCGAGCATAAAAAGCTGACCGGTTGCGATCCCGCACGCATTCTGGCGTTTGGCGATGAGCTTGCCCGTCGCAAGATTAAGGTCGTTATCCGCCACGTGGTGGTGCCCGGCATTACCGATACGGTTGAGGAGTGCGAGGCGCTCGGCCGCCTCATCGCTCCATGGCACAACGTGGTGGGCCTGGAAATGCTGCCGTATCACACGATGGGTGTCGTCAAGTACGAGCAATTGGGCATTCCCTATAAGCTCGAGGGCGTTCCACAGATGGATACCGCGCGCATGCCCGAGCTGCGCAACGCCGTCATGACGGGCATGAAAAAGCGTCGCGCGGAACTCAAAAACGCTATCGGCTAGCGAGCCATTTTCGCTCCCCAAAGGCACTCATTGGGGACAGACTTAAATGAGTGCCCCTGGGCACCAAGTTGATTGCCAAAGAGCTCCGTCAAGTTGCGGTGGAATAGTTCTTGTTTTTCGGCTTATGCCGCCCAAATAGGAACTATTCCACCGCAACTGCGTTTTGGGCGGAGATGCGCAACAGAATCGCGCCATTTGGATAAATACGCTTGTGGTTTCTTTAAAGACGCCTTAAACGCCGCTGAATATCTTTGGAAAGAAATGCCTGCTCGGTATTATGCTGCTCGTATATGAACGGTAGCAGTCAGGAGACCACGTGCGAAATAACGCATCGCGGGATGAGTATATGCCGCAGCATAGCAGCAGATATGAGACGAAGGGCACATCTTCGCGTGGCCTTGCCGACGCTCGCGTCCGCGTGACGAAGATTGCCGCCATTGGGATGCTAACGTTGGCGATTATTATCCTCGGAATTACCGCCAAAACCTACGCGTCGGAGCGAATGGCACACTCAGATGCGTCAACGGTACAGACGCAAAACGAGAAGGTTTCAAAGTCCAAAGCGTCGGCAGATCTCAAGACGAGACTTTCGAAGGCGGACTTCAACGATATCCCTTCGGGTGATACCGTTCAGGCCTTCTCGTTGGTGGATAACAAGACTCCTACCTTGGAGGATGAGAGCCTTGCCTTGCTCCAGGATGCCCTGAGTCGGGCGCAGGAGCTAGGCGATGTGGGCGTGGTGTTCTACGACCTGTCAAGCGGCAAGGGCGTGACGTATAACCCCGATGTCGAGGTTTACGGCGCGAGTAGCTACAAGGCGCTCTATGCGTTGTACATCTGCGAATCTCTGGTCGAGACGGGTCAGGTTTCACTCGATGATTCCCTTGGCACCTATGGTGGCTACAACATGGGTTGGCAGACGGTGCGCGACCTGATCGATGCCGCGGTCGTTAATTCGGACAACGATTCGTTTATTGCGTTACGCGCGGCGTTTGACAGTGTCGGTTACGAGGATTGGATTGCCAGTCTTGGCATCGATTACGATACCGCACTCGATCCGATGAGTGATTTTCCAACCTATTGCCCGCGCACCTCGGCCAAATTGTGGCGCGAGATGAGCGAGTATTTGAGCCGTGATACCGAGACGTCGCAATGGCTATCGGATCTTCTGGCCTCTACGACTCGATCGTTTATTCGTAATGGCATTGCGGACGACCAAGCCTTGGTACGCAACAAGGCAGGCTGGATTAGCGAGGATGGTTGCTATTCGACATGCGATGCGTGCCTCATCGATGTCGATGGCGACACCTACATTATGAGTATCATGACATCGATGCCATGGAGCGATCGCTCGAGCGAGCTGGTGGCTGCGATTGCTAAGACATTCTTTGATACCCGAGCTGCGCTGGCCTAACGTGTTCGTTTGACGAGGTCAAACAAAATGCTGGTACCATACCGTGGTTGAGAATTTCGTATAGGTTTGGGGAATGGCATGGCTACCATCGCGATTATCGGTGCGCTCGAAAAAGAGATCATGCAGATTAAGGAAGAGTTGAGCAACGTTTGCATGGTACAGGAGGCGGGCTTGAACGTTGTGACCGGCGGGCTCGACGGCCTGTCGATTGTCGCCACGACGGCGGGTATGGGCACGGTAAACGCTGCCGCCGCAACACAGCACCTCATTAGCAAGTATGCTCCACAGGCAGTTGTGTTTTCTGGTATCGCAGGTGGCCTGAATCCCAAGCTCCATATCGACGATGTCGTCATTGGCAAATGCCTGCGCTATCTAGATACCGATACCGCGCTTATCGCCGAGTCTGCACCGGGGCTCGAGGAGTTTGTCTCGACGCCTGCGCTGGTCGATATTGCCGCCGATGTGCTTTCTGAGCGTGGGTTTGTTGATGCTTCGACAAATGCGACCGCTTCGAACGAGGGCGCAAAGCAGTTCCTGGTCGGCACGATTGCCACGGGTAACCGCTTTGTGACGGGCGCCGCTATGCGCAATGATGCCATCGAGGCGACGCATGCCGATTGTGTCGGCATGGAGGGCGCGGCAATTGCCCATGTCGCAACCAAAAATGGTGTCGATTGCCTGGTGCTGCGTGCTATCAGCGATAATTGTGACGAGGCGTATGATGCGATTTGCGACCGCGAGTTCGATTTGTTCGAGTATGCGCGTGCCGCAAGCGATATCACGCTCGATATCGTTCGACGCATTGCCGCTGCGCAATAGCGCGTTTTTTGCAAGATCCTACGACCAAGGAGTGTCCATGGCCGATTCCATTAACTACCAGCTTGCCAAGTTCGTCGCCAGCTACGGCAAGGTTTCGCAGATCCCCGAGTCCACCTGTCCCGAGGTGAGCTTCGTTGGCCGCTCAAATGTGGGCAAGTCGTCCATCATGAACAAGCTCTTTGGCCGCAAGAACCTGGTGAAGGTTTCGAGCACGCCGGGCAAGACGAGCAACATCAATTTCTTCGAGGTCGACGACGTGCACTTTGTGGACCTGCCGGGCTATGGTTTCGCCCGTCGTTCCAAGGCCGAGCGTGACCGCTGGGCCGAGCTCATCGGCGACTTCTTCGACTCCGAGCGCAGCTTTAACTTGGTTGTGTCGCTAGTGGACATTCGCCATGACCCCAGTAAGCTCGACCATGACATGATCGACTACCTGCAGGGCAACGAGTTCAACTTTATCGTCTGCCTCACCAAGGCCGACAAGCTCAGCCGCACCCAGCAGGCCCGCCAAGCGGCAGCCATCAAAAAACAGCTCAACGTCCCGGCCGAAAACGTAATCATCACAAGCTCCCAAACCGGCACCGGCATCGACGAACTCAAGCGCCGCATCGCCGAGGCTTGCCTCTAGTAAGTGCCCCTATCAATAAAATGCAGAACATCAGCCCGGCGACTTTCCAGAGCGTAGGTCCCTGTAGCCGCCGCCGGCGAAGTTAACATAGGGGAGGCCAGGGGCTTTGCCCCCAAATCTTTCCGCAGGACGGCAGGACCCCCGCCGCACGAAGTGCGCAGCGGGGGTCCTGCCATGTCCGAGGACGATTTGGGGGCAAAGCCCCTGGCCTCCCCGGCGGGTATACGGGACGGCGACTACAGGTATTCGATCTGGGCGCCTTCCGTGTCGCATGTCAGAATATGCGTATCACACTTAGGGAACTGCTCACGCAGCTTGACCTGTAGGAACTTTGCCACGATGGTGTCGTCAGTCACGGCCATGAGGGTCGAGCCCGAGCCGCTGATCCAGATGGTCTTGGCGCCTCCGTTAAGGCAGGTGTCGCGCACGGCGTTGTAGTCGGGAATCAGACGGCGACGATAGGGCTCTTGAATGCGGTCGTCATTAGCGGCGGCAATCAGGTCCAGGTCACCAGTCTCCAAGCCGCGCGTCATGCCGGCGATGCGGCCCATCTGCCACACAGCGGTGGAGAGTGGAATCTCCTGCGGCACAACCTTGCGTGCCTCGCTCGTATGTACCTCGTAGGGTGGAATCACGGTAATAAAACGCAAGCGATCGCTCACCTCGTAGCGCAGGCACTGGGGGAGCGAATCGGTCGGCGTAAAGGAGCAGACGGCGCCGCCCAGGATAGCGGGGGCGACGTTATCGGGATGGCCCTCGACCTCGGTGGCAATGCGGACGAGCTCGGCGCGGTCGACGGTGTGGCCCGTCAACGCGGCGGCTGCCATAATGCCGGCGACGACGCAGGTGGAGCTGGAGCCCAGACCGCGGGCGACGGGAACGTCAGTCTGAATGTCGATGGCGACGGGGAAGGCCGGCTCGCCCCATGCGGCCAGTGCATCCACAAAGCTCACGTAGACTAGGTTGTTCTCGTTTTGGAACTCCTCGGGGCATCCCGTGATGGTGAGCTTGTCGGCGCGCTCGAAGGTGAAGTGCGAGTAGAGGCTGACGGCCATGCCGAGGGTGTCGTAGCCGATGCCCAAGTTGGCGCTTGTTGCTGGGACGGTGATCTTGATCATGTGAGTCCTCCTGGCGTGCCTGGCTATTTAGTTCGCTGCTCGGGCAGTCCTGCGCAAGACGGAAAGCACATTAAGTGCTTTCCTTTGCGTGCGGAACTCGCGACGAACTAAACAGCCAGGCACGCTGTGCGCGTTCGTCATCATCCCGGGGGTTATCTGATGAAAGAAGGTGCGCCGGCTTTCGCCGGCGCTTAATGAGGGGTTTAGTTGGTAGCCATCTTTTTTGCTGCGGACTCGACGTAGCTGGCCATCTCATCGACGTCGCAGACGTCTTCGAAGCGGACGGGCTTGGACTCGAGCTCGGCGAGCTGGACCGGGGCAACCGTGTTGGTTGCCTGCTCGAGCACGCGCATGGCCTCAAAGTCGTCCTCGGGAACGTCGAGGCCCAGGGCGTCGCAGCAGGCGCGCGGGAACTTGTAGGGGCTGGCGGTCGAAAGCAGCACGCGGGCCTTGGCGCCCTCGGCGGGAGCGACCTGCTCAAAGACGTGATAGCCGCAAGCGGTGTGCGGGTCGATCACGTAGCCGTTCGCGTCCCAGCAGCTCTTGATGGCAGTGCGTACCTCGTCCTCGCTGGCCCAACCGCAGCCAAAGACGCTCTGAATCTTTGCCAGCAGGTCGGCGGGAACTTCGTAGCGACCAGTCCGCGTCAGCTGCTCCATAAGGCCGGCAACGAGCTCACAGTCGCCATCGGACAGGAAGTAGAGCATGCGCTCCAGGTTAGAGCTGATGAGGATGTCCATCGAAGGCGAGATGGTCGTGAAGAACGGGCGGTTGCGGTCGTAGACGCCGGTGGTCAGGAAGTCAGCCAGCACGTTGTTCTTGTCGCTCGCGACGATGAGCTTGGCGACGGGCAGACCCATGCGCTTGGCATAGTAACCGGCCAGGATATCGCCAAAGTTGCCGGTCGGTACGCAGAACTCCACGGCGTCGCCGGCCTCGATGGCGCCGGCGCGCAACAGCTGCGCATAGGCGGCAAAGTAGTAGACGACCTGCGGCACCAGACGGCCGACGTTGATGGAGTTGGCACTCGAAAGCACCGTGCCTGCGGCCTCCAGACGCTCGGCAAGCTCCTTATCGGCAAAGATGCGCTTGACGGCGCTCTGGGCGTCGTCAAAGTTGCCGCGGATGCCGCAGACGGCGACGTTATCGCCCTCCTGAGTGGACATCTGCAGATTCTGTACGCGGCTGACTTTGCCCTCGGGATAAAAGACGGTGATGCCCGTGCCCGGGGCGTCGGCAAAGCCGGCGAGTGCTGCCTTGCCCGTGTCGCCCGACGTGGCGGTGACGATCATGATGCGCTCGGCGCCGCCGTCCTGGGCGGAGGTGCGGGCCATGAGGCGGGGGAGCATCTGCAGGGCGACGTCCTTGAAGGCGCTCGTGGGGCCGCCAAAGAGCTCCATCACATAGGTCTGAGGGGCGTCGGTGCCCGGTGCTGCGTCGAGCTTGACGAGAGGCGTGACCTCTTCACTCGCGAACGTGCCGCGGTATGCCTCGTCGACACACGCCGAAATTTCTTCGTCCGTGTAATCGTTCAGTAACATTCCCAACACATTTTGAGCGATTTCAAAGTACGATTTATCAGCAAGCGAGCTGATATCGACCTGCTGGGTGCCAAGCTCGTCCGAGACAAACAAACCCCCGTCGGGAGCGATGCCGGTACGGATTGCCACCTTACTTGAGCATGATAAAGTGCGTCCTCGTGTACTATGATAAGTTCCCATATAACAGTGCTCCTCGGATACCTTGGTCCCAATCGGTGAAACCATGGTATCAGAGCGCGCAAAACAGGTTTGCAGAGGCTTTTAGAAAGGTAACCTCCACGCCATGATAAAAATTGCCAAGTTTGGCGGCTCGTCGGTCGCCGACGCCGAACACTTCAAGAAGATCAAGGCCATCGTCGATGCCGACCCTGCCCGCCGTTTTGTGGTGGTTTCCGCCTGCGGTCGCCGCTTTAAGGGCGACACCAAGGTGACCGACCTGCTCTACCTGGTTAACGCGCACGTTAAGTATCACGTGTCGTGCGAGGAGCTGCTCGAGGACATTGGTCAGCGCTATTTTGATATCGCTGACGAGCTGGAGCTCACCTATCCCATACGCGAGGAGTTCGCGGCCTTTGCCGAGCGCGCCCGCTCGGGCGGCTACTCTACCGAGGAGCTCGTGAGCCGCGGCGAGTACTTCACCGCTCGCCTGATGGCCGAGTACCTGGGCCTGCCGTTCCTGGACGCCGCGACGGTTGTGGCGTTCCATCACGATGGTACGCTCAGCATGAACCGCACCTCCGAGTTGGTGCAGGAGTACGGCCAGCAGGGCGGTTTTGTTATGCCTGGTTTCTACGGCGCGACGCGTGAGGGCCAGATCAAGCTGCTCGATCGAGGCGGTGGCGATATCTCGGGCTCGATTCTGGCCAAGTGCCTTGGCGCCGATCTGTACGAGAACTGGACCGACGTTTCGGGCTTCTATTCTGCCGATCCGCGTATTGTTCCCGAGGCTCAGCCCATTGCGCGCGTTACCTACGAGGAGCTGCGCGAGCTTTCGTACATGGGCGCAAGCGTCCTGCACGAGGAAGCCGTGTTCCCCGTGCGCGAGGCAGGCATTCCGCTGGTCATCAAGAACACCAATGCGCCGCAGGACCCCGGCACCATCATTAGCGAGACGGCTGACGAGGGCGAGGCGGAGCCCATCATTACCGGCGTGACCGGCAAACGCGGCTTTGTCGCCATCAATGTGGCCCGCGACCGCACCAAGCCCCGTGTCGGCTTTATGCGCCGCGCGCTTTCGGTCTTCGAGCGCTATGACGTTTCCGTTGAGCACATGCCCACCGGTGTCGACCGCTTTGGCGCCGTGGTGCAGGAGCAGGACGTTCACGATTCGCTGTACTCGCTTGTGAGCGACATTCAGCAGGAGGTCGAGCCGCTCGAGATCGAGGTTGTCGAGGGCTTGGCGCTCATCGCTACCGTCGGTCGTAACCTGCGCGGCCGCGCGGGTATCTCGGGCCACCTGTTTGGCATGCTTGGCCAGGCCGGCGTGAGCGTGCGCATGATTTCGCAGAGCTGCGACGAGATCAACATCATTATCGGTGTTGAGGAGAAAGACTTCGACCTGGCGATTCAGACCATTTACCGTGCCTTCTCCGACGAGAACGGCATTGTGAAGGTCTCCGACTTGGAGGCTCCCACGCCGGTCGATCCCACCCTGGCTGCGCTCGAAAAGTAGCGACTGCTCGGTAGATTTTTTGGTCATGTCTCAAAAATCTACGGCGGGGCGTTTCGTTTCGGTTTCGTTTCGACGGGGCGGGTTTCGTGTCCGCCCCGTTCTTGTATACACTGGCAACAACAATCGGCCTGCTCGGCGTGCAGGCAAAAGCCATAACCTTTAAAGGGGGAAGCATGAAACAGTACACGGTTGCTATTTTGGGCGCGACGGGAGCCGTGGGCACCCAAATGCTCGAGTGCCTCAACGAGCAGGAGTTCCCGGTTGGCAAGCTCAAGCTGCTGGCGAGCGCGCGCTCTGCGGGCAAGACCGTCGAGTTCCGCGGCGAGCAGATCGTGATTGAGGAGGCTTGCCCCGAGGCCTTTGAGGGCTGTGACATCGTACTTGGCGCCGCCGGCGACGACATCGCGAAGGAGCTGCTGCCCGAGGCCGTCAAGTGCGGCGCCGTCGTGGTCGACAACAGCCACGCCTTCCGCATGGACTCCGAGGTGCCGCTGGTCGTGCCCGAGATCAATGCCGACGACATCAAGTGGCATCACGGCCTTATCGCCAATCCCAACTGCGCGACCATTATCGGCCTGGTTCCCACCTGGCCGCTGCATCAGCTCGCCGGCGTGAAGCGCATGATCGTCTCCACGTATCAGGCGGCTTCGGGTGCCGGCGCTCCCGGTATGGCCGAGCTCGAGGCTCAGCTGGCCGCCCTGGGCCGCGGCGAGGAGATTCCCGAGCCGCGCGCATTTGCCGCCCAGCTGGCGAGCAACCTGATTCCGCAGATTGGCGGCGTCAAGGAGGAGGGCTTTACCTCCGAGGAGATGAAGCTGCAAAACGAGGGCCGCAAGATCATGCACCTGCCCGAGCTGCGCGTGAACTGCACCTGCGTGCGCGTGCCCGTGCTGCGCTCGCACTCCGAGAGCATTACGCTTGAGTTTGAGCGCGACATTACGGTTGACGAGGCCCGTGCTGCGCTGGCTGCCGCTCCGGGCGTGAAGCTGGTTGACGACATGAGCGCCGAGGATGCGCACGATCGCTTCCCCATGCCGATGGATACGTCCGACCAGGATTTGATTTGGGTCGGTCGCGTGCGCCGCGACATCTCGAACCCCGAGGCCGCGCGTGGCATCACCTTCTGGTGCTGCGGCGACCAAATCCGTAAGGGCGCGGCAACCAACGCCGTCCAGATCGCTAAGCTGCTCTGCGAGTAGTGTGACCTGTCCGGCGGGGGCCGGGCTTAGTTTTCAGAACGTCCTCGACCATGTGTGGCGCCTTGTCCTGCTCCTTCGGAGCTGCGGACAAGGCGCCACACTGGTCTGCGGAGTGTTCTGAAAACTAAGCCCAGCCCCCGCCTGCGGCGACGCTGCTGCAAGCGATCTGCGATGGGGTCGTTGTCGGTTGGGGCCGCTGGGCTGATGTGGGGGCACGTGGCTGTTGCGGGCCCTAGTCCCGGCGGCGACCCCGGCGCTTCGCGCCTGCCGCCTTTTGGGACTGTGGAGCGCCGCCGGCAGCTGCGGCGCTGTTGCGCCTGCTGCCTGCGGGAACTTTGGGGTTGAGGCGGTAACTTTGGCGCGCCTGTGTTTGTTGCTTGTGAGGGCTTAGGGGTTGATGCGAATCGAAGGTGAATGGTTTTCCGGGAAGTGAACGACCTATTTTGGACCCTTGAAGCATCGGCATATTTTGGCCGCCATTTCCTGCGGTTTTATCGCATGAATCCTGCTGTTTTGCAATTAAAAAATGCGGATGCTTCGGGGCCCTAGTTTTACTCGTCCACTTCTCGGAAAACCATTCACCTTCGTTTTTGCCGGACATCGTTTTGGGCGTTGCGACTCGGTATCGGCCGATATTGAGAGGGAAAACGCCCTCTCTTGGACAATCGAGTCTGTCCGGACGCATCTGCGGGAGTTGTCTGCACAATTCGCGGTATTATGGAGCGGAGTTTTGAAAGGAGCCGCTGGTGGTCACGACGACGTTTGCTTCGCCTTTGGGCGAAATCTTGCTTGCCGCTGATGGCCGCGGTCTGACGGGGCTTTGGTTTGAGGGGCAGGAGCACTTTGGCTCCACGCTTCTCAAAGAAGATGCGGAGTACGTTGAAGGTGCCGATGCGGTTTCTGGTGCTGGCGGCATGTCGTCGGTGAGTCCCGCAAATGGTGTAGCCTCTTCGGTGCTTGAACGTTCCTGGGCTTGGCTGAATGCTTATTTTGCAGGGCAGGAACCTCGGTTTACGCCGCCGTTACATATGATCGGCACGGCGTTTCAGCGCGAGGTTTGGTTTGAGCTGCTTTCCATTCCGCGTGGCGAGGTTGCCACGTATGGCGAGATCGCCCGGCGTGTTGCGGCTCGACATCGTGTACCGGGAAACGAGGCGCCCGTTGTGTCTCCTCGTGCGGTGGGGGCTGCGGTCGCACGTAATCCCATTTCGATTATCGTGCCGTGCCATCGCGTGGTGGCGGCCGACGGATCGCTCAACGGATATGCCGGCGGCCTTGACCGCAAGGAGTGGCTGCTGCGGCTCGAGGGTGCGTACGAGGAGTAACGTCAGGACACTTTGCATAGCCAAGACGCCGTGAAAGAACGGGATGCGCTTTCCGAATGGCGTTCCAAGCGGAAACCGTGTCCCGGAATACAGCCTCAGAGTGGGACGCTGTTTCCGGTTGAGACCACTTGCTTGGACATCTATCTACGCCCGCTCCTGCAGGGCGTAGATAGATTTGTCCATGTTTAACAGATAAGCCACGACGCAGACAATAAAGAACATCGGCAAGTTGCCAAAGCCGAAGACTTCGCAGCCAATAAGGATGGGTGCGAGCAGAATCGCTGACAGCATAAGACCCATAACGGCGATGCGCACATAGGGGTTGGGGAACAGTCGAGCCGCAAGGGTCTTGGCGTGGGCAAGACACCAGGCAAAAGCTCCACCTACCATACCAAACGCGATGTCCAGCACCGCAAGCCGGCCAGACCGGGAAGGTCAAGCGCGCAGGAGGCGGCAACGTCAAAACACAAGCGTTAACTGCGCGCCCTGCTCAACGGGCTGCTCCTTGTGCTCGCTCAGAAGGACCATTCGGTCTTCGTATTGCTTTTCGGTCATTTCGATAACGGTGACCTCTCCAGCGCTTGGAAGATTCAGCTTAAGGCGAGCGATATGCGCCGCTGCGGATTCGCGAGTCACCAACAGGCGCGAATACACCGAAAACTGCTCCATATGGTATCCGTCGTTAATCAGAAACTTTCGAAAGTCGCTATACTGCCGACGCTCGGCTTTGCTTCCCGTTGGAAGATCGAACAGAACCAATAACCTCATAACCCTCATGGCTCCTCCCTATTCAACAGTTACCATCTCGAGCCCTTTTAGCTCGGGCAACAACAGCCTCTTAGGATCCTTTTCGAGAACGGCAGTTCTGAGTGAAGAGAGCGTTGTCTCTATGCACTGCTGACAGCCGCAACGTTTTCCGTCGATAGTCATGACGTGCTCAAACACGCGGGCGAGCAACGCTTTGTCGCGCTGGCCCAAAGGCTCTGCAACGCCGTAGCTCATAACAATTAGATCGACGAGAGGGCGGAACGGTTCAATAAGATCGTCGACGAGATTGAATGCGTTGTAAACGCTGTGATGGTGAAGCCCCTGGGATACGAGCCATCCACCGCCAACGGCTGCTCTTCCGATGCCTGCACGCAGGACGCTGTAACCATAATCGAGGGCGGAGCTCTGCATACTGTTGCGTCTTGTTCCATCGGTAATGAGAGCTTTAAAGTACGCGGAGGCAGCTGCGCCTTCTCGATTGTCCGTGTCGCCCGAAAGAACGGTTTTGGCATAAGAGGGGAGAGGGCCTGTAGACAACCCCATTTCTGTGAGAACCGCCGCTTGGTTGAGCATCTTTGCCTGAACGATTCGTTTCCAAAGCTGTTTTTTAAACGGAAGGCTCATGGCAAGCTGATCCTCGACGATGCGCGCATGGCGCGAATGGGCGCCCATGGGGAGCATGAGACCATTGGGCATATGATCGCGCCCGCAGATCATGACGCCTATTCCCGCGTCGTTAAGCTGCGACATGCAGGCGACCGTCATCGTGGTTTGATGGGATTCGACGATGGCGACCCAAATGTCCTCGAGGGGAAAGGTGGAGCTGCGTCGTCCACGGTGATCATCAATAGGCCGTTCTTGATGCAGAGGTGGGCCTTGCTCTGGATAAGTATTGTCCGTTGGGCCATTTTGTCGACGACCTTCCCCGCATTAGCGCTACAATACAGCTAAGTCGAAAGCAGCTCACCTTGGGGAAGGGCGCGGCTCCAGACAAGGGGAGCCACTTAAGTGGCTTACCCGTAAAGTAACCCCCGTTCAATCTTCGGATTGGGCGGGGCGAACTTTTTTGGGCGAGTGTTAGCCAGTATTCCGTAAACGGTAGCGATGAATAGCATTTAGGCGGGCCCTTTTGAGCGTTTTTTCGCCTAAGGATTGATTCGGTTGTGAAGAAAAGTACATAAATCGCTGTGCCGAATACGGCTCTTTTCTTGCGTGAAGCGCGACGTGCCGACGCATTTTGTCTCGAAAAAAATGAATCGCAGATGTAGATCTGAGGCCGAATCTGTCTTCTTTTTTTGAGGTCTGAAACAGAAAAGCCCCTGTTAAAGGGGCTTTTCTGTGCGCACATAGCGTATCACCTTGGGGAAGGGCGCGTGCTCAAGACTGCGCGATGCAGCTTGCAATTATGCCCGTTAACGTATCGCCATGGGGGGCGTATATGGCATAGAGGCGAAGGTTCTCAACCGATTGCATTTATGGGTCTATGCGTTATAAAGGGCAACAAGGAATAAGCAAAAGCCCCACACGATTAAGCAAGAAATGTGCGGGGCAAGCAGCTGCTTTACTTGATGGGTGATTCTCGAACAACAAAGGGTGACATATCGTTGCTTAGTTTTCCAACGGTAGGACAACTTATTTTAATTCGAGTAAGCCTGTCTACAAAGGACCAGTTGGCGTTATCGATGTTGTAGCCACTAAACCGCCCCACAAAATCGCCGATTTGCACCAGATCGCCCAGATATATCTCCAGCGGCGGTTTCTTCATGGCACTTTCGGGCACGGGTTTCCAGGCTTTTCGGCCAGTATGCGCCTTCGCAATCCTGGGCACATACGTCCCATCCTTAAGTGCAGGAATATCTGCCTTATAGACGGGGTCTGCGTACCAAGCGCCCTGCCCCTTCTTGGCCTCCGGGTCATGCCAGAGCCTCAGACACAGCATTTCGCTCACCTTGATGACCGACTTCTCGTCTGCCGACACAACGGCGTTGCCCATGACGATGTCCTTATCGGAGCTCGCCTTGCGAGCAATGTCTTTACCCTGTGCATTAACGCCGGCATAACGATAGACCGTCTGCTCGAACAACTCGCCCTTTCCCTTGCGCGGAACAAAGCGCGTGGGTACGACGAAATCGTGCGCCGCGCGTACTTCGTTCGCAAAGGTTTCCCAGGGCATAACACTTTCGAGAGCCTTCATGATGGCATCGCGGCGTTGGGTCTCGTTCATACCTCTGGTTATGCTCCAGTGTGTCTCTTGGTTGATTCGAGCGGTTTTAATCACGAGGCTTCGACTACATGCTGCAATCACACAAGCATCGGTGGCATGGTGACGATCGTCCGAGCGGTCTTTTTCGCCATTCGAACCAAAGTTAAGCCCCCACCTGCGACGCAGCCATGCGGTCGCTCTGCCAGTGGTGGGAACAACATGTGCCTTTGCGCCATCATCGGGGAACAGCAGACAGTCGGCGAGGTAAGCGCATACTTCTCGCGACATATAGGCGGTGTCGGTGAAGCTGCGTGCTAAGAATTCGCCTTCCTTGGTATCAAGGTCTTTTTCCAGCAGGAAGTTCTTTTTGCGACGGCTGAGTTTCTGGTTTTCCTGAACGCGACGTTCAAAAGCATCCCATGAAGGCGCACCGTCGTGGGATATCCATTCGTAAGGTGTCTGTTCGCGTTTATCCTGATTGCTTTTGGCGAGGACCAGGACTTTGTTGTTGCGTGAGTTTTCTCCCGTGCGAGAGAACGGCAGGATGTGGTCAATCTGCGTGTAGGTGTCGTCGCTAATTAGGCGATCGACTTCGATTTTAGCGCCCGTGTAAAGGTCAAAGCATTCCTGCTCTTCCCACAGGCGGTACTTCTCTATCTGTTTGCCCGTGACCTCATCTGCCGTGCAGCCACGCAGTTCAGCGATTTGCCCGGCAATGCGCTCGCGATTTTTCTCGTTCTTCTTATTGGCCTTGGCAATCTCGTCTTTTGCGCGCTGAGGCAACCTGAGCTCTCGATCAAGCTCAACGTGGATTTCGTTTGGCACGCCCCACTTGCGGCAGATGGCGTTGACCACTTTTCGCATTTGCGACATGGCGCGAATGACGACGGGATTGTTATTTGTCCGACCGGTACGTTCGATCCAGGTCTCATAGGGCATCAGGCGATCGGAGCGCTCGAGCTGGGCGCCAGCGATGCGAAGTCCCAGCAGGCCACAGTCATTTTCGGCCTGCGTAAGGTTGAGGACCTCGGGCTCCTCGAGGCAATCGAGCAGCATGTCGAGTGCTTTTTTGGAACGGTTGCCATAGCCGTTAAGAGCTTTGGATGAATAGGGAAGCCTACAGAGCGCCTCGATCTCCGCTTCCGAAAGCGGTAGCCCCTGAAGCTGCTCTTGGAGTACGGGGAGAGCTGAAGAGTATGCCACCGCCTCCATAACGGCATCGGCGAGATTGCGGTCATCGCGCAAACGCTGCAGGAGAATGGGGTTGGCCGCATTGAGGGTATTGCGGAGCACGCGCCATCCCTTGGGCTTGTACACCTCGCGCGTTTTTTCGTCGGCAGCTGGAACTCCCTTAAAGTAATCGCCGGAACTAAGGTCGAGCGCTTTTCGGAGGGCGCCGAATTTAACAGCACAATCTTTGTTGCCTCGAATTGGCTCGCACGAGAACAGGATTGCAATGCACTCATCACGCTCCGTAGCGCTCAGGGCGCGAGAGGTCCCGTTTTCGTGGATGATGGTGATGTTGCCGAGTGCGCCATAGGCCGAAACGAGTTCGCTCGTAAGCGTGCAGCGTGCAGCTCGTTTTTCTGTTGGGAAGTATGAGCAGTGGCCAACGAGGTCGTACGTGCGGCGGTCGAAGTCTTTGCGCGAACGCTCCCAATCGCAAACCTCGATATATGCGGCCTCAAATTCCGGCGAAGCGTATTTGGAACCAAAGGAGCGTTGAGCATCAAATAGGATATGAGTTTCTTCGATAAGCTGGGCGTGCGTTACACACTTGTCGTAATTGCCGCCGCGATTGCGACTTTGAGGCTGCTGAGCGAGCCATTCGCCAACGGTACGGCACGAGGTCTCCGCAATTGCTTCCTTGTTGGCCGCAAGGGCGGATAGAACCTTGCCGCCTTCGCTTGATTTGTCCTGATTGCCTTCTCCGTGGGGGATGTATCCACGGCGCTTGCAGAGGGAGTAAAGGACTAGCGCCCACTCGCGATCGTTGAGCAGGCGGTCAAGCCCATCAACGCGAAGCTTGAGCGGCTGCTTGTCGCCTTTTGTGGTGTGGAAGTACTCTTTGGTGGCGTCTTGGGGGATGAGGCCATAAGCCTAGAGGATTTGGAGACAGTGCTTCAAGCGCGCCTGGGTACGGTCAATGTTTCGACGAGTAGAGCGGAAGCCCCTGCGAATAACCGCAAGACTTTGGCCCGTTTTAGGATGAGTTGGAGAGTCAAATAATCTGACGCCCAAATCCAGGATTTCATGATTGGCTGTGTCGATAAGTGCGAATCCGCAGCTTGCAATTCCTGGATCCATGCCAAGCACAAGATGCCTGGGAAGTCCGAGCTTCCCAATTTCGCGATTGATGGTGATCTCCATGGAGCACCCCTCTCTAATAAGAACTCTGGAGAACAGTACCATCGCGTGGGGACATGGGCCGAGCTTGTTAGCCGAGCGGTCATTTTGTTAGGCAAATGGAAATGATTTATACAGCCTTACATATCGGTTACCGGATGATGCCGTTTGTTGAAATTGAATCCCGACTGAATCCCGCCCTGAGATTGAATGGCGGGACAGTTACGATGCTCGGCTTGCTTGCAGGTTTGTAGAGCTCCTTGCATTCCTTCTTAAAGTCGAACGCCATGTTGGCGCCTTTCTGCGTATTGGCCTGCTTAGATAGCGGAATCATATCATAGAAACGAACAGCTGTTCGAATGATTTGGCTGACAGATAGAGATGCGTGCGTTGTGTTTGGCGGTTGTCCTGACCCCGTCGACGATGTCTCTGCCTTCCCGGCGCTTCATCTATAGCTGCCATTCCCCCATATAAAACCTGCCAAAATAAACCTGTCCCTTTTTGGTCGGTGGGAAATGGGTAATACTAAAGAGTTATCCGACCAGATGGGAATTAATCGATGGCCTATATTGAATTCAAAGACGTCGTCAAAGCATACGGCGAGGGCGACGCCCGCATTCATGCGCTCGACGGCGCGAGCTTTACGGTCGAGCGCGGCGAGCTCGCCATCATTCTGGGTGCTTCGGGTGCCGGCAAGACCACGGCGCTCAACATTCTGGGCGGCATGGATACGGCGACCTCCGGCACCGTGACGGTGGACGGGCGCGACGTGAGCTCTGCCAACGAGGCGCAGCTCGTGGAATACCGCCGCGCCGACGTCGGCTTTGTCTTCCAGTTCTACAATTTGGTTCCCAACTTGACGGCGCTCGAAAACGTCGAGCTCGCGGCGCAAATCTGCCCCGATTCGCTCGATGCCGAGCAAACGCTTTGCCAGGTTGGCCTGGGCGAGCGCCTTGCCAACTTCCCCGCGCAGCTTTCGGGCGGCGAGCAGCAGCGCGTGTCCATCGCCCGCGCGCTGGCCAAGAATCCCAAGCTGCTTCTGTGCGACGAGCCCACGGGTGCGCTCGACTACAAAACCGGCAAGCAGATCTTGCAGTTGCTGCAGGATACCTGCCGCAAGCAAGGCATCACGGTCATTATCATCACCCACAACTCCGCGCTGGCGCCCATGGCCGATCGCTTGATTCGCTTTAAGAACGGTCGCGTGGAGAGCGAGACGGTCCAGCAAAATCCCGTGCCTATCGAGACGATCGAGTGGTAGCGCCCATGGACCAAGATTGCCAAAACAGCCAAAACCACGATACGGAGCACGCGGGCCGCGACCGGGAGTTCGCGACCTACCGTACCGCTCAAAGCTCAAACGATATGGTGCCGACGGTTTTTCGCCGTGGCATCTACCGCACGATTCGGGGCAGTCTTAAGCGCTTCCTATCTATCGTGGTCATCACTGCGCTTGGCGTGAGCGTGATGTGCGGCCTTAAGGCGGGCTGCGAGGATTTGTGCGATTCGGTCGACGCCTATTTTGACCAGCAGAATGTCTATGACATTAACGTGCAGTCGACCTATGGCCTTACGCGTGACGATCTTGCGGCTATCCAAGAGGTCGACGGCGTCGAGACGGCCGAGGGCATCTACACCGAGACCGCCTACACCGCCGTGGGCACAACGCGCGAGCGCGTGGTCGTGCAAAGTCTCTCCAAGGAGAACATCGATCAGCCGGTGCTGGTGAGCGGCGATTTGCCCGAGAGCGCCGATGAAGTCGCGGTGACTTCGAAGTTCCTGAAGGCTTCGGGCAAAAAGCTCGGCGATACGGTGAGTTTTGCCGCCAATGACGCGAGCTCGTCCAACCAAAGTGCCAAGGATCAGTTTGCCGCGGGCGATTACACCATTACGGCCGAGGTCCTCGATCCTACCGACGTGAGCTCCGACTCGACAGTCAACGCCTTTCGCGCTGCTTCGGCTGCGGACTATAAGTTCTATGTGAGCGAGGATGCCGCGACATCTTCTTCCTACTCCGCAGTCCACGCGATCGTCGAGGGAGCCAAGAGTCTTAACTCCTATTCAGATGCCTACACGACAAAGATCAACGAGGTCAAAGGCAACATCGAGAAGATCCGCGAGGAGCGTGAGAAGGCGCGCGTCCAGGAGTTGACGGTTGACACGCCGTCAAGCTTGGATACGGCCGAGCGTCAGGCCGCCATGCTCTTTGGGATCGAGCAGGATAACATCAACCGTATGGCCGAGGGCAGCGAGGAGCGCGTCCAGGCTCAGGCCGAGTTGGACCAGCGCCGCGCCGCCGCCGACCAGCATTTTGCCGATGCCCGCGCCGAGCTTTCCGATCTGGGCGAATGCACCTGGTACATTCAGGACCGCGGTAACATCGCAAGCTACTCGAGCGTCGAGAGCGACAGTTCTTCGATCGAGGCCATCGCCACGGTTTTCCCATTTATCTTCTTTGTCGTCGCTGTGCTCATCAGTCTTACCACCGCCACGCGCATGGTCGAGGAGGAGCGCACGCTTATTGGCCTGTACAAGGCGCTTGGCTATTCACGCGAGCGCATCCTGTCCAAATACGTGGACTATGCGCTGTGGGCATGTCTGATCGGCGGCGTGCTCGGCAACATCATCGGATTTGTGGGCCTGCCGCTGTTCCTGTTTACGGTGTTCGATGACATGTACTCGCTGCCCCAGATGCTGCTCTCGTACGACATCGTGTCCTCAATCGTCTCGGTGGCGCTGTTTGCCGTGGGCGTGGTGGGCGCTACGATTATCGCCTGCCGCCACGAGATGGCCGAGACCCCGGCCTCGCTCATGCGTCCCAAGGCCCCACGCGCCGGCTCTCGCATCTTGCTTGAGCGCATCGGCTTTATCTGGCGCCGCATGGGCTTTTTGAACAAGGTGGCAGCACGTAACCTGTTCCGCTACAAAAAGCGCGCTTTTATGACCATCTTCGGTATCGCCGGCTGCACGGCGCTCGTGATCTGCGGTATGGGCATTCGCGACACGTCGGTGGCGCTTTCGCCCAAACAGTACGGGCATATCACGCGCTACGACCTGCTGGCGGTCGCCAATCCCGACGATTTTTCGCAGACGTGCGCGGCATTGGATGAGCGCAGCGCGGCCAATGATTTCAACGTGACCGTGACCTCGACCCTGCCGATTATGACCGACAACGTCACCTTTACGTTTGGCGGCAAGAGCGAGACCGTGCAGCTGATCGTGGTGCCCGATGACCGCACGGGTGACTTGGGCGATTACGTGCGTCTGGAGGATGAGTCCAATGAACCGCTGCCTTTGCGTGACGGAGACGTGTATCTGAGCAAGAGTTCACAGCTGGTGCTGGGGATTCAGCCGGGCGATACGGCTCACGTCCAGGATTCGTCGCTCAATGTTGCCAAGGTCAAAGTCAGCGACATTTCGCTTAACTATCTGGGCAACACGCTTTACATGACGCAGGGCACCTATGAGCGTGCGTTCGGTCGAAGCGCACGTCTTAACGGCGTCTTTGTGCTGCTTAAGGGTTCGTCGGCCGACCAGATTGCGTTTAGCAAGAATCTTAAGAGTGACGGTTGGCTTACGATTTCGAGTACGGCCGAGCATTGGGAGAACTACGAGGCGAACTTTACGATTATCAATTCGGTCGTAGTGCTCGTGACCTTTATGGCGGCGTGCCTGTCGTTTGTGGTGGTGTTTACGCTGTCCAACACCAACATCTCCGAGCGCGAACGCGAGCTGGCGACTATTAAGGTGTTGGGCTTCCGTCGCGGTGAGGTGCACCATTACGTCAACAAGGAGACGTTGATCCTCACGGCGATCGGCGCTGCGCTGGGCGTGCCGCTGGGCGGCTTGCTGGCCGAGAGTTTTACGTACATTTTGCAGATGCCGTCGCTGTACTTTGACGTCGAAGTCGAGCCGCTGAGCTACGTGCTTGCCGTGGTGCTTTCCTTTGGCTTTACGTTTATCGTCAACCTCGCTACCAATCGTACCCTCAACAAGATCGACATGGTCGGCGCCCTCAAGAGTGCCGAGTAACCTGCCAAAAAGGGACAGGTTTATTTTGGCAGGTTTTATCTGGGCAAACGCCGGACACCTACGGGCGATCCGGCGTTTGCCCCGTTTTGCTGGGGATGTCTGTCGTTCAGTGCTCTTACTGGCCAATCCAGTGTTGCGCATAGCTCTTAATGTCCTCGGTAAAACCGTCAAGGTCGTCAAGGGTGATCACGCTGTCGATAAGCAAATTGGCTATCTCGCGGTGCATTGTGCTGCGGCGAATGTCGTTTGCAATTACGCCTGAGGACAGCTTGTCTCTATTGAGGTGCTCTTCTAGTGCCCAAAATCTACTGGACGCTTCGCTGTCGCCGTTCAGCATCTCAACGTACTGGCCGATGAGCTTTTCCATATAACGTTCTTGCCATTGAGGAAGCATTTTCTTAAACAGCTTCCAGTCGCTTTCGGCTACGTCGCGCATATGTCCTCCGCTCGTCAAACGGGCTTTCCATTTGCCTTTCATTCTATTTGGTTTTCGCTCGCAGGCGTGGATGAGAGGCTCTCTTTAGCCTTCGAGATTGGGCTTGAATGGGTCGTATGCCACAAAACGGGCCTATCTACTACGTTTAATTGGATACTCTCAATCATGCCGGGGAAACGAAAAATAAAACCGCAGGTAGAAGGCCTGTCGATTTTCAAAAAAGGCAGGTATGGTCGGCTCTCTCGAGTTAAACGTAGTAAATAGGCCCTTTTCTTGGCGCGTGGTCAGCTCAATGCTAATCTCCGTGCCGGAACTGGCCCAGTTGTTTGTAAGTTGCGGTGATATAGGGACTGTTTGACGCTTTGGAGCCTCAAAACAGTCCCTATATCACCGCAACTTGGAAGGGGCGGGCGGTGTCGGATGAGTGGCGCTGGCTGGTTGGGGCGGTTTAGGCCTGTTTGCGGCACTTCCATTGTTTGCGACACCAGCGCATGAGCGCCTTTACGATGGGAATCGTGATGAGGATGATCCATGCAGGATGGGGCTGTCCCAAACAGAGCCACATGTAGAGGAACCAAGCGATGGCGGCTGCTGGATAGACGCATTCAGTGAGCTTTGACAAATGGCGTCGATCGATAAAGTCACCAATCGCGTAGTAGACGGGAACCAAAAAGACGAGGAAAAGCCCCATGCCCCATGTGCCGTAGACAATGCCGAGCACCAGATAGGCGAGAGTGACAAGTGCGGGGAAGGGGAATTTGTTCCATGCACGTCCGACCTTGGTGTGGAAATGCTTGCCATGATGGTCGAGCTTGTCGTGTGCTTCCTTCCAGCTGGAAAACGTCTCGCCGTCGATGGTGACGGTGCCGTCGTCATTGGTACGCACGCTATGTCCATCGTCCTCAAGCGTATCGATATGCACGCCGCCCGGCCCCACATGCACCTCTTCGCCCTTGCGCTCGTTGGTCACATGGATGCCGCTCCAACCAACATGGACTTCCTCGCCTTTATTGGGATCAATGACGTGGATACCGCGCGCGAGGGAAATATCGACAAGTGGTTTGTCACCGCAATCGGCGTGCTCGGCAGAATCCTCAGCCTCGTCAGCCACATCCGCCGTCTCGGTGTCGGCACTACCGTCCTCCGGGCCGTCGGCATCGTTGGCCGCCTCCCCATATAGCAGCTTGTCCAACGACACGCCATACAGCGCGGCGAGCGCAATGAGGTTATCGGTATCGGGTGAGGACTCGCTGCGCTCCCATTTACTAACAGCCTGGCGGCTTACGCCCAGCTGGGCAGCAAGCGCCTCCTGAGAAAGCCCGGCAGCTTTACGGCGATCGACGAGGCGCTGTGCCATCGCAAGATCCATGGTGGTTCCTTTCGTTTGATGGTCGAATCGAATGAGCCGAGTATGCCGAGAACAACCGGTAGCGACCACCATTTCTAGTTAGAATCTGCTCAAACCCTACCGCAACTACCGGTAGCAACCCCTAACGACCAGCCATTTTAGGACAAATGTCAATGCAAGTAGCAGCCAAGAGCTCCCACTCAGTAAATTGCGGTGGAGTAGTTCCTAAATTCAGCCATTTGCGGACTAAGCAGGAACTATTTCACCGCAACTGAATTTCAGGTCAGGCATCCGCAGCAAGAAGACGAATAGCCTCGGCCTCCCTAGTTACCGCAGGAGGCCCCAGGGCTTACCTCCCAAATCTTTCCGCAGGACGGAAGGACCCCGCCGCGCGAAGCGCACGGCGGGGTCCTGACATGTCCGAGGACGATTTGGGAGGTAAGCCCTGGGGGCTCCGATGGGGGCGGTTCCAGCCGAGGCTATTCGTCGCCGAAGCTGATGCCCAGCGCCTTGGCCTCGCGCACCAGATCACTCTGGGGGTCGACAAACTTGAGCTTGCCGGCGACATCCTCGAGCGGCATGTGGCACATTTTGCCGTCGCGCAGGGCAATCATGTAGCCAAACTCGCCACGCAGGCAGCCAAGCGCGGCCTCGACGCCGCACTGGGTCGCAAAGATGCGGTCCTGAGCGTCGGGCTGGCCACCGCGCTGCGTGTGACCGGGGATGGCGACGCGGGTCTCGCGACCGGTCTTGGCTTCGATCTCCTTGGCGATGTCGTACACGATTGACGGGCTCGTGCGCTCGGCGAGCTTCTTCTTGTACTCCTTCTTGGACAGTGCCGCGTCCTCTTTGGAGATGGCGCCCTCGGCGACGGCCACGATGGTAAAGCGGCTGCCGGTCTCCATGCGATGCTCAATGGTCTTGATGACGTTATCCATGTCGTAGGGAATCTCGGGAATCAAGATGACATCTGCGCCGCCCGCGACGCCGGCATACAGCGGGATCCAGCCAACCTTGTGGCCCATGATCTCGATAACGAACACGCGCCCGTGACTCGACGCGGTGGTGTGGATGTCGTCGATGCACTTGGTAGCGACGTCGATGGCGCTCGTAAAGCCAAACGTCAACTCGGTGCCCCAGGTGTCGTTATCGATGGTTTTGGGTAGGGCGATAACGTTGAGGCCCTCTTCGCGCAGGCGGTTGGCGGTCTTGGTGGATCCGTTGCCGCCCAGCATAAACAGGCAGTCGAGCTGCAGCTTGTGATAGGTGTGGACCATCGCGGGCACCTTCTCGACGCCATCGGCTTCGGGAATGTCCAAGCGCTTGAACGGCGTGCGGCTCGTGCCCAGGATGGTGCCGCCGCGGGTGAGGATGCCGCTAAAATCGGCGGGCGTCATGACGCGGAATCTGCTGTAGATAAGGCCCTGGTAGCCGTCCTCAAAACCATAGATCTCGATAGGTTCTTCGCTATTTGTCATAAGCGTTTTGACGATGCCGCGCATAGTGGCGTTGAGCGCCTGGCAGTCGCCGCCACTGGTAAGAAGACCGATCCTAAGCATGATGAATCCTTCCGGGCAAGTTATAACATGCGCATAAGTTTACCCCCGCACACTGTTGACGCGGGGGTAAAACGTGTTAGCTCAAGCGTATGGAAATGTAAACAACGTCAGGCGGGCGTAAGGTTGACGGGCCTGGCTCCTTACAGTGCGAAGGCGTCGACGTCGCCCCAGTGGCGGCGCAGCGTAATAGCGGCGGCGGGTTCGGTATTGTCAAAGACGACCGACCATTGCGTATTGCTGGTGATGTCTTCCGGATTGGGTTCTTGCGCTGCGGCACGCAGGGCTTCCCAGACAATCGTTTCGTCCTGGGCACCGACATGGGCGTCAAGAACATCGGCGATTGCGACGGCGCGCTCTTTACCATGGCCCAGCTCGCCATTCTTTTGGTTGGGCAGCACTTCGTCGTCATAGCAGGCGTAGAAGTTCGTAACCTGGCGTACAGGAGTCGCTTTGAAAGCGCGGTCCGGATCGCGCGGGTCCCATTCTACTACGCGCGCGTCACCGGCGGCGTCGTTGATAAAGAAGTGGTAATCGCGTCCTGCCATGGCGTGCATGTCGTAGGCGAAAAGCAGGTCGACAGCTTCTTGCGTGGTGGCGGCACGGTCGAGCACCAGACGGATGACGAGCGAGGTGTTGATGACGGGCCGTTGCGTGTCCTGGTCACAGGGCTTGGAATCCAGGGTGAGTACGGCAATGGACACGCCGCATTCGTTAACACCGTCGAGCTGGGCAAACGGGCCCATGAGTGCCGCGGCGCGTCCGGCGACGGAGTCAAGCGGAGTGTTATCGCCCAGGTTGTTAAGGGCGGCAAGCCCGATGGAAGCATAGCCGCCGCGTGGGTGATTGCGCACCAGCAGCGCCGAGGTGTCGTCCTTAAAGTCGTAATTGCGACCGGTGCGCACGCGGCCTTCGGCATCTACGGCGACAAAAGCACTGCAGGCAAACTGGGGCGCCTGGACATGTGCCGGCACACCGGGCAGCACCTGCGCCACCACGGCATCGATGTAGGCCTGGTCGTCGCGCACGCCAGCGGCGATGATGCGATCGAGATCGTAGTCGTAGGTGATGTCGATTGCGTACAGGTCATAGCCATCCGCGTAGCCGGTCAAGCGTTTGAGCGACGCGGCGGATTTGATTTGCTTGTGATAAACGATACCGGTGGCAGCGGCAAGGCCGACGGCGACTCTCGCGACACCGCAGGTGATGGCAATGTTACGTGGCTTCATGACGACTCCTCTCGTCCTGTTAGCGCAATTGTCGCAAAAGGAGCGCGGGCATGATGGCTCAACTTGGTGAGTGGCGCGGAATTAAGCACGGAATGAAGAGTGCGGCGCTGGCGTGGCGGGGTATGCTGGAGGGGATCATCAACCCAGCGAAAGGGGAGAGCATGACGGATCAGGAAACGCCCGAGCGCGCGCATGTGACGGCCGATGATATCGAGGCCGCCAACGACCTTATCGACTTTATCGAGGCATGCCCCAGCATGTTCCATACGGCGGCGACCATTATGGCCGAGCTCGACGAGGCGGGCTTTACCTACCTGCCCGAGAATGCGGCGTGGGACATCGAACCGGGCGGGCGTTATTACACGCAGCGCAACACCTCGAGCGTTGTTGCCTTTAAGGTGGGCGAGGACCTGGCCGCGACGTGGGGCGAGGACGGTGTTGCCGGTGACTATCATTTTCAGCTCACGGCGTCGCACAGCGATTCGCCGACGTTTAAGGTCAAGGCCGTGCCCGAACTCGACGGCGCGGGCGAGACGCTGCGCCTGAACACCGAGGCCTACGGCGGCATGATCGACTATACCTGGTTCGACCGCCCGCTGGCGCTCGCGGGCCGCGTGCTGGTACGCGAGGGCGACCGTATCGAGAGCCGCCTGCTTGCTACCGAGCGCGAGGTCGCTATCATTCCGAGCCTTGCCATCCACATGAACCGCGGCGTTAACGAGGGCTTTGCTCCCAACCGAGCCGTCGACCTGTGCCCGCTCATCAGCGCCGGCGAGCTTAAACAGGGAGATTTTGACGCACTGATCGCTGACGAACTGGACGTTGAACCCGAGCAGATCCTAGGTCGCGATCTGTTCCTGGTCAATCGTCAGGATGCGCGCATTTGGGGCTGGGCCGACGAGTTTATCTCGACGCCCAAGCTTGACGACCTGGCCTGCGCCTATACCTCGCTGCAGGCATTTTTGGGTGCCGAGAATGCGCATGACATCTCGGTCTTCTGCTGCTTTGATAACGAGGAGGTTGGCTCCGAGACCAAGCAGGGCGCCATGTCGACGTTCTTGGCCGACGCGCTGCGCCGCATCAACGGATCGCTGGGCTTTGACGACGAGTCGTACCATCGCGCACTTGCCGCCTCGATGCTTGTGAGCTGCGACAACGCGCATGCCGTGCATCCCAACCACGCCGAGAAGTGCGATGCCCGCAACCAGGTTGTGCTCAACGGCGGCATCGTCATCAAGGAAGCCGCCAACCAGCACTACTGCACCGATGCCTTTAGCCGCGCGGTGTTCCAGGCCATCTGTGATGACGCCGACGTACCCACACAGGCCTTCGCCAACAAGAGCGATATGGCCGGAGGCTCCACACTCGGCAACCTGTCCAATATGCAGGCGAGCATGCATGCCGTGGACGTGGGCCTGCCGCAGCTGGCCATGCACTCAAGCTACGAGACCGGCGGCGTACGCGACGTGATGTACGCCATCCGCGCCCTCACCGCCTTCTACGAGCGCGACCTCCATATCAACGGAGCCGAAAGCGCGGAGCTCTAAAACCTGCCAAAGAGGGATGTTGATTTCGGCAGGTTTTATCTGGGCGAATGCAAAGGGTGAAACCGAGCTAGATCTGTGATATGTGGCCGCCGAGGTGCAGTGTGCCTCGGCGGCTTTTTGTGTACAGAGTACGGCTAATGCTTATAAATGCTATACATGCTTTACGTATCTACCATAGAGTTTTATGATAGTTTTGAAGTATTAAGGAGGGGTCATGACCACAACAGCCGCTCAGATCAACGTGCGTCTCGATGCCGATCTTAAAAGGAGTGGGGACGCCGCTCTCTCCAGGGCCGGTATGACGCCGAGCCAAGCGGTGCGTGCGCTCTGGCAACTTGCGGCATCTCTGGCTGATCGGCCCGGCGCGCTCGAGGATATCCTGCTGCCCAGTCGTGCCCGGGCGGAACAGCGCGAGCGCGAAAAGGCCGCCAAACGTAAGCTCGAGCTCATGGATCAGGGGTCGAAGCTGTTCGCTGCCGCTTGCCGTGAGTCGGGAATCGATATGGTCAGGGCTCAGCCATCGGACGACGAAGAGCTCAAACGGAATGCCTATGCGGATCGCTATGGTGAGGAGATGAGCTGGCTCTATGAGTGAGGCTCCAAGGCGTATCTTGGTTGACACCAACGTGTGGCTCGATTACTTCATTCCCTCACGACGTGGTCGTTCGGTGGCGATTGAGTTTTTACGCGATGCATGCACGGCGCAGGTGGATTTGCTGTATGCGGCGACATCGTCCAAAGATCTGTTCTATTTGATTTCAAGCGAACATAAGGCATGGTATCGGCGCGAGCATGGCTCACTATCCCAAGATGCCGCCGTGGCGGCGACATCACTTGCATGGGATTGCCTCGACGTGTTGTCGCAACTTGCCACGCCGGTACCCTGCGACCTGAGTGACATATGGATGGCGAGCAAGCAGCGTAATCTCCATAGCGATTACGAAGACGATTTAATCATTGCGGCAGCGATGCGCGCAAAGGCAGACCTTCTGGTCACCAACGATGTCAAGCTCTGCTCACACGCGCCCGTCGCAGTAATGAACGTCGAAAACGCAAGAAACTACTTGGCAACGCTCAAATAGCTCTAGACCCCGCAGGTAGAACGCCGGAACCCTAGTGTTCGATCCAGCAGCGGAGCGTCTCGCCGGCTTGCAGATGACGCAGGTTCTCCGCGGCGATGTCGACGACGTTGTTGAGCGTGGCGGCTAGGTGGAACCAGCCGGACACGTGCGGCGTGATGAGCATGTTGGGCGCGTCCCACAGCGGGTTTGTCGCGGGCAGGGGCTCGGGATCGGTGACGTCGACCGCGGCGCCGGCGAGATGTCCCGACTCCAGAGCGGCAACCAAGTCGTCGGCAACCACAAGATCGCCACGGCCGCCGTTGGCAAAGAAGGTGCCCGGTTTCATCGCGGCGAAGAACTCGGCGTTCGCCAGGCCGCGGGTCTCGGGTGTGCTGGGCATAAAGGATGCGACGATGTCGGACTCGGCCAGGCGCTCAGGCAGGGCATCCATGCCGTCCATGTCCTCAAACACAATGGGGTAGACGAGCGGATGGCGCTTGATGCCGCGGACGTGTGCGCCCATGCTGCGGCAGAGCGTGGCAAAGTGGCCGCCGATATCGCCCGCGCCCAGCACCAGCACGTTGGCATTTTTGAGCGAGGTGACCGGGCCCAAGTCCTCCCAGCGATGCTCGCTCTGCAGGTCCTGGTAGCCGGGCAGGCGCTTCATCATTGACAGCACCATGGCAAACATGTGCTCGCTTACGGCCTGACCGTAGGCGCCGATCGAGCAAGACAGCTTGGCGTCAGCCGGCACGGTGCCAGCAGCAAGGTAGTCGTCATAGCCGGCGGTCTGCAATTGCAACAGCTGAAGATGCTCGCATGCCGTGAGCATGTCAGGGTCGATGTTGCCCAGGATCACGTCGGCATCGGCGACCTGCTCGTGCGTGGCGGCGTCGGCGCTCGTGTAGATAAAGTCCTCGCCCGGAGCGCTCGACTCGAGGATCGCGCGGTGACGATCGTTGACGGGCAACAAAACCAGGATGTTCACAAGCAGTCCTCTCCGCTCGACCTACCAAAAAGGGACAGGTTTATTTTGGCAGGTTTTATCAGGCAAAACGCTATAAAAACGCCGGGCTTCGCGATGGTTAACATATCCATCGTGAAGCCCGGCGCATCCACGGCTACCAGCTCAGCAACTCGTAGCCGTCCTCGGTCACCACGAGCTGTACCTCGCACTGGGCCGAATCGCTGCCGTCCTTGGTGCGCACGCACCAGCCGTCACCCTTGCTGATCTTGATGTCGGGCGCTCCGGCGTTGACCATGGGCTCGATGGTAAAGACCATGCCCGGCACCATGATGGTGTCTACGTCGGGCGCCTCGGTGGTAAAGCCCACAAACGGGTCCTCGTGGAACTCCTTACCGATGCCGTGTCCGCCGTACTCACGCACCACGCTAAAGCCGGCGTCCTCGACGGTCTTTTGCACGGCCTCGGCCATAACGGAGAGCGGTAGCCATGGCTTGACGGCTGCCAGACCCGCCTCCACGCTGGCACGGGTGACGTCGACCAGGCGCTGGCGCTCGGCCGAGACCTCGCCGATGCAGAACATGCGGCTCGAATCACTAAAGTAACCGTCCAAGATCGTGGAGCAGTCCACGTTGATGATGTCGCCCTCGTGCAGCACATCCGCATCGCAAGGGATACCGTGGCAGACGACGTCGTTGATCGAGGTGCATACGCTCTTGGGGTAGCCCTCGTAGTTGAGGTCGGCCGGCGTGCCGCCGTGCTCGACGGTGTAGTCGTAGATCATCTGGTCGATCTGGTTGGTGGTCATGCCTGCGGCGATATGCTCGCCCACATAATCGAGCACGCCCACGTTGATGGCGGCCGAGCGCTTGATGCCCTCGATATCGGCGGGCGTCTTGTAGAGCGTGCGGGGCAGAACCTCCCAGCCCTCTTCCCACAAGCGCTCGAGGCGCTCATCGAAGGTGCTATGGCATTTCTTATATTTTTTGCCGCTGCCGCACCAGCAAGCGTCGTTGCGGCCGGGCACGGGTCCTTTGTCAAACATGGCTAACTTCCTTTCATCCGCAGCTAGTATAGCCCACCCACGCGTCTATAAAAGTTGCGGTGATATAGTTCCGATTTAAGCGGTTTAACAGCACAAATAGGAACTATATCACCGCAACTGATGGGGCGGGATGGCGGGCACTGGCTGCTGCGTGGTTTTGCTAGTAGCTCACCTGGCAGGGGATGCCGAGGGCGCGCACGCGTGCGGCGATCGTGTCGAGTGCCTCGGGCGCTGCTTTGGCAAGGCCGGCGACCGGTGTCTCGCGCGCCACCGTGTAGATGGTCGTCTCCTGCGGGCGAATGCGCTCGAGCGCCGCGAGCCAAGGGCCGACGTACTCCTCGCCGGTGTTATCGAGAGACTTGCCCCGGTACTCGCCGCTCAAAAACATCGTTTGGATAATAACGTGACCGTCAAAGCTCGCGAACGTTTCGATCTGGTGCTCTACATCGTAGGGGCCAACGGGCTGGTCGAGCAGCTGGATAAATGCCGGGTCGACGGTATCGAGCTTAAGAATGTTGTCGTCGACCATCATGAGCGCGTCGTGCACCTCGGGGCGGTCGGCGCGCGTACCGTTGGAGAGCACGGCGATCTTGGAGTTTGGGGCAAGCTCGTCGCGCAGCGCGACGGCGCCGGCAATGGCCTGCGGAAACTCCGGTGCGGCGGTGGGCTCGCCGTTGCCTGCGAAGGTGATCACATCGGGGAGTTCGCCCTCGGCTGCCATCTCGCGCAGCTTTGCCTCGAGCGTGTCGAGTACCATGGCAGCTGTGTTGTACGGCTCATGGCAGGGGCGCTCGGCGTTGAGGCCGTTTTCGCAGTAAATGCAGTCGAACGTGCAGATCTTACCGCTGGCCGGCATCATGTTGACGCCGAGCGAGAGGCCAAGGCGACGGCTGCGAACAGGCCCAAAGATGGGGCTGGCATTCAAAAACGTAGACATAGGCATATGCTCCTCAAGACAATTGTGCCTAAGCATAGCATCGGCTCCAAAGCAAGGTGCGGGCTCTTGCTTTACAAGTTTCGTTTTTTCACGTCGCCCATGATGCCGTCCCATGAAAAGCCTCGGGTCGGGTACAGTTAATCTGTTAACAAGGCGTAAGGCAATGCGGGTCCATCCAACCGCACTGACGTGCAACTGGATGAGCATTGATGACGGGGGCACAACATGGATTTTACGGTCGAGAATGCGGGCACCACGATTGCCTGTCGCGAATATGCCGGCCCGGATGTGTCGCCTGATACTCCTGCCTTGGTGTGCGTGCACGGCGCTTGTGTCGACGGCACATTTTTCGACGGAATCGCTTGTGAGCTCAGCCGCAACTACCGCGTCATTGCCTACGACCGTCGCGGCTGTGGTGACAGCGGCGAAGCGGCAGACGGCAGCTATGATCTTGCCGCTCAGGCCGCCGACCTGCAGGCCGTGATCGAACACGTTGGCGCTCCGACAAATGTGCTTGCGCACAGCGCCGGTACGTTGGTGGCGCTGGAGCTTCTTCGCGCCGAACCCCATCTCGTCGCCCGCGCGATTCTGCATGAGCCGGCTGTGTCGGCCGAAGGCGTCGGCATGGGCGCGGCTCCGGTTTTGCTCGATATGATTGCAGCTGGAAAGGTTTCAAGGGCGCTCCGTCTTTTCTTGGGAGCCCTCGGCGACTTGGACCCCGAGGCTCCTGGGACGACCGAGGCGGAAGCCAAACATGCTCTGCGCAATGGTCGTTGCTTTATGGCGAACGAATATGGAACAAATATGACATATGCTCCCGACTGGGATCGCGCCCGCGCGTCAAAGGCGGTGTCGGCCGTGTTTTTGGGTGAGCTTTCGGTCGGTACGCCCCGCGAGGCTGGTACGCGAGCGACTGCCGAATATCTCGATTGTCCTCTCGTGACGATCCCGGGCGCGCATAACGGTCTGCGCGATCGCCCCGTTACGGCGGCAAACGCCGTTCGCGATGTCTTGGAGCGTTAGCACGCTCGATGACCTGCGGGGAGGAGGACTGCTAGCGTTTCGTCATTGTTAACGAATGCGCCCATAACCGTGCGCTCGCGGCTCCATTACCGCTATTTGCCAGGTCATAAAAATGTAACGATAATCGCGCGTTTGCCTGTAGTTGTCAGATGTTACCCTTGTACCATTTGATATGCGCCGTTGCCGTGCGTAACGATAGAAAGGGCCCCATATGCTCAATAATCACGAGGTCAATCTAACCGACGAGGAGGCTGCCGCCGAGGTCGCCCGCGTCGCGAAGACCTACCCCGTGGTGCGTTTGCTGTCGGCCGATCAGATTAAGAGCGAGCCTAACTGCTTGCTCGCTGGCGATCGCTGCCCTTGTCTGCGTCAGTCGAGTCTTGAGGCCTTGGCAGACTCCGATGAGGTGTCGGAGCAGCTGCTCAATGATGGTATTGAGTACCGCGCCCGTCTGCGCCCTCTAAAGGTCGAGGGCGAGCCTCACGTCCTGCTGATGGTGCGTCCGATTGATGGGCAAGAGGCCGCAGAAGAGGACCTTGTCTACACCGACGTGCTGACGAGTGCGTGCAATCGCCGATATTACGAGGAAAAGCTCCGTAGCGCGCGCATGAAGGCCGGCGTTGCGGTAATCGACCTTGATGATTTTAGGGTCTTCAACGATACGTGTGGCCATCATGCTGGCGACCTTGCACTCGGTGCTGTGGCGACAGCCATACGCAGCGGAATTCGTTCGACTGACGAGCTTGTGCGCTATGGCTGCGACAAGTTTGTGACCGTCATGCCCAATATTCCCTCCGATGACTTCGCCCGCCGCCTGCATCAGGTATCCGATGCCGTTCATGCCACGGTTATTCCGGGGCATGAGTACGTGAGCTTGACGGCATGTGTCGGTGGCGTTCGCATTCATGGCGAGACGGTCGACGAGGGCGTTGGCCGCGCTGTCCAGTTACTGAGCCGCGCTAAGGCAAAGCCCGGTACGGTCGTGACCGATTCCGATTCCATCGAGGCCTTCCAAAGCGAAAAGCCATTGGTGCTTATCGTCGATGACTCCGAGATGAACCGAGCCATTCTCAACGAGATGCTCAAGGACGAGTATTGCATCCTCGAGGCCGATAACGGTCGTACGGCGCTCAATATGGTCGACCGCTATGGCGATAAGTTGTTGCTCGTGCTGCTGGATATTGTGATGCCGGGCATAAGCGGCGTTGAGGTGCTGGCCGACCTGTCGCGCCGATCGGGTGTCGACAATCTGCCTGTCATCATGATTTCGAGCGAAGATTCCGATGATATGGTTCTGCGCGCGTACGAGCTGGGCGCCTCGGACTATATCAGCCGTCCGTTTGACTCCCGTGTCGTGCGCCGCCGTGTAAGCAATACCATCCGCCTATACGCCAAGCAGCGCCGCCTGACGAACCTGCTGTCCCAGCAGTACAACGAGCGCGTCAAGAACAGTCGCATGCTCATCGACATCATGGCCGGCGTCATGGAGCTCCGCAATGGCGAGAGCGGCAGGCACGTTACGAACATCGAGAAGCTGACCGAGCTGCTGCTTGGCTGCCTGGTCCACCGTAGCGACAGCATCTCCCTCGGCAACGAGGAGCGCTCCACGATCGCCCTGGCTTCGGCACTGCACGATATCGGCAAGATGTCGATTGACGATGCGATTCTCAACAAGCCCGGGCGCCTCACGCCCGAGGAGTTCGAGATTATGAAGACGCATACCACGATCGGCGCCGACATGCTGCATGAGCTGGGCCGCCATCACGCCGGCAATGCGCTTATAGAATATGCGTACCAGATTGCGCGCTGGCATCACGAGCGCTGGGACGGCAAAGGTTATCCCGACGGCCTTAAGGGCAGCGATATTCCCATCGCCGCACAGGTGGTGTCGGTGGCTGACGTGTACGATGCGCTGACGAGCGTGCGCGTGTACAAGGACGCTATCCCGCACAAGGAGGCGATCCAGATGATTCTGGACGGTAAGTGCGGTACCTTTAACCCGCTGCTGCTCGATTGCTTGCTCGAGGTGCAAGACCAAATTGCCGAGACGTTGGCACGCCCCGCTGACGTCGTTGCGTTTCCCACGATTTAGTTTGACCAAAGGAGTTTTTAACCCATGATTTCCATGCGTGAGGCGTATGAGAAGATCGGCGCCAATTATGATGACGCTTGCACTCGGCTGATGGGCGAGGAGATGCTTGCCCGTTTTGCCCTCAAGTTTTTGGATGACGAGAGTATGGACAAGCTGGAGGCTGCCATGGCGGCAGGAGACGCCAAGGCAGCGTTTATGGCGGCGCACACGCTCAAGGGCGTGAGCCAGAACTTGGGATTCGATAATCTGTACGAGCCGGCGGTCGTGGTGACCGAAGCGCTGCGCGGTGCCGATACTGTTGACGGCGCTCGCGAAGGAATGCATGCGCTGCAGCAGCAATATGCGGCCACGATGTCGGCCCTGCGCGAGGCGGCTACATAAGAGCTTGCAAGCTTTGATGACTATGAGAGTGGATAATCCCCCGTTTTAGGCCCGGTGGCGGCCTCAAAGTGGGAGATTATCCACTCTCGTTCGGTAAGTGTCCAAAAATTCACTCTCGCGCACTGGCGGGGCTTTCCGCATGCAATCCATATCGTTGTTCGATAAACTATTCCGATAACGATAGATTCGATGAGGGTGAGTGTATGTCCAACAGCGTTCAGCGTATGGCCAAGGCGGGCGAGACTGTAAGGAAGCTTGGCTTTTGCATGGCGGTCGTTTTTGCGGGAATGCTCATCGCTTTTGCCGCGTTGGTTGTTTACGTGATCTGGTATACGGTTGCAAACGTTGTTTCTGTCGATTCTTTCGGTGTCGTGACGCTTCTCGATGGCGGGAGCATCGTTATCCCAAGCGGGCTGTGCCTGGCACTCGTCGTGGGTGTTTCGCTTATCGTTTTGTGCGGAATCAGCCATAACATCTCTCGGGGCGTCTCGCCCTTTACCAAGGCGCATGTGCGGCTTATCCGTGTTCTTGCACTTGCCTTTGCTGTTAACGCCGTGGTTTCGTTTGTTGGTGCCTATGAATCGGTCAATCTCACCATTGGCGGACTGGAGCTTTACATCGTGCCTCATTCCTTCGTTATTGAGATTTGCCAAGGCGCTACCTTTGATGCGGGGTCGTTTATCGGCGCAGTTGTCTGTCTGTTTATCTCGGCGATCTGGAGTTATGCCTCGCTGCTCCAAGAGCAGTCTGACGAGCTTGTGTAGGAGGAAACATGAGCTATCTCATCATCGAGCTTGAGACGCAGCTGCTTAAGACCGGAAAGACCAGCTCTGATCTGATTCGTGCCACGGGGCATACTCCGGCTAATATTTCTAAGCTAAGAAACGGAAAAATTAAAGCTATTCGTCTTAAGACGCTTCTTGAAATCTGTGATGAGCTTGATTGTCAACCGGGAGATATTATTCAGCGCGTGAGCGAGAAAGAGCTCGAGGAACTTATTGTCGAGCGCGCGAAGAATGCCGTGAGGCAGATGCGGGATGGCAGAGGCAATGAGGCGTCGCTTCCGACATCGGTCTTCGCTGTCGATTTGAGCGACGAGTAGCTTAAGGCGAACAACTAAAACGAAATATCAGCGTGAAGGAACCCGTGTCTAACACGGATTCCGTCTTTTAGATTATCTTGACAAATATGAGTTATCGAAAAACAATAATAAGAATGGAAAACGATAAAAGAAAGGAGGAACGATATGAGCTGGATTGTCAAACCAAGTTATGTGGACCCCGGTGGTGGGTGCAACGGTTACTGCAAGAAATTCTGTGGAGCACGCGTCTGCACTAAGAACTGCAGTAAAAACAACTGCGTTGTTTATTTCTAGCAGTTGTGGCTGTTGCCAGGCGAGAGTCTGGCAACAGCGGTTTTGCTACCAAGCAGAACGGGAGGCCAATGAACGCATCAGCGATAAAACTATCAAAGGTGTCAAAGCGCTATGGAAAACGGCGTGTGTTGCATGACGTTTCCTTCGAGGTGAATCAATCTGAGCTTTGCGCCCTTGTTGGTGCAAACGGGGCGGGCAAAAGCACGCTTATCAAAATAGTGCTGGGCCTCTGTGAGCCATCGTCGGGGAGCGTGGAGCTCTTTGGAGGCAAGTCGAAAAAAGAGCTTGGTCTGATGCGGACGCGTGTCGGCTATGTGCCAGATTCCAGCGGAGCATACCAATCTCTCAGCGCGATTGAGAATCTTCAAATTCGATGTGCGGAATGGGGGCTTGATGGGAATCGTGAGATTCCTCGCGTTTTGAGCTTAGTCGGGCTGGACGTCGATGAAAAAAAGAGCGTAAGCAGTTTTTCTTTGGGAATGAAACGGCGGCTGGATATAGCTACGGCTTTGTTGGGTGACACTGACGTACTAATTTTCGATGAGCCGGCAAATGGATTGGACCCGCTGGGCATCGAGAGTATATGGGCCCTTATCGGCCGATTGAATCGAGAACAGGGTAAGACCATGCTCATCTCTAGCCATGATTTGGATGAGTTGGCATCGGTTGCAACAAGTTGCGTGTTTATTCATGACGGTGAACTGCTGAAAAAGGAATCGATGGATGTCATAAGGGATGAGGCGTCGTCCCTAAAAGAGTATTACAGGCGCTTGATGAAGGCGGTCTCGCTATGAAGCGGGCGATTCATCCCATAAAGGCAGATATGATGCGTCTGCACAGGATGTTTCCGGCGAAGTTTGGTCTTGCGCTTATGCTGGCGTTCGGCCTTCTCTTCGGTGTCTTTCTAAAAAACGGAACAACGTTGCTCGCCTTTGGCAATAGCGTTTTTGGGGAGGATATTGGCTTCTGCTGGAATGTAATCGATCCTTCTGCACCCGATGAATCCCTTGTGCGCAGCGCTTTTGCCGGCACATCCCTGTTCGTTCCACTCATCGTTTGTCTGGTGATTTTGCAGGAGCGCGGCTATGAAGAGGGATACCGAATTTCTATGGCAAGAGGTCTCGCCCGCTTTAATGGCGCTCTAGCACATGCATTTTCGTCTGCTTTCATAATTGGCGCAGCATATAGTGCGCTTTGCCTTCTTCTTTTTGCCATAGCCGTAACACGTGGAGGGCAAAACTACGTGCATGGCATGCTGGCTGCATTTTTGCCTGCAATGATAGTCAACGCCGTATTGGTGATATCGGTTGCGCTGGAGACGGTGACCATCTATCGGATTACGGGCAGCGCTGTATTGAGCGGGGCCGTGGTGATAGTTGGATTTGTCATGAGCTTGACGCTCTACGGAACTTACCTTCAGACGCCCATACCGTCCTTGCGATGGATCTTCTTTCTTCCGGGGCCGTACCTTGGAGTCGGATGTGCCCTTGGGTATAGCGATATGGGGCAGCTGACGCTTCTGGGATATGGCGCGGCAGCCAGCTGTCTATCGGTATTGATTTACGCTCTCGTGAACTTTCGTGCTGGGGGTGTGCTCAATGGCTCGTCAGACTAGAAGATTCCTTCATTCAGAATTGAAGCATGCGAGCAAATGGACGTACGCCTTAATCCTGGTAATTTATGCGTGCATGGTGGTATTGCAGATTAATTCTTTCCCGATGTGGTTCTGTAGCCTCCGTGAGAACAGTTTCTTGGGCTTTTTCCCAGACCCGACGCTTCGGCTATCGGCAGAGGATGTCCTTCTATTTGGTAATGCAGAGGTTTTTCGCGGCCTGCTGTTCAACGTAGCCCCGTTGGCTCATGCATTGTTCTTTCCGTTCATCGCGGCTTGCATTGTGCCGCGCTTTGTCAGCTCGGGCTTTGTCGAGGAACCATGGGGGCTGTCGGAGGCACGAGGAGGGAAGCGGGCGTGCGCTATCGTTGCGCGAGTGGTGCTGTCTTCTTTTGCCCTTTTGGGCGCGTTTATCCTGTCGAGTGTCGTTTTGTACTGTCTTAACTGCGCGATCGTTTTGGATGCTCAGCAGTATTTCAACCTGTATGTATTTTGCTATCGACTTGTTCTTGCTGCCGCTGCCTGCCTTGCATGCGTGGTTTCTTGTGTAATCGTTGTTTCCTATTTTGGGTCCGGCTTCGGTCCGATTGGCATGCTGTTACTTGTCAACGTCGTAGCGATCTACATACAGCTCGGGGCCAATTCCATGCTTCCGCTTCCAGCCTCGATGCTCATGTGGATTTGCGGCGTGACCCCGTTGGGGAATGGTCAATGCATCTCGATTTTAATTGACTGCCTAATAAACGTAGCAAGCGTTTTTGCCATTTGCTTTACCGTCGACCGATTACGGTCGAAATTTCTTTGATTGTTTGTGAGGGATAATCATATGAAGCCGTCTCAATACAACTTGATTGAAAACCACAGCGAAAGAACGCTGGTGATGAATTCAAAGACTGGCGCAATCCTTTCGTTGGATAAACAACATGCAGAAAGTATGTGCCGCATGGTATCGGGAACCGAATGTGAGCCAGATGAATTGCGCGAAGCGTTGCTTCAAGGAGGAATGCTGTTAGAAGATGATCGTGACGAAAAAGAGTAAATGAAGGCGATGGGCCATCTTGCTCGATTTTCCAATCGCTCTCTAGGCTTGACGATAGCCCCGACATTGGAGTGCAACTTCTGTTGCCCATACTGTTATGAAAAAGGACAACGCAAAACGACAATGACTCCGGAGGTTGAAGACCGGCTTGTCTCATTCGTAAAGGAGCGTTCACGGGGGCTGAGCGAGCTTGAGATCGGTTGGTATGGTGGAGAGCCGTTGTTGCAAGTCGATAGAATTCAGCGGCTTACAGAGCGTATAAAGGCGATCCTTAATCCAGAGTGCTCCTATTCGGCATCCATCGTTACAAATGGATATCTTCTGACGCCAGAAGTGGCCGAGACTCTCGCGGCTTGTGACGTCAAGATGGCTCAAATAACCTTGGACGGGTCTCGAAAGGACCACGATTCTCGGCGGTTCTTGCGGAACGGACAGCCGACGTACGATGCGATTCTAGACAACGTTTCTAAAGTCACGCATCTGTTGGATATTTCCATCAGGTGCAATGTCGATGCCCATAACATTGTCGGTGCTGGCGATTTGCTGGATGCACTCGAGGAAAAGGGCCTTAAAAACAAGGTTGGATTCTATCTGGCGCCTGTCGACAATATTAACGATACGTGCCCAAGTGACAGTAGTTGTTTTTCGATGGAGGCGTTTTCTCAGGAAGAGCTGGACTTTTATAGTCATGCAGTTGATAGGGGGTTCTATGTTGACCTGACGGTGCGCTTTAATCCGGCTATATGTGGCGCCGTTTGTGCAGGGTCGTTTGTAGTGGATCCGGAGGGCTATCTTTATAAATGTTGGGACGAAATCGGGATGCGTGAACGCTGCGTCGGCACGCTTGCCGAAGGGCCGAGGATGAATGCTCAGCTGGTCCAATGGCTAAACTATGAGCCGAGCGATCATGAGTGTGAAGAGTGTTTTGCCTATCCCTCATGCATGGGAGGTTGCCCTAATCACGCTCTTCATGGAGGGTCAAAACAGTGCGTATCTCAAAGGTATCAGGTGCGCCAACGAATGATTTTGACCGAGAAGGCTCAGCGATTGCTTTCGGAACTGGATTCAGCTCATGTTTAATCTCTGCGCAAGAACAATAATTAAGAATCCAAAGTATATAACCTATCTTCTAATGTGCCTGCTCTCGCTTGTGGTTGGTCTCGCAATTCCTTTTCTGACGGGACAACTGGTCAACAACTTTGTCGGTGTCGCGCGAGATGGGGAAAGCGCAATCGCCATCGGCGCTGAGATAGCAGCGCTGGGTATCGTACGAGCCGGTTTGAATTGCGCCAGCGAACTGGTCTATGTCGACTTACAGACACATGTGGGATTTGCATTGAATGAAGAGGTGATAAGTCACGTTCAAAGGCTACCTCGGTCCTTCTTTATTAATTTCGATGCCTCATATTACAATCAGCAGATTAATCATGACGCTAACGATTTGGTGATATTTGTTATAAACGCAAGTGTCCAAAGTGTGAGCAATATAGTGACGTTGCTTGTGGTGTTTGTTGTCCTGGCGACCATAAACGGTCACCTGGCAATGCTGTGCATGGCTCTTGGCATAATAAGTGGCGCGGTCTATTCGCTTTTCAAAAAGTGTTTGTTCGCAAGAAGTTTTGAGGCTCAAGAGCAGGAGGCTCGATTCTTTTCCGATCTGGAGAAGCAGCTTAGCAGCGCACAATTTATCCGCAGGCATGTTCTATTCGAATTTTTTAAGCAAAGGCTCGAGCACTCTTTTGCAGAGCTATATCGTTGCGTTTATCAGAACCAGCAAATTAATGCGACCTTTACGTTTGCCAATGCTGTCGTCACGTCTTTGGCGCAGGGTGGAATCTTGATTCTGGGTGCAAAGGAAGTTCTCGACGGCAATTTGCTGCCCGGCTATCTTATGACGGCGCTAAGCTATTACTCCTATTATTCTTCGGCTATTGAATTCTTCCTTGCGTTGGGCAAGGACTATCAAACGTCAAGGGTATCCTACGAGCGTTTGCGTCGGTTGCTGGACATGCCCGAGGACTCAAACGGGACCATTATCCTCTCTGATGTTTACGAGGTGAACTGTTCCGAGCTGTCATATAGCTATCCGGGGTCTGTAAAGACCGCGTTCAGGGACATTCGGGCTTCTTTAGAAAAAGGAAAGGTATACGGAATCGTTGGGCCGAACGGTTCCGGTAAGAGCACGCTGCTGGATGTGATAAGCGGTTGCGATCCAGAAAACTGCAAGGGGGATATTTGGATTAACAACAAGCCCTTGGGCTCTCTGGACCGCTATGCGCTGCGGAAGCGCAATATCGGGATTACGGAGCAGGAGCCGCCCCTGACCGAGGGGTCGATACGGGACAATTTAATTCTTTGCTGCAGAAGCACTGAAGAGCGTGACCTTGAGAGCCTCATTGAGAGAATGGGGCTTAAAAAGATGGTCGATTCAAGTGGTGGACTTGATGTCGAGCTGGACGATAAGCAGAACAACATTTCAGGAGGAGAGAAGCAAAAAATAGCGATTATTCGCCAATTGCTGAAAAACCCGGACGTGATGATGTTTGATGAGCCGACATCTGCACTCGACAGCCAAAGCAAGCAGGCGTTTATCGAAATCCTTAAGGAAAGAAAGGGGCGACATATCACAGTCATCGCTACGCACGACCCTGTGCTCATTTCGGCATGCGATGAAGTGATTGAAATTGCCTGACGGGTTAGTGGACCGAGCATATCAAATTCAGGGGCGGGCACCGTAGCTGGTGTCCGCCCCCTGACATGGAATGATTTAGCCTCTGTGCTTTGCGAGCTAGCGAGCCTGCTTTACCTTAGCTGCTGCCTCGACAAACGACTTCCACAGGTTAAAGTCGGTCTCGAGCGTCTGCCAGGTGTACTCGGGATGCCATTGCACGCCCAGACAGAACGGCTGGCCTTCGACTTCGATGCACTCGGGAACGCCGTCGGTTGCCTTGGCGACCAAGCGCGTGCTCTTACCCAGACGATCGACGCAGCAGTGGTGTGCGGAGTTGGTCTGGATCAGCCTGTGCCCGCCAACCGCGCGCTCCAGCAGCGAGCCCGGCACGACCTCGACAGGATGCACAGGGTCGTTGAGCACGTGGGTATGGCGCCACTGCGTGCGGCCCTCGCGCGCGCCCAGGCTCGGCACGTCCATGCACAGGGTGCCGCCGGTGGCGACGTTGAGCAGTTGCGTGCCGCGGCAGGTGGTAAAGAGCGGCTTTTTGGCACGGAGCACCTCGCTGACCAGCTTAAACTCAAAACTATCGCGGATCTCGCAGCAGAGGGTGGGGTCGTAGGGTCGATCATCGCCCCAACGTTTGGGATTGACATCGGGGCCGCCGGGAATGGCGATGCCGTCGGCGATATCGACGTAATGACGGATGACCTCAATGTCCTCGGTGATGGACATCTGCAGCGGCAGACCGCCGGCGGCAAGAATGGCGTCGACAAATACGCTCGCAATCTCCTCGTTGGGGGAGAGCGTCTCGCTCAAATAGGGCTTCGCTTCTTCCCAGCGTGGTGCTACCAGGATAAGCGGGCGGTCAGCGGGATCGACGTCGACGTGCGGAGTGTAGGACGATGAGGTGCGGGTTCCGATCATGGGTGCGGCTTTCGAATCCGGGTGGACATGGCACAGGGGTGGCGCGGGACAAACGTTACTGATGAATTTGCCCGCGTGGCAATTGGGCTAGTGGCCCTTAATGGAGTTGAGGAAGTCCTGGGCGCGCTTGGTCTGGGGGTGGTCGAAGAACTCGTCGGGTGTGCCGGTTTCCACGATCTGGCCGTCGGCCATAAACACGACGCGGTCGGCCACGCGGCGGGCGAAGTTCATCTCGTGCGTGATGACGATCATCGTCATGCCCTGCTGGGCCAGACGGACCATGACCTCGAGCACCTCGTTGATCATTTCGGGGTCAAGGGCGCTCGTGGGCTCGTCAAAAAGCATGGCCTTGGGTTGCATGGCAAGCGAACGTGCGATGGCTACACGCTGTTGCTGGCCGCCCGAGAGCTGTGCGGGCACCTTATCGGCCTGCTCGGCAACGCCCACGCGGCCCAGCAGGTCCATGGCGCGCTCACGAGCTTCCTCCTTGGAGACGCCCAGCACATCGACCGGTCCCAGCATGACGTTCTGCAGTACGGTCATATGTGCAAACAGGTTGAACTGCTGAAATACCATGCCCAGCTCGGCACGCATGCGGGCAAGATCCTTGCCTTCCTGCGGCAGGGGCTCGCCCTCGATGAGGATTTCGCCCGAGTCGATGGTTTCCAGGCGGTTGATGGTTCGGCACATGGTCGACTTGCCCGAGCCCGAGGGTCCGATCACAACGACGACCTCGCCGCGGTCGACCGAGAGATTGATGTCGTTGAGAACGTGCAGATCGCCGTAGTGCTTATCGACGTGCCTGAGCTCGATCAGCGGCTGATTGCCGGTGGAAGAGGTGCTCTGTGCCATGGTGCTCGGCTCCTTATGACTCGAAATGGTAAAGTGTTAGCGGATGATGGTCGCGCCGGTCTTGTGCGAAACGTAGACAGCGGCCTTGTTGATCGCGACGTTGATGAGGATGTAGATGACCGCGATAACCAGGTAGACCGACACGAGGGCGTCGTAGTTGGTAATGAGCACGCGGGCGTTTTGCATGAGGTCGGGGTAGCTCACCACGTAGGCCACGGTGGTGTCTTTGACTACGACCACGAGCTGCGAAATCAACGACGGAATGATAAACCGGATAGCCTGCGGCAACACGATTTTAAAGGTGATTTTAGCTTTGGAGAGACCGAGTGCCTGGGCGGCCTCGACCTGGCCGCGCGGCACGGCGTTGACGCCGGCACGGAAGATCTCGGCAAGTACGCCAGCTGCAGCGAGCGCGACGGGAAGCGTGAGCATCCAAAACGACGGCAGCGCGATCTTGTACTGGGGCAGCACCAAAAAGAAGAAGTAGATGAACAACAGGCTCGGTACGCCGCGGAAGAAATCGGTGAGCACGCGGCAGACCAGCTGCAGCGGCTTAATGTCGCTGGTACGGCCGAGCATAAGGGCTAAGCCCAGCACCAGCGCGATGGCGCCAGCGGTGAGTGCGACTTTAACGGTGCCCTCAAAGCCGGCAAGCAGGAACTTCCAGGTGGTGAGGTGCGTAAAGAAAAACCAATAGTGAACCGAAAGCTGGCCGGTCACATAAAAGCGCTGCAACACGAGGGCGACGAGCACGGCGACGGCAACAAGCGAGATGGCGGTGCCGATGCGAATCTTGGCGCGCATCTTGGGGCCGGGAGCCTCGTAGAGCGCATCGCGCATGGTGAGCGCGGAGGTGGAGTGCTTGCTCATCGGAGGATCCTCACCTTCTTATCGATGTAGTTGCCAATGTGGCTCACCACAAAGGCCGTGCCCAGGTAGCCGAGCGCCGAGATAAAGAACGCGGCGACGCCGCCGAGCGAGCGCGTGTTGATGTAGCTCACCACGCCGGTGAGCTCCTGCGGTTGCAACGGCACCTGACTGCCGAGCGCGGTGGTGAGCATGACGGCGATAAAGAGGTTGGTCATGGGCAACACGCTCGAGCGCAGCGCCTGCGGAATCACGATCTTGGCGAGGATACGGCTGAAGCTCATGCCGAGCGAACGTGCGGCTTCGACCTGACCGACGCCGACGGTGTTGATGCCGCTCATAAAGTTCTCGGAGCCAAAGGCCGAGCCCAAAAGAACCGTGGCGACGATAACGCAGGTGCGGTAGGGTAGGACGACCTTGAGCGGCGGCAGCGCATAGACGACGATGATGAGCAGTGCGATGCCGGGGATGTTACGGAAGACCTGGACATACAGGTCGCCAAAGACGCGCAGCGGCTTGAGCGGCGACACGCGCATCACGGTGACGGCGACGGCCAGCACCATGGCGATGGCAAACGACTCAAGCGTCATGCCCCAGGTTGCTAGCAGCGCGTCGATATAGTTCTGGCCATAGAGCGACCAGAGCTCGGAGAGACTCATGCGGACCTCCCGCCGATAAGGAAAGGGGCTCCCGTGTGTACGGAAGCCCCGACAACTCAGTGAGGAAACAGTTTACCGCAATAAAGCGCATCATGCGTTTCCGTATGGTTTCGCAGCGGCCGTTACCAGGCTCGCTGCCTAGGCGCCGATCTCGGGCAGCTCGGGAACATTGGTGTCGCCCGTACGGTCGCCGATGCAGATCTGCCACAGCTCGGTCCAGGTGCCGTCGTCCTCGATCTTCTTAAGGAAGTCGTTAACGAAGGCGACGCCGTCGGAATCGAGCGGCAGACCGATGCCATAGGGCTCCTTGCTGCCGAAGGGCTTGCCGGCAATCTTGTACTTGCCGGGCTCGCGGACCAGGGCGCTCTGCTGCATGTTGTTGTCGATGACGTAGGCGTCAACACGACCCTGCTGGAGTGCCTGGCGGGCCTCCTCGTCGGTCTTGAACTCCTGCTGGCTGGCCTTGGGGGCGAACTCCTCCAGGATGGCAGGGCCGTTGGAGCCGGACTGGACGGCGACGTTCTTGTCGGCCAGGTCGTCGACGCTCTTGATGTCGTCGTTATCGGCGAGCACCAGGATGGCCTGCTGGGTGTAGTAGTAGGGGCCGGCGAAGGAGACGAGCTTCTTGCGCTCGTCGGTAATGGTGTAGGTGGCAAAGACAGCGTCGACCTGGCCGTTCTGCAGGACAGACTCGCGCGTGTCCGAGGTCACCTGGGTGATCTCGACCTTGTTCTCGCCCAGAATGTAGTTGGACAGGAGCTGTGCGATACCGGCGTCGAAGCCGCGGGTCTGACCGTCTTTCTCGTTGAGGAGGGAGAAGAGCGTGGAGGTCTGAACGCCACCGATCTTAAAGACGCCGGCGTCCTTAACGGCCGTGGCCCAGGTGCTGGCGGCGATGGCGTCGTCATCGGCCTTGGGGCCGTTGTCGACGAGCTTGTCGAATGCCTTGGCGTCGAGCGTGGCGGAAACTTCGGTATCCTTGGAGCTCTTGGAGGAGCCGGCGGCGGAACCCTTGTCGGCCTCGGCGCTGGTGTCGGAGCAGCCGGCAAGACCAAGGCCGGCGACGGTTGCGAAGGTGGCGGCAACGAAGCCGCGGCGGTCGAGAACGACCTGCTGGGAGAGGTTCTTGCTCATGGTAGAACACCTTTCTCAATAAAATCCCTAGCGGTTGAGTAGAGTTATACCCTATCCGGCTCAAATGGGTCAACACGAAATAACTCAGAAACATACTTGTCTTATGGGTAATTCTACCTACCAAAAAGGGACAGGTTTATTTTGGTAGGCTTTATCTGGGCAAACGTTGATTATTACAGCTAAGAAAGCGTTTTGCGGGCGGCCGGTCTCGTTGTTTTGTCTCAATCTGTAACAGGTAGACGAGGAAATGGGTTCTAGCTGTTACAGATCGAGATTATCTCTTCAGGGGGATTCGAATGTCTCGATCTGTAACATCTGGACGGACAAAAGGTCTCTAGCTGTTACAGATTGAGACAAAGGTCTGGGACTAAGATGTCTTATCTAGATCTGTAACATCTGGACGAGGATTTATCCTCTAGATGTTACAGATTGAGATAATCGCGCCGCGAAAATAAAAACCTTCGCAGGGGTGCTTCCCTTGCGGAGGTTTTTTACTCGTTGAGAAGCCTTGCGGCTTCGGCGGCCATGTTCTCGACCGTCATGCCGTTCTGCGCGAGCAGTTCGTTGGGGTCGTAGCGGTCGGGGAAGCCCTTGGCGATGCCGAAGGTGCGCGTGCGCAACGGCGTGCATGCTAGATAACATGCCACGCGCTCACCCCAGCCGCCGTCCAAGATGCCGTCCTCGAGGGTGATGACAACGCGATGCTCGGCGGCAAGGCTGTCGAGGAACTCGCGGTCGAGCTCGGTTGCAAAGCGCGGGTTGACGAGTGTGGCCTCGATACCGTACTCGGCAGTCAGACGGTTTGCCACGCGCTCGCCCAGCTCAAAGAAATCGCCGAGCGCGAGTACGGCAACGTCGCGACCCTGGCGCATCACGTTGTAGCGAACGACGCTGTAGCCGGTGCCCTCGGCGGGCGCCAGATCGGGGCGGCTTACCAAGCCGATGCCCGGTACGCGGATTGCCACGGGATGCTCGCGGTGGTTGAGCGACCAGCTCAGCATGGACAGGTATTCCTCCATGCAGGCCGGCGCTAGGTAGCGCATGTTGGGAAGTCCGCCCAGCATGGAAATATCAAAGAACGAAAGGTGCGTCTCGGACGTGGTGCCAAAGATCGACGCGCCAAACACCAGGATGGTTGCAGAGGCGTCGTTGAGGCACAGGTCGTGCCACAGCTCGTCGTAGGCGCGCTGCAAAAACGTGCCGTACACACCAAAGACTGGCTTGGCGCCCGAGCGTGCAAGCGCGGTGGCAAAGGTCACGGCGTGCTCCTCGGCAATGCCCACGTCGACAAACTGCTTGCCTGCCGCGGCGCGAAGCTCGGGTGTAAAGCCCATGATGTAGGGCGTGGCGGCCGTGATGCCCACGACCTGCGGATCGCGCTCGATGGCGGCGCTGAGCGCCTCGCCCGTAATATCGGCATAGGTGCGCGGTGCGGGCTCGCTCGGGTGGCCCGGGCAAAGTTTGCGGCCGGTTGCCATATCGAAGGGCCCCACATGATGCCAGTGCTCGGGGTCGCTCTGGGCTGGCTCAAAGCCCTTGCCCTTGGCGGTGGAGACATGCAGCACGATGGGATGATCGATATCGCGCAGCTCCTGCAGCGTATCGACCAGCGCTTGGACATCGTTACCGGCGTCCAGGTAGCGATAGTCGAGCCCCAGCGCGCGGAAAACGTTGCGCTCACAGGTGCCGTTGCTGGCGCGCAGCTCGGCCAGATTGCGATAGAGGCCACCGTGGTTTTCGGCGATGGACTGGTCGTTATCGTTGACGATGATGATCAGGTTGCTGTCGAGCTCGGCGGCATTGTTAAAGCCCTCAAACGCCAGGCCGCCCGAAAGCGAACCGTCGCCAATAACGGTAATGACGTTATACGTGTCACCCGCCAGGTCGCGCGCGTGGGCAAGGCCGCAGCCCAAGCTCACCGAGGTCGAGGTATGCCCTATGGCAAACAGGTCGTGCTCGGACTCGTCGGGATTGGCAAAGCCAGAAGCCTCACCATAACGCTCCGGATCGATATAAGTGTACGCGCGCCCGGTCAGCGCCTTGTGGGCGTAGGTCTGGTGCGAAACGTCAAAGACAATCTTGTCGATAGGGGAGTTAAACACGCGATGAAGCGCAACCGTAAGCTCAACGACGCCCAGGTTGGGGGCAACGTGTCCGCCGACAGCGGCGGAGCTTTCGAGGATGGCGTGGCGAATCTCGCCGCAGAGCAGCGGAAGCTCGGCGCGGTCGAGAGCCTTGACGTCCTCGGGCGTTGTCGTTTGCGTAAGCAGCATCGTTGTGGGTTACTCCATGCGAATCGAGCGCCGGCGCTCCCTCGGCCGACACAATTGCACAAGACAGTCTCGCACATTTTGGCGTTTGATATGTGACGGCGGCGCGGTAATTCGCCAACTGGTGGGGCAAAACGTTTTGTCCGATGCCATACTGATGTGTTCCATGATGTTTTTATCGATTGTGCACAGGCCGTGGCTTGCCGCCGTGAGCCGCTGGAAGGAGGCAGCATGTCCGATGCCGTTCGTGCCGAGAAAATCGCGTGCGAAGTAGACCATGCTGCCCGTCAACTGGCGCAGGCGGGCCGTCTGGACCTGACGCGCGAGTTTATCCAGCATGGCGACGTGACGGTCTATGCACATGTGACCTCGGTGGCACGGGCAAGTCTGTCCTTTGCCGAGCACTTGGGCCGTGCTGGCATTTCGATCGACCGTGCCTCGCTGCTGCGCGGAGCCTTGTTACACGATTACTTTCTCTATGACTGGCACGATCCCGATCCGAGCCATCGCCTGCACGGATTTCGGCATCCGTTTTTTGCCCTGGCGCGTGCCGAGGAAGATTTTGAGCTGACGTCTCGTGAGCGGAATATTATCGTACGCCATATGTTTCCGCTGGTGCCGGTGCCGCCGACGTGTCGTGAGGCATGGATTGTGTGCCTGGCGGATAAATGGTGTGCTCTGCGTGAGACGGTCGCCGGTCGTCTGCGGCGCAAGGACGAGACAGACGATAGCGTGAGTAAAGCATCGAGCGAAAAGAGGAGAGGGTAGACGGTGGGGACCGCGATTGATATGGCGTTTGGCGGTGCGACGCTTGCCGCCTGCCCACTCTCGGCACTGGTGCTCTCGTTTGCCTTTTACGGGTTTTGCGGTTGGGCATGGGAGTCGACAGTATGCGCCATGCTCAATCACGGACGATTTGCCAACAGTGGCTTTTTGCTGGGGCCGTGTTGTCCTATCTATGGTGTGGGCGGCATTGCCTGCTGGCTGCTGTTGCGCGGGATTCCGGATGCCTCGAGCCAGTTTGTCGCTGCAGCGCTCGTATGCAGCGTGATCGAGTACAGCGTAGGCGTGCTGTTGGAAAAAACAACGGGCGCTCGCTTTTGGGATTACTCGCACCTGCCGTTTAACCTGCACGGACGCATCTGTCTGTACTGGGCCTGCGCGTTTGGCTTGGGTGCGTTGTGTATTTGCCGTTTAGTGGAGCCGGCATTGCTGGGGCTGCTTGGCCATCTGCCGGTGCTGATTGTGCGGCTGTCCGCCTTTATCGTCGCGGTCGCGATGATGGTCGACGCGGTGTGCTCGTTGGCGAGTTGGCGGCGTCTGTCTGATCAGCTGGAGCGCGTCCGGGCCGACCTTGCCGACCGCATTAACGAGTCGCTTGCCGATGCGTCCGACTCTATGCTCGAACGTATTCCCGATTCGGCGATCGGCTCGGTGGCACAGACGCATATCCGCAGCCGTGCCGTTAACGCGTGGCTGGCCGAGCTGGGCGACGCCGCGCTCGATGCCCTGCGCGAGAAGGCTTCGATGCCGACGTTTATCGCGGATGGTGCTCGCGGCCTGGCGCTTGCCGCCCGCCGCGTGGCCGATGCCGCGCCGAACATGCCGCGTCCGTCGCTCAGTCGTCGCCTTGCCGGCAAGCGCATGAGCCGTCCGGTGCCAAGCGTGTCACTCAGTCGTCGTGACCTGCGCTTTTTCAATGCCTTCCCGCGTCTGCGCATCAATCGCTACGAAGGTGTCATTCGAGCAACTAATCTCCGCGACCGCGCTCACGAGCTGTTTCGGCGCTAGCCGGGACGGGTGTGCTTGCGGCCCCTTGCTCGCGTATTTCCCATTGGTTTCGCGTCCGTTGCTGCGCCGTTTCCAAGATTGCGGCAGCATTTCCATTCGACAACGCCGCGTTTAACAACGCTGTATCTGGTCTACACCAGTTGCCCCTCGGCCGCATTATGGGCGCCGACAACGTTTATGCGATCAAGGGGGAGCGAATGTACGATACGGGATCGACAACGTTTATGCTCATCTGCACCATGCTCGTGTTTTTAATGACACCGGGTCTGGCGTTTTTCTATGGCGGCCTGTCCAGGCGCAAAAATGTCATCAACACCATGCTTATGTGCTTTGGCGCCATTGGTCTGGTTGGTGTGCTGTGGATTGTTGCCGGCTGGTCGCTGGCCTACGGCGGCGACGGTTCCAGCCCGCTTATTGGAGGCCTTGACCAGCTGCTGTGCCTGCCGGTGCTCAACCAGGTGCTGCAGGCGGCTGAGGGCAATGCCGCGGACGGTGCCGTCTATCCTCAGATTATCAACATCGCCTTTCAGATGGCATTTGCCATGATTACTGCCGCTATCGTCACGGGCAGCCTAGCCGGCCGCGTTAAGTTTGGTGCCATGACGGCTTTCCTGGGCATTTGGCTGCTTGTGGTCTATGCGCCGCTCGCCCACATGGTCTGGGGCGGCGAGGGCTCCTTTATCGGCGACATCATCGGCGCACTCGACTTTGCCGGCGGCGACGTGGTACACATTTCGTCCGGTCTCACGGGCCTGATTCTCTGCTTAATGCTCGGCCGTCGTCGCGGTTTTGGCATGGTGAGCTACCGTCCGCATAACGTGCCGTTTGTGGCGTTGGGCGCCGGGCTGCTTTGGTTTGGCTGGTTTGGCTTTAACGGCGGCAGCGAGTTTAAGGCCGACGCCGTGGCCGCGCTTGCCATCCTCAACACCGTGACGGCCAGCGCGGCGGGCATGGTCTCGTGGCTTGCCGTCGAGCGCGTGCATACCGGCCGCCCCACGCTGGTGGGTGCCAGCACCGGTCTGGTTGCGGGCCTTGTGGTGGTCACGCCTGGTGCGGGTTTTGTCGAGCCGTGGGCGGCGCTGGTCATGGGCCTGATCGTCTCGCCTGTCTGCTACCTGGCCATCAGCCATCTCAAGACCAAGTTTGGCTACGACGATGCACTCGACGCGTTTGGCTGCCACGGCATCGGCGGCATCTTGGGCGGCGTGCTCACGGGGCTGTTCTGCGTGCCGGAGCTCTCATGGACCGGTAAGGGCGGCCTGTTCTACACGGGCGACGTGTCGCTGCTCATCTCGCAGATTTTGGGCATTGTGGTGACGGTTGCTATTGTGCTGGTGCTCGATTTGGTGATCGCCGCAGTGGTCAAGGCGCTGTTCCACGGCAGCCTGCGTGTGGACGAGGCCGACGAGGCGCTGGGCCTGGATGCGAGTCAGCACGGCGAGAGCGCGTATCCCTCGTTCTCCGGACTTGACTAGCGGCACGGCTTTCCCAGGCACCCGACCTTGCCCCTCAAACCGTCGCTTGCGTACCGAAGTACGCGGCGCTCCTCTTTCGGAGCAATCTCGGGCACCTGGAAAACCCGTGCCATGTGAAGGACAATCAATTTCTTTTATTGAAGAGAGGAATTCACTATGAAGAAGATTACGGCGATCGTTCGTGCCGAGAAGCTTGAGGTTCTTAAAGACGCGCTGTTTGCTGCTGATGTTCGTGGTATGACCATCAACCAAGTGCAGGGCTGCGGCGCGCAGCATGGCTGGAAGGAATACGTGCGCGGCAACGAGTTGCTTGTCAACACGATCCCTAAGGTGCAGTTCACGCTCATTTGCGCCGATGAGCATGTCGACGGAATTGTCGAGATTATCTGCAATGCTGCTCGCACCGGTGCCGTTGGAGACGGCAAGATCTGGGTCGAGCCGGTCGAGGAAGTTATCCGCATCCGCACCGGCGAACACGGCCCCGCCGCGGTGTAGAATCGACTGCCTGCCATCCGCAACGTTAAAATACTGCAATGAGGCACAAGACTTGCGTTGCGGATGGACAGATTATGGGGCGTAATAAATATCCCGAGGAGACGGTCGCGAAGATTCTCGACGCGGCGCTGGAGCTATTCTGCGCACAGGGTTATGAGGGGACGAGCATTCAAGATATCGTCGACCGCCTCGATGGCATGACCAAGGGCGCTGTCTATCATCACTTTAAGAGTAAAGAAGAGATTTTCAACGCCGCATTTGATCGGGCAATGGCTCCGATTGTTGAGCGCCGCCGCTCAACGCTTGGTATCGGTAATATGAACGGAGCCCAAAAGCTCAAGCGGCTGTACGCGCCCGAGTCCGTCGTTCCACAAATTGAGCTATGGGCACGCATACATCCTGCGGCGGATCCGGTAAAAAGCTCGCGTCTACTGGCGATGCAGTACCAGGGCTCGTTTGACGAATCGGCCGATGGCTGTCTTTTGCCAGTGATCGAGGAGGGCATCGCCGACGGCTCCATTGCGTGCGAATGCCCTCGCGAAGCGGCGGAGGCCGTATCGTTGTTGGCGAATCTTTGGTTGCTGCCATTGTTCCGTCCGCTTGAATCCAAGGACCGAATGCTCGCTCGCGCTCAATGTTTGGCGCAGATGGCTGCCGCGGTGGGACTTGATTTGGGGGAAGAAGTGCTTCAGACAACGGCGCAGATTTGGGACGTATGGGACCGCGCCGGGTGGTAATATAGATACTGACGGTATGTAATTGATTTGTAAGGGTAGCCACGGCTGCCCTTTTCAAGTCATTAAATACATACTAACGGTATGTATAGGGGATAGGCTTATGGCTGAAATGCGGAGGAGTAGCGTCTCGTTGGCGCAAAAAACAGTGCGATCTATCAGGCTTTTCGGTCTTCTTGTTGCACAGCTGTGCGCGTATTCGATGTTGTCGGCACTGTGCTTTGCGTGCCCGCTTTACTTGTTCGATTGCAGCGGCTCGTCAACGTTATATGGTGCCGTCGCGGCGATAGCGTTCGTGCCGGGCGTGCTTGCGACTCCGGCTGGCGGAATCTTGGCGGATCGTGGGAGACATCGCGGGGTTCTTGTGATGCTCGGCATTGTTCTGATGGCTGCATCGCTGTTGTTTATCCCTATGAAGCGTTCGCTGCCTCTTGCCGTTGTCGTGGCAGCAATGCTTTGCGTCCAATATGGCATCCAATCGCTGCTGAAACCGATGCTTCAAATTGAGACGGTGCACATGATGGGCCAAGAAAAAGTTGAGCGTGCCACAGCGTTGGTCTCGCAGGTAACCATGGCGAGCAATATCTTGGGGCCTGTAGTCGGGACGGCAGTCTATGGGTGCTTTGGTATCGATGCTCTATGCGAAACCGCGGCGTTGACGTTTGCGATGTCAGCCCTGCTGTTCGGGGGCACACTCAAGCGATATGCCTCATTTGGAATGACAGGAGACAGTACGACTTGCTCGACATGCCGAAGCGATTTCCGGGAGTCGATTCGGTACCTGGTTCAAAACGCATCATTGCTCGTTGTGTTTTTGCTTGCGGCTATTTTGAACCTTGCGTTAGTTGGGTTAACGATTGGTGCTCCCATTGTTGTTTCAAAGCATCTCGGAATACAGTCATCCTTTGTTGGGATTATTGAGGTGGCTATGGGCTTGGGCGGTCTTGTCGGCAGTGGTTTGGTCGGTATTTGGCCGCATCGTTTTTCCTTCAAGGGCATATGTCGATATGTTGCGATGATCTGTTTTGGAGTCGTACCGATTATTGTCACGCTACTGAGCGGTCCTGATGAATTTGCGTTTACCGCGCTTGCGGCCGGCTCGGCATGGGTCATGGCGTGGGCAAGCATTACATCGGTTGAAATCGTTTCATTTGTTCAGCGGTCAGCGCCAAAGGAACTCTGCGGAAAAGTGCTGGCATTCGTTTATATGATGCTTTCCTGTGCAACGCCTATTGGCCAATTGGTTTACGGGCTCGCATATGATCGATGGGCTCCGGCGATTGTATTCGCAGGAATGTTGGCGGTACTGACGTTGACTACGGTGCAGTTTTATCGGCTGAAAAGTCGCTTGTGGCAATTGTCTTAAGGCGCAGGGACACCGTGGATTTGCGGAAGCATTGTCCCGCCGCGCCGGGACGCCATTGTCTGGGCATGCCTCACCTTCGTCTACAATATCGTGCAGACGAAGGAGAGGCATGCCCATGATCAAGATGTTTGCGAGTGACTTAGACGGAACGCTGCTGAACGCCCTGCACGAGGCGGATGGGACCATCCGCCGTGCCATTCGCGAGCTGACCGAGGCTGGCTTGCATGTGGTTCCCGCGACCGGGCGCTCGACGTTGCCAATCGGCGAGCATGGCTTTACGGGGCTGGCACTCGACGCCTGTTGCTCCAACGGATCCATCGTGCGCAACAGCCATGGCGAGGTGCTCAAGACCTGGACCATCGACCCTCAGATTACCGAGGAGCTGCTCAAGGAGTTTCCGGATATCTGTTTTGACTGCTCCACGCCCGATGGCATGTTTTCGAGCGGATCGTTTGAGATGCACCAGGCGGGCTTTAAAAAGGACAGTCCTATCAAGCGCATCGTGATGCGCGGCATGCGTGCGCGTGGCGGGTATCACGAGGAGCAGTATTTCGACCAGTCGATCGGCGATATCTTGCGTCACGATGTGTGCAAGATCAACTGCCGCGTGACCTCGCTCGAGCTGGAGCGCGACCTTAAGGCATATTTGGCCGAGCGCTCGGACCGCGTGGTCAACGCGCCGTTCGATCCGGTGATGTTCGAGATCACGGACGTGGCGTGCAACAAGGGTGAGAGCGTGGCCTGGTTGGCGGGCTACTACGGTATTGCCGAGGACGAGGTCGCGGTCTATGGCGACGGTGGCAACGATATCGCCATGCTCAAGCGTTTCCGTCACAGTTACGCGACCAAAAACGCTAGTGATGCAGCCAAGGCCGCCGCGAGTGCGACCATCGGCAGCTGCATGGTCCACGCCGTCCCCAAACACATGCTCGCCACCATGCGCAAGCAGAATTCCCGCACCGTCATCGAATAATGTGGCAAAGGGGCAGCGCCTTTGTCACATTCTAGAGTTCTCAATTAGCCAGTGCTCGTATGCGCGCTGCATGACCTCGGTTTTATCGGCTTTTTTGCGGCAGCCCTTCTGCTCCTCGATGGCCAGCTCATAGGCGTCGCTCTGCTCAAAAGCGCTGGTATCCCAAGCACCGTGTTCAATGCGAGCCCATGTGGCATCGATGAGCTGCTCGAGTTCGGCAATGTTATCGGCGTTGGCGGTTGTCGCGAACGGCGGGCGGAGCTCGCCCGTTGTCTTGTCGGGTTCTACATAGTAGTCGCCCATGGAAGTGACGGTGTAGCCATAAAACTCGGGTGACGCTTCGACCAGCAGTTTGTAGAACTTGAGCTGACGATGGTAGCCTGCAGGGACTTCTTTGCCAAAGCCAGTCTTGTAGTCGACGATCTGCACCGTTTTAGCTACATCGTCAACGAGGAGCAGGTCCAGAAAACCAAAGAGTGGAGTTCCACCGGCAGTTAGACACTGCATGTTCGCTTCCGTGATACAACGACAGCCGCGTACGTGCTCGACAAGCCAAGGGACAAACGTATGACAAATGCGTTCGAAGCGCTCCGAATAGCGACGGACGTCCTCGGGGGTAAAATCGAGCCACGAAATCTGCTGGCGATACTTGGCCTCAATTGTCTCAATTGCCGCCTCGCCATCCGTCGCCATCCGATTAACGATGTCTTCGAACATCGCGTGAACGATAGTGCCGAATTCGGTTTGGATCGTGGGCGCCGTGGGCAGACGCACAATCTGCTTCTCGGGGAAGTGCTGGCTATTTGCACACCCAGGCTCGTAGGTCACAAAGTTGTTGAGTGCCGTGGCAGAGAGGTGTTTTACGTCGGTGTGAGGCTCCAAAAGCGCACGGAGCTCGGGCGTATCAAACACGTAGTTGTCGCGCCATTCGGTTTCGATGGCGGCACTGAGCTGGTCCGCTTCAGCAGAAACCTCGCAAGAGTCGATAAGCCCCGTGAGCTCCTGCAGCGCCGATCCGCCGGCGCGGTACAGCTCGAGGTGTCGCTTAGCGCGTGTGATGGCTACAAACAGCAGACGGCGCGCATCGTCGTCATCCTTTTCGTCGCGAATAAGCAGGTTGGACGGGTACAGGCTCATGCCGCCAGCACCTTTGTGCCAGGTGGAGTCGTCGGCGTCGAGCAGGTAGACGCAATCGAACTGCAGACCTTTCGAGCTGTGAGCGCTAGTAAGGCGAACGGCTCCCGGTGTGCCAAGATCGATCGATGCGTCGATGCTCACGCCAAACTTTTGCGCGGCGTCGAGTTTGTCGACAATATCGGGCAGGCGAAGCGTGCGTCCCATGCGGCGCGCGTCGCCCATTTCACCCTCAGCAAAGGCGAGTAGGGAGCGGATGCCGGCATTGAATTCGGCGGCGCCCAGCGGATCCTGTTTTTTATGATCCTGATAATAGTCAAGGCTGCGTTTGGCAATCTTAAAGAGCAACGCTCTGACCGGGGAGGCGCCGGCCTCGGCCGCCCGCTGCATAAGATCGTCGTGCAGCTCTTTGACGTGGGTGCTATCGCTCTCACGCATGGCGGCCATCCAGTCACCATGGTGCTCACGCTTGGCGTTGAGCGCAAACGCCACGGATGACGGATGGTCGCCGCCTAGCTCGGTGGCGCAAATGATTTGGGGGAGATAGCTGCAGGCGAGCTCCTTCTGCCCGCGAGCAAGCGCGGTAACGCAGCGCAACAGTGCCAGCATCGTCTGCATACGCTCGGAAGCAAAGAGATTCTGCCGCTCGCGATACGAAAAGGGCACCTTCTCCTTAACGAGGAAGGGAATCAGCGAGCGCAAGGCGGCGTGCTTGGCAGAGATGACTGCAATTCCTTCATTGGGATCTTCGCATTCATCGAGATAGTGATCATCAAGCCGCTGCTTAATGCTCGCGGCGACAGCGGCGTATTCCTCGGCTTTGCCGGCGTAGACGTTCTCGCTAAAGCCGACCTGATCACCCTGAGGCTTGGAGGCTTCGATTGACTTATTCGAGCTGGCGTCGAGGCGATATTCAATTTGCCGTGCGATAGCTTGACCAAGCTCAACGATGGCGGGCGTGGAGCGATAGTTGGTCTTGAGCACGATGCTCCGGGGCGAAAACTCGGCCGCAAACTGGTTGGCACATTCGATCGTGGCGCCCTGAAAACGCATGATGGCCTGATCGTCATCGCCAACGGCCATGATATTGGGCGCATCAACGCCGTCGCAGAGCAGCTCGATGATGCGCATCTGGGCACCATTGGTGTCCTGGAACTCGTCAACTTGGATATAGGTATAGGTGTCCTGGAGCACTTGGCGCAACGCGTCATTGTGTTCGACGGCGTCGACAAAATCGCCGATCATATCGTCGTAGTCGTAGAGATGGTGCTGGTCAAGCTCGCTCTGGTAGCTACGCGCGACGTCGCAAGCGGTCTTAAGTCGCTCGCTCTGCTCCGCAATCTTAAAGGTGCGTCCCTGGGAGTTGCTGCCTCCAAAGAAGGCATCGCGCACCTTGGTGTATCCCGAGGATTTGCCCTTCTCATCGATGAGCTCGGTGCGGCGAACGGTATCGCGCAGCGCAAGAATATAGGGCACATACGTGCCGGCAGGGCATTCGACCGGGTGGGTGAGCGCTGTGGGCGCCATGGCGCAGACACGCTCGACCTCTTCCTCGAAGCGTTCTGCCAACGCGGCGCTTGCCCTTTCGCAGGCGAGCGTAAGCAGCTCGGAATGCTCGGTGAGCCAGGCAGCGGCGTCGATATTCTGCTGCGCGATGGCGCCCAGCGTGTCGTAGTCCACGCCACTGCGTTTGATCTTGGAGACAAAGCCAATCATCTTGCCGATGTTTTGCGCGGGCATATCGGGCGACCCTCCGCCCAAGGGCGACCCAAAGGGCAGCGATTTGAGCAACCGATCAAAAATCTCTTGCTGGTGAAGGCTGGTAACAAGTGTGTCGGTCGCGGGGCGTGTGAAGTACTCGGGATAGCGCGACCTGATGCTGCTTGCAAATCCGTGAAACGTACTGACTTCGATGCCGTAGGCGTCGCGCCCAATGAGCTCAATCAGGCGCTTGCGCATGGCTTCCGCGCCCGCCTCGGTATAGGTAAGGCAGAGGATGTTGCGCGGGGCGACATCGCACTTGGCCAGGATGTTCGCCGCGCGCAGGCTCAGTAGCTGCGTCTTGCCGGTGCCGGGACCGGCAATGACGAGCAGCGGGCCATCTAGGCATTCGACGGCCTCGCGCTGTTCGGGGTTCAGGTTCTTAAACGATTCATCGAATTTGTGGGTCGTAGCCATGAAATATTACCTGTCTTCCTGGTAAAGTGCCCGAGTGTCGTCGAGATATTTGAGATACGTATCGATGACGCTTTGGGGCTGAACGATCTTAATGAAGGTGCTGAGTTGCAGCAGCCAGCCAAAGAACTGCGGCGACAGCGGGGCTTTGACAGTTGCTAACAGGCGCCCATCCTGGTTTTCAAACACAACGGCGTCGAGCCCGAACTTGTCGATGAGCGGATTCATCGCACGGTCATCGAGTTCCAGCACCACGGTGGTCTTATTGGCTGCAAATACGCCGAATGATGGAGAGACGTGATCTTCGAGCACATAGCCGGCAATGCGCGGATCTTTGGTCGCGGACTCTTCGGACACCGCAACGTCGAGCATACGATCGACGCGATAAGGCGTGAACGGCTGATGGCCCGAGCCGGCGTTGGCCCATTTATCTCTAAACCCAATCATGTAATAGAGTTCGTCGGAGTAGATAAGGCGCACGGGTGTGAGCTCGTAGGTCTTTCCGTCATGATTAAGGGCCTTTTGCTTAACGGCGTCGTAGTGGAAGTAACGAAACCGAATCTTGCGTTTTTCGCGCATAGCCTGCTGAATCAAGTCGATATTGTGCAGAGCATCGGAGTTTTGCATCTTTACGCGCGAAGGCACGTCGACGCGCTTGTGCATCAGCTCGCGTTCGCCCAGGCTGGCGAGGCTCTGCAGCTTACCGATGAGGTGGTCGGTCAACTCATCGGTCAAAAATGGCGAACTCTGCACGGCGTCAACAAGCATGATGAGCTCTTGCAGGTCGAGTGGGCGTGAGACCAGCGCCCATTCCTTGCCGCCACGCTGGTCAACATCGAGCCCAAAGTCGCGAAGCGTTTGCAGATCGCGATAGATAGCCTTTCGTTCGGCCTCGAGATCGTGATAGGCGAGCTCCTCGATGATCTGCTGCGTTGTGAGCCCGTGCGCGCTGTCGGTCTTTTCCATCAAGGTTTTAAGCAGGAACAGAAGCCTGAGCTTTTGATTTGGTCTGTTCGCCACGTTGTCTCCTTTCGCCGGCAGGGTAACAGCCGAAGATGCAAAACAAGACCCGTTATTGGGACTCATTGTAGCTCGCGCGACCGTAGTATTCGCAGCAATAAGAGCTCGAATAGGGCGAAAGGTGGTTAAACGGAAATCGGCGGTTTGGCTGGCTGGTGTGACATGCGCTCTATTGGCTTGGGGCCGGTTCCGGTTTACAAGGATCAGAACAGGAGAAATGCGATGGCAGACATCAAAGTCTTTGCCGAGAATCTTGAGGGTTCAACCAAGGAGCAGATCGAGGAGATTTCCAGCTGCCCGGCGTTTGAAGGCGCCAAGATCCGCATCATGCCCGATGCCCATAAGGGCAAGGGCTGCGTGATTGGCTTTACGGCAAACTTGGGCGACAAGGTGATTCCCAACCTGGTGGGGGTCGACATCGGATGCGGGATGTACTGTGTGCCGCTTGCGGAAACCATCGCGCGCGACGATCTCATTCAGTTCAATCGCGATGTGAAGCGCGCGGTGCCCACGGGCTTTAGCCTTCATCGCGATCCTGCCTGCGTACTCGCAGACTTTGACATGGAGTCGCGTGATTGGCTGCAGGATAAACGCAAGGTTGAGCGCTCCATGGGTACGTTGGGCGGTGGCAACCACTTCATTGAACTCGACGAGGACGAGGATGGGTGCCAATATCTGGTCGTGCACACCGGCTCGCGCAACATGGGCAAGCAGACGGCGGAGCATCATCAGGCGCTGGCGCAGAAGACGTGCACGGCAGATATTCCCGACGAGCTTAAGTATCTTGAGGGTGATCTTTCTGCCGAGTATCTCGTCGATATGCATAACTGCCAGCGCTTTTCGAATCAGAACCGCAAGTCGATTGTCGCGCAGATTGTTGAGCGTACGGGAATTCGACTCGACGGAGACGGCTTTACCACCATGCACAACTACATCTCGGAAGGCGGCATGATTCGCAAGGGCGCCATTAGCGCTCATGCGGGAGAGATGGTGCTGATTCCGTTTAATATGCGCGACGGTGCCGTTATTGCACGCGGCAAGGGAAACGAGGACTGGAACTGCTCGGCGCCGCACGGGACGGGTCGTGCGATGAGTCGCACAAAAGCGTTCCAAACGCTCGATACCAGGTCGTTCGTTAACGAGATGCGCGATGCCGGCATCTACTGTCCGAGCGCATGCGAGACGACGCTCGATGAGTCGCCCGAAGCGTATAAGCCTGCGGATGATGTGCTGAGACTCATGGACCCGACGGTCGATGTTATTCACCGACTCAAGCCGATTTGGAATTTTAAGGCTACTGGTAAGCGCGGCAGGCGTTAGGAGGGTTGCGATGACGCTAAAGATGGGCTCCAGGGACGACCGAATTGGCCGAACTGTGAGATGGGCGAGATGATGAGCTTCCCGGGCGTGATGCCGCCGACAGATGCGAGCCAGCGTGGTTGGATTCGTGAAGAACGGGGCGATGACGGCTTTGACATAAGCCGTTTCCATAATCGACTGACTTCCGGGCTCGATCATGCCATGGAAACATCGGTGTTCGAGGTTCTGCAGGTATTGAAGACTGGTACGCCTGTTGATGACATCCTGGGCGGTGGTATTGGACTCGGCAAGCTTAGCGTGATTGGCGGCGCGCATGAAGACGTTTCGAACGTGCTGGCACACGCGGTGCTGCGCCTGAGTGAGCAGTGCGCCGTGCTTTACGTGCCGATTCGGGAGCGTGAAGAGGATGCGATTGCCCGGCTGATTCGAGCCGAGATGGGGGCCAAGGTGCCGAAAGATCTTGAGGAACAACAGGTTGAGACGGACCGCGCAACGATGCGGATCAAGCAGCGCAGCCTGGGCATCTTTGTCGAAGATAACATGACCATAGACCTTTTAACGAGTTGGCTGCTCGGCGACCAGGCGTGGAATAGGGCGGTGCTAAAGGACGTCGTAGTCGTAATCGACGGACTCGAAATGCTCGACGACAACCGCCCGATAAATGCAATCCTGCGCGACCTGCGCAACATGCTCGGCCCAACATCCGCCATTCTGGCAGGTTGCTTTGCGGCAGAGGGCAGAAAGGACGATGTGGCATTCGCCGAGACTCATTGCAACGCAGATGTTCTGGTCCGCATAAGTACCGATTGCACGGAACCTTCCTGCACAAAAGTCATCGGTTGAGGCCATAGCCAATAACAACTGCTCGGCCAGCAGTGCGTCTACCAGCAGAAAATGACCGCCCAACAGCCAAAGAGAAACTACTGGGCGGGTCAAGAATTATCATCAATATTAGGCGTTATGTTCTGTCGGCGGTATGTCTGAACAGCTCTGGGAAGGAGTTCACATGAGTCGTCAAGAAATGTTTTTTAATCCGGTGATGGAAGAGGTCAATGGCGTAAATAAAATGGTAATGCCTTACGTGAAAGATGCGGAGCGAACGGCTAACCCATATCAGTTTGACCTGGACCAGAACGGCGTGCCTCTTTTTACGGATAAAAACATCGCCTTTGTTAACGGCATGGTTGAGAACGATTCGAATTACAACCAGACGGACAAAGATGAACTTTGCAAAATATTCGAAGGCATGTTTGTTGGCAACGCGGATCATCGAATGGCGTGTATAGGAAGAGCGGTTTACGAAATCGACAATGAAAACTCGACCCGTTTAACTGCTGTTGGCCTGTATAAAATCGACGACCTTATGAAAAAGCTAAATTTGAAACCGGTTGAGATGACAGAGCCCGATGATGATGAAGAGAAAAAGACGATTGATGACGGTGAAAAGAAAAAGACAATAACTGGTGGTGTACTTTTTACGTCTCAGATTATTGCCGGCATTGAGAATCTCAAGGAGCGATTAAGCGTAGGCGACGATCGGCTTGTCTTCGAAATTTCACATGCCTCGACAACCTACCTGAATGAGGCTCATGTGGCAGATGCTAACAAGATTAATTTCTCGTTTGCCACAAAGTTTTGCCATTGGACTTGTCAGTATTTGGAGTTGGGCGATAAGTATTGCATTTACGATAATGTCGTCGCCAGTGTTCTCCCATATTTTGTGGATAACTATGCGAGCGGGGAGCTGGCTAGCTGGGACTGTTGCAGGATGAAAAAGATTAAGCGGGGCAAGGGCGGGCAAGAACTCGTAAGCACAATCGAGAATTACAAAAAAGATGATGATGGATATACCAAATATAGGAACTTGTACGATGCCGTTCTCGAGGGTATCAATAAATGGCGCTCTGAAAACAATCAGAACGGCGAAATTGGCTACCGTGAAGTTGACCGGTTAATTTGGTATTACTTCAAGGGTGCAAGCGGCAAGCGTGTAAAGCAGGCTTTGGCTTCAATCGATTATTAGGGGTGCTAGCAAATATTGCATGAAATAGTCCTCGTCCCACCTTTTGGGCGAGGACTATTTGTTCGTTTGGATATCGAGGCTATTTTCTGGCAGAATGCCTCGAAGGTTCTGGCCTGAGATGCGGATGACCTTGGTATGCCTCCCCCGAGCCGCGCGTGGCTCGGGCCTCCATCGATGGGGTACTGCGAATGCTGCGTTGCCGGAAGAGCTGGTGTCGTCACTGTTTGCCGCCTTTGAAGCTCCGCCCAAATGATTCATCATCGAGCGCGATGCCGATATATGTCTAGCCAAATCGGCTCTTCCTCTTTGCTGCTGGCGCACTCTTCTAGCAGGTTATCTATCTGATTCAGTTCAATCGCTTGCAAGGTCGCGCATGCTTCCGGCAAGGGCTGCGTTACTTTCTTCGCTCTAAACACGGGCGACAGCATCAAGTTCGTATGTGCCCATCCGGCAAAGCAGCTGCCGTAGGGGATAGAGCCACATCTGATCTGCCCATCGCCATCGGGATACAGACAGTCCAATTTCGAGTTTGCTACCAGGCAATAACAAGGTCCTGGCGCCCATGGTCGGCAGTCGATTTCAAGAATGTCTCCCTTTTTGTACGGTGTGGGTAGGTCAACGTACGCCCCCTTGAACCACGGGCCAAAGATTCCACCCACGATGCAATCGAGCACCTCGCCGCATTCGCCCTCTTCTTCCCTGCAGATGTACTGGATTTCGCCGGAGACGTTTGCGTAGTAAGTGTAGTCTGGCTGTAGAAAGCCGTCGTATGGATATGAACAGCTCGGGTCGTTGGCAAGGTTGAACAGCTCGATCATCCAGTATGAGGACGATAGATCTGTCATTTCGCTCCACTTGTCCGCGTATGCCTTCATTGCCGTAAGGGCGGCCTGCCACGATGCTACGGGGAAGGAGCCATGCGTGATGGCGGATCCCACTTCGTTGTCGACAAAGCTAATTTCGCTAATAAGCAGCACTTTCCTGTTTCCGTCGACGGCCTTTAGCGCGTTCAGGCAGTCATCGATGTAGTCGATACAAATTTCTGGTCCGTACCAATCAAAGGTTTCGTTTGACGAGCCTCGCTCGGCAGCAACCAGCCTGCCGAGCATCTCCCGTTTGTGGTTGATTTCTATCGACGCGCCACCAATGATTTGCGTGTAATGATCACCACTCAGGAGCTGCGGATTATGCAGCAAATGCTCTCGCAGCTCCGGAGATTCGATGAGGTTGATTTTTTCTTCGTGCACGATAGCCTCCGAGTTGTTGGTGCGACTTCTTGTGGATTCGGACATGGTGGCCTTTATTCAAATAGCTGCGGGTACTTCTCCTTGAGCGGTGCCTGATCCAGACGTAGCTCATCCAGGTTGCGCTTTGCCTTGGACTCCATCCTTATGGTGCCGATAAACGCGATGAGTGAGTCGACATACAGGTCGCCGCGCAGGTAGGCCTGGGCGGCGATTAAAATTCGCTGCTCGTCTTCGAGTGGTTTGCGATAGTACTCAAGATTTAGGTAGAGCGGGTCTGGCTCGCCGATGTAGAGGGGAAACGTCTCGTTGTAGGTAATCGAGCAGCCAGCGGCACGCATGTTGCTGATATCCCCTGCATGGCGATAGTGCTCGAGGCGCTGCTGTGCATGATCAAGCCATTCGTCGGAACGGTCTGCCTGCCGAAGCTCTGCCTCAAGCTTTGTCCGGTCCCACGTGGGCAGATCGAGCAACGTGAACGGCTCACGGGCACTGCTTTGCGGCGTCCAGACGATATCGCCGGTGTGGAACGGCGTGGGGATATCGACCCAGATGAACTCGAATGCGATCTCCCAATCGTTCTCAACGGGGCCGGCGGAAGGACAATAGACGGAAAGGGCCTCGCCTTTACCGTTCACCATGAGCCAATCTTCCCGGTGATGTTCTTCGTCGGTATCGAGCGGGCACCGGGTGATGCGTACGCGTGCCTCTGGACGGATCGCCAGTTCATCATCACCGCGCAATGCCTCGGCACATTTCTCATAACAGCTGAATGGCGCGCCGAAGGCCCCACAAAGTTGCCCGTCGGGCACAATCTCCTCTTCATACTGATAAACGTAGCCCGTCCCACTCGCAAACGCATCGACGCACCGCTTGTTGTAATCGATTGTCCAGCGCAAAAAAGCATGGAAATCGGGGATGGCCGGCCTCCCAAGACCGGCATGGGTTGCCTCCAGCGAACAATTGGGCATGGTTCGGGCGATCTCCTGCCAAGCTTCGCATTTCTGATCGAGCGTGGCGGTCTTCGAAAACCAAACCAGATATGCTGCCTCGATGGTGCTGGGCTGGAAGTCGATACTGCGCAGATGCTCCCGAATGTCCCGGGAGTCGACAAAATCCAAGATGTTCATGGCTAGCTCCTCTTTGTTTCGAATCGCTCCAGCGGGGTTATCGCATCATCGAACAGCTCCGGATAGCAGCTCTTGAGCCTGCCGTCTTCCCTTTCAAACCACTCGACTTTTTTCTTGACCAGCGCCTGCAGCTCGTAAAGGCTCGATAGCGCAATAAGTGAGTCAAGACCCAGATTGCCGTCGAGATATGCCCGCACGCCGTACAGAATTCTCGCCTCCGGCTTGAGCGGGGTACGGCAGTATTCCATATCGAGAAGAAAACAACTCGGCTCTCCGATATAGACGGGGTACTCCAGGGGATATTCAATCTGACAGCCGTAGGCGTACATGTCGCTCGTATCGCCATTTTGCCGATGGTGCCTGAGCAGGTCGTCGGCCTTTTTTGCGGCGCATTCCCTGTAGGTGGAAGGCGGAAGCTCATCCATGACCCGCTTCGTGGTCCATGTCTGCATATTGAGAAGCAGCATGGGGTCGCCAGGGTCGCCGTGACGACAAATGATGTCGCCGGCGTGGAATGGCGTCGGGATGCCAAACCACATCAGCTCAAAGGCAAAAGTGGGGTCTTCTCCCTCGCGTTCCTTGTCGATGCAGCGCAGCTGGCAGTCCATGATTTCGCCTTTTGCGTTGAGCATGAGCCTGTCGGCGGCATAGTAGTCTTCGTCCGGATCGATCGGGCGGCGCGTTATTTCAATCGAGATAGGATTCTCCTCCTCAAGCTCATTCCAGATTGCCTCGAAACATTTTTCGTAGCTGGTGTAGGGGCCATAATTGCACCCGCTCTCATGGGGACTTCCCGTCTTGTCCTCAAAGAAATACATGTGCTTGCCAGGCTGTTTGAACCGGGCGATTTTCTTGCGCTCCCATCTGATGACGTCGCGAAGAAAGACATGGAAGTTGGGGATATTGAACGTGCCGTATCGCCTGTTCATCGCACAATTGGGCATGTTGTTGATAATCTTTTGCCAGCCCTTGATCTTCTGCCGTAGCGCCTTTTCGTTCGAACGGGCAACAATGAATGCCGCCTCGGACGTGGTGAACTCGTAGCCGATGTCCTTTAAGTGTTCCTTGATGTCGGGTGAGTCGAGAAACTCGAGAATGTCCGAACGTATGGCGTTGACGCCGGCGCCGGCCGATGTGCGGTATGGCTGCAGGCAGTCGTGTACGACCGATCCGTCCGACCATTGTTTGCCGTAGCTGGGGTCATCGTGCAGCTTTTTCGAGAGCTCGAGCATAAAGGAGCAATCATCGGGCAATTCGCCGGTATAACGTTCGGCGGTATAGAGGGCAGAGGGCGTGAAGTCGTCGAGGAAGCCGTCCGTGAAATCCCTCAAGCGGAGATTGCCTTCCTCAACGCCGTAGATTTTGCTCGGATAGGCGCACCAAACCTGGCCTTTGAACGAACTATCGTAGTCGTCTTCGAGCACGATGGCAAAACGGGGACCGTGATCGAAGGGCCGACCGTCAATCTTGATGATGTCGCCGGGGACCCAGGGAGTGTAAAAGACCTCGCCATTGGCGCAGAAGTGCTTGCTATTGTTCCACGGCAAGTGATCGATGCTTTGGTGCGGAGTCCGCTGATTCCGGCGATCGCTCAAAAAGACCAAATCGCCAGCCATGGTCGCGGCGAATATCAGCGAGGCTTGAGCGCGCGGGCGGTCGTGTAAGTCTTCGGCGGTATAGAGCTTAATCTGCCAGAATGATTCGGACCAATCTTCATCGAGGTCATCATCGACGTATTGCTTCATGAGGGTTTGCGCAGCTCCCCATGAGGCAACGGGGAAGGGGCCGTCAAAGGTGTCGTGCCCGCGCTCCTCTTCACTGTAAAACATGCCGGAGACCAGCAAGATACCGCGGTCACGGTCAACGCTGCAAAGCATATCGAGTGCAGTGTCGAGTTGTTCGAGGCCGGAGTCGATCGCCTCGACGTAATCCGATGAAATCTCTTTGCGAAGCTGCTCGAGCATGGTCCGTTTTTCGTCGAGCGTCTTGAGGGAGCCGCCGATGATTTTACAGAGGGAGCCATCTGCCATTCCCGTGTGTTTGAACATATGAGCACGCAGCTCATCGTCCTTGATGCAACTGCAAACGAGCTCCCTGCCGGCATCGGTGATCACGGTATCTGCTTGGCTGTCCATAGCAACCTCCTATCTAATCGTTGCCATTAGCATCTGTCAGAGGTTGTGCTTTGCAGTCCCATTAACAGGTCTCATATGAATCTTGCGTCAAACATACTTTTGGAAACGCACTGGTACATGGATGTGCGCATACTGAATGGACAATTGGTAGTGGCGTTTCAAAACTAAGCGCAACTGCCGCAATCATCCTCTAAGAAAGGCTCAACCGTCGTATCGAACAGCTCTGGATAGCGGTCCTTGAGCCAACCGTCTGCGTCCTCGAAGCCGCGTGCCTTTTTCTCCGCCAGCGCCTGTAGCTCGCATGCGCTGGCCATCGCGGCGAGTGAGTCAACCGCCAGGTCGCCTTTGGCATACGCACTGACGCCGTAAAGGATTCGCTCCTCTGACTTGAGCGGCTTGCGGTAATAGTCGATGTCCAAAAGAAAGCCCTCAGGCTCCCCAATGTAGAAGGGGAAATGCAAGGCGGATGAGACTTGGCAGCCGTAGGCGTACATGTCGCTGGTGTCGCCGTCATATCGGTGCCAACGCAATAGCTTGTCGGCCTTTTGCACGAGGCGCTCTTTGTAGACGGAGGAGGCCAGCTCTTTGTCGACTCGTGTGGACCCCCACGTTTGCAGGTCAAACAGCACCATCGGCTCGTCGGGGCGTTGGAGGTTGCAGACGATGTCTCCGGCATGGAAGGGCGTTGGGATATCAAACCACATGTCCTCGAAATCGCTGGCGGTGCCCGCCTCGTCCCACTCGCTTTTGTTGCGGTAATCGCAAGACATTACTTCGCCGTTCGCATTGAGTAAGACCATGTCGTCGGCATAGTGGTCTTCGTCTGGGTCGATGGGACGACGAGTGATTCTGATGGCTTTGGGGTCGTCACCGTCGAGCTCTTTCCAGATTGCATCGAAGCACTTTTGATAACTGCTGTACGGGCCGTAAAGACAGCCGCCCTGCCCGTGCCGGTCCCATGAGTAGTCATCAAAGAAATACAGGCTCAGACCGTCCGTCAATTTAAAGTGCGCGAGCTTTCTGTGCTCCTGCTTAATGACATTGCGCAGAAAGGCATGGAAGTCCGGGATGTTGACCGTGTCATTTCTGCGACTCATGGTGCAATTGGGCATATTGTCGATGATCTTTTGCCAGCCTTCGAGCTTTTGCTGCAGCGTCGCTTTATGCGAGCAATTGACAATGAAAGCCGCTACGGGCGTGGTGAGCTCGTAGTTGATTCGTTGAAGATGCTCCTTAATGCTGCGCGAGTCCAAAAACTCAAAGATGTCCGGACGAATATCCAGCTCACTTTGGCTGGCGGGCTTGCGGTGCGGCTGCAGGCAATCGTGTCCGACCGAGCCTTCGGACCACTGCTTGCCGTAGTCGGGGTCTTCGTGCAGCTTCTGCGAAAGCTCGAGCATAAAAGCGCAGTCGTCCGGTAGCTCGCCGGCGTAGCGCTCGGCGGTGTAGAGGGCAGAGGGGATGAAAGGGTCCAAGAGACTGTCGCTGAAAGTGCCGGATGAAAGCGAACCCTCCTTAACGCCGTGATCTTTGCTGGGCCCTGCGCACCAGATCTGTCCCCGGAGCGTGTGCTCGTAGTCGTTTTCGAGCACAATGGCAAAGCGAGGCCCGTGATCGAAGGGGCGACCGTCGATTTTGAGGATGTCGCCCGGTGCCCATGGCGTGTAGATAGGCTCGTTGTTCGCGCAGAACCGCCTGCTATCGTTTCGCCAGGCGCTTTCGACATGCGATTTGCGGGTGCGGTGATTGCGCAGATCGCGGAGGAATATGAGCTCGCCATCCTTGGCTGCCGCAAACGACAGGGAGGGCTGCGCCGTTTGATGCTCGTGCAGGTCTTCTGAGGTGTATAGGTCGATCTTCCAGTACGATTCGGACCAATCGTCGTCAGGATACTCTTCGATGTAGCGCTCCATGAGCGTTTGCGCGGCTTCCCAGGATGCGGTGGGGAAGGGGCCGTCAAGGGCATCGACGTCGCGCTCCTCCTCGTTGTAGAGCATGACGTACAGTAGGAGGATTCCGCGGTCGCGCTCGACGTTGTCGAGCATGTCGAGCGCGCTGTTGAGCTGGGCGAGATGCGAATCGATATCTTCGGTCAGCTCCGATGTGACCTCTTCGCGAAGTTGCTCGAGCATGGTGCGCTTTTCGTCAAGCGTCTTAAGAGAGCCAGCGATGATTGGCGCCGGCCAGTATAAGTATTTGCGCATGTGGTCGCGCAGCTCTTGGCTTTTGATGCAGCTGAGGACGAGGTCTTTGCCGGCATCGGTGATGCCATCGCTTGCCTGATTGTTCATGTCGGCCTCCTTATCGATCATTACCGGCATGATGCAACGGGTGCAGCGATTGTTAGTCCCATTAACGGGACCAAGCAGCGGCTCGATGTGACAAAGGGACAGTTCCTTTGTCACATCCCAAATATTGCCTTTACGTGTTGGTGCACACGGTGTGCAATAATACTCGCACTGTGCAATAGCGCACAGGCTGAGTAACAAGGAGGACGCTTGTCCCAGCTCGAGAAATGCGATCGCCGGTCCCTTCGCTCGCAGCGTGCCCTTCGCCAGGCGCTTGCCAGCGAACTTGCCGAAAGCGGCGATCTTTCGCGCATTAACGTCGCGTCGCTCACCGAGCGTGCCGGCCTTACGCGCCGCACGTTCTATTCGCACTACCGCGATATTCCCGACTTTATCAATCAAATCGAGGACGGCTTGCTGGCCGAGATCCGTGAGCGCATTGAGCTCATCACCGCAGCTCAGCTGCCCGATCTCTATCACAACATCGATGAGCTCGAGCCGGCGCCCGGTTCGGTTGAGCTGCTGCGTTATCTTGCGGCCAACCGGGACTTAATCGGTGCGCTGCTGGGTCCGGGCGGCGACCAGGCCTTCATTAAAAGGATCATAGACACCGCGCGTGAGGCTGTGGTGCCGCGTGCACAGACGGGCATTTTGGGCCTGGCGCTGGGCACGTTCTTTGACTACTACGTCACCTACGTCGTGAGTGCCGAGGTCGGCATGATTCAGCGCTGGTTTGAGCGTGGGCTCACCGAATCGCCCGAGACCATGGCGCGCATTATGACGGTGCTCGCTTTTGTGCGCCCTGGTGACCTGTATGGCCAACCCATCGATATCAACGTGCCGGAATACGGCATGAAGCTATTGAACTTGCAGCTCGAGGACGCGGCCGACACCGCCGCAACCGTCGAGTCCAACAACTAAGAGGAGAGACAATGAGCAAACTCGTCGATGGCATCAAGGACCGCATGGTTGCTGCCGCATGCGAGGCCGCGCCCACCGTGGTGGACGCCGCGCAGAAGGCCGTGACCGCGGCTGCCGAGAAAGTTGTCGAGGCTGTCGCCGATGCCAAGAACGCGGCGGGGGAGGCGTCCGTCACTAGCGAGCCCGCCACCGTCGCTGAGCCCGTAGCTGCCGCCCACGCCCCCGAAGGCGCGATCTTCAACCCCGAGGCCGCCCACGGCAACCTGCACCTGGGCATCGACGTGGGCTCCACCACCGTTAAGCTCGCCGTGCTCAACGACGACAACCAGATCGTCTACGCCAAGTACCAGCGCCACCACACCGACGTCCGCGCTTGCGCCCGCGACTTGTTCGAGGGTGCCGCGACGGTGCTGCCGATGGCCCAGATGACCTGTGCCATCACCGGCTCAGGCGGCCTGCTGCTGTCCCAGTGGCTCGATTTGGAGTTTGTCCAGGAGGTCATCGCCAGCAAGCGTGCCGTCGAGACCCTCATCCCGGCCACCGATGTCGCCATCGAGCTGGGCGGCGAGGACGCCAAGATCATCTACTTCGACAACGGCATCGAGCAGCGCATGAACGGCACCTGCGCCGGCGGCACGGGCGCGTTCATTGACCAGATGGCAACCCTGCTGCACACCGATGCCAGTGGCCTCAACGAGCTCGCGGCTAACGCCACCACCATCTATCCCATCGCCAGTCGTTGCGGCGTTTTTGCCAAGACCGACGTGCAGCCGCTGCTCAACGAGGGTGCCCGCCCCGAAGACGTGGCCGCCTCCATCTTCCAGGCCGTCGTGACCCAGACCATCTCGGGCCTGGCGTGCGGCCGTCCCATCCGCGGCAACGTCGCCTTCCTGGGCGGCCCGCTGCAGTATCTCTCCGAGCTGCGTCACCGCTTCTACCTCACGCTCAACCTGGACGAGGAGCACCGTATCGTGCCCCAAAACGCTCACCTGTTTGTGGCGAGCGGCGCCGCCATGGCGCACGAGTCCAACAAGCTCAGCACGTTCCCGCAGCTCATCGAGGCCATCGATGCCCTGGGTGACACGCAGGGTGCCGAGGTCGAGCGTCTGGACCCGCTCTTTGCCACCGACGAGGACTTTGCCGAGTTCAAGACCCGCCACGACCAGGAAGTCGTTCCCAAGGGCAAGCTCGACGGCTACACCGGTCGCGTGTTCATCGGCATCGACGCCGGCTCCACCACCATGAAGGCCGCGCTCGTGGGCGAGGACGGTCAGCTGCTGCACACCTGGTACGGCAACAACAACGGCGACATCCTGGGCACGGCCAAGGTCATCATGGCCGATTTCTACAACCACATCCCCGCCGGCTGCACCATCGGCCACGTGACCACCACGGGCTACGGCGAGGCGCTGCTCATCGAGGCCCTCAAGGCCGACTCCGGCGAGATCGAGACTGTCGCGCACCTGCGCGGCGCCAAGGCGTTCCTGCCCGGCGTCGAGTTCATTCTGGACATTGGTGGCCAGGACATGAAGTGCCTGCGCGTCAAGGACGGCGTCATTGAGCACATCATGCTCAACGAGGCTTGCTCGTCGGGTTGCGGTAGCTTTATCGAGAGTTTCGCCGTGTCTATGAACATGGACGTGCGCGCGTTCGCCGATGCCGCCATCCATGCCAAGGCCCCCGTCGACCTGGGCAGCCGCTGCACGGTCTTTATGAACTCGCGCGTCAAGCAGGCGCAAAAGGAAGGCGCCACGGTGGGCGACATCGCGGCCGGCCTGTCCTATTCCGTCATCAAGAACGCCCTGTTCAAGGTCATTAAGCTGCGCGACCCCAAGGAGATCGGCAGCCAGGTGATCGTCCAGGGCGGCACCTTTATGTCCGACGCCACGCTGCGCGCATTTGAGCAGCTCACCGGTGTGCATGCCGTGCGCCCCGACATCGCCGGCTGCATGGGCGCCTATGGCGCTGCCTTGCTCGCCCGCGATCGCGCTGGCGCCGACGGCACTTCGACCATTCTTTCTGCCGAGGACATCGCACACCTCACCGTGACGCAAAAGCATGTCCGCTGCGGTCGTTGCTCCAACAACTGCCAGCTCACCGTCAACGATTTTGGCGGCGGTAGGCGCTTCATTACCGGTAACCGCTGCGAGAAGGGTGCCGGCCACAAAAAGCAGAAGACCGAGGCCCCCAACCTCTTCAAAAAGAAAAATGAGCTGCTCTTTAACCGCGAGGTCCTGAGCCCCGACGAGGCCCCGCGCGGCACCGTCGGCATCCCGCGCGCGCTCAACATGTACGAGAACTACCCCTTCTGGCACGCGTTCTTTACACGCCTGGGCTTTAGCGTGCAGCTGTCCGACCAGTCGAGCAAAAAGACCTACCAGGCGGGCATCGAGTCTATGCCGTCCGAGAGCGTGTGCTATCCGGCCAAGATGAGCCACGGCCACGTGATGAACCTCATCGACCGCGGTGTCGACTTCATTTGGATGCCGTGCGTGCGCTGGGAGCGCAAGGAGGATCCGACGGCTGGCAACTGCTATAACTGCCCCATCGTCATGAGCTACCCCACGGCGCTGGCGCTCAATATCGACGAGATTCGCGAGCAGAACATCGAGTTCCTGTACCCGTTTGTGCCCTATCACGACAAGACCGAGCTCAAGCGCCGCCTGTACCAGGTGCTCGCCGTCGACCGCGTGGCCGATGCGCAAGCCGGTCGCGGTCGCGTGCGCGGTCCAAAGATCACACGCTCCGAGGTCGATGCCGCCGTCAACGCTGCTTTTGAGGCCGATGCGCGCTTCCACGAGGATATCCAGACCATGGGCGAGGAGGCCCTTAAGTGGGTCGAGGACCACGGCGGCCATGGCATCGTACTCGCCGGCCGTCCTTACCATAACGACCCCGAGATCAACCACGCCCTGCCTGAGCTTATCTCGAGCTTTGGCTTTGCGGTCTTTACCGAGGATTCGCTCGCGCACCTGGTGAAGCCCGAGCGTCCGATTCGCGTCGTCGACCAGTGGATGTACCACAGCCGCCTGTACGCCGTCGCTCGTTTTGTGACGATGCGCAATGACCTGGATTTGATCCAGCTCAATTCCTTCGGCTGCGGTCTCGATGCCCTGACTACCGACCAGGTGCAGGAAATCCTTGAGGCCAGCGGCAAGATCTACACCGTGCTCAAGATCGACGAGGTGTCCAACCTGGGCGCCGCGCGCATCCGTATTCGCTCGCTCATGGCGGCGCTCAAGGACCAGGAGGCCGAGCGCTTGGCCGAGGCTACGGCCGCGGGCGAGGCCTACGAGCAGGGCGATGCCGCGCCGGTGGCTCCCTCCAAGGATGTCCCCGCGTTCGCGAGCCGTAAGTTTACGTTCGAGGCGCAGCGTGAGAGCGCATCGACCGCGTGGCCCAAGGTGCCCTTTACCGAGCAGATGCGCGAGGAGGGCTACACCATCCTGTGCCCGCAGATGGCGCCGATCCACTTTGACCTGGTCAAAGAGGTGTTCCGTGGTGCTGGCTACAACTTGGAGCTGCTGCCCTCGACCGATCACGACGCTGTCGAGGCTGGCCTGCGCTATGTGAACAATGACATTTGCTACCCGTCGATTCTGGTAACGGGCCAGATTATGGAGGCCATCGAGAGCGGCCGGTACGACCTGTCCAAGACGGCCGTGGTTATCAGCCAGACCGGCGGCGGCTGCCGTGCCACCAACTACATCGCACTCATCCGCAAGGCCCTGCGCGAGAGCGGCCACCCCGAGATCCCGGTGATCTCGCTTTCGGCCGTGGCGCTCGGCGAGGATAATCCTGGCTTTAAGATTACGCCGGCGCTGCTCAAGCAAGCAGTCTACGCGGTGCTCTTTGGCGACGTGATGATGCAGATGCTCTACCGCTGCCGTCCGTACGAGGCCACGCCCGGTGCTGCCAACGCGCTCTACGAGGAGTATATGGCGCGCGCCCGCAAGTTGGCGCCCAAGTTCAACCGCCACAACTACACCAAGCTGTGCCGCGAGGCCATCCACGCGTTCGACACCATGCCGCTCGTGGGCGAGGGCACCAAGCCGCGCGTGGGCGTGGTCGGCGAGATCCTGGTCAAGTTCCACCCTACGGCCAACAACCACGTGGTCGATGTCATCGAGCGTGAGGGCTGCGAGGCCGTAGTACCGGGCCTGCTCGACTTCTTCCTGTACTCCATGAGCAACGCTGAGCTGCAGAAGGACGAGTTGGGAAGCTCTGCCACTACGCGCGCTGGTATGCAGGCGCTCATTAAGCTGGTGGACTGGATGCGCACGCCGGTGGAAGAGATGCTCGAAAAGTCCCGCCGCTTTGAGGCGCCCGAGCGCATCGGCACCATGGCGGACAAGGCCCGCACGGTGCTTTCGGTGTGCAACAACATGGGCGAGGGCTGGCTGCTCACGGCCGAGATGCTCGACCTGATCGACCATGGCGCGCCCAACATCATCTGCACGCAGCCCTTCGCGTGCCTGCCCAATCACGTGGTGGGCAAAGCCGTGATCAAGGAGCTGCGCCGTCAGCATCCCGAGAGCAACATCGTTGCGGTGGACTACGACCCCGGTGCATCCGAGGTCAACCAGCTCAACCGCATTAAGCTTATGATCAGCGTGGCGAAGGAGAATATGCGTGCCGGCAAGGGCTTTAAGCTCGAGAAGGTGGCGCCGCTCGCGATGGACGAGGTCACCGGCCAGATGCGTGCCCATGACGGCTGCGTGAGATGTGGACCGGCCAACGAGGAGGCCGTTGCATCGGTCGCCAAGCGCCTGGGGCGCGGTATTAAGAAGTAGTTGGCCTACTTCGAGCCGGATATAAGACAAACGGGTGGTAGTCGTACCGGCTACCACCCGTTTTTGCTGGACATATGTTGCGCAAACGCCCTGACTATCGCCCTTTGCGAACTCAGATTTCAGAAGTATGCGGCAAAATCTGAATAGGCCGAGCACACCGGATATATCCAAGCCCTGTACCTGTGGTTTTATTGGCGGAAAACCGGGGTGTGCTCAAGGGTTCCGGAATTTGCCGCATACTTCCGCAAACGACGTCTCGGTGGCACAAAAAATCGCCCTCGAAACCCTGAGATAATGAACAGGTGTAGCCGTTCGCGGCAAAATACCGTCCGTTTATAGAACCCACCCCCATCGCGCGTCATCCTTACGGTTGAATAAATACACATCTATGGAATTACGTAAGAGAGGACCGTTCCATGAGCTACAAGACCGTTTGTGTTGCCGGTGGCGGCGTGTTGGGAAGCCAGATTGCCTTTCAGGCTGCCTACTGCGGCTTTGATGTGACGATCTGGCTGCGCAGCGAGGGCAGCATCGGCCGCACCCAGCCCAAGATCGATCATGTGCGCGAGGAGTACATCGCGGCAATCGAGGGCATGGCGGATGGCACAGGCGAGTGGTGCGCCGGTATCGCCGATAGCGGCCAGCCCTTCGACAAGGAGGCGGCACTCGCCGCCGTCGAGCGTGCCTACTCCACGCTCAAGCTGGAGCTCGATCTTGCCAAGGCCGTAGCCGATGCCGACCTGGTTATCGAGTCTATGGCCGAGGACACCCAGGCAAAGATCGACTTCTACAAAAAGCTCGCCCCGGTTCTCCCGCAAAAGACCGTCGTCGTGACGAACTCCTCTACGCTGCTGCCGAGCACCTTTGCCAAGTACACTGGTCGCCCCGAGAAGTACCTGTCGCTGCACTTTGCCAACTCCATTTGGAAGAACAACATGACCGAGGTCATGGCGCAGGACCAAACCGACAAGCGCTACTTCGACGAGCTCGTCGACTTCGCCAACGACATTCGCATGCTTGCCCTGCCCGTCAACAAGGAAAAGAACGGCTACCTGCTCAATTCCATGCTGGTGCCGTGGCTGCTTTCGGGCCTTGACCTGTATGTCTCGGGCGTGAGCGATCCCAAGAGCATCGACCTCGCATGGACGCGTGGCACCGGCGCCCCCAAGGGTCCGTTCCGCGTGTTCGACACGGTTGGTATCCAGACGGCTTACAACATCGTTATGCAGTACCAGAAGGTGCCGGGCCTGGTGAGCCCGTTGCTCAAAAAGATGATGATGCCCTACAACTTTAAGGCCATGGCATCCGTCCTCAAGCAGATGCTCGACGAAGACAAGCTGGGCGAAAGCTCGGGCGAGGGCTTCTTCAAGTACTAAAAAATGATCCCTCGGGGACGGAGGAAAACGGATCATCGCATTACTGCATCCCCTGTGCGTCTTGCGGCTAACGGCTCCGGCTGCCGCGAGCCTAAGCTAGCCTTAAGGGGCGTTTGTTAAGCTGAGAGTCAAATTGGACAGGGCTGGGCAAACGCCATGGTATATGAGGGAAACGACGGTGGCATTCAAAGACGGTAACGATATGGAATTGAGTGACAAGGACAACAGGCTGCTCTCGCGCCGAGTAGCTCTTGCGGGTGCGGCGGGCGCGCTGGCGCTTGCCGGGACAGGGCTCATGGGCTGTTCGGTCGGCGGGACCGGCTCGAACGACGCATCTACTGCGACCAACGAGCTCACCGACGAGCAAAAGAAGCTCCACAAGCAGATCGTCGCGACCTACGACGTCGAGAAGCAGGCGGCCATCAAGGAGCGGCTCGATGCCGAGTACGCCGCCGGCGGCTACAGCGAGACCACCCCGTTTGTCGCGCAGGACCCCTTTGGCACCGATACCCTGAGCTGCTACGTTCGCTTTGCGACAACGGTTTCCGTAACCGTCTCCTACAAGGTCGCCGGTCGCAAAAAGATCGGTGACGCGCCCAAAGTCGCCACCTTTTCCCACACGCCCCACGGCGGCGACGCGCCGCCTACGGAGCACGAGTTCAAGGTCATCGGCCTCATTCCCAACCACAAAAACACGGTGACCCTCACCTGTACGGCACAAGACGGTACCAGCCGCACCTCGACCTTTACCATCAAGACGCCGGCTCTCAAGGGCGAGGAAGAAGAGCGGCTCGCCGTCACGGCGGGGGAGTCCAACACGCCGCTTGCCGATGGCCTCTTTACTATTCTGGGCAACGACTCATCCAAGCTCGACTTCATGTACCTCTACGACAACGCGGGCCAGATTCGCGGCGAGGTGCCGATCATCGGCTACCGCAGCCATCGCCTGCTGTTTCCGGGCGACGGCAGCATGATTATGAGCATTTCGACGACCAAGATGGCCCAGATTAACGCCATCGGCCAGGTGGTAAATGTCTGGAGCTCGGGCGACTATGAGTTACACCACGACTACGCCTTCGATGACGACGGCAATCTGCTGGTGCTGGCGAGCCATGCCGGCTCCGAGGCCGATTTGGACGTCGACCGCGCGGCCGCCAAAAAAGACAAGGACGATCGCGTTAATGTCGAGGACCTCATCATCAAGGTCGACATAACAACAGGTGCCATCTCTCTCGTCGTGGACTTGGGCGACATATTCCCCAATCTCAAGGCGAGCGCCAAGGTTGCCTCGGACGGCGACCTGGATTGGATTCACATCAACACGATCCAGTGGCTCGGCGGCGGCACCGTTCTGCTCAGCTCGCGCGAGACCTCAACGGTCATCAAGCTCACGGATATTTACGGCACGCCTACGGTCGATTGGCTTATGGGCTCGCCAGAGTTTTGGGCCGGCTCGGGCTTTGAGGACAAGTTGCTGCAGGCCCAAGGCGATTTTTCGCTCAACGCAGGTCAGCACAGTGTGACCTATCTGCCAAACGACGAGACGACCACGACCGGTCGCTACCAGGTGCTGCTGTACGACAACAACTTTGGTGCGGCCGAGAGCTATCCCAAGTTCGACTGAGGTCAGCTGGGCGCCGCGGTGGTGACCGACTACAGTAAGGGAACGCATTCGTTTGGACGCATCTTTACGGTGGACGAGACCGCGCGCACCTACGAGCTTGTGGACCAGATCGCAGTGCCGTTCTCAGGTTACGTAAGCAGCGCGCAACGCGTCGGCGATTCAAATAGTATGCTCGTGGCATCGGGCCAGGCCAAGACCTTCACCGAGTACGATCGCTATGGACTGCCCATCGCCACGTACGAAATGAAAGCCGAGAAGTACATCTACCGCGTGTACAAGTACGAGCTGTAGCGCTGCGCTCGGCTGCGCCTGTGCCCCGCGGCTGCGCGCTCGTGCCGGGCCTACCTCGCGTCCCGCATCACTTCACGTCAAACTCCACGCGATCGAGTTCGGGCACGTTGAGGTCGATGAGCTTGCGGGCAACGCGGCGGTCGTGCGCCCCGAGTGCCTCGCTTGTCGTCACGTGAGCGACAACCTCGCGCTCGACAAGGCCCTCCTTGTCGCCCTCGGTAGCCGAGGTTTCGACGGCGACGGTGTAATCCTTAAAGCCTGGCAGCACCGCGGCAAGCTCGCGCGTGGTTTCGGTGACGCCGTAGCCGTCCTGCACACCGGCCTGCGCCGAGCCAATGGACCCCGCGGTCATAACGATGCAGGGGATGGCAAAGATCACCGTACCCACGATGATGCGGCGGCGCACCTTGTGCGACAGCTCATCGACCTCGGCGTTTTCCTCGGCGGTCACAATGCCGTCGCCGTTGAGGTCGCGCTTGAGCGGCACGCGCAAAAGAAGCAGCACGGCTTCGGCAGCCAGTGCGATAAAGACGACATTGATGCCAAACTCGTAGAGGGCCGAGAGGAACAGCGACCCGCTCGCGATGGCAATGCCGTAACCCGCCGCGCACAGGGGCGGCATGAGTGCGGTCGCCACGGCTACGCCGGCAATGAGCGTCGAAGGCTCCTGGTCGCGCGAGTTACCCAGCCCGCCCGCAAAGCCGCCCGCGAGCGCGACGGCAAGGTCCCATACGGTGGGTGTCGAGTTATCGATGATGGCGGCCGTGGTGGTGCCAAGGGGCGAGAGCTTAAAATACAGCGTGGAAGTGATCAGGCAAAGGACCATCTGCAGCGCGAGGCCGGCAATTGCCTCGAGGGTAATCTCGCGGTCGAGCGTGGCGATGCCGTATGCCATGGCAAGGACCGAGCCCATGAGCGGGCAGATGAGCATGGCGCCCACAATGGCGATGTCCGAATCGATATCGAGGCCGACACTCGCGATCAGCATGGCGATAATGAGGATGCACAGGTGCGAGCCGGTTAGGCGCGCCCCGTTTACAAAGCGCTTACGAATTACGTGATAGGGGGCGCGACCCTCGCGAATGTTGAATGCGCGCCTCAGGAAGCGGCCGGCGTTCTCCATGACCTCGCTATAGGCAGGGCGGATGCCGTGGCGCCGGTGATGGCGCTCGCGCAGTCGCTTGAGCTGCTGGTTATCGAGTTTCATGTTCACCTCGCTTCGCCGCGGGCTATGCATCGCGCCCGCTGTCTCTACTCTACACCGCGGCAGGCGGGGTGGTCATCTTGACGTGAAACTTAGACGAGTAGGTAAAGGGGGCGCGTCAAATGAGGTTGAAGCCGAGGGTTTCGGCAGATACAAAAAAAAGCGCGGGGCCGGATGGTCTCCGACCCCGCGCTCTGCACGGGTACGTTGTTGTTGGGTTTAGCCCAGCAGACTCAATCCCACGGAGACAAACGCCAGGATAACGCCGACGATGGACTCGCCGCCCAGCAGGCCGCTGGCAACGACCAGGCCCTGCTCCTGGAAGGCGGCATCCTTGGCAGCCTTCTCCTCGTCCGAAAGGCCTGCCTCGGCGTCGCGGTGTGCGGCCCACTTGTCGTAGGCGAGCTTGACGCAGGAGCCCAAGAAGGCCGTGAGCGACATGTAGAACGGCAGGTACACGCCCAGACCGATCATCATGGCCGGAATGCCGAGCCAGTACATGACGATGCCGGCGATAAAGCCGCCCGCAAACCACGGCACGCTCGGGATGCCCGAGACCATGGTGGCGACCACGCTTGCCTGCGCGGCCACAAAGCTCTTGTCGGGGCCGAAGGCGTCCGGACCATAGGCGGTGACGAGCGCGACCATGACGGCGGCAGCGACCAGGGCGCCCACGATGCCGCCAATGGCCTGGCCGACCCACTGTGCACGCGGGTTGGTACCCAGTACGGCTCCGGCCTTAAAGTCGTTCATGACGTCGCCCGCAAGGCCGCACGCCACGGCCACGATGCCGGCGATAAAGAACAGCTTGACCTGTGCGAGCTGCGCGAAGGCTGCCACGATGAGCATGACGATGAGGCCAAAGATCTCCATAGGGTCGATACCCGTCTGGCCGCAGCTCTGCGCGCTCATGATGGTGGTGACAAAGGTGAACAGCGTGACGATGACGGCCGGGACGGGACCGAGGTCGAGCGCGATGGCAACGATCACGGCGATGGCGGCGGTGCCCAGGCCGATGATGCCGGCGTCGAGCTTAAGCGAGCCCGAGATGAGCGATTGCTCGTCGGTGTCGGTGGAGCTGTCGGCGGCGAGGCCGCGGACGATACCGGCGACCTGCGGCAGGATGTCCTTAAGGACGACGGCGACGCCAAAGCCCATCATAAGGCCCATACCGAGGGACTTGACGATACCCTGCGCGGTCACAACATCGAACAGGCCGGCAGCGGTGCCGCCGACGATGATGCCAAAATTGCCCAGCAGCGCGCCGGCAAACCAGAACGCGACGGGGGCGAAGCCCACCAAAAAGCCGATGGACAGCAACATGGGCGAGTTGTAGATGGCAAAGGTCACGCCGGGGATGTTGAGCGTGCACAGCATGCTGGGCACCACGCCCAGGGCGTCGCGCAGCACGCTGTAGATGCCTGCGATGGCCATGGAGCCAAAGAGCTGCTTGCCGGTCTTGCCGCCGGCCTCGGTCGCGCGTAGGGTCTGAGCTGCGGCGTTGCCGGTGGGGAACTCCAGCGCGGCGTCCACGATAAAGTGACGGTGGATGAGCGCTGTCGCCAGAAGGCCCAAGATGGTGCCGGCGAGCGCCACGATGAACATGTCGAGCCAGCTGATCTGGTCGGCATAGCCCAGCATCCAGGCGCCCGGGATGGTAAACGCCAGGCCGCCGGCGACCATGGCGCCCGCGGACATGATGGTGTGGGTGACGTTGGCCTCGTTGAGGCTGGCGTTGCCCATGAGCTTCAGGAAGAACAGCGAAATGACGGCAGCGAAAATGATCGGCCAGGGGAGCGCACCCATTTTGAGGGCGGTATAGGCCGAGCTTGCCGTGATGATCACGCAGCCAAGGACGCCGATGACGACGCCGCGCAGCGTGAGTTGACCGCGCATCGAGGTGCGGTTCGAGGGATTGCTCATATAGAACTCCTTTGCGTATATCCGCTTCCCCCGCAAGCGCCGCTACGGATACGGCGCGGGAAGTCGGGTTACCAAGGGCCGCCGCGTGAGCTCGCGCACGACCGCGCATCAGTATAGCCGCAAGGTAGTCAATTTGGGACGGGGCTTTTTAGCTGGTTTGGGTAGGCGATATACTGCTGGGCAGACGAAAGGAGTGCCGACGATGCTTAATGGCTGCACATATATATTGACGGTCGACGTGGGCAACACGTTCATTCGCTTTGGCCTGTTTGCCGAGGATTCGGCCGCGGCGCAGGAATGCCCGCTTGCGACGTGCGAGATCACGACGCCGTCGAGCATCACGGCCGACGAGGCGCGCATGAGGCTCGTGCAGGTCATGGGCGCGCTGGCAATCGATGCGGGCATGCCGGGTGTACTCGTTCCCGCGGCGGCCGTGCTGAGTTGCGTGGTGCCGGCGCTCGAGCGCCCGTGGAAGGCGGCGCTTTCCCGCACCTGCACGGGGCGCGTGCTCACCGTGGGGCCGGGCCTCAAGACCGGCATGCCCGTGCACTACGACGATCCGGCCGAGATCGGCCCCGACCGCATCGCCGACGCCGTGGCGGCCCGTGCCGTCTACGGCTCTCCGTGCATCGTGATCGACCTGGGCACTACGACCAATATCGAGGTCATCGATGCGCGCGGAACCTTTGTCGGCGGCGTCATCGCGCCGGGTCTGGCACTTGGCGCCCGCTCGCTTTCGGCCGCTGCGGCGCGCCTGCCGCAGGTCGAGCCCTCGGCACCCACACATGTGATCGGTCGCAACACGCGCGAGGCCATGCGCTCGGGCGTGGTCTTGGGCGAGGTGGCCCGTATCGACGGCATGCTCGACATGGTGCTTGCCGAGATGCGCGCGACCAAGACGGCGGGGGAGGGCAGCGTGCCCATCGTCATCACCGGCGACGATGCCGAGGCGCTCGCGGCGTTGGTCGGCCACAGCCTGACGGTCGATGACGCGTTGACGCTTCGCGGCCTGGCCGAGCTGTACCGCATCAACCAAAAGCCTCGTCGCGCGTAGGGCGAGGGGCTGGTGGGATAAGCGCCTCCACCTTTCACCTGCTACAATGTGTCAAACTATTGCGATTTCGGAGGTGTCTGCCATGTCGGACGATCTTCATCAAACCGCGTCGGGCAAGCGCCGCGACGTTATTAGCTGGGACGAGTTCTTTATGAGCGTGGCCATCGCCGCACAGCGTCGCAGCAAGGATCCCAATACGCAGGTGGGCGCGTGCATCGCCAGCACCAACCACCGCATCCTTTCGGTGGGCTACAACGGTACGCCCTCGGCACTCAACGATGACTTTTTCCCGTGGGGCACGAGCGACGACCCACTGCAGGACAAGCATAACTACGTAGTCCATGCCGAGGCCAACGCCGTGCTCAACTACCGCGGCTCGCTCAAAGACCTTGAGGGTTCCACGGTCTACGTCACGCTGTTCCCGTGCCATGACTGCGCCAAGATCCTGGCGCAGGTGGGCGTGGGCGAGGTTGTCTACCTGGACAATAAGTACGCCGACACCGACGACGGCCGCATCAGTCGCCGCATTCTCGACTCCTGCGGCATCAGCTACCGCCAGGTTATCGTCGATGTCCACATCGGCACCGGGGAACAAACTCGGCAGTAGCGGCAGCGTGTGCTAGCGCCGGGCGTCGGCAAAAGCAGCTAAAAAGCCCCGTCCCAAATTGACTGCTCGTGAAAGTCGTGTCCGCGCGCATGGACGGCTCGTGAGCGGGTACATGGCTGTAGTAACATAGCTCTGTCCGCGGGCGCGCCCGCGTTATTGTGAGAAAGGAGCCCCTGTGGCTGTTAACGAAGAGCTGCTTAAGAAGGTTCTTGAGGAGATCCGCCCCAACCTGCAGGCTGACGGCGGCGATATGGAGTATGTGGGCGTCGACGACGAGGGCGTCGTCCAGCTTGAGCTTCAGGGTGCCTGCGCCGGCTGCCCTATGAGCGCACTGACCCTGTCCATGGGTATCGAGCGTATTCTCAAGGAGCACGTACCCGGCGTTACCCGTGTCGAGCAGGTCAATGCCTCCGGCGATGCCGAGGACCTGTACGACGAGTATGCGCCGTTCTAAGAAGCGAAAGCTGCGGGCGATGTGCTCCGCATAGACGTCACGCCCAAATGTGCGGCTGCGAGCGAAAGGCCCGCGGCCGCATTTGTATGTAGGGAGCAGGGGGACCGATATGCTCAACGACCTCTACCATATGCTTGATCCCGTCGCCATTTCGGCGGGGCCCATCACCATCTACTGGTACGGCTTGGCCTACGTGGTCGGTGCTCTGCTCACGGCGGTCGTCATGTATCGCACGCAGCGTCGCTGGGGTTTCGACATTACGGTCGACGACCTGACGAGCGTCGTGGTCGGTGTGGTCTTTGGCCTTATCATTGGCGCCCGCCTGTTCTACGTCATCTTTTACGGTGACGGCTACTACTGGGCACATCCGCTCGAGATCTTTGCCACCAACGAAGGCGGCATGAGTTTCCATGGCGGCTTGGTGGGCGGCATCATCGGCGGCGTGCTCGTGTGCCGCATGTACAAGCTCGATGCGTGGACTTTGGCAGACCTCGCGGTCATCGGTGCTCCGTTGGCCCTGTGCCTGGGGCGCTGCGCCAACTTTGTCAACGGCGAGCTGTGGGGCAAGCCGACCGATTTGCCCTGGGGCGTGATCTTTGGCGGCACCGCGGGCGATATGCCGCGCCATCCCTCCCAGCTCTACGAGGCATTTCTCGAGGGCATTGTGCTCTTTTGCATCTTGCAGGTGCTCAGCCGCAAAAAACCGCTGCTGCCCCAGGGCACGTTTATGGGTGTGTTTGTGATGGGTTACGGCATTGTCCGCTTCCTCGTTGAGTTTGTGCGCGTGCCCGATGCCCAGCTGGGCTATCTGCTGGGCGGCGTCATCACCATGGGTCAGCTGTTGAGTCTGCCACTCGTGATTGCAGGCCTGGCGCTCATCATCTTCGCCCGACACCGCAATCGCCCCCAGCGCATCTACCTCGACGCCTAGCCACCACATACCACCATAAAGGGGACAGGCACCTTTGTGGTGGTTTTGCCGGGCAACGATGGCAGAACCGTAACGTTTCCCCAGATAAAACCTGCCAAAATAAACCTGTCCCTTTTTGGCAGGTTTCTAGAAAGGCTATTCGGACTGTGAAGGATTCCGACCTCTCCGCAACGGCTGCGCGCGACGCCGCCCGCATCGTTTGGTTTAAGCGCTATCCCGCCAAGCAGACGCTCATCGCATTTTTGCTCGCGCTGTTGGCGACCACGGCGTTTTCCATCGATCCCGCCCCGGTGTCGAGCAACGCAGTCTTGGCAATTGACCCCAAAGCCTCGGGCATGCTGTACGTGTGCTACGAGGTGCTCCTCTCGTTTGCCGGCCATACCGACGCAGTGATGCTGCTCGCGCTTGCCTGCTTGCTCACGCTGCCGTTTCGCTATGTGTTCTTTGGCCGCGGTGACGCTTGGCGCCCGTCGGTCGTGCTGCCATCGCTGTTCTTTGCCGTTTGCATGGTGTTCGGCCGTAGCTACGACCTTACCGATTCGGCAGAGATTGTGCTGGGCGACAAGGCACGCGTTATCTGCGCCTGGATTGGCGGCGCGGGCTGGATGCTTCTGGCGATTGTGGCCTTCTATCTGGCTTTTGAGTTTTTAGATTGGTTGAGCTCCCACCGCATCCCGTTTTCGGAGGCACATTTTGGTCGCGTGTGGCGTGTTGCCCACGCCGTGCTCTCGGTCCATCCCTTTGTCGGGCCGTTTCTTGTCCTCATGATTGTCTGGGCGCCCACGCTTATCGCCTCGCTGCCCGGCCTCTTTATGGGAGATACGGGCGCGCAGATCCGCCAATGGTTCAACTATCCCAACGGCACGAGCGACTACCTGCGCCTGCTTAACCCCAACGTGCTGCTCAACGGCCATCATCCGGTGGTGCACACGGCCATCATCGGCTCATGTGTGCAACTGGGGCTTTCGCTATTCAGCAGTGCCAATGCGGGCCTTGCCATCTACACCTGTGCCCAATTTGTCATCACGGCCGCCTGCATGGCCTATTCCATATCTTCGCTGCGCAAGCTGGGCGTGAGCCTGCCGGTCCGTGGCGTCATCTTGCTGTTCTTTGCGTTTATGCCGATGTTCTCCAACTATGCGGCGCTGCTGACCAAAGACGTACTGTTTGCCGATGCGTTTTTGGTGCTGCTCGTTCAGACCGTCAAGCTCGTGGCATGTGGCCTGCCCCGTCGCGATGCCAATGCCGAGCGCGCGGGCGAACAGGCGCCTGTGCTCTTTGCACGCCACGACTGGCTGTTGCTCGTGCTGGGTGCCATGGGTTCCACGTTTTTGCGCAACGGCGGCTTGGTGTTTCCCCTGGCGGCATGCGTAATCGCGGCGGCGTTTTGCGCTTGGGACGCGCACGTGGCCCGTCGTGCAGCCAAGCAGGCTGGTGCTGCGCCTTCGGGCACCACCCCGCGTTTCCGCTGGGTGGGAGTTCTTGCGGTGCTTGCACTCTGCCTTGCCTCTAATATGTACTTCACCAAGGTCTTTATGCCGGCACATGACATCACGCCTGGTTCCAAGCGCGAAATCCTCTCGATTCCGTTCCAGCAGACGGCGCGCTTCGTCCAAAAGCACGACGGCCTTAATTCGGGCGTTAACCCCAAGGTCAAAGACGATGGCACGATTGAGGAAGCTCCCTGCGACGGCTTGGCGACCGATGAGGAGCACGCTGTGATTGATCGCGTGCTTAAGTACGAGAACCTGGGTCGTCGCTACAACCCCGACAAATCGGATGCCGTCAAAAACTGCTTCAATGAGTACGCCTCGCAGGAGGACATCAAGGCCTATTTTAAGGTGTGGGCCCAGATGTTCAAAAAGGACCCCGAGTGCTATATCTCGGCGCTCGTCAATAACTACTACGGGTACTTCTATCCGAGCGCTCGCGATGCGTGGGTCTACAGCACGGCGCGCAGTGCCGAGATCATGGCGAAGCCCGATAACCTCAAGTACTTTGACTTCCATCCGGTCGACAGCAAAGCCGTGCGCTGGTGCGACCACCTGATTAACCTGTACCGCGTGGCGGTGCAGCGCATTCCGTTTATCTCGCTCACCATGAGCTCGGCCACCTACGTGTGGATCATGATCGTCGTGGTGGTCTACCTGTTGCGCCGCCATTCGTGGCGCGCGCTGGCCATCTGGATACCGCTGCTGGGTGTGCTCGCTGTGTGCCTGATTGGTCCATGTAATGGGTCGACCTACATGCGCTACCTGTACCCGGTCATTGCATGCATGCCTTTCGCCATCGGCGCCACGATCACCCGCAGCGACCGCCTGTGGACCTAACCAAAGATTGGCGCATTGGGGTCAGGCTGCTTTGTGCCAAGGGGCTGCATCATCACGACGCCTTCATTTTTTTGTTTATCTCACAGGCCAGTAGGTATATCATTTATAGCGTTTGTTTATATTGCCCGAGCATCCACGCTGGGCTTTAGGTCGAAACCGATAGGAGACACGTATGTCCGGACACTCTAAGTGGGCCACAACCAAGCATCGTAAGGGCGCGCAGGACGCCAAGCGTTCCGCCCTCTTCTCCAAGCTCAGCCGCAACATCACCGTTGCTGCCCGTCTCGGCGGCGACCCGCTGCCCGAGAACAACGCCAGCCTCGCCGCTGCCGTTGCCAAGGCCAAGGCTCAGTCCATGCCTAAGGACAAGATCAAGTCCGCTATCGATAAGGCCTTTGGTTCGGGTGCCGATGCCGCCGTCTACGAGAACATCGTGTACGAGGGCTACGGTCCCGCCGGTGTCGCCGTCTACGTCGACTGCCTGACCGACAACCGCAACCGCACCGCCGCCGATGTCCGTTCCGCCTTCTCCCACGCCGGTGGCAACCTGGGCACCTCCGGTTCCGTCGCCTTCCAGTTTGAGCGCAAGGGCCAGATCGTCGTTGCCAAGGAGGTCCTGGACGAGAACGCCAAGAAGGAGACCATGATCGCCAACGGTGCTGCCGGTGACGAGGATGAGTTTATGATGGCGATCGCCGAGGCCGGTGGCGAGGACTACGAGGACGCCGGCGAGGAGTGGATCGTCTGGACTGCTGCCAACGACGTTATGGCTGTCTCCAAAGCACTCGAGGAGCAGGGCGTCCAGGTCAAGGGCTCCGAGACCACCATGGTCCCGACCACCCCGACCGAGGTTTCTGGCGCCGACGCCAAGAAGGTTCAGCGCCTCATCGACCGTCTTGAGGAGCTCGACGACGTCCAGGATGTTTACAGCACCATGGACATGACCGACGAGGTCATCGCTGCCCTCGAGGAGGAGTAGCGCCCGCACGGGTTAAGCCGTGCATATCTGGGCATAATGAAGCGAGCATGCAAGCCTCGTGGAATAGATGAGCCGGATCCGCGTGCGTAGAGCACCGGACCCGGCTCTTTTATAATGATGCGAACCGTTTTGCATTTTGAGAGCCGAGATTTGAAGGGAGCGCCACGTGCGCGTACTCAAACGAGCCCTAGCGATCGTGTATCTTGCCGCCGCCATCGTGGCGCTGGGTACGCTTGTCTGCCAGTTTTGGGGGCCGTATACGTATCGCTTTATGCTGCTGATGCGCGACCCCATGCCGCGCATTGTCGTGACGGCATGCGGCGGAGTTGTGGCGATTGGCGTGCTGGTAAGCTTCTTCCGCCTGATGTTTGCTCGTCGCGAGCCGTCCTGCGTGCATCCGGCGGGGGAGCGCAATATCGAGGTCACCCTTGCGGCGCTTTCTTCGTGTGCTAGGGCTGCTGCCGAGCGCGACGACCGCGTGATGGTCGAGCATGTCGAGGCCCGCGTCCAAGGCCCCGACGATTCGCACGTCCGATTTAAGGTCGAGGCTATCGCGCTTGACGATAAGGACGTGGCATCTCTGGCTACCGCGATGCAGCAGCGCATCGAGGAAGCCTGCGACACCATGCTCGGCACGCCGGGTACGACCACGCGCGTCCGTTTTTTGCCGTCCAAGACTACCGTCCAGACCGTGGAGGTTTCCGGTGAGTGATACCAATCAAGATAAGACCGCTCGTACGCCGCGCCTGACGATTGACCAGAGCGCCACGCCGGCGAGCGAACCTGTTGATTCCAAAGCAGAGGCAACTGAGTTACAAGACGCGGCAGCCGCGGATTTTGACGAGGCTATGGGTCTCATCAAGGGTACGGGCGCTGCCATCTGGAGCTATGCTGTGCGTCATCCCAACACCACGCTCGGTGCCGTCGCTGGCTTTATCCTCGCCGTGTTGGTGCTCACGCTCGGCCTGTGGGACACGCTCGTCATTGCATTTTTCGTGTTGATCGGCGCTGTGATCGGCCAAATTCGCGACGGCGAGAACGGGATCGTCAACTTCTTCGGCCGTCTGTTTAGCGGCCGCTAATATGTATTCGACTGTCGCATCTGCGGCAGGCATAAGGAGGAACCATGGCTTTTAATACGAAGGTCGATGTAGCCGATACCGAGCTCGAGGAGAACGAGGCGGTCGTCGCCGAGGCCGAGGACGTAACGCTCGAGGATGAGGCGCTCGTCGAGGCCGAGTCCGATGTGGATGAGGATGACGAGGAAGCGGACGAGTCCGAGGACTCGCTGACCTATTCCAACGGTGTGATCGAGAAGATCGTTGCCATGGCCACCCGCGAGGTTCCGCACGTTCTGGGCATGAAGGGTAACCTCATGCACTTTGTGCAGGAGCAGTTTGGTGCCGAGAATCTGACCAAGGGCGTGACGGTCGAGGTCACCGATGACAATCGCGTGGTCGTCAACATCTCCGTCATCATCGAGTACGGCGCCTATGCGCCCGCGATCTTCGACGATGTCAAGGCACGTGTCACTGAGCGCCTTGCCGCGATGACCGGCCTTGAGGTGGCGGGTGTCAACCTGCGTATCGAGGACGTCATCACCCCCGAGGAGTACGAGCACCGCACCAGCCAGCACGAATAACCTTCCAAAAAGGGACAGGTTTGTTTTGGCAGGTTTTATCTGCGAAAACGTTAAACGGCCGACCGCGCAAGTAAAAGCGTGGCCGGTCGTTATTTGTATGCCCCCCGATGTAGGCATACCGCTCGTCTAACTAGGGGTTGCAATCGTTGCGTTCCGCGTTACCCTAATGGGCGCATTGTTTCCAAATTGTTAACGAGGGGTTGCCGTAATGGCTGACGAGCACGAAACAGAAAGCCAGGCATGGGCGATTGAGGCCGCCGCGGCAGAGGCGGCATCGCGAGCTGCCGAAGAGGTACATCGTCCTCCCGTGGTGCCGATGGAGCGCGTGGTCGATCGCACCGATATCGAGCGCGGCGAGCGTGCCGGCCAAAAGCGCAGCCAGGAGCCGGGCTTCCCGCGCTTTTTCGCCGAGCTCAATCTGGGCCTGATTCTTACGGCCTTCGCCATCGTTGCGTTTAAAACCCCTAATCATTTTGCTTTTGGCGGCACCTCGGGCATGTCGGTCATTCTGTCCACGCTGTTCCCGACCCTGCCCGTCGGCGTCTTTATGTGGATCATTAACGCGGTTCTCGTCGTTTTGGGCTTTATCTTTTTGGAGCGCAAGGCAATCCTGTGGAGCGTCTTCGCCTCGTTTGCGCTGTCCGCCTATGTTTCGCTGTTTGAGCTCTTTATTCCGACCGATGTCTCTCTGACGGGTGATATGTGGCTCGACCTGTGCTTTGCCGTCATCCTGCCGGCGCTTGGCAGCGCTATTGTCTTTGACATCGGCGCCTCGACGGGTGGCACGGACATTCTTGCCATGATCCTCAAGCGCCGCACGACGCTCGAGATTGGTCGCGCACTGCTGCTGGTCGATATCGGCATCGTGACCATCGCGGCCTTCTTGTACGGCCCGCGTGTCGGTCTGTATTGCGTGCTCGGCCTGTTTGCCAAGACGCTTGTGGTCGACAAAGCCATTGAGAGCATTCACCTGCGCAAAGTCTGCACGGTCATTTGTTCCGAGCCCCTTAAGGTCGAGGAGTTTATCGTCAAGCATCTCAACCGCACGGCGACCATCAGCCGCGGCTACGGTGCCTTCTCGGGCAAGTGTGTGACGGTGATCATGAGCGTGCTGAGCCGTCGCGAGGCCGTGCAGCTGCGCCGCTATGCGCGCGAAGTCGATCCGGGCGCCTTTATCACGATTGTCGACAGCTCCGAGATCGTCGGCAAGGGCTTTCGCGGAACGAACTAGCACAGACGTATTCAACGAACCGCCTGCTGGCGCCGTGTACCATGCAAATCGGTCATCTTTGAGTATTTGAACTCACATTGGGTGATAATGATGCCAAAGACATCGTTTGCGATCCAGGTGATTCGCTCTAGATACGAAGGGATGATTCTATGTTCTGCTCGCAGTGTGGCGCCCCCATGGGCGATAACGACAAGTTCTGCGGCGTGTGTGGTGCTCCTAATGCCGGTGCCGCTGGCCCCGCTCCCCAGGGACAGCCTCAGCCCCAGCAGTTTGTTCCGCAACCGCCCGTGGCGAATGCGCCAAAGGGCTGTGTGGTTCAGGCGTTCCAGGATATGACCAAGACCCCGGGCGTGCTTCAGCGTGTATGCCAAATCGCGTTTTTGCCGGCGCTGATTTGCGTTGTGTCGGTGCTCGTGTTGTTTATTCCCGTTATTGGCGGCATTGCGGCTGCCATCGGCTTTTTGGCAGCTTGCATTGCGAGCGTGTGCGGTTCCGGCTTTGGCATCGAGTGGGGTCGCGATCTGTCGCTTAAGATCGATGACGGCATGGATCGTCCGCTGATGCGTTCCACGTCGTTTGGTCTCGGAGTCTTTTCGAGCGTTATTTCGGTCGTGCTCGAGGTTATCGCTGCCATTCCCGTTATCGGTGTAGTGCTTTCGCTGGTGGAGGGCGTGGCGCTTGGTGCCGCAGGCTCGTACTCCTACTATGGCTCCTATGCGCTCGAGGCTGCGCTGTTCGGTTCGCTCGGCCTGCTTGTCCTGGCTATGATTGCCACGGCAGTCTTGGGGGTCTTCTTTAAGATGTTCGCCGACATTGCCGTGATGCACTTTGCGGTGACCGGGCGCGTTGAGAGCGCGTTTTCGCTCGACAAGGTCTGGGCGGCGTTTAAGCACAACAAGACCAAGCTGTTCTGCGCTTCGTTCCTTCCCGAGTTTTTGACGGGCCTGGTTTCCAACGCCATTACGTGGATCTTGACAGCTGTCTTTGGTGCCATCGCCGGAATTGGCGCGTACGGCTATTACTATCGCCCCACGGGTATCGAGGCGATTGTTACCGCCGGTGGTGTCACGCTCGTATTGTTCCTGGTGCTGATTGCATTCGTCACGGTGTTCCTTACGGTCTTTGGCAAGATACTCAAGCACCGTGCCGTTGGCTATTGGGCTGCACGTTATGCAAGCGAATGGGCCGATGAGGACAAGGACGACGTTTTGACTTTTGTGCTCCCGGGTGAGAAGAAGCCTGCTCCTGCGGGATTCAATCCCACGGCAGCCACTGGTGCTGCGCCTGCCCCGGCACCCGCGCCTGCACCTGCCCCGGCACCTGCTCCTGTTCCCGCACCGGCGTCCGAGGCGACGCCTGCGGAGCCCGATTGGGATGCCGTTGCCACGCCGGCGGATGAGCCGGGCGATAATCCTGCTGCCGAAAACAATCAAACCGAATAGCCGGTCGAGGCGCCCTGGGCAACTGAGCCCGGGGTGCCTTTTTCTACTGCGAAAGCAAGAAAATGCCTGGGAAAACGGTTGCAGCAAAATTTCTCGGAAATTGGTCAATGTTGCGCAACAACGTCGCGGCTATTGTTGAGAACGTAGACGTGTAAGGTTTGAAGGCGTGCGACGCCTTAGGAAAAGGAGAGGCTCATGTTCTGTCCCACTTGTGGTTCTCCCATTTCGGATGATGCCAAATTCTGCCCTGTTTGCGGATCCGCCGTTGGTGCCGCTTCTGCCGCTCCGGCCCCGCAGCCCCAGCCCGCTCCGGCCCAGGCTATTCAGCCCGTGCCCCAGCCTCAGCAGCAGTACACCGGTCAATACGCCCAACAGTCCGCATCCGCTCCGATGGGCTATGGCCCCATTAAGGCTGACCGCAGCCTGATCGGCTGGCTGCTGCTCTCTCTTGTGACCTGCGGTATCTATTCGTTCTACTTCCTGTATTGCTTGGCACGCGACGTCAACACGTTGTGTCAGGATGACGGCGATTACACGCCGGGTCTGGCGGAATTCATCCTTCTATCGTTTGTGACCTGCGGCTTCTACGCGTACTACTGGTATTACAAGATTGGCAACCGCCTGCAGGCCAACGCTCCTCGCTACGGCCTGGTGTTCCAGGAAAACGGCACCACCGTTCTTCTGTGGCAGATCTTCGGCGCGCTCCTGTGCGGCCTTGGTCCCATCTTCGCTATGAACATCATCATCAATAATACCAATGCCATGGCAACGGCTTACAACACTCGCCTTGGCGCTCGTGCCTAACAATAAGGGCGGCGTGAACAGCTCCCAGGGACATAGGGGCACGGCAGAGCTCCTTCGCCGCGCCCTTTTTTGCACCGGCGCGCTCTTTGTCGCCTGGCTCGCGCTCTACCTGCTCGATATCGGCTGCATTTTTCGAATGATGACGGGCGCTCCTTGTCCGGGATGCGGCATGACGAGGGCGTGGCTGGCGGCGCTGCGTCTCGATTTTGCGGCGGCCTTTGCCTACCATCCGCTGTTTTGGGTGGTGCCGATTGCGTTTGTGCTCGCGTTCGTGCGCGAGGAGGTGGCATCGAGCAAGCTAAAGCGTGGTGTCGACATTGCAGTCACCGTGTTGTGCATGCTGGTCATCGCCGTATGGATCGTGCGCCTCATCAATCCGGTAGATGCCGGCTTACTCTTTGGCGGCCATGCGCCCGCCGGAGTCCCCGACGACATCATCCACCTCGAACCCCCACGCTGGCTCACCATCCTTCGCTCTTTCCTGTCGTGACGGAGGACGCGCTAGAAAAGCGGTCGACACATAAGCGGGGGCGAACGTTGAGATAACGTTCGCCCCCGCTTTGCTCTAGCCAGGTTGTTATGGGTGGGCGTGATGGCTACTCGTCGCGCTTCTCCTCGTGGCGAGCGGCAGCCCGCGCATCGTGGATGCCCTTGATTGCAGCATGGCGAGCGGTGCGAGCATCGTGCATGGCGTCGCGCGCCTCAGCGGCTGTTGCCTTGGCAGAGCGCAGCTTGGCGGCCAAGTCGGGGTTGGTCTCGGCAACCGCGGCGATCGTGGGGCCGTCGAGCTCCTCTTGCGTGGGCTCGGCCAAAAAGTCGATAGCATACTGGGCGGCCACCATGGAGCCCTTTGCCAGCACGGTCTCGTCGATCTTGTAGAAGCAGGAATGTTGGGCGTACGTGGCACCAATCTTGGGGTTGCGCGTACCTACAAAGGCGAGCACGCCCGGCACGCGGCGCAGGTACTCCGAAAAATCCTCGCCCGAAAGCGTGCCACGGTAATGGCCTTGACCGGTGGGGCCCAGGCACTTGATTACAGCCTGACGGCAGCGCTCGCTCGAGGCGACCTCGTTTTCGACCTTGTAGTTGGCGATGGTGTAGTCGGTGAGCTCAGCCTCGGCGCCCAGAGCTGCCGCGGTATGCTCCACGATGCGGCGCATGAGCTCCGGCATTTCCTCGTGGGTCGAATCGCCGTAGGTGCGCACTGTGCCGGCGAGGTAGGCCGTGCCGGCGATAACGTTGCGCGCGGTGCCGCCGTGCAGCTCGCCGACGGTGATGACAGCCGGCTCGTAGGGGCTAATCTCGCGCGAGACGATGGTCTGCAGGGCGTTGACGATCTCTGCCGCAACCATAACGGCGTCGTGGCCGCGCTGGGGCATGGCGCCATGGCACGAGGTGCCGCGGACGTCGATGCGGAACCAGTCGGTATTTGCCATGCGTGGGCCGGGCTCGCAGCTTACGGTACCGGCGTCGACCTCGCTCCAGATGTGCGCGGCGTAGGCGCCATCGACGCCGTCGAGCACACCCGTGCCAATCATGAGTTTGGCGCCCTGGCCGTTTTCCTCGCTGGGCTGGAATACGATGCGAATCTCGCCGTGGATGTCATCGGTCATGTGGCGCAGAATCTGCAACGTGCCGAGCATCATGGCGATATGGCAGTCGTGACCGCAGGCGTGCATGCAGCCCTCATTGACGCTGACGAACTCCTCGCCGGTCTGCTCAGTGACGGGCAGGGCGTCGATATCGGCGCGCAGCAGGATGCGGCGGCGCGGCGTGCCGTCCTCGCGGTAGGCATCCGGCGCGGTGCCGCGAAGCGTCGCCACCAGGCCCGTCTTGAGCGGACGCTCGTAGGGGATATTCATGGCGTCGAGCTGGTTGGCGATGTCGGAAGTCGTGCGCTCCTCGGCAAGGCTCAGCTCCGGGTGCTTATGGAAGTGCCGGCGCTGCTTGATGATGTAGGGTTCAAACTCGGCGGCGATATCCTGGATGGCCGCGGTGACGTCGTCTGCCGCGCGAACCTCGGTTGCCGCCATAATCTGCTGTGCCTTGGTCTTCGTCATGGTCGATTTGCTCCTTGTTGGCTCGATCGCAAAATCGTACAGGCTCTCTCCAGTATGCCACCTGCCGCTAGGGCTGGTAAAGCTGCCGTTTGCCGCTTGGCATTTTGTAACCGAGGCGGGGGAGTACACTCGGGGGTGTTGAATTTCCTGCCAGAGATGGGGATGCCCATGCAACATATCGATCGGATTATTCGCTCCAAGAACGTCTTTACCGCGCAAGACGGCATCGATTCCGCCCGCGAGCTGGCGATTGCCATCGCGGGCGACCGCATCGTCGCAGTCGGTGCGCCCGATGACGTAATTGCCGCCGCACCTGCCGCCACGCCGGTGGTCGATTACGGCGAGCAGTTTGTCTGCCCCGGTTTCCATGATGCGCATCTGCACTTCTTCCATACCTCGGTCGGCTCCTCGCCGTACATGCTCATGGATATGGGCACGTCCGAGGCGGCACTGGTACAACATGCGCTCGAGTTTTCCCAGGACCTGCCCGATGACGCCTGGGTTGTGACGCAGGGCTGGCGCGACTACCGTTGGGACCCGCCCGAGCATCCTACCAAGGCGTCGCTCGATGCGGCATTCCCCGATCGTCCCTGCGTTATGTATTCGGGCGACGGGCACACGCTTTGGCTCAACAGCCGCGCACTCGAGGCGCTCGGCGTCACGCGCGACAGCGAGCCGCCAGCGGGCGGCAGCTACGACAAGGACGCAAGCGGCGAGCTTACGGGCATTGCTCACGAAGCGGCTGCCATGCAGTTGTTGCCGCGCTGCCTTGAGTGGCTGGGCGAAGATCGCATCGCAAGCGCTTACGCCGATCAAATGAGGCGCATGGCCGAGCAGGGCATCACCTCGATCTGCGATATGTCGCTCATGCCCATGCCAGGCTGCGATTTTATCCGCGACGACGTCTACGACAAACTGCAGACAGCCGGCAAGCTGGGCATTCGTGCCCATCTGTTCCCCACGCTGTTGGATGACCAGTCGCGTCTAGAAGAGCTCCAGGTACGTTATGCGAACAACGCGCTGCTTTCGGCGCCGGGTTTTAAGCAGTTCTTCGATGGCGTGTCGAGTGAACACACGGCATATCTCACCGAGCCCTATACCAATCCGCGCTTCCCGGGCGACCAGGGCCGTCTGACAGTCCCGGCTGAGCGCATGCGAAAATTGGTTCTGGCGGCTGCGGAGCGCGGTCACACCGTGCGCATCCACGTTATTGGTGACGGTGCGATTCATGCCGCGCTGGATATCTTCGAGGAAGCAGCCGACCTGTACGGCCTGCCCCAGCACGGCCATAACACGCTCGAGCACCTGGAGAACCTTCTGCCCGAGGACATCGACCGCCTGCGCAAGCTCAACGTGGTTGCTTCGAGCCAGCCCTGCCACATTACACTCGACCCGGGTGGACCGGAGCGCGATCTGGGCCTGGAGCGCAGCCGCATCATGTGGCCGTTCGCAACCTATAAGCAGCGCGGCATTCGCCAAGCCTTCGGTACCGACAGCCCTATCACGCCCGTTACCAGCATGAACGTGCTCTACACGGCTATCACGCGCCAGGACCCCAAAAGCCGCTGGCCCGAGGGCGGCTGGTTGCCGAGCGAGCGCATCGATGCAGCAACGGCTCTGCGCAACTACACCTTGGGCAGCGCCTATGCAGCGGGCGACGAGCAAAACCTCGGTAGCTTGGAGCCTGGCAAGTACGCCGACCTGGTAGTCCTGGACCAAAACCCGCTCACCGTTGATCCCCAAGAACTTCAAGCCACCAAAGTCCAAGCCACCTACCTGGCAGGCAACTTGATTTACGAGCGCTAACCCCACATCCCACCCCTCAGTTGCGGTGAAATAGTCCCTAAAATCGGCCTTCAAGCCCAAAAACAGGAACTATTCCACCGCAACTTAAAAGAGCGCGTCCCAACAACGTGCCCCCTATCTTGTGCATTCCATCCGCATCGCCATTTTGCTGCACTGACTTTTCTGAATGCCGGGCCCTAGTTAGTCAACCTGGCTCCCAGGGCGGACCGGAGGGCATGAAGTTTGTCGCGAGTTCCGCACGCAAAGGAAAGCACTTAATGTGCTTTCCGTCTTGCGCAGGACTGTAGAGCAGCAAACTTCATGCCCTCCGGTCCGCCCCGGGAGCCACCGTTAAGTTATCCCCCGGCATTCAGAAAATCTAAGTGCCAAAAAATAAGATTTTTTGACTCCGTGTTGTATAACCCGCCATTCGTGGGTACCATTCAACGCGTACGCAAACAAAAAGGGTTAATTCGCGTGGTATAACCGCGCGGCCCAAAAAGGAGGAGACAAGCATGTCGTCTTTGAAGCCGCTTGCAGATCGTGTTCTGGTCAAGCCCGACGAGGCCGAGCAGAAGACCGCTTCTGGTCTGTATATCGCCAGCAACGCTCAGGAGAAGCCGCAGCGCGGCACCATTGTTGCCGTTGGCGCCGGCAAGGTCAACGACAAGGGTGAGCGCATTCCCATGGACGTCAAGGTCGGTGACGTTGTCATCTACGGTAAGTTCGGTGGCAACGAGGTTAAGGTCGACGGCGAGAAGTATCTGCTCATGCGCGCCGATGACATCTACGCTGTCGTCGAGGCCTAGTCTCGTCAGAATCTCTGATTCGTCTTTGAACGCGCTCGTCGCATAGGACTCGGAAGCGGCGACGCGAGTCACATTTCTTTTGGAGGATTACCCACTATGGCAAAGAACATTACGTTCAACACCGATGCCCGCGCTAAGCTCGCCAAGGGCGTCAACACCCTGGCCGACGCCGTTACCGTCACCATGGGCCCCAAGGGCCGCTACGTTGCGCTGCAGCGCACGTTCGGTGCCCCGACCATCACCAACGACGGCGTTTCCGTCGCTAAGGAGATCGAGCTCGAGGACAACATCGAGAACATGGGCGCCCAGCTGGTGAAGGAGGTCGCCACCAAGACCAACGACACCGTGGGTGACGGCACCACCACCGCAACCCTGCTCGCTCAGGCCATCGTCAACGACGGTCTGCGCAACGTCGCCGCTGGCGCCAACCCGCTGGCCATCCGTCGCGGCATCGACAAGGCCGTCAACGCCGCCGTCGCCGAGATGAAGAAGCAGGCCAAGCCGGTCGAGACCAAGGAGCAGATTGCTTCCGTCGGTACCATCTCCGCCGGTGACCCCGAGGTCGGCGAGAAGATCGCCGAGGCCATGGAGGTCGTGGGCAAGGACGGCGTCATCACCGTCGAGGATTCCCAGACGTTCGACATCACCATCGACACCGTCGAGGGCATGCAGTTCGACAAGGGCTATGTCTCCGCTTACTTCGTCACGGATAACGACCGCATGGAGGCCGTGATGAAGGATCCGTACATCCTCATCACCGACCAGAAGATCTCCAGCGTTCAGGACATCATGCCTGTTCTCGAGGCTGTCCAGCGCGCCGGCCGTGGCCTGCTCATCATCGCTGAGGACATCGACGGCGAGGCCCTGCCCACCCTGGTCCTCAACAAGATCCGTGGCGCTCTCAGCGTCTGCGCCGTCAAGGCTCCGGGCTACGGCGATCGCCGCAAGCGCATCCTCGAGGACATCGCCGTCCTTACCGGTGGCCAGGCCGCTCTGGACGAGCTGGGCGTGAAGGTCGCTGACATCACCGCCGATATGCTCGGTACCGCTAAGTCCGTCACCATCTCCAAGGACAACACCGTCGTCGTTGGCGGCGCTGGTTCCAAGGAGGCCATCGACGCCCGCATCGCTCAGATCAAGGGCGAGATGGAGAACACCACCTCTGACTTCGACCGCGAGAAGCTCCAGGAGCGCCTGGCCAAGCTCTCCGGTGGCGTTGCCGTCATCAAGGTTGGCGCTGCTACCGAGTCCGAGCTCAAGGAGATCAAGCATCGCGTCGAGGATGCCCTGCAGGCAACCCGAGCTGCTGTCGAGGAGGGCATTGTCGCCGGTGGCGGCGTCGCCTTCATGGACGCTGTTCCTGCGCTCGATGCTGTCGAGATCGACGACCCCGAGGAGAAGATCGGCGTCGACATCGTCAAGAAGGCTCTGACCGCTCCGGTCGCTACCATCGCCAAGAACGCTGGCTTTGAGGGCGCTGTCGTGGTCGACAAGGTTGCCGAGCTGCCCGCCGGCCAGGGTCTCAACTCTGCCAACGGCGAGTGGGGCGACATGATCGAGATGGGCGTCCTCGACCCCGTCAAGGTCAGCCGCGTCACCCTGCAGAACGCTGCTTCCGTCGCCAGCCTGATCCTCATCACCGAGGCTACCGTCTCCGATGTGCCCAAGAATACTCAGCTTGAGGACGCTATCGCTGCTGCCACCGCTGGTCAGCAGGGCGGCGGTATGTACTAAGGCCGACAAGGTCTAGAACTCCCACCGGGAATCCGGGGCGTGACGGGGCTTCTCTCCGGAACGTCCTCGGACATGCAAAGAGGCTCCGCATCGCGCTTCGCGCTGCGGAGCCTCTTTGCGTCCTGCGGAATGTTCCGGAGAGAAGCCCCGTCACGCCCCCGGATCCCCTGTGTTTACGGCCTTGAGGTCGGCGTGGACGGAGATCGTGGCTGATGGGGATACATGTCCCGGTCGCTGTTTCGCGGCTTTGCCGCGAAAGGCGCGCTACTTTGGGATGGGTGGGGAACGTGGTTGTTGCGGCAACTGATCCCCACCATAAATTACCCTCGGCATACTTGCGCGAAAACCTGCCCGTGCTACACTTGCAATTGCTGTTTCAGGGCGGGGTGAAATTCCCCACTGGCGGTAAATCGGGCGGTGCCAAAGGGGTGCCGTGGCGCAGACGAGGCGTCTGCGACCGAGCCGATGAGTCCGCGACCCGTGCATGCGTTGGTTCGCATGCCGGCTGAACTGGTGAGATCCCAGTACCAACGGTTAGAGTCCGGATGAAAGAGGCAGGTGATCTTATGTCTGAACAGTCGCAGCATATCCATTTTGAGAACACGAATAGGTGGAGCACCAAACAGCTCGTTACCATGGCGTTGATGTGCGCCTTGGGCGCCCTGTTTATGTACGTGCAGCTGCCCATTCTTCCTTCGGCGCCATTTTTGACGTATGACCCGTCGCTGGTGCCGGCGATGGTGTGCGGATTTGCGTATGGCCCCGGTGCTGGTACCGCTGTTGCAGCCATGGCGATCGTTATCCATGCGCTCACTACGGGTGACTGGGTCGGCGCGCTTATGAATCTGGTTGCCACGCTGGGCTACATTCTGCCCGCGGCTATCGTCTACCAGAAGATGCATACCTATAAGGGTGCCGTGATTGGCCTGGTGCTCGGCGTTATTGCCGCTACGGCGTTGTCTATGGTCGCAAATCTTACCATTGGCGTATGGTTCTGGTATGGCTCGGTCGATGTGATCGCCCCGCTCATGATTCCTGCGGTGCTGCCGTTCAACCTCATCAAGACCGTGCTCAACTCGGTGTTGACGCTTGCGGTGTACAAGGCGGTCTCCAACCTCATCACGCCTAAAAAGGACCAGGTCAAAGGTCGCGCATGATTGAGTGTCGGGGCGTTTCCTTTAGCTATGACGGTGCCGCACCGGCACTCGACGGCGTCGATCTGAACATCGAGGATGGCGAGTTTTTCTGCATCCTCGGTGGCAATGGGTCGGGCAAGTCGACGTTTGCCAAGCATCTGAATGCACTGTTGCGGCCCGATGCGGGTACGGTATGCGTCAACGGCATGGATGCGTCCGACCCCGAGCTGGTCTACGACATCCGCTCGACTGCGGGCATGGTATTCCAGAATCCCGATGACCAGCTGGTGGCAACGCTTGTCGAAGATGACGTTGCGTTTGGTCCCGAAAACCTTGGCGTGCCGTCGGCACAAATTGCGCAGCGCGTACGCGAGGCGCTGAAGGGTGTGGGCCTGGTGGGCTTTGAGCGTCACGAGACCCATGCGCTTTCGGGCGGCCAAAAGCAGCGCGTGGCGCTTGCCGGCGTGCTCGCCATGGAGCCGCGCGTTCTCATTTTGGATGAGGCTTCCTCGATGCTCGATCCACGTGGACGCAAGGGCCTCATGAAGGCTTGCCGCGCGTTGCACGATCGCGGCATGACCATCGTGATGATTACGCACTTTATGGAAGAGGCCGCCGAGGTCGATCGTGTCGCGGTGTTTCGGGCGGGGCGCGTTGCCATGCTCGGTACGCCCGAGGAAATCTTGACGCGGGCGGACGAACTTGCTCAGCTCAACTTGGATATGCCGGCGTCGTGCTGCCTGGGTAGGACACTTCGCGCGAAGGGCGTATCCGTTTGCGCGCAGGTGCGCGAGGCAGATATGGTCGCCGAGATTGCGCGGGTTTACGCCGAGCGGGGCGGGGCGGACGTCGCAGTGCAGCCTTCTGCATCCGATTCTCGTATGCTCGACAATGCATCCTTCGCGACTAACGAGGCGGCCGCGTCGGAGCCCGTTATCGAGATCTCGCACCTCTCGCATAGTTACTCGCTGAGCGCCCGCGAGCGCCGTCGATGGCGCAAGCGCTCGACCACTGCGGACGCATCGAGCAAACAAGCTCTTTGGGGCAACGATCCAAACAGCCCCTGGGCGCTACGTGATGTTTCGTTGACGGTGCGCCGCGGCGAGTTTCTGGGATTGGCGGGTCATACCGGCTCGGGTAAATCGACGCTGGTTCAGCATCTCAACGGGTTGATTCGTCCGCAGGAGGGAAGCGTTTGCGCGCTGGGGCTCGACCTATCAAGCAAGAAAGACGCCGCCGCGGTTAAGGCCAAGGTCGGCGTGGTGTTTCAGTATCCCGAGCGCCAGCTATTTGCCGAGACCGTGGCGCAGGACGTGGCGTTTGGCCCGTGCAACCTTGGCCTGCCAGAAGACGAGGTTGCACGCCGTGTCGCATCATCGCTTGCGCGCGTGGGCCTCGACCTTGCCGCGATAGGCGACAAGAACCCCTTTGAGCTTTCGGGCGGCCAGCAGCGCCGCGTGGCGTTTGCCGGCGTGCTCGCCATGGAGCCCGAGGTGCTGGTGCTCGACGAGCCCATGGCGGGGCTCGATCCGGCTGCGCGCAGGGATTTCCTGGGGCTCATCGATCGGCTCCATCGCGAGGGCCTGACTGTTGTCATGGTTTCGCATAGCATGGATGACCTGGCAAATTGCTGTGACCGTATCGTTGTGATGAACGAGGGCGCCGTGTTTGCCGAGGGAACGCCCGCGCAGGTGTTTGCGCGCGCGAACGAGCTCAAATCGATCGGCCTGGGCGTTCCTGCCGCCCAGCGCATGGCGCTGGCGCTTGCGCAAGCCGGTGTGCCGCTCCGCTGCGACAAGCTTTATACGGTTGAGGCGCTAGCCGACGAGTTGGCCGGCTTGCTGCTGGGCTGCGCGGACGTGCCTTTGAGGGTTCCGTGTCAGGCTGGTTCCAAGGCGCCCACGCGAGAGGAGGGCTGCTAATGGAGGCGTTCTCATTTGGCAGCTACTATCCCGGGGATAGCGCGGTGCATCGCCTGGATCCGCGTACTAAGTTGCTCCTAGGTTTTGCATTTCTGGTCACCGTGCTCACCGTCGGAAGCTTTTGCGGGCTGGTTCCGGTCGCATTTTTTGTCGTGCTGGTCTATCTCGCAGCCCGGGTGCCGTTGCGCCGGGTCCTATCATCGATGGCACCATTGCTGGCGATTGTCGTGGTGGTCGCGGTGCTCAACCTGTTTTCCGACCAGAGTGGCCGCATCCTGTGGCAGCTTGGCTTTTTGCAGGTGAGCGAGGGCTCGCTGCGTTCTGCGGCGTTTGTGGCGTGCCGCCTGACGTTGATGATGGCCGGCATGAGCGCCATTACACTCACCACGCCGACGCTCGACCTCACCGCGGGCTTTGAACGTCTGCTCGCACCATTTGCGCGCGTGGGGCTTCCGGCGCACGAGCTCGGCATGATTATGGGTATCGCGCTGCGGTTTATGCCGCAATTTGCCACCGAGATGAAACAGACGGCCGATGCACAGGCAAGTCGCGGCGCGCGCGTGACGGGCGGTCCGCTCGGCGGTGTGCGCATGCTCGGCAGTGTGGCGATTCCGCTGTTCACCGGCGTGTTTCGTCATGCCGAGACGCTTTCGGCCGCCATGGATGCGCGCTGCTATCACGGCGAACAGGGACGCACGCGTCTGCATGCGCTTACGTTTGGCCGCGGGGATGCACTGGCCGCGGTGGCGATGGCGCTGCTGGTGACATGCGTTGTCGTTATCAATCTTCAACTCGTCTAAGCTCGATTCGAGCGCAAGAAAGGGGTCTCTATGACCGACATCGATCGCACGGCTCAGCTCGAGCGCGCTTGCTCGTATCTCAGACGCATTCCGGCGTGGTATCTTGCCACGACCGATGTGAGCGACGGGCATCAGCCCCGCGTGAGGCCGTTTTCGTTTGCCATGGTCGATGACGACAAACTGTGGTTTTGCACGTCGCGCGACAAGGACGTGTGGGCGGAGTTGAGCGCGAATCCCAAGTTTGAGGTATCGGGCTGGAAGCCGGGGGAGTGCTGGATCGTGTTAACCGGTGAGGCCGCGCTCGATGATGATGCAGTCGTGAGCGACAAGGTGCGTCAGGCGGGCTTTAGGCACATGGTGGGCATTGGCGAGCAACACGATAGTGCCAACGACGGCCGCCTTGCATTCTTCTCGGTCCGCAACATCGCCGCACGGTTCTGCGATATCGACGGCAGCGAAGAGCGCCTCGAGCTCTAATTTCCCAAATTGGCTACCCATTCCAAAAAGACTGGTCAGGCGTCAGGAGGACACATGGACGGATTGAATACGGTGTTGGAGTATCTGACGTCGGTGCCGGCGTGGTATCTGGCGACGAGCGTGGGCGGGCAGCCGCATGTGCGTCCGTTCTCGTTTGCGCAGATTCAGGACGGCAAGCTGTGGTTTGTGACAGCGCGCACCAAAGATGTGTGGCAGGAGCTGCTGCAAAACCAGCGCTTTGAGGCCACGAGTTGGTGGCCGGGCCATGGTTGGTTGATCCTGCGCGGGCGTGCAGGGCTGGAAGACCGGGCTTCGAGCGAAATGCGCGAGGCCGGATGGAAACATCTTGAGCGCTTGAGCGAGCACTATGAGGGGCCTAACGACCCCGCGCTCGTCTTCTTTAGCGTTGAGGATCCCGAGGCTTTTATCTGCAATCACGACGAATGGGTGCCGGTCGAGCTCTAGCCAGCTGGCTCATCCTAACAACTTAGTTTTCGCATGGGCGGGTCCCGTGTTGCCCGGCGCCGTAAGGAGTGCCGGTCAATACGGGGCCCGCTCTATTTGTCAATTCCTTCAAGTGAATGTGTCGGGAATGTTTCAATGCATGAACATGCAAGCTATTTACGTATAAATGCATCTTTTGGTGCTAAAGTTTCAACCCACTTCATAACGACCGCTGCGAAATGCGCATCGGTGCATAAATCGCAGACAAGGAGTCTGATATGTCTTTGAAGGTTGGAATCGTCGGCGCGGCTGGATATGCCGGAGCCGAGCTCATTCGCCTCGTACTCGGCCATCCCGAGTTTGAACTTGTTGCCATTACGTCCAACGCCGATGCCGGCCAGCCGCTGTCCGCGGTGTATCCGAGCTTTGCTGGCGTGAGCGATCTGGTTTTCACCACGCATGACGCCCCCGAGCTCAAGAGCTGCGATGCGGTTTTTCTTGCCGTGCCGCACACGGCTGCCATGGCACAGGTGCCCGCGCTGCTTGCATCGGGCGTCTCCTGCTTTGATCTTTCGGCCGACTACCGCCTGAACGACGCGTCCGTCTTTGAGACGTGGTATGCCGCCGAGCATACGAGCCCCGAGCTGCTCAAGACCCGTGCCTTTGGCCTGCCCGAGCTATTCTGCCGGGACTTGGAGACCGCCGCATCCGACCATGCCGACGGCAAACCCGTGCTGGTCGCCTGCGCCGGTTGCTATCCCACCGCAACGAGCCTTGCTGCCGCTCCTGCCGTGCGTGCGGGCTGGGTGGCAGAGAACGGCCCCGTAATCGTCGATGCCATTAGTGGCGTGACGGGCGCCGGTAAGTCCTGCAACGCTCGCACCCATTTTTGTAGCGCGGACGAGAACCTGGAGGCCTATGGCGTAGGCAAACATCGCCATACGCCCGAGATTGAGCAGATCCTGGACCTGACCGATCGCGTCGTCTTTACTCCGCACTTGGCACCGCTCAAGCGCGGCCTGCTTTCCACGGTGACGATGCCGCTCGCGCCGCAGGCTCTCGACGCGTTGGCCCTTGAGGACGTCGTCGACCATTACAAGAAGTTTTACGCCGGACGCAGCTTTGTGCGCGTGCTCGATGCCGGCCAGCAGCCCAAGACGGCTTCGGTCGTCGGCACCAACGCCGCCCAGATCGGCCTTGCGCTCAACAAGCGTGCGGGCGTGCTGGTGGCGACGGGCGCTATCGACAATTTGTGCAAGGGTGCTGCGGGCCAGGCGGTCCAGTGCGCCAACATCGTTTTTGGCTTTGACGAGCGACGAGGCTTGCCCACAGTGGCGTGCCCGGTGTAGCACATTCGATTGTTAACGATTTGGTAGTCGGGTATCGAGTTGGGCGCCACTTTTAAGCTGGTCTACTAATTGCGACCGGTATGGCGTGCCAGCCGATGCCCGCTTTTTTATTTGATATAAGGAGTCGTAGGGACGATGAATACCGACCTGATTGATATCAAGATTCGCGCCGTCGAGGGCGGCGTTACGGCAGCGGCCGGCTTTAAGGCTGCAGGTATCCATGCGGGATTCCGGAAGAATCCCGAGCGCTTGGACTATGCACTCGTCGTGCCCGATAAGCCCTGTCCAGGTGCCGGCGTGTTTACGACCAACCGCTTTTGCGCGGCGCCCGTGCAGGTGAGCCGTGCCAACCTGGGCGGTGCGGACAAGGGCTATGGCATCATCGCCGGTGTTTCAATCAACTCCGGCAACGCGAACGCCGCCACGGGCGAGACCGGCCTAGCCTGTGCGCGCGAGACATGCAACATCGCGTCGCAGGTCATCGGCTGTGAACCCCAGCAGATCCTAGTTGCATCCACAGGCGTGATCGGACAGATTCTGCCGATCGACACGTTTGAGACGGCCGTTCCGTCCGCCTTCGAGGCGCTCTCCGCTCATGGTGGCGCCGATGCCGCCCGCGCTATCATGACGACTGATACACATTCCAAGGAGTATGCCGTTCGCTATCGCAGTGAGGCTGCGGGGCACGCAGGCAATGCCTATACGGTGGGCGGTATGTGCAAGGGCTCGGGCATGATCATGCCTAATATGGCCACCATGATCGCGGTCATTACTACCGATGCCCCCGTCGAGCCGGCGGCGCTCCACGCCCTGTTGCTCTCGACCGTTAAGCAGACCTTCAATAAAGTGACGGTCGATTCTGATACCTCGACCAACGACACCTGCATCATGCTTGCTTCTGGCGCTGCAGTCGCAGATGCCGAGGCCATCGTCGAGGGTACTGATGCCTTTGACGAGTTGGCCTTTGCCGTGCACGAGGTGTGCGAGAGCCTGGCGCGCAACATTGCGGCCGATGGCGAGGGTGCGTCAAAGCTCGTGACGGTTAACGTCGCCGGCGCCGCCAACGACGAGGAAGCCGATATCGCCGCCCGCGCCGTCGCCAATTCGCCGCTCGTCAAGACCTGCATCGCCGGCCACGACTGCAACTGGGGCCGCGTCGCCATGGCGCTTGGCAAGTGCGGCGTGAAGTTTAATCAGGAAGACGTTTCCATCGACATGATGGGCATGCCCGTCTGTCGCGATGGTCTGACCGTTCCCTTTGACGAGGACGAGGCTCTGCGACGTTTTGAGGCGCCCGAGATCGTGATCTCGGCCGACCTGGGCGCAGGCGATGCGGCAACGACCGTGTGGACCTGCGACCTCACGCACGAGTACATCTCCATCAACGGTGACTACCGTTCCTAGATTCCAGGCACGCTGCGCATCTTGCCGCGATTGCGGACGGCGGAGCACGGCACGATAACGATACGAAAGACGAGGCAGATTATGAAATTCGCACGCGATTGTCGTTCGAGCGAATCCAACGAAGCAACCGCGCAGCTGCTGTTCGAAGCGCTGCCGTGGATTAAAAACCTGACCGGCAAGACGGTCGTTATCAAGTATGGCGGAGCCGCCATGGTCGATGAGCAGCTGCGCCGCGACGTGATGAGCGACATCGTTTTGCTCAAGATCATCGGTATGCGCCCCGTCATCGTGCATGGCGGCGGCAAGGCCATCAACGAGGCGCTGAGCCATTACGATATTCCCGTCGAGTTTAAGAACGGCCAGCGCGTGACCACGCCGGCGACTATGGATATCGTGCGCGAGGTGCTGGGCGGCAAGGTTAACCAGGAGCTGGTCGCCGCCATCAACCACCACGGCAACCTGGCCGTAGGCGTGTCGGGCAGCGATGCCGGCACACTCATCGCCGAGCTGCTCGACCCCGAGCTCGGTCGCGTGGGCAAAGTGACGCACGTCAACACCGACTATATCGAGCGCTTGCTCGATAGCGAGTACATTCCCGTTATCGCTACCGTCGCGGCGGGGGAGGACGGCGGATTCTTCAACATCAATGCCGACACCGCTGCCGGTGCCGTTGCGGCGGCGCTTCACGCGCATAAGGCGATTTTTTTGACCGATGTCGACGGCCTGTACAAGGATTTTAGCGACAAGGACTCGCTTATCTCCAACCTGACGCTCGACGAGGTCAACGAGATGCTCTACGGCGGAGAAGTCGACAAGGGTATGATTCCCAAGCTGCGCGCCGCCGTCGATGCGCTTGCTGCTGGCGTGTTCCGAGCCCACATCATCAACGGCACGACGCCGCACTCGCTGCTGCTGGAGTTGCTGACCGATGCTGGCGTCGGTACCGTGATCCACTCCACCGAGACGGCCTACGAGTTCGATACGCATCCGCATCCGCTTTCGACGTTTGCGGCGCGTCTGACCGAGAACCTCGACGAGGTCGAGAAGCTCCAGACGGTCTAGCCGACCCGCGGTCGTCGCGTCCCTGCACCCATAGCCCTGCGCCGTACGGCGCCCAACGAAAGGCATCTCATGTCACTTGCAACTCAGCAATCACTCGAATCCCATTACGTTATGCATACCTTTGGTCGCTCGCCGGTAGAGTTTGTCGAAGGTCACGGTATGAAGCTCATCGGTGACGATGGTCGTGAGTATCTCGACTTTCTCGCTGGTATCGGTGTGTGCAGCCTTGGCCACGGCAACCCTGCAGTGCTCTCGGCGCTCGAGGCTCAGACCAAAAAGCTTCTGCATGTGTCTAACTACTTCTACATCGAGCAGCGTGGACAGGTCGCGGCGCTGCTGTCCAAGCTTGCCAACGACGACGTAGATGGTGCGTGCGTGCTGGCCGATGCCATTGCCGCCGGCGATGAGACCACGGCCGCTGCGCTCGGTGCCCCGGCTGCGGACGAGCAGGTGTGGGAGACGTTCTTTGCCAATTCTGGTGCCGAAGCCAACGAGGGCTCGATGAAGCTCGCGCGTCTGTACGCCAAGCGTGCTGGTAACGGCGGCAACACCATCGTATGCATGCGTGGCGGCTTCCACGGCCGTACGCTCGAGACCATTGCCGCCACCATGCAGGATCGGCTACAGGACAGTTTCCGTCCGCTGCCGGGTGGCTTTGTGGCCTGTACGCCCAACGATGTCGACGAACTGCGTTCGATCTTTAAGCAGCTGGGAAGCGAGGTCTGCGCCGTCATGCTCGAGCCGATTCAGGGCGAGAGCGGCGTGCACCCCATGACCGAGGAGTTTATGGCGGCGGCGCGCGACTTGGCACACGAGGTGGGCGCCGTTCTTATCGCCGACGAGGTCCAGTGTGGCATCTTCCGCTCCGGCAAGCCGTTTGCATTCCAGACCTATGGCGTGGAGCCCGACATTATGAGCCTTGCCAAGGGCATTGCCGATGGCGTGCCCATGGGTGCCGTGGTGGCAAAGAAGGAGATCGCCGACGTGTTTAAGCCGGGTGACCACGGCTCGACCTTTGGCGGTAGCTGCTTGGCTGTCGCGGCGTGCGCCGCGACGCTCTCTGCGCTCGTGCGCGGCGATTTTGCCGAGCATGTTGCCAAGGTGGGTGCTTATATGGAGCAGGCGCTGGCTAAGCTTCCGCATGTGGTAGAGGTGCGTGGTCGCGGCCTGATGCTCGGCTGCGATTTGGATGATGCCGCGGGTGATGCACACGACGTCGTGGCCCGTGCATTGGGGGCTGGTGCCGTGATCAACGCTACAGGCGCACATACGCTGCGCTTCCTGCCGCCGCTCGTGTGCGAAGAGGCCGACGTGGACAACCTGATCGAGATCCTGGCGGGTGTTTTGGCTTAGCGCTATTAGGCATAGCAATTTGAAGCGGGCTCCAGACCGTCACGTGCCGTTTGGCACACGATTGGGCGAACTGGAGCCCGTTTTGCTATCGATTTACCATGGCCGGGATGGGCCGTGTGCAAAAAGTGGTAAATATGAGTACGGGCACTAACTTCGTAACATATAAATTAGTTGTTTTTAGACGAGTTGGGCCACATATGTCCAGTTTTGTAGTTGGCAAATTGGCTTAACTGGACTATCGATCGTCTTTCTAATGCCGGATTTGCCTTTTATGACTTCGAAAACGCTGCTACTAAAAAGGTAGCAGTACTCATATTTGGCATTTTTTGCACACGGGTATTCGCCAGGGGTCCATTTTGCCGCCCGCGCTTCACTTCGCTACTTCGCTCCTCGCGTGCTGCGCTGGAAAACGCTTCGCGTTTCCTCAGCTCCGCACCCTTGCGGGTTCGAATCCCATGCGATGGGCCCAAAAACGAAAGGCCCCCATAGCTGGGAGCCTATCAAATCAGTGGTGGGCGATGAGGGATTCGAACCCCCAGCCTTGTGCGTGTAAAGCACCTGCGCTAACCGTTGCGCCAATCGCCCGCAGGGATTGAGTATAGCGGAAACCCTGCGTGGTTCACCGCTAATTCATAACGAAAACTAAGCGGCGACTTTAGCGCCCTTGTCCTCGTCGATAAAGAAGCGCTTGTACCAAATGAGGAACGTCAGCGTGGTATAGATCTTGCGCTGGTTGAGCGCGCGACCCTTAAAGTGATCGTCGAGCAGTTTCATGAGCGCATCGGTGTCAAAGAAATCAGCAGCCCACGGCGCGGTGAAGTATTCCTTTACGTAGTCGTAATACTTTTGCTCGCGCAGCCAGAACTTGACCGGTACGGGGAAGCCCACCTTCTTGCGCGTTGCCCACTCGTCGGGCAGCGTGCGGTTGGCAGCGTGACGCAGAACGAGCTTGCAGCCTTCTTCGTTAACACGGTAGTTGGCGGGAATGTGCTCTGCAAACTCCATGACCTTCTTGTCCAGGAACGGGACGCGAAGCTCCAGAGAATGCGCCATGCACATTTTGTCGGCCTTGAGCAGAATGTCGCCCGGCAGCCACATGTTCATATCCAGATACTGTTTCTTGGAAAGCTCGCAGCAGTTGGGAACCTGCTTGTAGTACTCGGCGCACATCTCGGCGGCGTTCTTGCCGGTGTCATAAGCGGGCTTGAGCACCTCGTCGACCTCGGAGGGATCGAACACCTTTGCCTGACCCACATACCAGCGCTCGGGAACCTCGGCGCATTTCGTCAGGAAGTTGTGGCCCTTAAAGTAGGGGAGATGCTGAACGAGTGAGCCCAGGGCGCGACGTACGCCGAGCGGCACGCGCTTCTTAAAGGTGCGCATCTCGGGGGTGTCCTCGTACCACTCATAGCCGGCAAACAGTTCGTCGGCACCCTCGCCCGAAAGGACGACGGTGACCTCCTTGGAAGCCATCTGCGCCAGATAGTACAGCGGCACGCTGGACAGGTTCGATTGCGGCTCGTCCATGTGGTACTGGATATCGGGCAGTGCATCAAAGAACTCGTCGGCGGTAATCATCTTGCGCACGTTCTTGATGCCCAGCTTGTCGGAAAGCTCGGCGGCGTAGTTGGTCTCGTTGAAGTTCTTGTAATCGAAGCCGACAGAATACGTGGTGTCGGGCATGAGACAGGCGGCAATGTAGCTGGAGTCCACACCGCCAGAAAGGAACGAGCCCACCTTAACATCGGCGATTCGGTGCGCAGCGACGCTTTCGTGCACGACCTTGTCGCACTCGTCCACGTACTCCTCGAAGGTCTTGGAGTTGTCGTCGGTGAAGTCGCAGCTCCAGTAACGCTTGATGTCCATGGTGTTGGTCGTCAGGTCATACGTAAAGCAATGCGCCGGGGCAAGCTTGAACACGCCCTTAAAGAAGGTCTCCTCCGTGGCGGGGAATTGCAGCGTCAGGTAGGGGCGCAGCGCGTCGTGGTTGACAGCCTTCTCAAACTTGGGATGGTCCAGGAAGCTCTTGATCTCGGAGCCAAACAGCAGCGAGCCATCGGATGCCTGGTAGTAATAGAACGGCTTGATACCAAAGATGTCACGAGCACCAAAGAGTTTGTTCTTGTTCTGGTCGTGAATTACGAACGCGTACATGCCGCGCAGACGGTTGACCAGGTCCTCGCCCCACTCCTCGTAACCGTGTACCAGGACTTCGGTATCAGCGTTGCAGTGGAAGGCGTAGCCGGCCGCCTCCAGCTCGGCGCGAAGCTCCTGGAAGTTGTAGATCTCTCCGTTGAAGACAATCGTGACCTTGCCGTCGTCGCTCGACATGGGCTGGGCTCCAGCTTCGGATAGATCGAGAATCGAAAGACGACGAAAACCAAGGGCAACGTTGTCGACGATATGCTGGCCGCCCATATCGGGACCACGGTGGATGATGCGATTCATCATGGCCGTGAGAACCAGCTCACTCTGTTCATCTGTACCGGTAAAACCGACAAAACCGCACATGCAAGATCCTTTCTGCTGACGGCTCAGGTGTACTGCCGCAAGGATTGCGGCAGCTGATGTCAAATAATCTTTACTATCATGCCAATCTTTTGTTTCGTGATAGGGCATAAGCGCCGAGCGAACCGAAAAAACCACGTCCCGATCTTCAGGCGAAGCGGCGGGACGTGGTTGCGAACGCTATGTTAAAGAACAGCACCCAGATTTCCTTGTTTTTACACGGGGTGAACACCGTTGCCATTTATTAGACCACGGCACAGTCCATGCAATTTTTTAGAAGGCTGTGATGCGCGCAAGGTCAGGTGGCATATTAGGATGGTTGATAATACAGAAGTTTCATCGTTTCTGCCGCGGGACGTCTTCTGCCCTTTAAGGCTGAATTTAGCGAGAGAGGTCTTTGTATGTCGAGTCCGACACAAGAGAAGCTAACTCTGATGCGCTATATAGAGTTGCTCGAGGAAGATGACCTTGTTGTTTCCAGACCGAGCGCTTCGTGCGACCAGCGCATTGAGTTTGCGACTGATGACTCGCGCCAGGTGCGTCCGGGCACGTTGTTTGTCTGCAAAGGCCGTGCGTTTAAGCGCGAGTACCTGCTTTCGGCAATCGCCGATGGCGCCGTGGCCTACGTTTCCGAGGTCGATTACGATGTTGATCTTCCCGCGGTGATTGTGAGCGATATTCGTCGCACGCTCGCCGTGGTGGCAGATGCCTTTTATGAGCACCCGTCGGGTAAGGTGAAGGTCTGCGCCTTTACAGGCACCAAGGGCAAGTCGACCTGCAGCTTTTATCTGCGCGGCATCCTCGCCAACGAGGCCAAGCTTACGGGCTGTCATCGACCCGCTCTTAATACGGGCATTGAGTTCGACGACGGCATCGAGACGGGCCCTTCCAAGCTGACGACCCCCGAATCCTTCCTGCTGCAGTCTCGCATCGCACATGCTGCGGAGGCGGGTGCCCCGTGGCTGGTTATGGAGGCATCGAGTCAGGGCCTCAAATACGAGCGCACGGGCAAGATTGACTTTGAAGTCGGCGCCTTTACCAATATCGGCGAGGATCACATTTCGCCGATTGAGCATCCGACGCTCGAGGATTACTTTGCCAGCAAGCTCAAAATCTTCTCGCAGAGCCGTTTTGCCGTGGTCAATCTCGATATGGATAAGGTCGATCGCGTGCTCGAGGCGGCATCTCGTTGCGAACGTACGGTGACGTTCTCCCTGACCGACGAGCGTGCCGACGTGCTTGCGCTGGCGATTTGCAATGGCGACTGCGGCGTGGTGGCAACGGTGCGCACGCCCCGTTTTACGCGTGACATTGTGATTCCCACGCCGGTTAAGTTCAATGTGTCCAACGCGCTTGCCGCTATTGCCTGCGCCGAGGCCCTGGGCATTTCCGAAGAGGGTATCGTCCATGGCTTTGAGGGCGTCTTCGTTCCCGGTCGTATGGAGCTCTATCCGTCCGTATCGGGCAAAATCCTGGGCATCGTCGATTTTGCACATAACGGCATGAGCCTCGAGACACTCCTGCGCGACTTGCGCGAGAACTATCCCGAGCGCGAGCTGGCGGTTGTATTTGGCGCTACGGGCGGTAAGGGTGTCGATCGACGCACCACGATGGGCATCGCCGCTGGCAAGTATGCCGACCGAATCGTGATTACCGAGGATGACCCCGGCCCCGAGGATGTCGAGGACATCTGCGCCGAGATCGCGCGCAACGTTCAAGCGCAGGGAAATGATAACTGGCAAATCGTGACTGATCGCGTTGCCGCTATCGAGACTGCCGTGCGCGAAACTGTCCGTCCTGCCGTGGTCATCGTGACCGGTAAGGGCGAGGAAGAGTGTATGCTGCGCAAGAACGGACCCGAGCCTTGTGAGCGCGACGGTTCGATTCTCAAGCGCACCCTTGCGGCGTACGACGCCTAGACCAGCCCCTTCTATGTAAACGGAGTGACCATGTCCCACAACATCCTGCCGACCGTTGCCGAGCTTTCGGGCGAGGTGCGCGAGCGTCTTGCCAAGGTCAAGTATGTCTTTACCGATCTGGACGCCACGATGCTCGCCCCCGGCTCGTGTGTACTGCGCGATAACGACGGCAATCCCTCGACCAAGCTCGTCGAGGCGGTTGTCGCGCTCGCCCGTGCCGGCATCCAGGTGGTCCCCACCTCGGGTCGCAATCGCACCATGATCCATGAGGACGCCCGCGTGCTCGGCCTCAACTCCTACATCGGCGAGATGGGCGGCCTGGTCATGTACGACCTCAAGGCCAACGACTGGGAGTACCTGACGGGCGACATGCCCTACGACCCCGCCTGCGGTCTCACGCCGCACCAGATGATCGAGCAGACCGGCGTGTGCGAGAAGATCCTTGCCCGCTGGCCGCACAAGATCGAATACCACAACGACATGTCGACCGGCTACAAGTACCGTGAGGTCACCGTCGGCATGCGCGGCGATGTGCCCGACGATGAGGTCCAGGCCATCCTGGACGAGGCCGGCTGCGGTCTGGTCTGGGCTTGCAACGGCCATCTGACTCACCTGTCCAAGCCGACGACGCTCGAGCTTAATCGCGTCGAGGACGGCCGCGCCTTCAACATCAATCCGGCGGGTCTCAACAAAGGCGTTGCCATTGCGCGCTTCTGCGAGCACCTGGGGATCGAGCTCGAGGAGACGCTTGCGCTCGGCGACTCCGAGTCCGACTTCTACATGGCCGACCATGTTGGCATGTTCTGCCTGGTCGAGAACGGTCTGACGAGCGCCGGTGCCCCGGAGTTCTTGGACGCCTGCGACAATGCCTATATTACGCGCGGCAAGATTGTCGACGGTTGGGTGGCAACGGCCGAGCTGCTGGTCGCAGCCCGTTCGTAGCGCGACGCATCACGAGTGGTCGCATTTTTCGAGAGAGAATCTGGTGAGGTAATGTCCGATATCGATAATCTGGCCGGGGACACGCGTCCGATCGGCGTGTTCGACTCGGGCCTGGGCGGCTTAACGGTCGCGCGCGCGATCGCAACGGCGCTTCCGCACGAGTCCGTCTACTATTTCGGTGACACTAAACGCTGCCCTTATGGCACCCGCACCGAGGACGAGGTTCGCTCGTTTGCGCTGCAGGCGGGCCGCTGGCTATCGAGGCACGACGTTAAGATCATGGTCATCGCCTGCAACACGGCGACCGCCGCGGCCTTGCGTCTGGCTCAGCAAGTGCTCGACGTTCCCGTGATCGGCGTGATCGCCCCGGGCGCACGCGCCGCCATCAACAGCACGCGTACGCGCCGCGTGGGCGTGCTCGCCACCAACCTCACCATTCGCTCGGGCGCCTACACGCGCGCCATCCAGGATTTGGATGCTGGTGTCGATGTGTATGGCTGTCCGGCCTCGAGCTTTGTCGAGGTCGTCGAGCACGAGCTCGCCTCGGGCGCGCACCTGCAGGAGCAGTGGCTCGAGAACGAGGATATTTTTGATACGCCAGCCGTTCGCGCGCTGGTCGGCGCCACAGTCGAGCCGCTGCACGATCGCGGCATCGATACCGTGGTGCTCGGCTGTACGCACTTCCCGCTGCTGGTGGGTCCCATCCGCCATGCGCTGGGACCCGGGGTGCGCGTGGTGAGCTCCGCCGAGGAGACCACCCGCGAGCTGACCGATATCCTCACGCGCCGTGAGCAGCTGGCGGGCGATACCGCCGAGCCACAGCATCGCTTTGCCACCACGTCTGACAACATTGCCGAGTTTGCGGTGGCGGGTAGCTTTATCTTTGGCCAGCCGCTTAAAAGCATTGAGCATGTCGATATCGACGAACTCGGTTAGGCTCGCAATGTCGCCGGAGGCTTCGCCACATCTTTTGCCGAAAGGATAGTTCCATGGAATACATGCAGGTCAACCGCGCCAACGGCCGCGCCGCAAACGAGCTGCGCCCCGTTAAGCTCACCCGCGGCGTCATGAAGTACGCCCACGGCTCGTGCCTGGCGGAGTTCGGCGACACGCGCGTACTGTGCGCCGCCACCATCGAGGAGGGTGTGCCGGGTTGGCGCAAGGGCGCCAAGGCCGGCTGGGTAACGGCGGAATATGCGATGCTGCCGGCCTCGACCGGTAAACGCTGCAAGCGCGAGCATGCCAACCGCAAGGGCCGCTCCATGGAGATCGAGCGGCTTATCGGCCGCAGCCTGCGTACCGTCGTCAACATGAAGGCGCTCGGCGAGTACACCGTTACCGTCGACTGCGATGTGATCCAGGCCGATGGCGGCACGCGTACGGCGAGCATTACCGGTGCCTGGTTGGCGCTGCACGACGCCCTTGCCATGTGGGTCGAGGCGGGAAAACTCGAGCGCATCCCGCTCACGGGCCAGGTTGCCGCCATTTCCATGGGCGTCGTCGACGGCAACACCCTGCTCGACTTGGATTATTCCGAGGACAGCCACGCCGAGGTCGACATGAACCTCGTCGCCACCGATTCCGGTGAGATGATCGAACTCCAGGGTACCGGCGAGCAGGCGCCCTTCGATCGCAAGCGTCTCAACGCCCTACTCGACCTGGGTGACAAGGGTATCGCCGAGCTCATCGAGCTTCAGCGCCAAGCCCTCGCCTAACCTGCCAAAAAGGGACAGGTTTATTTTGGCAGGTTTTATCTGGGAAAACGTCGAAGTATAAGACTGCCGTTGATTGAGACGGGAGAGAGGCCGAAGTCCTCGTCGTCCTCAACTCGGCATTGCTATAGAGACAAAGGAGGCCAGCTATGGCACTTGAGAAGATTGACATCGACACTCTCGACCCGGCGGCGACCATCGTCGTGGCAACCGGCAACGCCCATAAGCTCACCGAGATCGAGGCCATTTTGGGCAAGGTCATGCCCGAGGTGCGCTTTGTGGCGCTCGGTCAGCTGGGCGATTTTGAGGACCCCGAGGAAAACGGCACGACGTTTTTGGAGAACGCCATCATCAAGGCGCAGGCTGCCGTTGAGGAGACGGGCCTTATGGCCATCGCCGACGATTCTGGCTTGGTCGTCGACGCGCTGGACGGCGAGCCGGGCGTGTATAGCGCGCGCTATGCGGGCGTGCATGGCGACGATGCCGCCAACAACGCCAAGCTTCTCGTTAACCTGGAAGGCGTGGCAGACGAGGATCGTACCGCGCGCTTTATGAGCGTCGTCGCGCTTATCGATACGGACGGCCTGGTCACCTATGGCGAGGGCGCCTGCGAGGGCGTTATCGCGCACGAGGGCCGCGGCGATCACGGCTTTGGCTACGACCCGCTGTTCCTGCCGGTCGATACGCCGGGCAAGACCATGGCCGAGCTCACGACGGACGAGAAGAACGCCATCAGCCATCGTTTCCATGCGCTCGAGCATCTGTCCGCTAAGCTGACGGGCGAGGAGTAGGCCGTGCGTGCGGTGGTACAGCGCGTGCTCAACGCCGGCGTGACAGTCGACGGCGAGTGCGTGGGCCGTATTGGACGCGGCTACCTGGTGCTGCTGGGCGTGGGCCACGGCGACACACGCGCCGAAGCCGACAAGCTGTGGGGCAAGCTCCGCGGGCTGCGTATCAACGAGGATGAGAACGGCAAGACCAACTTGGCGCTGGCGGATGTCGACGGCGAGGTGCTCGTGGTGTCGCAGTTCACGCTGTTTGCCGACTGCCGCCACGGCCGCCGTCCGTCGTTTACGGACGCCGGCGCGCCCGATGTCGCTAACGAACTTTACGAGTACTTTCTGACACTCGTCGCTCAGGACGTTGAGCATGTGGCGCACGGTATCTTTGGCGCCGATATGAAGGTCGACCTGGTCAACGACGGTCCGTTCACCATCGTCCTCGACACCGATAGTCTGTAAGTAGTCAATTTGGGACCGGGCTTTTTTAGCTGCTTGCGTATGGCTGCAACAGGGTGCTATAGTATTAGAGTTTTGTCTATCTTAGGGGTATTATCCCCTTTTTGAATTGCACCCTCTGGAGGCCCTATTCATGGAAGAGATGGAAGTCAATCACGTCGACGACATCCACGAGAAGCTGACCGATATGGTGGGCGATCGCGTCAAGGTTAAGGCCAACATGGGCCGTACCCGCGTCATCGAGCGCATGGGCACCATCAAGAGCGTCCACCCCGCTGTCTTTATCGTTGAGGTTGACGAGCGTCGCGGCCGCAAATCGCGTCAGTCCTACCAGTACATCGATGTCCTTACCGGCCAGGTCGAACTGTTCGACCCCGAGAGCGGCGAACATATCTTTACCCCGCTCGGCAACCAGCTCGAGGAGCACTAACGGTGACCGATCGGTCCCTCATCCTTACCGCGCCGGCAAAGATTAACCTCTATCTGGGGGTTCATACCGAGCGCGACGCCCGCGGCTATCACAGGGTCGATTCCCTGATGGCAGCCGTCGGTCTAGCCGATGCCGTGACGGTCACGCCGGCGCAGGCGTTGACCGTCCAGACGGTTCCGGCATCCGATTTTCCCATGCAAAAAAATACGGCCTATCGGGCGGCAATCGCTATGGCCGAGCGTTACGGTCGCGATGCCAACGTGTGCGTGACGATCGAAAAGCGTATCCCGCTGTGCGCCGGCCTGGGAGGCCCCTCGACGGATGCCGCTGCGGTCATCGTTGCCTTGGCCGAGCTGTGGGGTATCGACCGTGCCGACCCCGCGCTCGATGACATCGCTCGCGGTATCGGCGCCGACGTGCCGTTCTTTTTGCACACGAGTCCCGCACTCTACGTCGGCGGGGGAGATGTGCTGGCCACTGAGTATCCTGTGCTTCCGGCGACACCTGTCGTATTGGTCAAACCGCACGAGACGAGCGTTTCAACGGTTGAAGCGTATCGACGATTTGATGAGAGCCCGGTGCCCGCGGAAAAACCCGATGCGATTGCTTCTGTCTTACGCGCCGGCGATGCCGAGGCGGCATATGCGCTCGTTCATAACAATCTGGGCGTCATATCCGCGCAGATGGAGCCGCGGATCCAGGCGGTTCTCGACTGGCTGCGCGCACAGGAGGGAACCGTTGCCGTGGACGTGTGCGGTTCGGGTGCCTGCTCGTTTGCCATTTGTGATACCGTCGCTGCAGCAGCCCATCTTGCGGGAGCTGCCCAGCAAAATGGCTGGTGGGCCTGCACGACTGAGCTTATTCCCAACACGGTTCAAATCGACGCGCCAAAGAAATAAAAATTTCTCTAGCACGCGGCGAAAATCTTTGTTACTATAGTCGAGCTAACGGGTTGTGGCTCAGTTTGGTAGAGCACTGCGTTCGGGACGCAGGGGTCGCTGGTTCAAATCCAGTCAACCCGACCAGAGCATGAGGAGGGACCGCTTCTTGCGGTCCCTTTTTTTAGCTATTGTTGTGATACCGCGGCACCCGCGGTATACTCATTCGAGCTTGTCTCGCTGTATTGTGGAGGTCTACATGTTTGGACTGAGGGCTCCTGAGCTCATCATTATTCTCATCGTTGTCTTGATCATCTTCGGGCCTAAGAACCTGCCGAAGCTCGGCAAGTCTCTCGGCTCTACCGTCAAGAATATCCGCGAGGGTATGGAGGGCGACGATAAGGGCGAAACCAAGCAGGCCGAGGACGTTGTGGTCGAGGAGTCCAAGGAGGACAAGGAGATCGCAGAGCTCGAGGCCAAGCTCGCTGCTGCCAAGAAAAAGCAGGCAGAGGACAGCGACGCGGACGCAGAGTAGTCCCATCCCTTTGGGGTGAGCACCTGACCGGCTTGCCCGCAGGCTAGCCGGTCTTTTTCGTTTTGTTGACAGTTGATCGTTACATCATAGTTGGGGAGATATCCGTATGGACGCAAGCCAGATCGTACTGACCGCTGAGGGCCGCCAGAAGCTCGTCGAGGAGCTCGCTTGGCGTGAGGGCGATTACGCCAAGGAGATCGTCGAGGACATCAAGGAAGCCCGCGCGTTCGGCGACCTTTCGGAGAACTCCGAGTACGATGCCGCCAAGGACAAGCAGGCCCAGAATGCTGCTCGCATTGCCGAGATTCAGGCCATCCTCGCGAACGCTCAGGTTGCTGCCACCACGGGCGATCTGACCGTCTCCATCGGTTCCACCGTTTCTCTGATCGATCCCAACGGTGAGGTCATGGAAGTCACGCTCGTCGGTACCACCGAGACCAACTCGCTCGAGCACAAGATCTCCAACGAGTCTCCGGTCGGTCACGCCATCATCGGTCACGGCGAGGGCGACTCCGTTGAGGTCGTTACGCCTTCTGGCAAGACTCGCGTCTACACCATCGCCAAGATCGCACGCTAGACCACGGTCCCGCGTAAAGGTATGTTTTCGCTCCCTGGGACCGAATCCTGGGGAGCGTTTTAGTTTGAGGAGCTAACTTATGGCAGAGAACCAGAACGTCGCCGATCAGGCCTCGACGCTCAACGACGAGCGCGCCACGCGTCTGGCAAAGCGCGCCGCCCTGTTCGAGGTGGGCCAGAACCCCTATCCCGAGCACTCCGAGATCGAGGACTATGTCGTCGACATTGAGGCCAAATATGCCGATCTTGCCGATGGCGAGGATACTGAGGACGTCGTGAAGATCGGCGGCCGCGTGGTCGCCAAGCGCGGTCAGGGCAAGATCATGTTTATCGTCGTGCGCGACGCTACCGCCGAGATTCAGCTGTTCTGCCGCATCAACGACATGGACGAGGCAGCTTGGAATACGCTCAAGGCTCTCGACCTTGGCGATATCCTGGGCGTGACCGGCGCGGTTGTTCGCACCAAGCGCGGCCAGCTCTCCGTTGCCCCCAAGAGCGCGACGCTGCTCTCCAAGGCCGTTCGCCCGCTGCCCGAGAAGTTCCACGGCCTCTCCGACAAGGAGACCCGCTATCGTCAGCGCTATGTCGACCTGATTGCCAACGACGATGTTCGCGAGACCTTCCGCAAGCGCTCGCAGATTCTCTCCACCTTCCGCCGCTTCATGGAATCTGACGGCTACATGGAGGTCGAGACCCCCATCCTGCAGACCATTCAGGGCGGCGCTACGGCCAAGCCGTTCATCACGCACTTCAACGCGCTCGATCAGGAGTGCTACCTGCGCATTGCTACCGAGCTGCACCTCAAGCGCTGCATCGTCGGTGGCTTTGAGCGCGTCTTCGAGATCGGCCGCATCTTCCGCAACGAGGGTATGGACCTCACCCACAACCCCGAGTTCACCACGATGGAGGCCTATCGTGCCTTCTCCGATCTCGAGGGCATGAAGGCACTCGCCCAGGGTGTCATCAAGGCTGCCAACAAGGCCATCGGCAACCCCGAGGTCATTGAGTACCAGGGTCAGACCATCGATCTTTCCGGTGAGTGGGCAAGCCGTCCCATGACCGACATCGTCTCGGACGTGCTCGGCAAGCAGGTCACCATCGACACGCCGGTCGAGGAGCTTGCCGCCGCCGCACGCGAGAAGGGCCTGGAGATTAAGCCCGAGTGGACTGCTGGCAAGATCATCGCCGAGATTTACGATGAGCTGGGCGAGGACACCATCGTCAACCCGACCTTCGTATGCGATTACCCCATCGAGGTCAGCCCGCTTGCCAAGCGTTTTGAGGACGATCCGCGCCTGACGCACCGCTTTGAGCTGGTCATCGCCGGCCACGAGTACGCCAACGCATTCTCCGAGCTCAACGACCCGGTCGACCAGGCCGAGCGCTTTGCTGCCCAGATGGCTGAGAAGGCCGGCGGCGACGACGAGGCCATGGAGTACGACGAGGACTACGTGCGCGCCCTCGAGTACGGTATGCCTCCCGCGGGCGGCATTGGCATCGGTATCGACCGCGTGGTCATGCTGCTCACCAACCAGGCCTCCATTCGCGACGTCCTGCTGTTCCCGCACATGAAGCCCGAGAAGGGTTTCCAGTCCGGTGCCGCTGCCGCCAAGGCTGCAGAGGCCGGCAACGCCGAAAGCCCGTTCGTCAAGCCGCTCAAGCCCACGCTCGATTACTCCAAGATCGCCGTTGAGCCGCTGTTCGAGGAGTTCGTCGACTTCGATACCTTCTCCAAGAGCGATTTCCGCGCCGTGAAGGTTAAGGCGTGCGAGGCCGTCAGGAAGTCCAAGAAGCTGCTGAACTTTACGCTCGACGACGGCACCGGCACCGACCGCACCATCCTCTCCGGCATCCATGGCTACTATGAGCCCGAGGACCTGGTCGGCAAGACCTTGCTCGCCATCACCAATCTGCCTCCGCGCAAGATGATGGGTATTCCCAGCTGCGGTATGCTGATCAGCGCCATCCACGAGGAGGAGGGCGAGGAGCGCCTCAACCTGATTCAGCTCGACGCTTCCATCCCCGCCGGCGCAAAGATGTACTAACTAGTTACGCGGTTTTACCAAACCGCGTAACGGCTCGACGCTGCGCGGGCCGCATTTGGACAATCTGACGTTCAACTTCAAGGGCGCGACCAGAAGGTCGGCGCCCTTTCGTTTCACGTCACCTTGTCACAAATGCGGCCCGCTCGCTGACTTTTGCTCAACCTATGGTGTCATCTCGCCCCAAAAGGACCTTGCTCGCTCTGGCGGGCTTTCGCTGTTGTTGCCAGGGCATCGGCGTTGCCTTGGCCGTCAATAGTCATTGGGGGCGTTCTCAAACGACTACCCAACGGCTATTGCACACATGGCTCGCATGACAGTCGTCTCTTTTATGTTTCCTTTAGCCGTCGCTGCCTAGGATGGGAGTTAGTCGGCAGGAAGGGAGCGTCTATATGGACGACGCGAGCGAGCGTGCAATCGAAGAGGACATGCTCGATCAGTTCAACTACTTTGATGATGAGGACGAGGAGCTGATCGATCGTCGCGAGCCGGCGTCGCTCGATGCCTTCGACCTTGTTGGTGAAGAGCCCGACGAGGACGAGGTCGAATCAGCAGAGCCCCCACAGTCTTCGCGCCTGGACTCGCTGCTTTCGAGAGTCCCCATGCACCACGGCGCTCGTGCCGGCGCACTCCATATGAAAACTGACTGGCACCAGATCGTGACGGCAGGCAATGAACTTGCCGTCGATGCGCCGCTCACCGATAAGTCATCCATTATCTGCCGCACCGGCATGCTCATGCTGGCAAGCGGAACAGGTGCCTGGCGCGTGCGCGATACCATGAATCGTGTTGCTGCCGTACTCGGCGTCACGATTCACGTCGACCTGAGTCTTCTGTCGTTTGAGTGCACCTGCATCGAAGATGGCCACTGCTTTAACGAGGTCGTCAGCCTACCCACAACGGGGGTCAATACTCATCGCATTTGGATGATGGAGAGCTTCCTAAAGGAAATCGAGATTTACGGGCGCCGGTTTACCGTGCACGAGTACCACGAGATGCTCAAGACCGTTGAGAGCTCAAAGCCCGATTACGCTCCCTGGCAACAGGGCCTTGCGGCAGCCTGTGCTTGCGGTGCCTTCGTCTTTTTGCTCGGCGGCGGCCCTATCGAGATGGCCTGCGCATTCGTAGGCGCTGGTGTCGGCAACTTTGCTCGCTCCCATATTCTCAAGCAGGGCCTTGGCCAGTTTAGCGCGCTGACGATCGGCGTTGCGCTCGCTTGCGTTTCGTATCTGCTGGCATTGCTCGGCCTTGGCCAGGTCGTACCGGGGGCAATGTCGCACCAAGAAGGCTATATCGGCGCCATGCTCTTTGTGATTCCCGGCTTTCCCCTCATTACGGCAGGCCTCGACATCGCTAAGCTCGACATGCGAAGCGGCATCGAGCGTCTTTCGTATGCTGTGTCGATTATTGTGATGGCGACCCTCGTAGGCTGGATGGTTGCCGAGTGTGTGGGACTGGCGCCGGATGACTTCGCCCCGCTTGGTCTCTCACCGCTGGCTCTTACGCTCTTGCGCATGCTGATGAGCTTTATCGGCGTATTTGGCTTCTCGGTTATGTTCAACAGTCCGGTAAAGATGGCAGCGGCGGCAGGGCTCATCGGCGCCGTGTCTAATACCTTGCGCCTTACGCTCGTCGATGCGCCGACGCTGCTTCCCTTCTTGGGCCTGAGTGCGGGCATGCCTCCCGAGGCGGCTGCGTTTACCGGTGCGCTGGTATCGGGGCTGCTCGCGAGCTTAGCCGAAATCAAGCTCACCTACCCACGCATCGCCCTCACGGTGCCATCAATTGTCATTATGGTGCCTGGCTTGTATCTGTATCGCTCGATGTATTACATGTGCACTTTCGACACGGTCAATATGCTCGGCTGGTTTGTGCGTGCAGTGCTCATCGTGGCGTTTCTGCCCGTTGGGCTGGGTGTGGCGCGCACCCTCACCGACCCTCGCTGGCGCCATACCAGCTAATTGGTGCAAGGGGGACAGGTTACTTTGCACCAAATGAGTTGCGGTGAAATAGGGACTGAATTGCTGCTTAAAGGGTCAAAACAGTCCGTATTCCACCGCAACTTATGGGGTCGGGGGATTATCGGTGCCCTGCATCTTCATAAACTCAACGCTTACGAAGCGCATGCGTTTCGTGCTAGGCTGGTTCCACCACATAAGTAGTCGCAGACGCGCGTACCACGGGCGGGCGAGATGAAGTCCCAACAGCTCCATCTCGCCCGCCCGTTTTTGTTGTGCGCCGCGGCGCAACACAGAAAGGACCATGCCCTTTATGCCTATCAACAAACGAGAGAGCCTGCTGTTCACCTTTATCATGTGCTTTTGCATGGTGCTCTGGATGAGCATCTACAACGTTGCCCTGCAGCACGGGGCCATCAACGGCGAGGTCGTTGCCGCTGCGTGGCTCGGCTTCCCCGTTGCCTATATCTTTGCCGTGTGCTGCGACCGGTTCGTCGCCAGCCCGCTTGCCAAGGGTTTCGCCTTTAAGTACTTGGTCACTCCGGGCAAGAGCTCGCCGCTCGCCATGACGCTCGCCGTCAGCTCCTACATGGTCGTTCCCATGGTCATCATCATGTCGCTCTACGGCGCGTGCGAAGGCCTGCTCCATATGCCCGGCGGCCCGCTTGCCAATCTGCAGGCGCTGCCGATGATGTGGCTCGTCAACATTCCGCATAATTTTGTGATGGCGCTGCCGTGGAACCTTTTGGTAGCCGGTCCGATTTCCCACTTCGTCTTCCGTCGCGCCTTCCCTGTGGGGACGGTTTTCAAGGAGGAGCATGCCGAGCTCTTGGAGCAGGCTATGGCTCCTGAGTGCGAGTAGCTCGCTTAGGGATCTGCTGAGCGCGGGCGACTTGCTTGGTTGGAGCCCTAAGCGTGGATAGCTCTCTCGGCGACATCGCGGGCGTGAGCGGTGCGCATGACCGGAGGGCCCGTGCTGCTCCGTTGCCCGACGTGCTAGCGCGCAGAAGAATCTGTTGGTGCATTCGGCGGCTGCTGAAGCGTTTCGGCAGCCGCTTTTTATACGGAGTTTAAATACAACAGTCTGTTGTATTACGTAGAGTGGTATATCTCTAGCAGGAAAAATGCGAGAGACGGAGCATTATGGCGTTGCTAGTAGGACTGGACGTAGGGTCGACGACGACCAAAGTTTACGCGATGCACGAGGATATGACCGAGGCGTGGTGGGGATATCGCCGCCACGGGGCGTGTCAGACAGCGAGCGTGCGCGCCATGCTCGGCGAGCTCGCCGAGCGCTTTCCCCATGAGTCGCTGCGCGTTGCGGTGACCGGCTCGGGTGCGCGCGATATCGCGACCGCGCTGGGCGCCTCGTACGTTCAGGAGGTGGTCGCCAACGCGCTCGCGATCAGCAGGTTCTATCCGCAGACGCGCTGCGCCATCGAGCTGGGCGGCCAAGACGCCAAGATGATCTTCTTCCGCACCAACGATAAGGGAGACATCGAGGTTGCCGACATGCGCATGAACGGTTCGTGCGCAGGCGGTACCGGTGCATTTATCGACGAGATGGCAAAGCTCATGGGGGTCGGCACCGAATCGGGCGAGTTCGAGCAGCTCGCAAGCCGGGGAACGACCGTCCACGAGGTCTCGGGCCGCTGCGGCGTGTACGCAAAGACCGATATCCAGCCGCTGCTCAACGAGGGCATTCCTACCACCGACCTGGCGCTTTCGGCGCTTCACGCGGTCGCCCGCCAAACGATCGGCGGTCTGGCCCAGGGTATCGACATCGAGCCGCCGGTAATCTTCGAGGGCGGTACGCTCGCCTACAACCCCACGCTGGTCCGCGTGTTCCGGGAGCAACTGAATCTATCGGACGATCAGGTTATCGTCCCGCGCGATCCGCAGATCATGGTCGCGCGCGGTGCCGCCCTGTCGCTGACCGACATGTTCGCATCGTCCCAACCGATCGACCTTCCCGACGCTTTTGTCCGGCTGGATAAGCTCGAGACGGTCGCGCCCGCAAGCGGGGAGGGACGTCTTGCCCAGCCCTTTTTTGCCACATCTGCCGAGCAGGCGGATTTTACGGCACGCCATGGCAAAGAGACGCCGGCAAAGGGTCCGGATGCGTATGCGCCCGGAGAGACGGTGCGTGTGGCGCTCGGTATCGATTCGGGGAGCACGACGACCAAGTTCGCCCTGGTCGATGAGGCGGGTGAGCTTGTCGATTCGTTCTACGCGTCTAATAACGGCAGACCGCTCGACGTCGCCCAACAGGGTCTTGTCAGCTTGAAGAACCGCTGGGAGACAGCGGGAGTCACGCTTGCGATCGATGCCGTGGGCACCACGGGATACGGCGAGGAGCTTTTCGCGCGCGCGTTCCACGCCGACTACCATACGGTCGAGACGGTCGCGCACGCCCGCGCCGCGTGCGCATGCGTTCCCGATGCGACCTTCGTGCTCGACATCGGCGGACAGGATATGAAGGCCATCTGGCTCAACCACGGCGTGCTGACCGATATCGTCGTCAACGAGGCGTGCTCTGCGGGCTGCGGCTCGTTCCTCGAGGGTTTTGCCAAAAACCTCGGAATAGCCGTTGAGGATATCGCGACCGAGGCATTTTCGTCCAAAGCCCCCGCCGTTCTCGGCAGCCGCTGCACGGTGTTCATGAACAGCAGCGTCGTTTCCGAGCAGCGGCGCGGTAAGGGTCCGGGCGACATCATGGCCGGTCTCTGCCGTTCGATTATCGAGAACGTGTTCACCAAGGTCATTCGCGTTTCAAATCTCAACCGTCTGGGCGACAAAGTCGTCGTCCAGGGCGGCACGTTCCGAAACGACGCGGTGCTGCGCGCATTCGAGCAGTATCTGGGCAAACCCGTCACGCGTGCGCCCCACCCGGGGCTGATGGGCGCTATCGGTATCGCCCTGCTCGCGCGCGAGGAATGCCGCAAGGGCGACGCCGGCACGTCGTTTATCGGGCTCGATGCCGTGGAGCGCTTCGAGCATCGCGAGTTCGGCGGCGTTACCTGCCGTCGGTGCAACAACCGCTGCCAGCGCGCGGTCGTGGCATTTGGCGACGGCTTGCTTTACGTCACGGGCAATCGCTGCCCGCGCGGCGGCGCCATCTCATGGGATGAGCTCGTGCGCGAGGTTCCCGCGGCGGAGGAGCTGCGTCCGCAGGGGTGCTTGCGAGCACGGCACCCGGCACGGGGCGCGACCGGACCGCGGCTGCCCCCAATCTCTTTGTCGACCGCGAGAAGCTGCTGTTCGAGTCGTGCCCCACGGTTCCCGTCTGCGGGGGGCGCGATGTCACGATCGGCATTCCCCGTGTGCTCGAGTTCTGGGACACCATGCCGTTCTGGTCGACGTTCTTCAGCACGCTCGGCTTTAAGGTGCGCGTCTCGGGACGCAGCACCAAGGCGATGTACGAGCGCGGTCTGGCGCACGTCACATCCGACACCGTGTGCTTCCCGGCCAAGCTCGTCCACGGGCACATCCGCAATCTCGTCGACGCCGGCGCCGACCGCATCTTCATGCCCATCATCACGACGGTGCCCACCGAAAACACCGCCTCTACCAGCGAGTGGATGTGCGCCGTCGTAAAGGGATACCCCTACGTGATGCGCAATTCCGATAACCCGGAGGAGCGTTTCGGCGTTCCGTTCGATACGCCGCTGTTCCACTGGTACGACGAGGGCGACCGAAACCGCCAGCTCAAGGCGTGGTGCAAGGAGACCTTCGATATCGATGCCGACCTGGTTGCCAAGGCGACCGAGCAGGCGGACCGCGCGCAGCAGACGTTTGAGAACCAGCTGCAGCTGCGCGGCAGGCAGGTGCTCGAGAACGTGCGCGAGGACGGCGGCTACGCGGTGGTGATCGCTTCGCGCCCGTACCACAACGACCCGCTGGTCAACCACGGGCTGCCCAAGCTCTTCTCTGAGCGCGGCATCCCCGTGCTGACGCCCGATGCGGTGCCGGGGGTCTGCAACGTCGATCTTTCCAACAGCCGCATCGACATCGTGAACAACTACCATGCGCGCATGCTGTCGTGCGCGGTCATCGTCGCATCGACGCCCGAGCTCGAGCTCGTGCAGATGGGCAGCTTCGGCTGCGGCCACGATGCGTATCTCACCGATGAGATCGCGCGCATGATGGGCGAGATGGGCTCCAAGGTTCCGATGATGATCAAGCTCGATGAGAGCGACGTCGCCGGTCCCATGGGCATTCGCGTGCGTTCGTTTATCGAGTCGGTCAACCGTCGTCGCGCGGAGGAGCGTGCCGAGGGCGCCCGGGTGCACGCGGTCCATCCGCTCGACGACCCGTATAAGGTCAAGTACACCAAGCGCGACCGGCACGACAAGATCGCGCTGGTCCCCAACACCTCCCATGCGTTCTGCAGGCTCATGACCGCGGCGATGCGCAATCAGGGCGTGCGCGCCGAGGCCCTTGATATCGGGCGCGAGGATGCCATCCGCCTGGGCAAACGCTATGTGCACAACGACATCTGCTTCCCCGCGCAAATCGTGATCGGCGAGGCGCTCGCGGCACTCGAGAGCGGTAAGTACGACCCGCACGACGTCGCCGTGGTGACTGGCAAGTATATCGGCGACTGCCGCCTGACGCACTACATGCCCCTGCTGCGCCGCGCGCTCGACGACGCGGGATACGACTATGTCCCGGTGCTCACCAACGACGACGTCGATGCCCACAATGCGCATCCGGGCTTCAAGCTCGGCCTTGGCCCGAGCATCCAGATCGCCTACGGTCTTCCCATGATCGATACCCTCGAGGCCATGCTTAGGCGCATCCGTCCCTACGAGCTCGAGAAGGGCGCGGCGGACGCTGCGTTCGACCGCGCGCTCGATGAGGTTATCGAGGGCATGGAGCGCTCCGGGCTGAGAGGCCAGGCGACGGGCTTCAAACGCGCGCTTGCGATCATGGACGCCGTTCCGTACGACCGCTCGAACCCGCATCCGACCGTTCTCATCGTGGGCGAGTACCTGCTCAATTTCCATCTCGGCGCCAACCACGAGATCGAGCGCTACCTCGAGGACAACGGGCTCGAGGTCATCGAGGCGCGCATGACCGACGTGATCCGCAAGACCTATTTCTACAAGCATGCGCAGTCGCGCGAGTTCCACGTCGACCTGTCGCTGCCCGAAAAGGCCTGGTACGCCACGGCGGACAACCTGTTCGAGCTCGCGCACGACCGTTGCGACCGCCTGGGCGCGGCGAGCCCGCTCTACGAGCCGCCGACGCGCATGCCCGAGCTCGTGCGCGCGAGCGATAAGATCCTGCACCATACGTTCGATGCGGGCGAGGGCGTGCTGATTCCGGCGGAGATCCTCGAGCACGCCAAGCGCGGCTGCCGCAACTTCGTGATCCTGCAGCCGTTCGGGTGTCTGCCCAACCATGTCGTGGGGCGCGGGCTCATCCATGCGCTCAAGGAGCAGTATCCCACGGCGCAGTTCCTGCCGCTCGACTACGATCCCGACGTGAGCTTCGCCAACGTGGAGAACCGTCTTCAGATGCTCATCATGAACGCCAAGGCGCAGGGGTGCGGTGAGGCGCATGGCGAGACCGCGTAAGGACGCCGATGCGCCCGATGCACGCACCCGTATCATCGAGGCGTTTTGGGAGCTCATCGAGAACAACAGCATCTTCGAGCTGTCGGTTGGCGAGGTGACCCGCGCCGCCCGGTGCAATCGCGGAACGTTTTACTACTATTTTCACGATTTCGATGAACTCGTCGCCATCGCCATAGCCCAACTGCTGCAGGATAACGAGCTCATCACCGATGCCCTCTGGCATTTTTCGAGCGAGGGCGACCTTTCGGCGTTCGACCGGCGCGACGTCCGCTGCCTGCTGCGGCGCATCGTCATCACCATGAGGGCGGGTGCCGCCGAGCAGGTCGTGCAGGGCATCCATACGATCATCATCGACCGCGTGAGAGAGATCGTCCACCCCGACGGAGAAGAGCTCAAGGCGGAGTCGAGCTTTGCGGTGGGCTTTCTGGTCTCGGGCATCATGGACTTTGTGATGGCGGTCGGCTTTGCCCGGGAGGGCGGCGAGGAGATAGACCTCGAGCAGCTGGGGGACAGCGCGTGCGCGTACCTGAGGGCGGTCGCCATGCAGACGGTGGAAACGGTCGCGCAAGTCGAGGGCGTCGATACATCCGAGCTGCTCGAACGCGTCTCCAAGGAGGCCGATGCCTATCGCGCATCGCGTGCGACGAGTCCCGACGTGGTGAAAGACGCCTAGGGTTTCTCTTGCGGGGCGCCTGTCGCGCATCGCGCGGTGAGTCCCGCGATGCGGTCATAACCTGCATTCATGTGAGCCGGGTTTATAGATATTCCTCCAGCTGTTAACATAGACAACCTGTGGGTAAAGAGACAAAAGCGCCGCCGACGGGCGGGCGTTTTGATTTCGATGAACTCATGTAAGGAAACGAGCATGTTAGATAGATTTACCGATCGAGCGCGCAAGGTCATGTCGATGGCCAAACAGGAGGCGCTCGATCTTCATTCAAATAAGGTGGGCACCGAGCACCTGCTGCTCGCGCTTGCCAAGGAGGACGAGGGCATTGCCGCCGAGGCACTGCGCTCGCTCGATATCGCCTACGACGACATCATGGACACCCTCAAGGAGGTCCAGACCACGGTTCCCGAGCCCAGTGAGGAGACCGAGGCGGCTAAGCTCGCCTTTACGCCGCTCGTCATTAGCGTTATGGAGCGTTCATTCCGCGTGGCGCGTGAGAATAACCAGACCTACGTGTCGACCGAGCACTTGCTGATCGGCATCGTCGAAGAGGGCAACGGCATGGCCATGGACATCCTCATGCGCCTGGGTGTGTCGTCCGCCTCTATCAAAAAGGCTATCGAGAAACTCACTGCCAAGGACCAGGACAAGAAGCGTCCGCTCGCCGGCGCCGGTGCCGGGCGTCCCGGTGCGGGCCTGCCGTTCTTTAGCGGCTCGGATGCCTCTCAGCAAAAGGGGAGTGGCACCGATACGCTTAAGCAGTTCGCGACCAACCTCACGCAGAAGGCGCGCGATGGCGAGCTCGACCCTGTAATTGGTCGCGAAAAGGAAGTCCAGCGTATGATGGAAATTCTTTCGCGCCGCACCAAGAACAACCCGCTCATTCTGGGCGACCCCGGCGTGGGCAAGACGGCCATCGTCGAGGGCCTGGCTCAGCAGATTGCAGCCGGCAACGTGCCCGAGAACCTCATGAACCAGAATATCTGGACGCTCGACCTGCCGGGCCTCGTGGCGGGTGCCAAGTATCGCGGCGAGTTTGAGGAGCGCCTCAAGAACGTGATCCAAGAGGCCACCGAAGCCGACGACGTCATCCTGTTTATCGACGAGATGCACACCATCATCGGTGCCGGTTCTGCTGAGGGCTCCATCGACGCGAGCTCTATGCTCAAGCCCGTGCTCGCGCGCGGTGCCTTCCAGATTATCGGCGCCACCACGGCCGAGGAATTCCGCAAGTACCTCACCAAGGACCCGGCCTTCGAGCGTCGCTTCCAGACCATCGATGTCGAGGAGCCGAGCGTCGAGGACACGGTCAAGATCCTGACCGCGCTCAAGCCGCGCTACGAGGAGCACCACCATGTGCACTATACGCAGGGTGCTATCGAGGCCGCCGCGAACCTTTCCAACCGCTACATCCAGGATCGCTTCCTGCCCGATAAGGCCATCGACCTCATTGACGAGGCCGGTGCCCGCGCTCGCATCGCCGCGAATCGCGCGCCCGAGCCGGTGCGCGAGGCCGAGCATCGCATAGAGGAGCTCAAGGCCGCCGCGCAGGAGGCCACCGAGAGCGACGACATGAACAAGGCCGCCGAGATTACCGAGCGGCAGAAGGCCGCCGAGATTGAGCTCGCCGAGGCCAAGGCCGCCTGGACCGCCGAGCTCGACGCCAGCCCGCTCACCATCGATGTGAGTCAGATCGCCGATATCGTGTCCGTGACCTCGGGCGTGCCGGTGTCCTCGCTTACCGAGAGCGAGAGCCGTCGCCTGCTACAGGCCGAAAGCGTGCTCAAGACCCGCATTATCGGCCAGGACGAGGCCGTCGAGGCCGTTGCCAAGGCCGTGCGCCGCAGTCGCTCGCCGCTCAAGGATCCGCGTCGCCCCGGCGGCAGCTTTATCTTCCTGGGCCCCACCGGCACGGGCAAGACCGAGCTCGCCAAGACGCTCGCCGAGTATCTCTTTGGCAGCAAGGACGCGCTCATCAGCTTCGACATGTCGGAGTTCGGCAGCGAGTTCGAGGTCTCCAAGCTTATCGGTAGCCCCCGGGCTACGTTGGCCATGACGAGGGCGGTCAGCTCACCAAGGCCGTTCGTCGTCACCCGTATTCGGTCGTGCTGTTCGACGAGATCGAGAAGGCGCACCCCGATATCTTCAACATTCTGCTGCAGGTGCTGGAGGAGGGCCGCCTGACCGATAGCCAGGGCAAGACGGTCGACTTCCGTAATACCGTGATCATCATGACGTCCAACGTGGGCGCCCGCGAGATTGCGCAGGATGCGAGCGTTGGCTTCGGCACCACCGGCGAGCAGGGCCTTACCTCGAGCGAGATTAAGGGCCGTGCGATGGGCGAGCTCAAGCGCCTGTTCCGCCCCGAGCTGCTCAACCGTATCGACGACATCGTGGTGTTCCAGAAGCTTTCGGGCGAGAACCTGACCAAGATCGCGCACCTGCTGGTGGACGACCTGCGTCAGCGTCTGATTGCCAACGGCATGAACATCAAGCTCACCGATGCGGCCTACGACAAGATCGTGGCCGAGGGCACCGACCTCACCAACGGTGCGCGTCCGCTGCGTCGTGCCATCCAAAAGCTCATCGAGGATCCGCTGTCCGAGGAGCTGCTGGCCGGCGAGTGGGGCGAGGGCGATACCGTCCTGTGCGATGTGGCCGACGGCAAGTTTGTCTTTAGCCATGGCACGGGCGAGATCCCGGCACCGCGTCCGACGGGCACGCTCGGTGGCGATACCGCTCCGGCGGCGCCGCACACCGGCAACGCCGCGCCTGTGAGCAGTGGCGTGAGCTCGGGTCCCGGCGGCATGATGCAAGCCGGTTCCGGCGCGCTGTAGGGATTAACATAGCTTTGCGAAGGGGCACTCCTGTCGGGGCGCCCCTTTTTATGAGTAAATGGTGCTATACTCAAAATACAAATATGTATAGCAGAAGGAGCTAGCATGCCTATATCGGTACTCGACTCACGGCCGGTCCAGATGAATGTACGCATGGATCGCCAACTCAAAGAGGCTGGGGACGCCGTGCTGGCGCATATCGGCATGACGCCGTCTCAAGCGGTGCGGACACTTTGGGAATATCTGGTCGTCAACGGATGCATGCCCTCGAGATCGGGGATTGCGGTACCGAGCTCTAACGTGCCAGCGACTGCGTCGGTGGAATCAAGGGTTACGCAAGGCAGCCACATCGTGCGCGATGCGTGCCTCAAATATGGCATCCCTGTTCCCGACCTCTTGGGTGACTACGATGACCTCTATGAGGAAGCAATGGCGGAGCGCTATCCCGAGTGGGTGGAGCTATGAGTGCAGACGGCATTCTCAAGTTGCTCATCGACACCAACGTATGGATGGATTACTTTTCTGGAAGGTCGGACCGGACAGCGGATGTTGTCCGTCTATTCGAGATTGCCGATGTCTCGGAGCAGATTGCCCTGTTTGCCTCGTCTCTTTCGGTCAAAGATGTCTCGTATCTTGTCTCGGCGGCGATTAAGAGGGAGTGCCGAAGGAAGAATGGTTCGCTGAGCGATAACGCCATTGCGGCGGCGGACGAAACGGCCTGGGCATGCGTTCGGCAGATGCGCGAGCTCGCCCTCATCGCGCCGGTCGGTGCAGACGAGGTCTTCGACTCCTTTGTGTTCAAGTATCATCACAATGACTTTGAGGATGACCTGATGCTGGGCGTTGCCAATCGCATCGACGTCGATTACGTCGTGACGGAGGACAAAAATCTCATTAAGCATACCAATGGTGTATGCATAAACGTTGATCAGGCGTTGAGGTTGGTTGAAGGGTCCAGCGTCCCTTCGGCGCGGCCCGTCTAACATGCTTTATCTTGATAAAGTGGTGTTTCCCCGCCGTTAGCCGATGATGCGGGGGCGCTCGGCGTTTTCGACTGGTTTATGCACGCAAAGTCTGGGAATATACAAGGCGCATGTCTTACTGTCTAACCAGTTGCGCCAAGGAGGCACCATGGACTACAAGATTACCGGCTACGAGCCCGCCCAGCTGTTCCATTTCTTTGAGGAGGTCAGCGCGATCCCCCGTGGTTCTGGCAACGAGAAGGGCATCAGCGATTTCCTGGTCGCGTTTGCCAAGGAGCGCGGTCTCGATGTGTATCAGGACGAGGTCTACAACGTCATCATTCGCAAGCCCGCATCTGCCGGCGCCGAGAATGCCCCGACCGTGATGCTGCAGGGTCACATCGACATGGTGTGCGACAAGCTGGGTTCCGTCGAGCACGACTTTACGACCGACGGTATCGACCTGGTCGTCAAGGACGGCGTCCTCACCGCTAACGGCACCACTCTGGGCGCCGACAACGGTATCGCCGTCGCGCTTATGCTTACCGTGCTCAACGACGATTCGATTGCCCATCCGGCCCTCGAGTGCGTATTCACCACCGACGAGGAGACTGGCCTGGTCGGTGCCGAGACGCTCGACAAGTCCCAGATTAGCGCCCGTACTATGATCAACCTTGACTCCGAGGAAGAGGGCGTTGCCACCGTCAGCTGCGCCGGCGGCGTCGTCGTTACCTACACCTGCCCCATCGTGCGCGAGCACAAGACCGGTAGCACCCTCACACTCGACATCTCCGGCCTGCTGGGCGGTCACTCCGGCAGCGATATCAACCTGGAGCGCGGCAACGGCAACCTCATCATGGCCCGCATCATCGACCGCCTGATGGTCGCTGGCGAGCCCGCCATCGTCAGCTTTAACGGCGGCACTAAGGACAACGCCATCAACCGTGAGTGCAAGGCTGTTCTGGTCTACGCCGACCACGCTGCCGCCGAGGCCGCGGCCCAGATCGCAAAGGGCATCATCGCCGACGTTACTGCCGAGCTCGAGGTCTTCGACCCCGGCTTTACCTGCACCGTTGAGATTGCCGACAACGCCGAGGTCGAGGCCATGGACCAGAAGTCCGCGCTTGCCCTCATCCGCGCCCTGCGTCTTGCCCCCAACGGTGTGATCCGCCGCAACGTCGCCACCGACGGCTCCGTCGAGGTTTCCTCCAACATCGGTGTGGTTGCCACTTCTGACGACGAGGTCAAGATCATGCTGTCCCCGCGCTCTTCGATCACCTCGCTGCAGAACGAGTTCAAGGACCGTCTGCAGACGCTGGCCGATGTCCTGGGCTTCGACGCCAAGTTTGAGTTCGAGTATCCCGGCTGGAGCTATGCCGAGCATTCGCCGGTCCGCGACGTCTTTGTCGAGAGCTATCGTGAGCTCTTTGGCTCCGAGCTGCGCATCGAGTCCATTCACGCCGGCCTTGAGTGCGGCCTGTTTGCCGAGGCCCTACACGGCCTGGACGCCATCGCCGTGGGCCCGACGCTCTCCGACGTCCACACCCCGGATGAGAGCATGGAGCTCGCTTCTGCCGAGCGCTTCTACGAGCTGCTCATCGACGTCCTCAAGCGCCTCGCTGCGTAAAGGTTGCGCTAGCAGCAGTCCGAGTCACGTGCTAGCGGATTGCAAATGACATTACGAGAGGGGGCATCCGAGCTTTTGCGACGGGTGCCTCCTTCTCTGCTTTTGAGAAATGGGAAATTGATTGGCGTCTAGCCCATATCCGCCTTGATGAGGTCGAGGGTGCGCTGGCAGTTTTCGCGGACGGGGCCGAGCATATGCTCGCGCAGGTCCGCCATGCCGGGCAGGTCGGCGCATTCGTTCATGACCTCTTCCATGCAAATGGGTACCTCGTAGGCGAGGTCCATCATGGTCGCAAAGCAAAACTTCTCGGATAGCCCGGCATCGGTGAGCGTCGCCTCCAGCGCGGGGTCGCCCATACCGTGGTATCGGCGGATAGCGCCTGAACCGATGCGCCCCACACGATTTTCGCCGCCAACGCTCATGGCAAGGCGCGCTTTTCGCCGCATGCGTTCGTATGCCAGTCCCGACGCGACATCGTACATCCGGGTCATCATGGCTGTGCCGCCGTTTCCAAGGAGCAGGGAATAGTTTTTCGCATGCGCGTCCGGTGCGCCGATGATGGCGTTAAAGAAAAGTATCTGCGTAAACAGATACAGGTTAAGTTGATAGTGGCTCGTATTGACGAGGAGTTCCTGTATATCGCGTGCGCTCGGGCCGCCGTCTGCCGTGTACTTTTGAGCGGGCATCACTCCAAGGGCCTGACAGAGGTCTTCTTGGTGTAGACGTCTGATCGTTCCGTCTTTGACTTTCACGCGGTCATAGCGCTCAACAATGAGGGCAGGTTCGTCCTCAAACATACGATATTCGACGTTTGCCGTTGCGATACCGGCGCGCTGGGCGCTTTTCATGCAGACAAACTCATTAAGAGCCTCAAGTTTAAATCCGATAACGCCATTTTTGAAAATATGCGTCGTGGGCGAGGAACCCACGCATTCGCACCAGCGACCGTCTATGAGGGCGAGAGCGAACTTGCCCTGATTGCCCCCAAGTGACCAACTTTCATCTAGACCCATCCACGATGCCTTGTGGTCATCTCTGATCGACTTGAGACGGAGAGCAATATCGTGGTCGTCTATAGGGCGGTATTCGCCGTCGCGATGCAGGACGGCGTCGACGTCTTCTTCGGCACAAAACTGTACTCCGCCCGGACAGTCGAGTCCGATATGGCTGAGCAGAGCAACGGGATTGTTGGGCCTGGTGTCGAATTCGACGGCGATCGCTTTTCGCTGGTCCTCGCTGTCGGGCAGAAGACCAAACAAGTACGGATTCATGACCTGTTGGCCGTATATGCGATTTGATACGGGTATGTTTGTCGATAGGGCTGGCCCGTCATAGTCTCGATCGTAGACAAAGTTGACAAGACCGTTCTCATCTTGTGTGAGCGTTCCCGCAGGTACGCCGCAAATAATAGTCCGAAGCGTTTTGCTGGCCATTGGCTACCTCCCTTTGGGCCTGGTTTGGGCAGATGGGTTTGCGGCAATCGAGACTCCGAGATTGGACATGGCAAAATCGGCGAAGGCCTTGTCGTAGAGCTCGGACGTAAGGGAGGCGTCTGCGAGAGCCGGAATGGCTGCGCTGCGACGGTTGCGATGGCGAAAACGTTGAGCGCGATGGCGTCTGGGGGTGCTACGAGGTTGCAGATCGGCATGCGGAACGTTGGCTGATTGCTCGTTATTCGTTTTGACGATATCCCCTTGAGCGGCGAGCGCCAGTCCGAGAGCATTAAAGATCGCCAATAGCTTGTCGAGTCGAATGCCGGTGGCATCTCCTAGCTCGAGCGATGCGAGCAGACGCTCCGAAACGCCGGCTTTTTTAGCGAGGGTCGCACGGGTGAGCCCTTGTGCCTCGCGCGCTTGGCGCACGTAGATGCCAGCTTGGCGCGGTGTGGTGATGGGAAGGGCATCCATGGCGACCTCCAAACATGCAGACTTTTGCATGTTAGTATGACCTGCAAAAGTCTGCATGTCAATGTGGCAAAGGGACAGTCCCTTTGCCACATCCGAGGGCTCCTATTTTGATGGCCGGCGCCGTTGACCGTGTTTTCCCTAGGGGAAACACGGCAGTAATGTCTGGTGAGATGGGGCCGAAAGGCTGCGCGTGCACTGTGAGCCGCTAGGCTACAGCGCCAAAACTCCCAAGTGCTCAAGCAGGATCTTAAGGCCGATGAGGATGAGCACGACGCCACCCACGATGGTGGCGGGTTTTTCGTAGCGCGCGCCAAAGGTGTGGCCAATCGCCACGCCGGAGACGGAAAAGATAAAAGTCGTGACGCCGATGAGCGATACGGCGGGAACGATGTCGACCGAGAGCGCCGCAAACGAGATGCCTACGGCTAGGGCATCAATTGAGGTGGCGATAGCCAAAATCAGGTACTCGCCGAGGTCGATCTTCTCGGCATCCTTGCCGTCGCCTTCGTCCTCGTCTTCGGTAAAGGCTTCCCACAGCATCTTGCCGCCGATGAAGGCCAAAAGGATAAAGGCGACCCAATGGTCAATGGGTCCGATGATACCCACGAACTGGCTGCCGAGTGCCCAGCCGATCACGGGCATGCCGGCCTGAAAGCCGCCAAAGAACAGGCCGAGCACCACGGCGACCTTAAGGTTGATCTTTTTCATGCCAAGGCCCTTGCAGATGGAAACGGCAAAGGCATCCATCGAAAGGCCAACGGCAAGCAACACGAGCTCTGCGAGTCCCATAGTCTGGCTCCCTCTCTGCGGGCGAACCCGATTACACGACTACTCCCTCATTTATATGAGACCCGATGCTACCACATGAGCAGCTAAAAGAGCCCCGTCCCAAATGAGCTACCTAAGCGGTGTTCGCTCATTCTGTAAGCATCGGATTTCGTGGCTGCTGCGGGGACAAACCGTGAGAAACTATTTAGCGTTTATGGAGCGTATACGATGGGAGCGATGCCTTGGATAAGAACGAGCTGCAAAAGCGTATGGAACAGGCTATTCGCCTGACTGCCCCCGGCCAGCCGATCCGCACCGCCCTCGATATGATCATTGCTGGTCACCTGGGTGCCCTTATCTGCGTCGGCGACACCGAAAACGTGCTCGCTGCCGGTAACGACGGCTTCCCGCTCAACATTTCGTTTACCTCGAACCGCCTGTTCGAGCTCTCCAAGATGGACGGTGCCATCGTCATCGACGGCGACCTCACCCAGATCCTGCGCGCCAACTTCCACCTCAATCCCGATCCCTCGCTTGCCACGAGCGAGACGGGTATGCGTCACCGCACCGCCGCTCGCATGTCGGTGCTCACCGATGCCATCGTGATCTCGGTCTCGGCCCGTCGTGCCGTCGTTAACGTGTACGTTCACGGCAAGAGCTACGAGATCCAGCCCGTCACCACCATCATGAGTTCGGTCAACCAGCTCGTCGCCACGCTCCAGACTACCCGTCAGTCGCTCGATCGCTCCCTGCTGCGTCTGACGGCCCTCGAGCTCGACGACTACGTTACACTCGCCGACATTACCGGTATTTTCTCGAGCTTCGAGATCATGCAGCAGGCAAAGACCGAGCTTAAGGATTGCATTGTCAAGCTGGGCAACCAGGGCAAGCTCGTGCAGATGCAGCTCGAGCAGCTCGCCGGCTCCAGTATGGATACCGAGTATGACCTGATGATCCGCGACTACGCGAGTGACTCCTCCGAGGCAAACGCCGAGAAAATTCGCGCTGAGCTTGCCCGTATGACGCCCAAGGACTTGTCCGACCCGCAGCATGTGGCGGCGGTTCTGGGCTACGACGACCTGGATGAGGACTCTGTCATGACGCCGCTGGGCCTGCGCACGCTTTCGCGCGTGTCCGTCGTGCGCGACGGCGTGGCCGAGAAGATTGTCGACGAGTACGGCTCGCTGCAGGAACTCATGGACGACATCAGCGAGGATCCGGAACGCCTGGGCGACTTTGGTGTCAACAACCCTGCCATTCTTGCGGACTCCCTGTACCGCATGAAGGGCACCAAACAGGGGAACGCATAATGGCGCCCGTGTGCGCCGTGGTCGTTGCCGGTGGCAGCGGCCAGCGCTTTGGAAATCCCGGCGGCAAGCAGCTCGTTAACGTGGCGGGTCGTCCGCTCATGAGCTGGTCCATCCGCGCATTTGACCGTAGCGATAAGGTCGACCACATCGTCGTGGTTTGCCCTGCCGAGCGTCGTGCCGAGATGCGCCGCCTGGCCATCGACCCGTTTGACTATGACACGCCCATCAGTTTTGCCGATGCTGGCGATACCCGCCAGGATTCCACCCGTGCCGGCGTGCATGCGGTTCCGGCGGGTTTCGAATATGTCGCCATTCACGACGGCGCTCGTCCGCTCATTACGACCGAGGCCATCGATCACGCTATCGACGTGCTCGTGAGCGACCGCGCCCTCGACGGTGTCGTGTGCGGTCAGCCCGCGATCGACACGCTCAAGATCGTCGATGGCGATAACATCGTTGAGACGCCGCCGCGCGAACTCTATTGGGCCGCACAGACGCCGCAAATCTTTAGCGTTGACGCTATGAAGCGCGCCCATGCCGCGGCGATTGCTGAGGGCTTTATCGGCACGGACGATTCGTCGCTGGTCGAGCGCATGGGTGGGCGTGTCCGCTGCGTCCAGAGCCCGCGCGATAATCTTAAGGTGACGGTGCCCGAGGACCTGCGTCCCGTAACCGCGATTCTGCTCGGCCGTATGGCCGAGGGAGAGGACCTTCCCCATGTTCAGTAACCTGCGCATTGGCCACGGCTACGACGTTCACCGTCTGGTGGAGGGGCGTCGATGTATCATCGGCGGGGTTGACATTCCCTACGAGCGCGGCCTGCTGGGCCACTCGGATGCCGATGTGCTCGCGCATGCGCTGGCCGACGCCATTCTGGGCGCCTGCCGCGGGGGAGACATTGGAAAACTGTTCCCCGACACCGATCCTGCCTATGAGGGCGCCGACTCGATGGTGCTGCTTGCCCGTGTGATGGACTATGCGCGCGATCTGGGCTTTGAGTTTGTCGATGCCGACTGCACCATTGCCTGCCAGCAGCCTAAGATCACCCCGCACCGCGATGCCATGCGCGCCAACCTTGCCCATGCCCTGGGCGTTGACGTCGAAAACGTGGGCGTTGCCGCCACTACGACCGAAAAGCTTGGCTGGGAAGGCCAAGGCGAGGGAATTGGCGCCTGGGCCGTCTGCCTGCTACAGAAAACCGTTAAGGAGTAACGAATGCGTATCTACAACAGCGCTACCCATAAAAAGGAAGAGTTCCAGCCCATCGAGTCCGGCAAGGTCCGCATGTACGTGTGCGGCCCCACGGTCTATGACAACATCCACATCGGCAATGCCCGCACGTTCATCAGCTTTGATGTGATTCGTCGCTGGCTCATCGCGAGTGGCTACGAGGTCACGTTCGCCCAGAACCTCACCGATGTCGACGACAAGATCATCAAGCGCGCCAACGAGCAAGGCCGTACGGCTGCCGAGGTCGCGACGGAGTTCTCCGACAAGTTCATCGGCGTCATGCGCGCCGCCAACGTGCTCGATCCCGATGTGCGCCCCCGCGCCACCAAGGAGATCGGCCCCATGATCGCCATGATCAAGACGCTTATCGAGCAGGGCCACGCTTACGCAGCCGATAACGGCGATGTGTACTTTGCCGTGCGCAGCGATCCCAACTATGGTCAGGTCTCGGGCCGCAACATCGACGACCTTATGGTTGGCGCGCGCATCGAGGAGAACGAGGACAAGAACGACCCGCTCGACTTTGCCCTGTGGAAGGCCGCCAAGCCCGGCGAGCCCAGCTGGCCGAGCCCCTGGGGCGAGGGCCGTCCCGGTTGGCACACCGAGTGCGCCGCCATGGTGCATCGCTACCTGGGTACTCCGATCGACATCCACGGCGGCGGCTCCGACCTTGCCTTCCCGCATCACGAGAACGAGTGCGCTCAGGCCACCTGCGCCTGGCACCAGGGCTTCTCCAACACCTGGATGCACACGGGCATGCTGCTGGTAGACGGCGAGAAGATGTCCAAGTCGCTCGGCAACTTCTTTACGCTGGCCGAGGTCCTCGAGCAGCACTCCGCTGCCGCCCTGCGCCTGCTGATGCTGCAGACGAGCTATCGCTCGCCGCTCGATTTTTCTTGGGAGCGCCTGGAGGGTGCCGAGAACTCGCTTACGCGTATCGCCGGTACGGTCGAGAACCTGCGCTGGGCCGCGAACCATGCGGCGGCCGATGCCGATGAGGCAGCATCTGAGGCGTTTGCCGCCAAGGCCGCCGAGACCCGTGCCGCCTTTAAGGAGTGCATGGACGACGACTTTAACACCGCCGGCGCCATGGGTGCCGTCTTTGGCTTTGTGACCGAGTGCAACCAGTACCTGGAGCAGGCGGGCGACGCTGCCGACAAGACCGCTGCCCTGGCCGCCGCTGATACGCTGGTCGAGCTGCTCGACACGTTTGGTGTTGAGCTTCCTGAGCCCAAGGTCGAGCTGCCGCTGGGTCTGCTGGGCGTTGCCGCCGGCCTGGTCGCCTACACGGGCGACGACGTGGACGAGGCTGCTGCCAAGATTCTCGAGGCCCGTGCCGAGGCCCGTGCCGCCAAGAACTGGGATCTGGCAGATGCCATCCGCGACCAGCTCAAGGACCTGGGCCTGACGATTGAAGATACGGCCGCGGGTACTCGTATTAAGAGTCTCTAGTATTTGTCGACCGTTCGAGGTGCGGCAGATTGCCTTGAAAGAGGAGGGCATAGACCTGGTGGTCATGCCCAACGATTGAAAGGCAAGGTGCCGTGGCTCGGACGGTCGATTCTTGTTCGTTATCTATTTAAGGAGGCCGTTTTATGGCCGACAATCGCAAACGTGCACCGCGTGGAGGCAAGCAGGCTGCTTCTGGCTCGCGCCCGATTCGCCGCAATGACCGCGCTGCCGCTTCCAAGGGCCAGCGCGAGCGCTCCCAAGCCCAGGCTGCGCGTTCGCAGCGAGATCGCAACCGCGACAACATTCAGGTCCCCAAGGGCGAGTTTATCGAAGGTCGTCGTGCTGCCGCCGAGGCGCTGCGCACTGGTTTTCCCATCAAGTGCGCGCTCATTGCCGAGGGCGGGGAGCGCGATGCCGCCTTGTCGCGCCTGGTCGACGACCTCAACGCCGCGGGTGTCCGCATTAAGTATGTGCCGCGCGCGCAGCTCGATGCGCTGTCGAGCCATGGCGCTCACCAGGGCATTGCGCTCGAGGTGGGTAATTTCCCCTATGCTGATGTCGCCGATATCCTCGATCGCGCGGGTGACGGACCGGCGCTCGTCGTCGTGCTCGACCATGTGACCGACGATGGCAACTTTGGTGCGATCGTGCGCTCCGCCGAGGTCGTGGGCGCGGCGGGCGTCATCATTGCAAACAAGCGCGCCGCCGGTGTGACCGTGGGCAGCTACAAAACCTCTGCTGGTGCCGTCATGCACCTGCCCATCGCGCAGGTTCCCAATATCGCCCGAGCGCTTGACGACCTCAAGGCCGCCGGCTTTTGGGTGGGCGGTGCTTCCGAGCACGCCGAGGGCAGCTGCTGGGATGCTCCCTTCGAGGGCCGCGTTGCGCTCGTCATGGGCTCCGAGGGCGACGGCATCTCGCGCCTGGTGCTCGAGAAATGCGACTTTTTGACCAAGCTTCCCCAGCGCGGCATGACCGAGAGTCTCAATGTGGCCCAGGCGACCACCGCGCTGTGCTTTGAGTGGCTGCGCCGCAATGCCGGCGAGCTCATGGGGGAGGAGTAGCGCATGTCCAAGAAGAACCGCGCCAAGTCCAAGGCCAAGCGCTTTGGCGAGGGCTCGGCCAAGCCAATTGTTTCGGCCGCGACCTATGGCGTGGGCGGCAATGCGTTTGCGCAGGCTATCGCCGATCCGGTCTCGACGGTGCACTCCAATAAGCCCGAGCTGCTGGTGGTCGACGGCTACAACGTGATTCACTGCACGCCGCGCTACGAAAAGCTCGTGTACGACCATTCCGACGATCCGTATTCCAGCGACGTCCACGATATGGCTCGTACTGCGCTCATCAACGATGTCGCGGCGTTTGCCCAGGGCCGTTACGAGGCCGTGATCGTGTTCGACGGCGCGGGCAACATCTCCAGCGAGCGCCCCAACCTACCGGCCCGCGGCGTGCGCATCGAGTTTTCGCCGACGGGCGTCTCTGCCGATACCGTGGTGCAGAAGCTCTGCATCGAGGCGCGCGAGGAAGGCCGCGCGTGCTCCGTGGTGTCGAGCGACGGCACGATCCAGGCCGTCGTCATGGGCAAGGGTGTTACGCGCATCTCGAGCCGCATGCTGGTGGACGAGATCAAACAGATCGACAACGACGTGCACGAGGCCGAGGAAGCCCCGCAGATCAAGATGACCCTGGGCAGTCGCCTAAGTCCCGATGCGCTGGCCAAGCTCAAGGCGTTGCGCGGGAGGTAGGGGAGTTGGCGGGGCAATGCTGCCTCGCTAACTCCATTCAGCGATGTCGATCATTCTTTCGAGGCGCCACGTTAGCGCCTCTTTTAGATAAGGCAGTCTCGCTGCTAGGGCATCATTTCTGGATAGAATCTCGATCGCCTCGTCGACAAAGCCCTCGAGTTTGTCGCCGTCAAACCAGCTCATATCCTCGACGAGCAACATTTGTTTTGCGGGACTTGAATAAAACTGTGCGCTGGTAAAACTGTGTTCTCCTGCCCGGAGCTCCTCTTGAGACATGTTGCACCAGAGCGATGAGCCCGAATCAAAGATGGGGGCCGGCCTGCACGCTAGTGTGTTGACGTTTCGCACGAGGCCAAAGTTGCGCCAATGACGGTCGAAGTTGGCAATGATGTCATCACATACGATCATGCGGTAAAGAGCATCTTTTATGCCCGTCGCCCCGAGCTCCTCACAGTTTGTAACATACCGTTCGTAGTCGGTTAGCCGGTCGTCCGCATTTGCGTGCTGGTTTACATAGAACGCAGGGACATATTCTTCTTCGTCAGTTAAGAAGACATCGCATGTGCTCAGGGCAGAAGTACCTGCGCCTTCGAGCGAATAGGGTACATAATCGCAAGCGTTTAGGATGCGACGGTGAAGTACAGTCGCCACCAGCTCGTTATAAGGTTCCTGGTTTAGATGTGCACCTGCTTTGTGGAGGATTCGACGGTCACCCTCGCACGTCCAATACTTTTGAAGATTGCCGTCCGAGGTGTTGTCGGGCTTTGCAGCAGCTGCCTTACCCTCCGGGGCGAAGGGTGCAATGGTTAGCGAGACGTCGTCAAAAGCATTATTGAAGAAATTGATATCTTCCCACGCGAGACCGGAGTCTTGGGGCCTAATCCAATACTGGTCGGATAAGGAGAGGCCAAGATTTCGCTGTACAAGTTCGTCGGGAACATCGACTGCGGCTTCTGCAAGCAGGGAGGCTAGCCCAATGCGTGCGAGCGGGATACCGCGGCCGCGCCACCAGATGCGGAAGGAGTCGAGCGATACGGGTTTGCTGGGAGCAAAAACTCCAATAGGGGCGTGGGCACGATCGACGTCAGCGCCGATGTGGGTGAAGTCTTTCCGTGATCTGCTGTAGACCAGCTGGGCCACTTCGTGCGTGCGGTTCATGAGGGTAAATGCGATTTCGCTTTTCCCATGCCCGCGACGAGGCCGTCCCCCTCTTTTGGTTGCGGAGCGGAGTCGCGTGTCTACGCTGGCTTTGTCGATAAGCCACACGCCAGAAGCCTTGCGGGCGGTCAGCGCGCCGTTCTTAATGAGCTCCTGCACCCTGCGCGGGGTGATGCCGAGCAGCTCGGCTGCTTCCTTTGTAGTCAACATCGCGAAACCCTTCGCCAAAACGAATAGTTTTATATAGCCAATTGTAATTAAAACTATTCGTTCTGGCGAAGGGTTTTAAGATTGAGGGCGCACTGACAGAAATGAACGGGCTTGGTACGCGCTGTTGCTGGATTTTGCATATTTGTATAACGCCGTGCGGCCTGTTGCGCCTCGTCTGCAATTCCTTTATTCTTAATTGGCTTCGCGCGAAAGCGCCAAGTGTGCCAGTGTGGCGCAACGGTAGCGCAACTGATTTGTAATCAGTGGGTTGCGGGTTCGATTCCTGTCACTGGCTCCATGAGTTTTCGCAGGTCAGAGGTGTTATATCCTCTGATTCTGCCTTCTCATGCAACAAACATGCAACAATTAAATCTGAAAGTGCATTTGTGTGTGCTTTGTGACCGATGCTCATTGTCAATAAACGCGTGCAATGAAGCGGGAAAAGCCAAGCTTACAGTTGCTGTCTCCATTAGAGTTTTGGGCTTTGTGCCTCCAACTGGGATAGGGTGGAAAGTGACCAAGGCGCTGAGAGCTCCGACGCTACTTCTCGAAAGATCGCGCGCCGTGCACGGCTCTCTTTCCTGTAGCCCATGGGTATTACTATAGTCTAGATTCAATTCGGCGCGAGAAGTCAAGAGCGACAAGGATTTCTCGTTGTTTGTGAGCAAGGCGATTGAAAGGACCCATGATGATTAATAGCGTAGAGGACCCAACGGTTGCCAATATTCTGTCGACCGATATGCTAAAAATCTATGACATTCCTCGTTACCAGCGCGAATACACTTGGAATCAGCGTGACTGGGCGAATCTCTATGACGATATCACCCAAAACGACGCCGGCTACTTCCTGGGCTCGTTTATTGTCGTGAACGGGACTGTGAATTCCAAGATGGATACCATTCACTATGAAGTTATCGATGGCCAGCAACGTCTGACGACGCTCAGCCTTTTCCTTGCTGCTCTCTATGCTCGCATCATGGAACATAAGGATTCTATCGATGACGACATGATGTTGGACGATATCCGACCCCTGCGCAATCGTCTGATCTTGAAATCTGACAAGTCAATGACACGCGTTATTCCTCAGGTCCAGAATCATAACCTTGAGGATTACCGCTGGATCTTGAAGGAACATATCGGTCTAGATGCGGTTATGCAAAAGCCGAAGTTCCTTGGTCTGAGAAAGATGTCTAAGGCATACAACTATTTTTACGATCGACTGGGTGAGGATGTTGGGAGCAGAAACGGAATCGAGTGCGTTCGCTGCCTGCTTGATATCTGCAGGTTGGTGTGTTCGGCGGTCGTGGTTCAGATTACCGTCGATAGCCATGCTGATGCCTACACCTTGTTCGCGTCCCTTAACAACCGCGGTGTTCCCTTGAGCGCCGTCGACCTTATCAAGAACATGCTTCTCGGCAAGGTTGCCGGGGTGGATGACGGGCAGCTCGACTATTACTTTGAGCGCTGGCAGGAAGTACTCCACAATCTCGGCGATGACTACAAGACGCAGGAGCGCTTCTTCCGTCAGAACTACGATGCCTTCCGCCGGGAGGTGAACAAGCCATTTATCGGCGAATCTGGTTCCCAGCTTCCCCTCGGTTCCGTTGCCACGAGGTCCAACCTTCTGAAAATCTACGAGAAGCGGATGGAAGCCGATGACGGCGCCCTTAAGGTGTTGGACGAGCTGACCGAGAATTCCGCACTCTACTCGAAGATAATTGGGCTCGATCAAGAGAGCCCGGATTCCGAGCTTTCGCATCAGCTTTTGGAGCTTTCGAGAGCGCAGGGCGTCGCATCTTACCTGATGCTGCTGTTCCTTTTCAAGAAGCAGAACCAGTTGGAGCTAAAAGATGAAACCCTCGCGCTTCTTGTTAAGCTCCTCGTCTGCTTCTTTGTTCGACGCAACCTCACCGATACGCCTCCCACACGTGACCTTGAGAGACTCTTCATCAGTATTTGCGAGAGCGTCGAAAGCGAGGGTCTCAAGGGCATTGCAGCCGCGGAGTACATCAAGAAGCGCCTCGTCGACGTGTCTGCCAGCGACGCTTCCTTCAGAGAATGTCTTGAGGGGCCGATTTACGACGTCAATCCCGATATGACGCGCTACATCCTTACTGTGATCGCATCTCCGAGCGTTACGAAAGAGATGAAGCCACTTTGGGAGCGATACGCCTCCGGAAACTACGTCTGGACAATCGAGCACATCTTCCCTCAGGGCAAGAACATTCCAGATGAATGGGTGAAGATGGTTGCGGACGGCGACATGTCTAAGGCGACTGAGGTGCAGGAGAAACAGGTCCACACGCTTGGTAATCTAACCATCACCGGGTATAACTCAAAGCTGAGCAACATGCCCTTTGTGACCAAGCGAGACCGCAAGGATGTTTACGGGGCGAATGTCGGATACCGCAACGGGTTGAACCTGAACGACGAGTTGATAAACACGGATACCTGGACTAGCGAGCAGATTCAGGAGCGCACAGACAGGCTCGTTGGACTCACTTTGAAGGCTTTTGACTTTGACGAGATTGAGTTCTAGTGACCGCCAGCCAATATCTTGGGGACATTCAGCCCAAACGATTTAATCTTGATTTGTAGCATCTAGACCGGTATTTCTCTTCAAGCTGTTACAGATTGAGATGTTAAGACGGGATGGCCGATAACATCTCGATCTGTAACACGAAGAGGCTGAAAACAGTTCTAGCTGTTACAGAATGAGACAGAAGTTGGGGTCACTGTGAAGTATCTCAATCTGTAACAGATAGGGGAGGAATAGCCCTCTTACTGTTACAGATTGAGATGAAAACGGTGAAGTCCCTGGTCTACTTGATCAAGCGAGGATATTCAGACATACGAGAGTGGAAAATCTCCTGCCTGGAGAATGAGCGTGGATAATCAGCCGCTTTGGGTCCAGTGGCACGCCAAAAGTGGGAGATTATCCACGCTCGATTTCAAACGGGAGATAATCCACACTCGTCCGTGCCGGAAAAGCTCGATCGCGACCTATGTAATAGTGCGAGAGGGTCGTTATCGAGGGTCGATGCTGTAGGCGTACTCCACCGTGCCAAAGTGTTCCCTTGGGAAATGTCACCAGCGTAGCGAAATCCACCGTCCTTCATATCTAAACTTAACAAAACCGCAGGTCAAAGGTATATAGATACGCCCGGCACCGTGTATCTAGAGGTTTTCGTTGACAGCCCCCAAGGTTGCATCGTATTATCTTTTTCGTTCGCGGGGGCGGCGGTCCAAAAGGCCAAAGAACCAGCGGATACTTGAACGATTGGGAGTTTGCCCGAGTGGTTAATGGGGACGGGCTGTAAACCCGTTGGCTCTGCCTACATAGGTTCGAATCCTATAGCTCCCACCCGTCAAGTGCCTGTATAGCTCAGTCGGTAGAGCACTTCGTTGGTAACGAAGAGGTCACCAGTTCAAGTCTGGTTGCAGGCTCCATCCGGCGGTGTAGCTCAGTTGGTTAGAGCACACGGTTCATACCCGTGGCGTCACTGGTTCGAATCCAGTCACCGCTACCATAGGTAACACGGTGGCTTCTCAATAGTATGTTGAGAGGCCACTATGGTATAAAGGCAAAGTCCCGTCCGGGGACGACCTGTTAAGAGGAGGGCTTTATGGCCAAAGAGAAGTTTGAGCGCACTAAGCCGCATGTTAACATCGGCACCATTGGTCACGTCGACCACGGCAAGACCACGCTGACCGCCGCCATCACCAAGGTTCTCTCTGAGACCGAGGGCTGCAAGGCTGACTTCACTGCGTTCGAGAACATCGACAAGGCTCCCGAGGAGCGCGAGCGCGGCATTACGATCTCCGTCTCCCACGTTGAGTACGAGACTGCTGCCCGTCACTACGCTCACGTTGACTGCCCGGGCCACGCTGACTACGTCAAGAACATGATCACCGGCGCTGCTCAGATGGACGGCGCTATCCTGGTCATCGCCGCTACCGACGGCCCCATGGCTCAGACTCGCGAGCACATCCTGCTCGCCCGTCAGGTCGGCGTTCCCTACATCGTCGTCTTCCTGAACAAGTGCGACATGGTCGACGATGACGAGCTCATCGACCTCGTCGAGATGGAGACCCGTGAGCTCCTCTCCGAGTACGATTTCCCCGGCGACGATATCCCCGTCATCCGTGGTTCCGCTCTGGGCGCTCTCGAGGGCGACGCCAAGTGGATGGACGCCATTCGCGAGCTCATGAAGGCCGTCGACGAGTACATCCCGACGCCTGCTCGTAACAACGACCTCCCGTTCCTGATGGCCGTTGAGGACGTTATGACCATCTCCGGCCGTGGTACCGTTGCTACCGGCCGTGTCGAGCGCGGTGAGCTCAAGCTCAACGAGCCCGTCGAGATCGTCGGCATCAAGGATACCCAGAACACCGTCGTTACCGGTATCGAGATGTTCCGTAAGTCCATGGACTTCTGCGAGGCTGGCGACAACGTCGGTCTGCTGCTCCGCGGCATCAAGCGCGAGGACATCGAGCGCGGCCAGGTTCTCTGCAAGCCCGGTTCGGTTACCCCGCACACCAAGTTCACCGGCGAGATCTACGTTCTGACCAAGGAGGAGGGCGGTCGTCACACCCCGTTCTTCGATGGTTATCGTCCTCAGTTCTACTTCCGTACCACCGACGTTACCGGTACGGTCAAGCTGCCCGAGGGCACCGAGATGGCTATGCCTGGTGACCACATCACCATCGAGGGCGACCTCATTCACCCGATCGCCATGGAGGAGGGCCTGCGCTTCGCTATCCGCGAGGGTGGCCACACCGTCGGTTCGGGCATCGTCTCCACGATCATTGAGTAAATTAGCTCTTTGATATAGCTGACTTAGAGAACCCGGCACTTATAGGGTGCCGGGTTCTTTTCTACGCGGGGCTTGTTCCCTGCCGATTGCGCTTCGCTCGCTCTTAAGCCGAGCGTGAGGGATCGATTAGATCTCGCTGGCTTCATTGATGTGTTCCAAATATGAATGGATCCAGCGAGAACCAATTGATTCGAGGTTTTCATTGACAGCACTTACGTAGAGCTGATAAAGTACCAACTCGTGCCCGTACGGGGCGGAAATGAAAGGTTCAGGATAAATGCGTACTCTAGTTACTCTTGCGTGCACTGAGTGCAAGCGCCGCAACTATACGACCACCAAGAATAAGTCGAACATGCCTGATCGTATGGAGATCAAGAAGTATTGCCCCTGGTGCCGTCACCACACGCTGCACAAAGAGACTCGCTAGTCTCTAGTCACATACGCCAGTAGTTCAATTGGTAGAGCATCGGTCTCCAAAACCGAGTGTTGAGGGTTCGAGTCCTTCCTGGCGTGCCAGTCATTATTCCGTAAGCTCCCAATTGGGGGCTTACGGTTTACTCATGTATAAGCGCATTGCGCGGAGGTAACCCAAATGGCCAACAAGAAGAACAAGAAGAAGGCTCAGCAGCCGGCACCTGCCAACAACGCTGCCGCCAACTCCAAGGTTGAGGCCAAGAAGGCCGTTGCCAAGAAGAACGAGAAGGCTGCGAAGTCCAAGAAGAATGAGAAGCCTGGTTTCTTCGCCCGCACCAAGAAGTATTTCGCTTCGGTGAAGTCCGAGATGAAGCGTGTCACGTGGCCCGATAAGAAGGAGCTCGTGAACTACTCGGTCGTCGTTTGCGCTTCTCTGATCGTCGTCGGCGTCGTCATCGCTCTGCTCGATGCTGGCTTTGGCGAGGCTCTTGCTCTGTTCTCTGGATTGAGGGGCTAAACCATGTCTAAGCGTTGGTACGTCGTTCACACTTACTCTGGATACGAGAACCGCGTTAAGTCCGATCTCGAGCATCGCATCGAGACTATGGGCATGCAGGACCGTATCTTTGATATCGAGATTCCTATGGAGCGCGTCACCGAGATTAAAGAGGGTGGCAAGCGCGAGACCAAGGATTCCAAGATTTTCCCGGGTTATGTCCTGGTTCGCATGGAGATGGATGACGATGCTTGGACGTGTGTTCGCAACACGCCCGGCGTCACCGGTTTCCTGGGCGGCAATGGTAAGCCCGCTCCGCTTTCCCGCGACGAGTACAATAAGATGACTCGTCGTCCCGGTAAGGGCGATTCGCCCAAGCGTACGTCGGTTGATATTGAGGTCGGTACGTCCGTCCGCGTCACCGATGGCCCGCTTACCGACTTTGATGGCAAGGTCTCCGAGGTTAACACCGAGGCAGGCAAGCTCAAGGTCACGCTGATGATCTTTGGCCGCGAGACGCCGGTCGAGCTCGACTTTAACCAGGTCGCCGTCATCGCTTAAGTTTTCGTCCGTTCGCGCGAGCGTGCTTCTTCTGTGACTGCTCATCTCAGGAGTGCTTCTAACACGTGCGTGCTTACGATATAGCAAGTACTTCACACTCGTGATTCGAAAGGAATGACCATGGCTGAGAAGAAGGTTGCCAACGTCATTAAGCTCCAGATTCCTGCTGGTGCAGCTAACCCCGCTCCTCCCGTCGGCCCCGCCCTGGGCGCAGCTGGCGTGAACATCATGCAGTTCTGCCAGGCCTTTAACGCCGAGACGCAGGACAAGAAGGGCGACATCATCCCCGTTGAGATCACTGTCTTCGAGGATAAGTCCTTCTCCTTCATCACCAAGACCCCGCCGGCGGCTCACCTCATCAAGAAGGAGCTGAACCTCAAGTCTGGTTCCGCTAAGCCCCAGGCCGACAAGGTTGGTCAGCTCTCCCAGGAGCAGCTCACCAAGATCGCCGAGATCAAGATGCCGGACCTCAATGCCAACGACATTGACGCCGCCAAGAAGATCATCGCCGGTACCGCCCGTTCCATGGGCGTCACCATCGCTGAGTAGCGATTTCTTTTGGTAACGACGGGTGCTCCAACCGGGGCGCCCGTTAAATGTGTGCAATAGGGCACACGATACGATGTGGGAGGGCTCGCGCCCGTTTAACCACAGGAGGTAATGCACATGGCTAAGCATGGTAAGAGCTATAACGCCGCTGCCGAGAAGATCGACCGCGCCACGCTCTACACCCCCCTTCAGGCTGCCAAGCTCATCAAGGAGCTCGACACCGCCAAGTTCGACGAGACCGTCGAGGCCCACTTCCGTCTGGGCGTCGATACTCGTAAGGCCGACCAGAACATCCGCGGCTCCATCTCCCTGCCCCACGGCACCGGCAAGACCATTCGTGTTGCCGTCTTCGCCGAGGGCGAGAAGGCCCGCGAGGCCGAGGCTGCCGGCGCCGACATCATCGGTTCCGACGAGCTCGTCGCCCAGATCCAGAAGGGCGAGATCAACTTCGACGCCGCTATCGCTACGCCGAACATGATGGCCAAGGTTGGCCGCATCGGTAAGATCCTTGGTCCCCGTGGCCTCATGCCGAACCCTAAGCTTGGCACCGTGACCATGGACGTCGCCAAGATGGTCTCCGAGCTCAAGGCCGGTCGCGTTGAGTATCGCGCCGACCGCTACGGCATCTGCCACGTGCCCCTGGGCAAGAAGTCCTTCTCCGAGCAGCAGCTCGTCGAGAACTACGCTGCCCTGTACACCGAGATCCTGCGCGTCAAGCCCTCTTCTGCTAAGGGCAAGTACGTTAAGTCCATCTCCGTGTCTTCCACCATGGGCCCTGGCATCAAGGTCGATCCCGCTATCCAGCGCGACTTCCTGGCTGAGTAACTTTTAGTTACTGCCTGAGCAAAGCAAGCATTGCTAAAGAAACCCGGTTCTGTCTCGTGCAGGACCGGGTTTCTTGCTATCGCGTTAAAACCACCTTAAAGGGGACAGTGCCCCCTTTAAGGTGGTTACCAGGGTGTTCTAGCGGTTGAGGACTCGATAGCCTCGTGGCGCTTGAGTTCGCGACGCATGGTTTGCGAATTGAGCCAGGCTGCCTGCCAGCCACGGATGGGGTAGCGCGCTTCGTCCAGCTCAAACTGCGTATAGCCGCAGGCGTTGATGATCGTTGCCCCGCATGCGTGCTGACGCTCACGTTGAAAGTCGCGACCATAGCATTGGTGCACATGCCCGTGCACCATGTAGTCGGGATTCCAGGACTCGAGCGCTGTGTTAAAGCATTTAAATCCTCGATGTGGCAGATCATCCAGATCGCCCATGCCGGCGGCGGGCGCATGGGTCAGCAGGATGTCGCAGCCGCCGACCATCCTCACTTTGCGTGACAGCTTGCGCACGCGCTTGGCCATCTCGCGCTCGGTGTACATGTTGGCGCCATCTCGGTAGCGCATGGAGCCGCCAAGCCCCGCAATGCGGACGCCGCGATACACGTAAACGGAGTCTTCGACACAGATACAGCCGCCCGGTGCATGACGCGCGTAGCGGTCATCGTGATTGCCGCGCACATAGATGAGCGGTCTGTTGATGACCGTAACCAAAAACTCAAGATAGTCCGGGTCCAGATCGCCAGCGGACAAAATCAGGTCGACACCCTCAAAGCGTTCCTTACGAAAGCACTCCCAAAGGCATCGTTCTTCGGTATCGGCTATGGCAAGGATTTTCATAGGGCGTGGACCTTCGGCTCATTGTTGGGCTGCGGAATGGTGCCCACCACGTTGTCGGCCAGCCAGTCCATCTCGACGATTTGCGTGCTCGGAAGCGGAGGAAAGCCCTCGATCTGCACCACGCCGTCTTGGCTATGGAGCTCGCCGCCAAATGGATTGATGGACCCCTCGACGATGCCATTGCGGAGGAGCTGAACAAGCTTGCGCGTCTGATAAGGCAGGCCCGGAGCGTAGCGAATGTCGATAACGCCCGAGCTCATGCCGTACCAGTAGTTGACGGCGCGAACCTGGCTGTCGTCACTGGTCTCATCCCAGGTGCCATGCAACAGGCTTCTCACGATAAGCTCGTAGTATCGGCCCCAGTTCCATACCGGCATGGCAATGCCGGTAACCTTGCCATCGACCAGGCGGTGAAGTCCGTAGGCCGTGGGGTCTTCGAGCGACTTTGACATGTCGGCGCCGGTCATGACGCTTACACCTTCGCGGCACATGGCCTCGGCAAGGCCACCGGCGGGCACATCGCCCCAGGTCAGGATAATTTGCGCACGGGGGTCGAGCAGCGAGGCTCCAATCGCAAAGGCGTTGATCTCGCTGAGTGCGCCCGAGGCGAAGACCGACGCGTGGTAACCGATGCGGTGGTTGTCTGCCATGCTGGCGGCAAGGGCGCCCAGGAGAAACTTGGCCTCGTACATCTTGCCAAAGTACGAACGGACGCTTTGGTGGGGAAGGCCGATAGAGCAGTTGAGGAATCGAACCCGGGGATACTCAACGGCAGCCCTGAGTGTGTATTCCATCAGGCGGTGCGAGGTCGAGAAGATGACGCTTGCTCCATGTTTGACAGCCGTTTCCACGGCGGCATAGAACACGTCCGGATCGTGACAGTCTTCGAACGCCTCGGTGCGCACGATACCGTCAAAGTGCTCATCGAGATACTGACGCCCTTGGTCGTGCAGGCTGTCCCAGCTCGACGTCGCACAGGGGAACTCATGGATAAAGGCGATGCGCAGGGGGTTGGCCGCCGAATAGACGGTCTTGCCCATAAAGAAGTTGAGCACGCCGGAGGTGGACTTGGCGGACGTCTCCTCCTCGTCGACGCTCGGTGCTTCGACGAGATCGACCTTGTCCTCGTCATTTTTGCCGGCAATAACCAGCTCGCGCCAAATCTTGCACAGGCGGTTTACGACGATATCCGTCGGCGTATCCAGCAGGCGGTCCTGGTTGTACACATTGAGGTAGACGAGCATGGCGTCGGCGGGCGTAATGTCCAGGTGGTCGCCGCCTGCGCGAAGGTAGGCGCGCTTAAAGAGGAGGAAGGTGTGACGCAGGTAGTCGACCTTTTTCTGCGGCCATTTTTCGATAAGGTCCTGACCGAGCATCTTGGCGAGCGTCTCGTAGCTTCCCTCGCGCGAGAACTCGATCTCGTATAGGGGACAGACGCGCCAAAACGCGCAGAACTCACCGTACAGGCGGCTTTCGACGGAATCCCATGTGCCGGGGTAGAGACGGGTGACCTTGGCCGAAACCGTCGGGGCGTCCAGGAATTTGAGGACACTGACGCGTTTGTTGCCCTCTTGGACGTAAAACCGATGCATGAACTCGGTGACGATGATGGGGTCGCGATAGCCCTCGGTCACCTGGATGTCGTAGAGGTTGGACCACTTGCGGGCGAACTCGGTGCTAAATGGCAACAGGGGCATAAAGTTGCACGAAAAGGCAGACTGACGACCCTTGGTAACCGTACCGACGACCATTTCGAGTGGAATGTCTCTCAGGCCGACATTCTCTCGCTGGCCTAAGGGGAGCTGGGCAACCAAGCTATCGAGGTCCGTGAGATACGGATGCTCGCTTTGACTAATGGCGCGTCGACGTCCTTGCTCGCCGCGCTTGCGTGCTTGACGATAGGCCTCTTCCATAGTTTTGCTCCCTTAGTCGTTTAAACAACTATATGAACCATGGTATCACGAATGAAAACCACCACAAAGGTGCCTGTCCCCTTTGTGGTGGTTTAGGCGATGATGGGGGCGATGGCGCGGATGCAGGCGTCGGCCGCCGTAAAGGTGGTGCTGTCGTCGCTGACGATAAAGATGATTTTGCCCTTAATGCCAAAGTCGCCGATCTCGCTAAAGAGCACGTAGGGTTCCTTGTCAAAGCCTGAGATGGGTGAGACGGCCGTTTTGGTGGCGCTGACGAGCTCGTCTGCTAGCACATCGAGCGATGCCCATTTGGAGGGGTCTTTGACCGCGACGGGGACGGCCACGCGCCCAAAGGGCATCAAATGCACGAGTGTGTTCTTGGAAATGTTGGAGTTGGGGACGATGACGGTCTGCCCGCAGGCATCTTCGATGGTCGTGTGGCGCCAAGTGATGTCCTGGACCACGCCCGACACGCCGCCGACCTCGATATTGTCGCCGGGCTTGATAATGCCCATAAAGGTCACCTGCATGCCGCCGATAAGGTTTGATAGCGTGTCCTGAAAGCCGAGCGAGATGGCGATGCCGCCGACGCCAAGAGCGGCGACGAGCGCGTTTGCGTTAATGCCAAAGCAGTTGTCGAGGATAAAGCTGCCGCCGATCACCCAGATGACGGCGCGCGCGATATTGATGAAGATACTCGATGCCGGAAGCGGGTTATCGTCGCGGTTGAGTAGGTGACGCAGAGTCTTGGATGCGACCTTGGCGGCGACGGCGGTGCCTATCGCCAAGATGACGGCCCAGATGATGTTGTGGACCCACCGTTGCTCAAAGAAATGAAGAATCGGCTCAAACAATTCCATGTAGGGAAAACCTCCTAATGATCATTCAACCATGATACCCACCAAAAAGCCCGTCCGATCACATCGGACGGGCTTCTGTGCTCGATATAAGGTTTGCACGGAGGGGCTGCAAGGCCCGGCGGTGTAGCTTAGCGGCGGCGCATCCAGATAATGCCGAGCATGATGACGATGATGCCGCCGATGAGGCATGCGCCGACCACGGCCGGCGTGCGGTCTCCCGTTGCGACAAGCTTGCCGGTTGTCTTCTTGGCGCTGGTTTTCGTGGTCGTAGTAGTCGTGCCGGGCTTGGGCGAAGGCTTAGGCGTTGGATTCGGATTGGGCGTGGGGTCCACGGCTGCGGAGCTGAAGCTGATGGTGCCGGCGAGCCCGGCCATCTTGTTCTCCCAGTCGCTCTTCCCGATCAGCGCTCTGATCGCCGCCTCGCATGTGCCCCACTCGGTGCGCTTGGTGGCATTTGCGAAAGTGGGAAAGTCGGTCGTGTTGGTAATGATGTAGTTGTTGGTGGCGACGGTGTAGTTCTTGGCGGGATCGAGCGTGCTGCCATCCTTGGTGAGCGTGGCGCTCACAATGCGCTTGCCTTCGGGCTGCGTCCAATCAATCGTCACGTTAATGCCGCCAAAGGAGAGAACGCTGCCAGAGTCATCGCGCCACTTGTACTTGTCTTGCGCCTCCTGCTCGGTGTGGCCGGCTGCCACATAGGCTTGCTGAAGCTCGTAGCTGTCGTTGCAATCGTCGCTGATCTGCAGTGAGTGCTCAAGCGCTGCGAGGAAGTTTGCGCCGGTCATGCCCCAGGTCTCCACGGTGTTGCCATAGGGCGAGATGGCGACGACGTTGCCGGCGGTCACATCGCCCGCCGCGATGCCGCCGCGGATGCCGCCCGCGTTTTCGATGGCGAGGTCTGCCCCCGTCAGAGCAAGATAGGAGCCGCAGATAACATGCCCGATGGTCTGGGCTTTGGTGGCGTCGCCCGCTTTACTGGGGCGCAGATCGGTGGTGCGCACCATCTCCCAGCCATGCGTACCCGCGGCGTCCTCGCCGTAGAAATAGTTGGTGGAGGATGTGCCGAGCACCTTGTTCGATTCGCTTTCAAAGGCATCGTCGAGTGGCTTGATTTTGTTGTTGCGAACCTCGTCAAGGATGTTCTGGTTGTTAGAGTCTGCCAAAAGGTCGTCGACGTCCCTGGCGGTGTAGAGCTTCTCGTCGCTGTCGCCTGCGGAGACCGTCACCATGTCGTCGTTGGTGGTTTCGGTACCCCTGGTGTCGTACTCATAGGGAATGGAAAGCAGACCAACCTCGGCAAAGGCGCTGCCTGCCTCGACGACGCGGACCGGCTTGCCGTCGGCCCCCGTCACGTTTTCGTCTAAGTTGATGTGCTCGTGGCCCGCGACCAGTGTATCGATCCCAACGAGCTTTGCGGCAAAGGTCTTGGCGTTGAGCGTGTGCGCGATGCAGACGATAACGTTGCAGCCCTCATCCTCGCGCAGTCGCTTGGCCTCGGCATTGATGGCGTCCGCCGCACCCGAGAACGACGTGCCCGCGACCAGGTCCGCGCGTAGCGAGGAGCCCAGCGACTCATCCATGGCTCCGACGACGCCGACCTTAATCTTGTAGTTAAACGTGGGGCTGCCCTCGCCGTCCTTCCAAGTGCGATTGAGCGTCTTGGTGATGCTCGAGCTCCATACGCCGTTCGAGGACGTTGCATTCGCGCAGAGCATGGCGAAAGGTGTACTGGTGGCACCATTGCCGGCCATCGTGCGAAGCTTGTCCGCGCCGTAGCTCCAGTCATGGTTGCCCGGTGTGGTCGCGTCGTAGCCGTTTGCGTAGAAGGTGTTCATGAGTTCGGCGATGCTCTTGCCCTCGCTCATGGTGGCAAAGGACTGCCCGTGGAAGGTGTCGCCTGCATCGAGCAGAAAGTCGGGGGCGTTGCTTTGAGCGCTATAGAGAACCGCCAGCCCGTCAAAGCCAATGGTGCCCGTGCCCTTGCTTGCGTTGTAGCTGTACTTGTAGCTGCCGTGGATGTCGTTGGTGTGCATGACGGTTACGGCGCCGTCAATAGCGGCGGGCAGGTTCCCCGCGAAAGCGAGGCTTGGGATGCCTGTGAGCGCGCCGGCAAACAACGCGGCAGCTAACGCAAGGCGGGGGAGCCTTTTCATGGCTGTCTCCTTACTCTTTAATAAAAACCACCACAAAGGTGCCTGTCCCCTTTGTGGTGGTTTTCTAGGTCGTTAGCTCAGCAGCATGCGGTCGTTGGCGAGCTCGCCGCCCGAGACCTCCTCGAACTTCTGCAGCAGGTCGGCAACGGTGAGCGACTTTTTTTCGTCGCCTGCCACGTCGTAGATCACGTGACCCTCGTGCATCATGATCAGACGATTGCCCAGACGGATGGCGTCGTTCATGTTATGCGTGACCATGAGCGTGGTCAGGTGATACTCGTCGACGATTTCCTCGGTCAGATTGAGCACCTTAGAGGCCGTCTTGGGGTCGAGCGCCGCGGTGTGCTCGTCGAGCAGCAGCAGGCGTGGCTTGGTGAGCGTGGCCATGAGCAGGGTGAGTGCCTGGCGCTGGCCGCCCGAAAGCAGGCCGACCTTGGCGTTGAGGCGCGTGTCCAGACCGAGGTCCAAGCGCTTGAGCAGTTCAACGTACTCGTCCTTCTCGGCCTTGGTGACGCCCCACGAAAGACCGCGACGCTGGCCGCGGCGCTTGGCGAGTGCCAGGTTCTCGGCAATCTGCATGTCGGCTGCGGTGCCGCGCATGGGGTCCTGGAACACACGGCCCAGGTACTTGGCACGCTGCGACTCGCTCAGGCGCGAGATGTCGGTGCCGTCGAGCTCGATAACGCCCGAATCGAGCGGATACACGCCGGCGATCATATTGAGCAGCGTGGACTTGCCGGCGCCGTTGCCGCCGATCACGGTTACAAAGTCGCCGTCGTTAAGGGTGAGGTCGACGCCGGTGAGCGCGCGCTTCTCGGTGACGGTGCCCTTGTTAAAGGTCTTCTTGACGTGTGAGAGCTTAAGCATCTGCCTCATCCCCCTTCGTGTAGGAGCTGCGGAGCTTATAGCGCTCCCAAACCACGGGCATGCACAGGGCCACGGCGACGATCACAGCGGAGAGCAGCTTCATGTCGTTGGCGTCCATGCCCAGCTGCAGCACGATGGCGCGGATGAGGAAGTAGACCACGGAGCCAAAGACGGCGGAGGCCAGGCGAACGCTAAACTGCGTGAGGCCGCCGGGCAGCAGGCGGCCGAGCACCTCGCCGATAACAATGGCGGCAAGACCGATAACGATGGCACCGGTGCCCATGCCAATGTCGGCATACTTTTGGCTCTGGCAGATGAGCGCGCCCGAAAGGCCGATGAGGGCGTTGGAGAGCACGAGGGCGATCATCTTGGTGGAGTTGGTGTTGACGCCCAGAGCGCGGATCATGTACTCGTTGTTGCCGGTGGCGCGCAGCGCCGAGCCGATCTCGGTGCCAAAGAACCAATACAGGATGGCGACGATAGCCACAGCGAGCAAGATGCCCAGGATGATGGCGACGGTGGACTGCGGCAGGCCCGTCATGTTGCTGACAGACGAGAAGATGGTGCCCTTGGCAAGGATGGGCGTATTGGATTTGCCCATGATGCGCAGGTTGATGGACCACAGGCTGATCTGCGTCAGGATTCCGGCGAGGATCGCGGGAATCTCAAAGACGGTGGTCAAAATGCCCGTGACGGCGCCCGCGATGGCACCGGCACACATGCCGGCCAAAACAGCGAGCAGCGGGTCGACGTTGTTATTGACGATGAGTACGGCGCAGACGCAGCCGCCGAGGGCAAAGCTGCCGTCGCAGGTCATATCGGGGATGTCGAGCAGGCGGAACGTGATAAACACGCCAAGCACCATAATGCCCCAGAGGACGCCCTGCGAAACGGCGCCCTGCAATGCAATAAGCATGCTTCATACCTCCTAGGATAGGGTGGACACGTGAGTCACCATGATAGCGGTAACAATGCATAAAAGAGCTGCGGCCGGATGTTTTGTCTCATCCGTAACAAGCAGGGCGAACGCCGGTCTTTGGCGTTCGCCCCTGTGGCTCAGATATTGAATAACGCAGCTATGGCGCGAGTGCGGGTCCTAGACGCGTTACCGCGCATGGCGCTACTCGTCCAGAGCGGAAAGGTCGATGCCCAGCGCCTCGGCCATCTCGTCGTTCTTGACGACGACCAGGTCCTTGCTCGAGAGGTGCTTGATCGGCATATCCTCGGGCTTGGCCTCGCCCTTCAAGATTTTGACGGCCATCTCGCCCGCGGCGTAGCCCAGGTCCTCGTAGTTGATGGAGAGGGTAAACAGACCGCCGGCCTTGCACATGCCCTTCTCGCCGGTTACGAAGGGGAGCTTATTCTCCTTGCAGATCTGGCCGACCTGCGAAGCGCCCGCGGCGATGGTGTTATCGGTGGGGGAGTACAGCGCGTCGACCTTGCCCACGGCAGATTCGACGACGGACTGGATCTCGTTGGAGCTCGAGACGGTGAAGTCGGTGTACTCCAGGCCCAGCTTGTCGAGCTCCTTCCTGGCTGCCTTGATCTGGACGTCAGAGTTGGACTCGGCGGTGCAGTAGAGCAGGCCGACCTTCTTAACGTCGGGCAGGACCTTCTGCATCATCTCGAGCTGCTCGGCGACCGGGGTGAGGTCGGAAGCGCCCGTGACGTTGGTGCCGGGCTTGTCGTTGTCCTGGACCAGGCCGGAGGCGGCGTAGTCGGTGATGGCGCAGCCAACGATGGGGATATCGGCCGTAGCGCCGGCGGCAGCCTGCGCGGCGGGCGTAGCGATGGCATAGATCAGGTTGACGCCGTCGCCTACGAACTTGTCGGCAATGGACTTACACGTGGACTGGTCATTCTGGGCGTTCTTCTGGTCGATTTTGACCTTAAGGCCGCTCTTCTTGATAGCCTTGACGAAGCCGTCGTTGGCGGCGTCGAGTGCGGAGTGCTCGGTGAGCTGCAGAATGCCGACGGTGTAGTCGGAACCGGCGGCAGCAGAGCCGGAACCAGAGTTGCCGCCGCATCCGGCGAGCGGAGCGAGCGCGAGCAGGCCAGCGGAGACCAGAAGGCTCCTGCGGCTGATGGTGATGTCCTTCATATCGTTACCCCCAGTATAGAAATGGCTGGAAATACTGCACTCAAACAAAGTGCAAGTGGAACTATAGTAGCGCGGATGTCCATTTTTACAATAACCTGGCAGGTTTTTTAATACAGAACCGGATGGGCGGTACGGGTAGTCGAATGGACGGCGGAGGTTCTTATGCGGCAGAGGCGTCGTCCTCCTCGTCGAGGGCGGCGAAGAGCTTCTTGCCGTCGAGGAGACGCGTGGTGACGTTTCTCATGCGGCCGATCTCTACGGTACGCAGCGTGTCATCGGCGCCTCGGGCGTCATAGACCGTTCCCAGCAAATACGAGATGCCGTCTCGTTGCTTGATGGCAAAGGGGCGGAGTGTCATCCGTGCTACTTCAGTTTCGCCACGTGTCGTGACGCTCGAAATATCAAAACTCACCGTGGTTCCGTGGTCGATGGCCTGCTCGATGAGCTCGCAGGTGTCGATGCGCTTGACGGGCGTGCGCATGGCCTTGGTGGATTTGCCACCGGCGCTTGGAGCAGGCTCGGGTGCATCGAGGTAGCCGCGAACGTCGGCACTCGCCATGGCGACCAAGTGCTGAGCCATGCTTTTTCGAATGGCAATGGGCGTAGAGCGGTTGCGCATGACCATGCCGTGGAGCCGGATGATCTCTTCGTCGGTGAGCGGACGGGTCAAGAGCCGATACCCCACGCCGCGTTTGTACTCAATTTCGTATCCGGCATGGCGAAGCGCGGAGATGGCGGTGTAGATGCTGCGCCGCGCCGCCGAGATGGGCATGCGGGCGGGGTCGTCGGGATGGGCGAGGCGCCGGATCAGCTCATCGGAAAGCATGGCCTTGTCTTCGCCGGTGTTTTCGCTCAAGAGCTGCAGGATGCGAACGGCGCGATAGGCTGCCATCGAGGCGGCGCCTCTCGTCGTGGTGTCGTAGGTTTCAACAGCGGCTTCGGTCATCGTGCCCACGTCCTTTCCGTTTTGGGTGGCGACGGTATGGAGCCTAGGACGCGGGGCTTTCCCAGGGGCGCAGGGCGCTCTGGGCGGTCGGTAGTCGTCGGCAAACGGCGGGTCGAGTTTTCAACAGCCCTGCTCAACTGACCAAAAACTTGCCAAAAGCTTGACGGATGCTGTTGAAAAAAGCGTCTCTCGACCGATGTCGAGAGACGCTTGTGCGATGAGCGTTTGCGTGTGGCGACGCGAGCTAGCGTCCGACGATTAGAAGTCGGCGTTGCCCACGGTGCGCGGGTGCGGCAGGACGTCGCGGATGTTGCCCACGCCGGTGAGGTACATCACCAAGCGCTCGAAGCCCAGACCGTAGCCGGCGTGCTTGCAGGAACCGTAGCGGCGCAGGTCAAGGTAGTACTTGTACTGCTCGGGATTCATGCCCAGGTCCTTGATGCGGGCCTCGAGCAGATCCAGGCGCTCCTCGCGCTGGGAGCCACCGATGATCTCGCCGATGCCCGGCACCAGGCAGTCGGCGGCGGCGACGGTCTTACCGTCGTCGTTCATGCGCATGTAGAAGGCCTTGATCTCTGCCGGGTAGTCGGTCACGAAGGTCGGGCGCTTAAAGTGCTCCTCGGTCAGGAAACGCTCGTGCTCGGTTTGCAGGTCGATGCCCCAGCTCACGGGGTAGTCAAACTTGTGGCCGGCGGCGACGGCCTGCTCCAGGATTTCGACGGCCTCGGTATAGGTGACGCGGGCAAAGTCGGAGTTGGCGACATGGTCCAGGCGCTCGATCAGGCCCTTGTCCACAAACTTGTTGAGCATGTTGAGCTCGTCGGGACAGGTGGCCATAACGTCCTTAAGGACGTACTTGAGCATGGCCTCGGCGTTATCCATGTAGTCGTTCAGATCGGCAAAGGCCATCTCGGGCTCGATCATCCAAAACTCGGCGGCATGGCGCGTGGTGTTGGAGTTCTCGGCGCGGAAGGTGGGGCCAAAGGTGTACACGTCGCCAAAGGCCATGGCAAAGTTCTCGGCATTGAGCTGACCGGACACGGTGAGGCTCGCGTGCTTGCCAAAGAAGTCCTGGCTCCAGTCGACCTCGCCGGACTCGGTGAGGGGCGGATTTTTGGGGTCGAGCGTGGTCACGCGGAACATCTCGCCGGCGCCCTCGCAGTCACTCGTGGTGATGATAGGGGTGTTGACGTAGACAAAGCCCTGCTCCTGGAAGAAGCGGTGGATGGCGGCAGCCGCGACAGAGCGGATGCGGAACACGGCGCGGAACAGGTTGGTGCGCGGGCGCAGGTGCTGCTGGGTGCGCAGGAACTCGACGGTTGCACGCTTCTTCTGCAGCGGGTAATCCGGGGCGCTCGTGCCCTCGACCTCGATGGAAGTGGCAGAAAGCTCGAAAGGCTGGGGCGCATCGGGGGTCAGCTTGACGGTGCCGGTGCAAATGAGTGCGGCCGAGACGTTTTGATGGGCGATCTCGTCGTAGTTGTCGAGCGCCTCGCGGTTCATGACGACCTGCAGGTCGCGGAAGCAGCTGCCGTCGTTGAGCGTAACAAAGCCAAAGTTCTTCATGTCGCGGATGGACTTGACCCAGCCGGCGACGGTGACAGTCTGGCCGTCGAGCGACTCAGCATCGGCGTAGAGCTGCGCGATTTTGGTGCGGTTCACGTATCCTCCCATAACGGTTGAATGATAGTTATCCATACAGTTCGATATTCTAGCAGCTCGGCTCATTTGGGCTATACAGATAAGGCATTGGCGGGATGGTTTTTCAAACGAAAAGCGCCCGAGGCCAAATGGTCGCGGGCGCTTGACGAGGTGCCTTTTGGCTGTGTGGCGCGGGGCCTGACTACTTGGTCTTGGCCACCAGCAGCGGGTCGCCCAGCTTGACGAGCGGGTTGCCGCCGATAAGCGTTCCAGACTCGCCGACATGGTCGATGCTCTTAAGGCGATCGAGCTCGGAGACGATGACGGTCACGATGTCCTCGTGACCAGCGGCCTTAATGGCCTCGCGGTCGAAGCTGATGAGCGGCTGGCCTGCCTTGACCACATCGCCCATCTCGACAAAGCGGGCAAAACCCTTGCCGTTCATTTCCACGGTGCCCAGGCCGACATGGATGAACACGCGAAGACCGTCCTCGGTGATCATGCCAATGGAGTGGTTGGTGACGGTGGTGGCGCCGATGCGGCCGTTGGCGGGCGCATAGATGGTGCCGGTAATGGGCTCGATGCCATAGCCCTGGCCAAGCATGCCCGAGGCGATCGTCTCGTCGGGGACCTCGTTCAGGTTGACGAGCACGCCGTTGACGGGGGCATAGATGACGCCTTCGCGGGTGGCGAAGCTTGCTGCGGGCGGAACGGACGCCTCGCCCGTCGAGGTGAAGGTGGACTTAAGCGAATCGAGCAGACCCATAGTTGCCTCCAACTTAAATAGGCGCATATCGCGCGTTTGGTTTGCCGGAAACGTTTCATATGTGTTTCGCGGCTTGGTCAACGTCCCCTATTCTACGCTGCTCAGCGATACCTCTGAGCTGGGATTATGTGATATATCAGTTGAAGGGAAACTAATTGCTGGAGTGTTTCTGCGCCACGGGTTCAAGTGGGGTACGCTTGAAGGCGAAAAACAAGGGCGCGTAATTTGCGCGAAGGGAGCACATATGATTGCCGAGAGCCATGCACTGTGGGGCGAGGAGCCGACCGAGGAATATCCGGCGACGTTTACGTATTTGGGTGCCGAGCCGCTCCCCGATAAACCGAATGGCCGCCGCCCCGCGGTGATCATCTGCGGCGGAGGCGGGTTTACACATATCGCTCCGCACGAGCAGGACCCGGTGGCGTTTGCATTTTTGGACCGCGGCTACCAGGCCTTTGTGCTCGACTATGTGACGAGTGGCACGGGTGACGTGAGCTTTCCGCACCCCCAGGCAGATCTTGCCAAGATGGTCGCCACGGTTCGTGCGAATGCCGACGAGTGGCATGTCGATCCCAAGCGCGTGTGCGTCGTGGGCTTCTCGGCAGGCGGTATGATCTGCGCCTCGCTGGCAACGCAATGGAAGACTGGTCCCTTCGCGGGCCTGGCAGGGGCGCGTCCGGACGACATTCGTCCCGATGCCGTGGTGCTGGGCTATCCGCTGCTCGACCTTGCCTATGTGCGCGACATACAGACGCGCGATCCGCGCATTGACTTGCGCGTGCCCAAGACGGGCGGCAAGACGGGGCGCGACCTGCTCAACGACTACCTATCGATGGTGACGGGTGGCGAGGCAACTGACGAGCACCTGGCCGATATCTGCCCCACCACACATGTTTCGCGCCAGATGCCGCCGACCTTTGTGTGGGGCGTGTCCGACGACAAGACGGCGCCGATCGCGCAGGTCTATCCGTTTGCCCAACGCATGGCGGAGGAGGGCGTCGCTTGCGAGATGCACGTCTTTGACCAGGGCGGTCACGGCCTTTCGCTCGGCAACGCCAACACCGCGGTCGACAACGAGGACAAGCAGGTGGCAGTCCGTCCCTGGATCCGCCTAGCCTTCCGCTTCCTGGAGCGCCACGGTTTCTAGTTACGCGGTTTTACCAAACGCCGTAACCACTTGACGCTGCAAGCCCGCCAGAGCGGCAATCTGTCGATTGAACATCGGTGTGTGTTCGCGCTATCATGCGTGGTTAAATGGTTAGCCATGGCAAACGGTTAGCCAAGATAAACAAAATGCAACGCCCTGTGGGCGCCGGGGGAGGAACGCGGACGTGAGACTCGATACACTCGAGATTGGAAAGGATGCCGTTGTCGCATCGGTGGCATCGGACGATCAGGCACTCCGACAGCATATTTTGGACATGGGCCTAACGCCGGGCACCGAAGTCACCATGATGAAGTACGCCCCTATGGGCGACCCGCTCGAGATTCGCCTGCGTGGCTACGAGTTGACGCTGCGCAAGGACGATGCCGCTCGCATCGAGCTCGTGGGCATTCACGACACCGATACGGGTCCGCGCGCTAACGCTGCAATCGGCACGACGGAGCATCCGGCCCTGGGCGAGGGGACGTATTCGCCCCGCGCGGCAAAGACGGCCGTGCCCGAGGGCGCACCGCTGCATTTTGCCCTCGCCGGCAACCAAAACTGCGGCAAGACCACGCTGTTCAACCAGCTGACGGGCTCCAACCAGCATGTCGGTAACTTTCCTGGCGTGACGGTCGACCGCAAAGATGGCACCATCCGCAACCACCCCGAGGCAAGCGTTACCGACCTGCCCGGCATTTATTCTCTGTCGCCGTACACGGGCGAGGAGATCGTAAGCCGCCAGTTTATCCTGGATGAGCACCCCGACGCCATCATCGATATCATCGACGCCACCAACATCGAGCGTAACCTTTACCTGACGCTGCAGCTTATGGAGCTCGATCGACCCATGGTCATCGCGCTCAACATGATGGACGAGGTGACGGCCAACGGCGGCGCCGTGGACGTCAACCTGCTCGAGAGCCTGCTGGGCGTGCCTGTTGTTCCCATTAGTGCTGCCCGCAACGAGGGTATTGGCGAGTTGGTGGATCATGCCTTGCACGTGGCGCGGTTCCGCGAGCGTCCCGGTCGCCTGGACTTCTGCGCGCCCGATGGTCCGGACGGCGGCGCGCTGCATCGCTGCATTCACGGCATCGCCAACCTTATCGAGGACCATGCCGCGACGGCGCACATTCCCGTGCGTTTTGCGGCGACCAAGCTGGTTGAGGGCGACGAGCTGGTGACCGAGGCGCTTCACCTGGACCGCAACGAGCTCGACGCCATCGAGCACATCATTAGCCAAATGGAGGGCGAGGCCGGCACCGACCGTCTATCTGCGCTGGCTGACATGCGCTTCGGCTTTATCGGCGACGTGTGCGGGCGTTGCGTCGTCAAGCCGCACGAGAGCCGCGAGCACGTGCGTTCCGTCAAGATTGACCGCATCCTGACGGGTCGTTACACGGCCATTCCGGCGTTCCTGGTGATCATGGGTCTCGTCTTTTGGCTGACGTTTGGCGTGATCGGCGCGGCGTTGCAGGGACTTATGGAGGACGGCATCGCTGCCATCATCGCCTCGGCCGATGCGGGTCTCAAGGCGTTCGGCACCAACGACGTAGTGCGCTCGCTGGCTGTCGACGGCGTGCTTACGGGTGTGGGTAGTGTACTGACCTTCCTGCCGATTATCGTCGTGCTCTTCTTGTTCCTCTCCATTCTGGAAGACTCGGGCTACATGGCGCGCGTGGCCTTTGTCATGGATAAGGTATTGCGTCGCTTTGGCCTGTCGGGCCGCAGCTTTGTGCCCATGCTCGTCGGTTTTGGCTGTACCGTGCCGGCTATCATGTCGACCCGTACGCTCCCATCCGAGCACGACCGCAAGATGACCGTCATGCTCACGCCGTTCATGAGCTGCTCGGCCAAGTTGCCGGTCTACGGTCTGCTGTGCGGGGCGTTTTTCCCACAGGCGACGGTTCCCGCCATGGTCTCGCTCTATCTGATTGGCATTGCGGTTGGTTGCATCGCGGCTTTGGTGCTTAACCGCACGGCATTTAAGGGCGACCCGGTGCCGTTTATCATGGAGCTTCCCAATTACCGTCTGCCGAGCGTCAAGACGACGGTGATGCTGGCATGGGATAAGGCCAAAGACTTTATTACCAAAGCCTTTACCATTATCTTTGCTGCTACCGTGGTCATCTGGTTCCTTCAGACGTTCGACATTCGCTTTAATGTGGTCGCCGATCAGTCGCAGAGTCTGCTTGCGGGCCTCGGCAGCATCATCGCGCCGGCGCTGGCGCCGCTTGGCTTTGGCGATTGGCGCGCATCCACGGCGCTCGTCACCGGACTTATTGCCAAGGAGAGCGTCATTTCGACCCTCACCGTGCTTTTGGGCGCGACCTCGCCCGCGGCACTGTCGACCATGTTTTCGCCGTTCACCGCCTACGTGTTCTTGGTCTTTACGCTGCTGTACCCGCCTTGCGTGGCGGCAATCGGCGCCGTCAAGAGTGAGCTGGGCGCGCGCTATGCCGTTGCCGTGTTCGCGTTTCAGGTGACGGTCGCCTGGATCGTGGCGTTTGTCGTGCATTCGGCAGGTATATTGCTGGGGTTGGCTTAGTTATTTATTGACGGCGCAACCTCTGTGTATCGAATTGTTTTCGGCCCCGCATCTGTTGCTGACGGATGCGGGGCCGTTGCTATATAATCGCCTCCGCTCAAAACGATTGGAGACGTTATATATGACTCAGGCAAGGCAAGACGGCATCACGCTCAAGCAGTGGCTCCCGCTCATCGGACTCACCTGCTGCGCCTTCGTGTTCAACACGTCGGAGTTTATGCCCATCGGTCTTTTGACTGACATCGCCGCGTCGTTCTCGCTCACCGAGTCCCAAGCCGGCATCATGATCTCGGTCTATGCCTGGGGCGTCATGCTGCTGTCGTTGCCGCTCATGGTGTTCGCTTCGCGTTTCGAGTTTAAGCGGATGCTGCTGGGCGTGCTTGCCGTGTTCTCGCTCGGTCAGTTCCTGTCCGCTGTGGCGCCGACTTATCCCATCCTGGTCTGTGCGCGCCTGGTGGTCGCTTGCGCACATGCCGTGTTCTGGTCGGTCGCTTCGATTATGGCCTCGCGCCTGGTCGACACGCGCCACGGGGCGCTCGCCATCAGCATGATCGCTACGGGCTCGTCCATCGCGCAGATCTTTGGTCTGCCCCTCGGTCGCGCTATTGGCTTGGCCGTGGGCTGGCGCATGACGTTTGCCGTGGTCGGGGTCCTCTCGGCCATCGCGGTCGTCTACCAGGCGACCGTGTTCCCGGCCATGCCGGCGGGCGAGCGCTTTACCGTCAAACAGTTGCCCGAGCTGCTCAAGAACCCGCTCCTGATCGCGCTCTACGCGGTCACGGTTTTTATGGCGACCGGCTACTACGCGGGTTACAGCTATATCGAGCCCTTCCTGGCACAGGTCGCGCACGTCGACGCGGGCGCTATCACCATGACGCTGACGGCGTTTGGCTGCTCTGGTCTGCTCGGAAGCTGGCTGTTTGGCCGCCTGTTCGATGGGCATCGCTTCCCGTTCTTGGCTATTACGCTCTCCGGCGTGCCGGCGGCTCTGCTGCTTATGGCTCCTGCAGCCTCGGCGCTCGTGTTGGTGCTTGCCGTCTGCGCGCTATGGGGCTGCTGCGCCACGGCCTTCAATGTGGCGTTCCAGGCTGAGCTCATCAAGTACACGCCGGCGGATTCGTCGGCCGTTGCCATGTCGATCTTCTCGGGCCTGTTCAATCTGGGTATCGGCACGGGCACGGCGATTGGTGGCGCCGTGGTTTCGGGTCCCGGTATCGCTTGGATCGGCTTCGCGGGCGGGGCGATTGCCGTCGTGGGCGTCATCCTCGCCATCACGGTGATGTTCCCAGCCATACGCCGCGCCAAGCCCGTCGCCTAGCCACATCCTCCTCATCAGTTGCGGTGAAATACGGACTGCTGGGCCCAATAAACCCGGCAAACAGTCCCTATTCCACCGCAACTTATTTTGGGGGAGGGGATGCACGGCAGGCATACAATGGATGGCGTTGTGTTGAGCTTACCGGGAGGCTGTTATGTGGGCATACGAGACGACGTTCTATCAGATCTATCCGCTGGGCTTTTGCGGGGCTCCGCGCGAAAACGCCGCGCCCGTTGCCGAGGATGAGCTCGCCCAGGCTGCCAACGCCGCGCCCAACCCCGATGCGCCCATCATGAAAATCGCCCAATGGGCCGACTACCTGCAAGAACTCGGTATTGGCGCTGTGCTGATCAACCCGCCACTCGAGTCCGATAGCCACGGCTATGATACGCGCAGCCTGCGCCATATCGACCGCCGCCTGGGTGGGGATGCCGATTTTGCCGCCGTATGCGAGACGCTGCACGCCCATGGCATCCGCGTGGTGCTCGATGCCGTCTTCAACCACGTCGGTCGCGGCTTTTGGGCCTTCCGCGATGTGCAGGAGCGTAGGTGGGACTCGCCCTACAAGGACTGGTTCCACATCAGCTTTGACGGTGACTCGTGCTACGGCGACGGCTTTTGGTACGAGGGCTGGGAGGGCCATTTTGAGCTTGTGAAGCTCAACCTGCAAAACCCCGCTGTGGTCGATTACCTGCTTGAGTCTGTGCGTCACTGGGTCGAGGTCTTTGGCGTCGACGGTCTGCGACTGGACGTCGCCTATATGCTCGACCGCGACTTTATGCGCCGCCTGCATACTTTTACCCGTGAGCTCAAGCCCGACTTTGTGCTGATTGGTGAGACGCTCCACGGCGACTACAACCAGATCGTCAACGACGAGATGCTCGACTCCTGCACCAACTACGAGTGCTACAAGGGCCTGTACTCCAGCTTTAATTCGATCAACATGTTCGAGATTGCCCACTCTCTTCATCGCCAGTTTGGCGGTGACCCGTGGTGCATTTATCGCGGCAAGCATCTGCTGTCGTTTGTCGACAACCACGATGTGCCGCGCCTGGCGAGCATCCTGACGGACAAGTCCTGCCTGCGCCCCGCCTACGGCATGCTCTTTGGAATGCCGGGCATTCCGTGCGTCTACTACGGCAGCGAGTGGGGGATTGTCGGCGAAAAGGGCGGCCCCGATGGCGACTGGGCGCTGCGCCCTGCGCTCGATGAGCCTGCGCCCAACGAGCTGACGGCGTTCATCACGCAGCTCACGCACCTGCGCTCGGCCGACGATACGGCGGCCCGTGTTCTCAACTACGGTGCCTATCGCAACGTGGTGATCCAGAACAAGCAGCTGCTGTTCGAGCGCGCCTGCGACGGCGCGACGGTGCTCGTGGCGGTGAACGCCGTGGACGAGCCTTACACCTTTGGCGCCGGCGAGCTCAGCGGGTCCTTTGTCGACCTGCTTGCCGACGGCGTGCCTACGGTCGAGCTGTCTGGCTCCCTTGAGCTTGCGCCCTACGAGGTGCGCTATCTGCTGAGGGCCTAGCTCGTGGCCGCGCCGGACGAGGGCTATCAACATATTGAGCATGGGTTTGAACCCGTGTTTGACGAGCGTTCGCGCGTTTTGGTGCTGGGGTCGTTTCCCTCGGTGCTCTCGCGTGCCAATGATTTTTATTACGGCAACCCCCAGAATCGCTTTTGGCGCGTGATGGCCGCGTGCCTCGGTGTGCCCGTGCCGCCCAACGAGGGCGACCTTTTGGCGGACAGCGAGCCTGCGACGCTCGACGCCTCGATTGTCGCCAAGCGCTCCATGCTGCTGAACGGCGGCGTGGCCCTGTGGGACGTGATCGAGAGCTGTGACATTAAGGGCTCGAGTGACGCGAGCATTCGCAACGTTGTGCCGGCACATATCGAGCGCATTACCGGCGCAGCTCCCATTGAGCAGGTGATATGCAACGGAGGTACAGCTGGCCGGCTCTACAAGCGCTATCTACAAGAACGCACCGGGCTGCCCGCCACCGTCCTGCCCTCGACGAGTCCCGCCAATGCCGCCTGGCGTCTGGAGCGTCTTGTTGAGCGTTGGCACGAAGCCGTTGACTGGGCCGCTCTCTAATTTAGATATCTGATTGGGCGCGGGCGCCGAGGCGTTTCAGAACGCTCGCCAGATCGGCGCGGGCACGGCTGGCTCGGCGCAAACCATGCCGTCGACGTTGACGTTGACGGCATTGCCGCCGCCAAGTCGCTGCGCATGCTCGACGGAGCAGCCCATGCGAACGGCGCCTACGAGCTTGTCCATCGCTTCGGAAAATGGCCGGCGCAAGAGGCCCATACGCGGGGAGTGGCGAAGCGCCGCAATACCGCTGCCGGCACAGACGACAACGCCGCCACACCACAATTGGTCATGGCGCTCACATGCCTTGTGCAGACGAACGGCGGTCCCGCGCGCCTGCTTAGCGCCCTCTTGTGCGGCTCGAATCGCGGCATAGACGCGCGTTCCCGTACCGCCAAAGCGTTCAAGCGCCTGCTCGATAGCTGTCAACGTCTCATCGTCAGCCACATCTTCAATGGCTAGCACGATGCCATCGACTGCACCGGCATCATCCGCTTCCAAATCGATCGGGCGGGGGAGCGCGGTGTCGGAAAGCTGAGCATAGGCGGCGATGGCATCCTGCAGGTCCCAGAGCAAAAACTCAAGATCGGCGCTATCGGGAATGCTGATATACGCAATGGTTCGCAACGTTTTTGGCACATCGCCGCGTGTGGTCGTCTCCATGCCGCCTCCTTTCCGGTTGGTTTCCGTTTAGGTTACACCGTCTGGCGGTGCCTCGCCGCGCTATCCTAGTGCAACCCTTACGAAAGGAACGCCATGCGTCTGCCCATGAACACCTCGCTTGCCACGCTCAAGCCCTCCGGCATCCGTCGGATTAACGCGCTCGCTGCCCAGTACCCAGGATGCATTGCGCTCGCGCTCGGCGAGCCCGATTTTTCCACGCCCGATATGATTAGCGCCGAGGTGACCGCTTCGTTGGACCGCGGCGACACGCACTATCCGCCCAACAACGGTCGCCCCGCTCTGCGCGAAGCGCTGTCTGCCTACATGGGGGATGCGGGCCTTACGTTTTCGGCCGACGAGGTCATCCTGACCGACGGCGCGACCGAGGCCCTGTCGGCAACATTCATGGCTATGCTCAACCCCGGCGACGAGGTCATTATCCCCACGCCGGCCTTTGGCCTGTACGAGAGCATCGTCGTGGCCAATCACGCCAAAGCGGTCTTTTTGGATACAGAGCCTGCGCAATTCCAGATTGATGAGGAGGCGCTTCGTGCCTGTGTGACGCCGGCGACTAAGGCCATCGTCATCTGCTCGCCCAACAATCCCACGGGTTGCATCCTCGACGCGGCATCGCTCGACGCCGTGGCACACGTGGCGGAGCAGGCGGGCATCTACGTGGTCTGCGACGACGTATATAACCGCCTGGTCTACGTGGACGGCTACGAGCGATTTGCCCAGCGCCACCCGGAGCTACGCGAGCAGACGGTGGTCATCGAGAGCTTCTCCAAGCCCTGGGCCATGACCGGCTGGCGTTTAGGTTGGCTCGCAGCGGCAACCCCCGTCATCGCCGAGATCGCAAAGGCCCACCAATACCTAGTATCGAGCGCCGTCTCCTTTGAGATGGACGCCGCGGCCCGAGCCCTGACCGTCGACCCAACCCCCATGCTTAAAGTCTACCGAGCCCGCCGCGAACGCGCGCTCGCGGCCTTAGACGCCATGGGCCTCGACGTAGTGGAACCGGCAGGCGCCTTCTACGCTTTC